>Ga0164294_10003890_pt1 | contig 13184 bp, 11 predicted proteins | sample GEODES005metaG_FD_111479 | JGI IMG/M metagenome (GOLD analysis project Ga0164294, IMG submission 111479) | Oligotrophic lake water microbial communities from Sparkling Lake, Wisconsin, USA - GEODES005 metaG | ecosystem: Environmental > Aquatic > Freshwater > Lake | place: USA: Sparkling Lake... | reverse complement strand
CACATCTGCATCACTCATTAACAAATGTTGTGCATCTGTATTAATTGCAATGAACTCGACGCCTTTTAATCCAACATCGATCATGCGATTAATTGCGTTAACTCCACCGCCACCAATGCCGACGACTTTGATGACCGCTAAATAATTCTGTGGTGAAGCCACTTGTATTCCTCCTTATGAACCGTAAACCTCAACTTGAGGCTTAAGATTCACTACTTTTCTATAAGGCGAACTTAAAGCGCATGGGGGTGATTATCAAATACCGACATGAAGTGTTTACCGTGTCGTCGTTTTAATGATTATTTAACGATTGGTGCATGTGGTGCTGATACATCAACTCTTTTTATTGTTGCATTCTCTGGTAAAGCAATTACTGCTTTATAAACCTTTATTTTCAATTCATTATCGCCATCTAATCCCCATCGAATTTCAAGATTCTTGCCAGAGTTGTTGACTGACAAAACCATGGCTCCGTTGCTTCGGACCTTGAGTAGCGTCAATGAGCTCTGCATCTCCTCTGGAAGTGAGACAAAGAAGGTAACCGCCTCAGTAGCAGCCTTTAGATCACCGGCCTGAATCTGAACTAAGTTCTGTGGGGCTTTGCCACGGAGCATGAAACTTTGGCCCGTCGAATCAATGACCATGTTGTTAAAGATTGCAACTGGGGTGCGCTCTGTTATCTCGATTGTTACTGTGCCGTTTATCCAATTTCTAGAAACTTTGGCACCTGCAACCCATTCCAGTTTCTCGATTGTGGCTGCCACCGCTCTCGGTTCTACCCGTGCCAACTTTTGACCTTGAACAATTCCACTGGTGATTTGCGTGCTGGTTCCCTTAATCTCAACTGCACTTACTGTGAAGAGAGTGGACCACCCGAGGATGTATGCCGCTGCAGCAACAGCAAGAATAGATCCACCAAGAATTAGCCGGCGCTTCATGATGCGGTAAAACGTCGATTCAGGCCCTCAACGATGATGGGAGCAAGTGAGCTCACATCACCTGCACCTAGAGTCATAATCACATCGCCTGGTTCAGCCATTTCAACCACAGAGTCGGTGACCTCAACAAAGTTGGGAATGTACTCACCGTTTTTCATCTGATTGGTAATTAACTTTGAGGTCACGCCATCAATAGGCTTTTCACTAGCGGCATAGACTTCAAGAACTATCGCACGATCTGCTGTATCAAGCACGGAGGCAAATGCTTGAGCAAACGCCTGAGTCCGTGAATATCTATGTGGTTGGAAAATGACAATCAACCGACCATCTGCTGCATAGCGACGAGCTGCCTCAAGTGTGACTTGAATTTCTGTGGGGTGATGTCCGTAATCATCGATAACTCGGACACCGTGGACGGTTCCTTGTACTTCAAAGCGACGACCAGTACCGCGAAAGGTACCCAAACCAGTCAATAACTCAGTGGCACCAAACCCCAGTTTTAATCCTGTGGCTAAAACTCCTGCAGCGTTTAATAAGTTGTGGTGGCCTGGAACCTGAAGTTCGATGTGTCCGACCGTTTTTCCCTTCCACACGGCACGTGCTGTAGAGCCCATACTCAACAACTCAATGTGATCTATATGAAGATCGACTCCTTCTGCTACACCATATGAAATCAGCTGCACATTTTTTGTTGTGCCAGCAAGGGCCACCGCCCCCACATCATCTGCGCAGTATGTAAGAAAGCCTTCGGGCTTAATAGTTGCAGCGAAATCTCTAAATGCCTGGGCAACTGACTCTGGTGTTGGGAAAAAGTCAACGTGATCATGTTCCACATTCGTAACGATGGCAGCAAATGGATGGTACTCAATGAAAGAACCATCGGATTCATCTGCCTCTGCCACAAATATCTCACCTGTTCCTCGGTGGGCGTTTGAGCCAGATGCGGTGATAGTTCCCCCGATTGCAAAGGAAGGGTCTGCGGCGCAAGCCTGCAGAGCAACAGCAAGCATCGAAGAGGTAGTCGTCTTGCCGTGGGTTCCTGCAACTGCAACGCTTTTTGATTCAGACATCAACACAGCCAAAGCTGCCGCGCGGGTGAGAAGTGGAACACCTAACTCTTTGGCCCGAATGCGCTCTGGATTATTAGCAGAAATTGCTGTGGAGTAAACAACTAGGTCTGCCCCATCAACATGTGCTCCATGATGTGAGGTTGCAACAGTTGCACCTAATGCAGAAAGAGCAATAACAACGGATGAGTCCTTAGCATCTGATCCACTTACTGTGATGCCATGTGAAAGTGCTATGCGCGCTAATCCACTCATTCCCGCGCCACCAATGCCAATGAAGTGAATTCGCTTACCTATCAACGATGAGAGCGTCGGCATCATGGCAACATCGCAAACTCAGCCAAGGCAGCTATTTTTTCTGCTGCATCAATATCTGCACCATTTCCGCTAACTGGCGCAGCCGCCGATTGTGATAACAGCTTGGCGCAGTTTTTCTGTAGAAATTCCACGGTGAAATCTTTCTGATCAATTACCTCAGCTCGTTTATCTGCAACAAGAGAGGCAGCGTTGAGGAACTGTTCACCATTTCCGATCGGTAGAGGCACAAAAAGAGCGTATCGGCCCAGTGCCCGAAACTCGCTACATGTGACCGCACCGCTGCGGCCAATAACAACATCTGCGGCTAGGTACGCATCTGCCATCCCATCAACATATGACACAGCCCTGTAACCGCCTCTGGCTTCGGGCACTGCGTTGAGTTTTCCAACTGAGTGCAGAACTGACAATCCTTGTGCGTTAAAGAAATCTACTGCAGCTTCAACTACAGCATTAATTGCCACAGAGCCTTGTGATCCGCCCATAACAAAAACCAGGGGTGCATCGGCTGAAAAACCAAGTCGGAGCTTGGCAGCTGCACGTGCACCGGCCCAATCACCACGTGATGCCTCAAATGCTTGTGCAACATCAGTGCGCAAAGGCAGCCCAGCGAGCAAAGCCTGTGAAAATTTCCCTGTTTCAACAGGATGTGCGACGGCAATGTGACTGGTAAATAGTGCGCCTAATCGATTAGCCCAACCAGGCTTTGCGTTTGCTTCGTGAATGACGATTGGGACACCAGAAAATGTGGCAGCAATGTAGGCAGGTGCGCTTACATAGCCACCGAACCCAATAAGTACATCTGCACTCTTCACAACGTGGGCGCATGCTCGAACCGATGAGAGTAAATCAATTGGAATCTTCAACCAAGAGAGAGAAGGTTTGCGCAATATTCGAACTCGCGGGATCAGGTGTAAGGAAAAATTCGCAGCGGGAACCAATGTTGTTTCAAGTCCGGAGGAGGTACCTAAAAAAATTAGCTCATCACCAGGGTGGGAGATCTTCCATTGGCGAGCCACAGATAATGCAGGTTCTACGTGGCCGGCTGTGCCGCCACCTGCAAGTACTACCGTAGCCATTTAATCCCAGTTTCTCGCAACTCTTTATAGATTACTGGGTCGCGACGGGCAGCACCCAGCACGAAGCCGATACCCATATATGTTGCAACCAATGCCGAGCCACCATAAGAAACCAGTGGCAGCGTGACACCAACTACTGGCAAAACGCTGATGGCTGATCCAATATTTAGAGTAGTTTGTATTGCAATCCAGCAACCAAAACCTGAGGCAACGTAGCGAACCATTGGATCCTGGGCACGAAGGGCTAACTTAAAGATTGAGAAAATCAAGGTGCACAGCAATAACAAGGTTGCAAGGGTTCCAAATAATCCAAGCTCTTCACCAATAACTGCAAAGATGAAATCTGTATGAGCCTCAGCAAGATTTCCCCACTTTTGGCGACTTGCTCCAAGACCAACACCAAAGAACCCACCACTTGCAAGACCTAGCAAACTATGTGCCGGTTGCCATCCATAGAGTTTGTATTGATCTTCAGCAAATGGATTGAGAAAGACCATGAATCGTTGAACACGATAGGGCGAGGCCAAGATAGCTGCGGTTAATCCAACCATTCCAACACTTAACGCAATTCCGAAGATACCTAACCGCAATCCTGAGACCCACAACAATCCAGCCAAGATACATGCAAAAACAGATGCTGTTCCTAGATCACTTCCTGCCATCACCAAGAGTATGCAAAGAATGAAGGCAGGTGCGATGCGCTGTAAAACGACGGTGTGCTCAACTCCTGAGCGCTCTTGCTGTGCCAGCATAAATCCAGCCCAGAGCACCATTAAAAACTTTGCAACCTCACTAGGTTGAACATCGACAAAACCCAAGCTTATCCAGTTGTGATTTCCGTTCACACTCTTTCCGATGAGCTGTACAAGAACCAAAAGCACTACTGAAATGATGAATCCAAAGCGCGCAATGAATTTCCATCGTGCTAGTGAGAATCGAGAAAATACCCAGGCCATAGGAATAGATAGAGCCAAGAACGTAAATTGACGCAACACGATGGCATATGAAGAGCCCTTAACATCTAATGAATAAATCGAGGATGAAGAGAAAACCATTACTATACCGAGAACGCTTAATCCCAGGGTGCTACCTAGCAGCATGTAATACAGATTGACTGGCTTGGTGAACAAAGTCTCCTGTCGCTGACTACTCATGAGCGATCACCTTTTTAACAGCAGATGCAAAGCGATCTCCACGATCTGCATATGAAATGAATTGATCCATTGATGCACACGCCGGTGCTAACAGCACGGTGTCACCTGCCGTTGCCAAGGTAGCTGCTGCCTTAACAACGGCCTCCATTAAACTGTTTGAATCGCCACCGCGGGAGTAATCAGGTGGTGCGTCAATACTTATGCGGGGAATGTCAGGTGCTAACTCTTTGAGTGCACCTTCAATCACTGCTCGATCTGCACCGATAAGGATGACCGCTTTGATACGTGAAGTGCATCGTTCAATTAAAGACTCCATGTGGGCACCTTTTGCTAACCCTCCTGCGATCCAAACAACAGATAAATGTGACATTAATGCAGCAGCAGCGGCGTGAGGATTAGTTGCCTTGGAATCATCAACCCATGCAATTAAATCCTTTTCATATACGGTCTCGATGCGATGGCGACCAGGCGTGAACCCGTGTAAAGCTTTTTGTATGAGCTCGTGGCCTACGCCAACACTTCGTGCAAGGGCTGCGGCGGCTAAGGCGTTAGATACGTTGTGGGGAACGGTAGGTGTGATGTCTTTTAACTCGCAAATCATCGCTGCTTGCTGTGGATCTGCGACAAATGCTCGATCGACAAGTAACTCTTCAACAACACCAATCTCTCCAGGTGCGGGTGTATCAAGTGAAAAAAAGACCTTGCGCCCTGTAAATCGATTGGCCCGCTTAACTACCTCACCATCATCACCATTTAGAATAGCCAATTCTGCTCTATCTAAAATTGAGCTCTTTGCATCTGCATAACTTTCAAAACTTCCATGCCAATCCAAGTGATCATCAGCGATATTTAGGATTGCGGCAGAAACAAATTGTGCCTGCTTGGCCCAGTGCAATTGAAAACTTGAAAGTTCCAAGACTAAATAATCATGTGGATCTATGCGATCGACCGCATCGATAACCGTGTCTCCCACATTGCCACAGGCCACTGCTTTTAGGCCTGCTGTTTGTAGAATTTTTTCTGTCATTTCAACAGTTGTTGTCTTTCCATTAGTACCAGTTAATGCCAACCACTTTTGACCTGGTGCAATCTCACTGCGAATCTGCCATGCCAGATCAATTTCATTTAAAATTTCTAAACCACTAGTAAGTGCTGCAACAACCAAGGGGTGATCTTGTCGCCATCCTGGTGAGATCATCACTGCGTCGAACTCTGAAAGATTAATGCTCTCTGGTTTTATCGCATCTGTTGTGTTGTCATCTGCAATAGTTACTACGCCGCCTCGTTTTCTCAACGCTCTGGCAACCGCGCTGCCTGTTACGCCAGCTCCTAAGATAAGGAAGCGTCGCTGAGCGAAGTTGATTGACATGTACTACTTGGCTACCCACTGCGCATAAAAAAGACCCAGTCCGGCAGCCACGGAGAGTCCAGCGATAATCCAGAATCTAATAACAATAGTTATTTGTTCCCAGCCAACTAACTCGAAGTGATGATGTAGCGGTGCCATTTTGAAAACACGCTTTCCACCACTTAACTTGAAGTACAAAGTCTGAATAAGAACAGAGATGGTGATTATGACAAAGAGCCCACCTAATGGAATCAAAAGAAGTTGAACCCGCAAAGTGGCTGCTAAACCTGCAATTGCGCCACCTAGCGCTAAGGAGCCAGTATCGCCCATGAAAATTCTTGCAGGGGCTGTGTTCCACCAAAGAAAACCTGTGCAACCACCTGCAAATGCCGCTGCCAAAACAGCTAGATCAAGTGGATCGCGAACGGCGTAACAACCAGTTGCAGCATTTATTGCACAGCTTTGTCCAAACTCCCATACTCCAATGAGCACAAAGGCTAAGAAAGTCATGATTGATGCACCTGTTGCTAATCCATCAAGTCCATCCGTTAAGTTAACGCCGTTGCTTGCAGACATCACCATCAGAACAATCCAGATAATTACTACGCCTGTACCAAGGTAAATGGATGTCTCCCGAACACCTGAGAGATACTGTGAAATCGGAGCCAATGAATCTGTGTCTAGAAATTGCAATCCCATGTAACCAAAGATTGCAGCGACGACACCCTGCCCCAGTAACTTATAACGACCGGGAAGTCCACGAGAGTTTTGTCTGGAAACTTTTAGCCAATCATCCAAGAACCCAATCAGGCCGAGCGCGATTACTAAACCCATTACTAATAAGGCAGATGCTGTCACGGCAGTACCTGTTACTAAGTGCGCGGTGAAGTAACCAAGAACTGCTGCAAGAATGAAAATAATGCCACCCATTGTTGGGGTGCCATGCTTAATATGATGACTACTTGGGCCATCATCACGAATGATTTGTCCATATCCCTTGCCAGCAAGCATGCTGATTAAGAGACGAGTGCCAAAGAGTGCGAAGACCAGTGCAAAGGCACCAGCAATAAGAATCTGTCTCAACTTTCAACTCCGCTCTTGTCCAACCACAAACTTTCTAACTTCTCGGCAAGCACTTCAAATCCCTCCGAACGTGATGCTTTGACCAATACAACATCACCGGCTGCAAAAAAATCTGTCATTGAAAGGCATTCATCAATATCCTTGAAATGATGAATAAGCATCTGACCCTTCGAACTGCCATACTCTGGTGCGCCAATTGCTACCAAGTGATCGATACCAATCTCCTGAGCAAGGGTGCCAATTGCGCCATGGTGTGCAGCACTTGACTCGCCGAGTTCATGCATCTTTCCCACAAATGCCCACGATTGGCCCCCACGCTCTTGGGCAAATAGCACTAATGAACCCATAGCAGCGGCCATGGACTCTGGATTGGCATTGTATGAATCATTAATGAGCAAAAGCCCAAGGAGGTCATGGATTTCCATGCGCCATTTACTGGCTATTTCTGCAGTTGATAGAGAGCTTGCAATTAACTCAATGGGAAGTTCTAGTGCGGTACCAACGGCTGCAACGGCAAGTGCATTTGAAATTTGATGAGCCCCCACTAGCCGCATTCCAACAGCATCGCGACCACCCGGCGTAACTAAGTCAAAATGGGGACGGCCCTCACGAATCTCAATATCTGCGGCACGAACCACTTGGCCATCTCCGAAAAGAATTGTTCGCCCTGCATGTAGGGCTGCCATCGCTGGCGTGTAGAGGTCATAACTTCCAAGAATTGCAACACCTTCGGCACCTAAGGATTGAATTAACTCTGACTTAGTCTCTGCAATAGCTTTAACAGATCCAAACTCGCCCAAGTGTGCGCTTCCTACAACTAGAACAATTCCTATATTTGGCTGGGCGATCTGGCAAAGTCTTGCAATATCTCCTGGGTGACGTGCGCCCATTTCAAGGATACAAAACATTGTTCGCTCATCGCATTCAAGAAGAGTGATAGGTAAACCTAAATCATTATTAAATGATCCAGCCGGTGCCACTGTTGGGCCAGCGACTCTTAACATATGAGCCAATAGGTCCTTTGTGCTTGTCTTGCCTTGTGATCCAGTAATACCCACTACCGTCAAACCTGTAAGCCGCTTGCGCACAAAGGCCGCTAATACTGAGAGTGCAACTAATACATCGTCAACAACAATGCATGGGCCATCAATTCGATGGGTTGTCAGTGAAAACATCGCACCAGCGCGGTATGCATCCGCAGCAAACTCATGCCCGTCTACTTTTTCACCCTTTAAAGCTAAGAAAATGCAGCCAGGTGTTGCCAAGCGAGAATCAAATACCGGAGCTTTTGATACTAATAAATCTTTATCGCAGTGGATTTCGCCACCAACTAGAAGAGCGATCTCACCTGCGGTCAAGGTAATCATTTTTTATCCTCAATCGCTCGGGCAAGTTCAACCCGATCATCAAAGGGATGAGTGACCCCTGCAATTTCTTGACCCTTTTCATGGCCTTTTCCAAGCACAATTACAAGATCACCTTCATGCGCCTCATCAACTGCGGCCTGTATGGCAGTTGATCGGTCTTGAATAATTGCACTTGGCTCTTCAATGTCTAATCCCAATGTCATCTGCACCAAGATTGCTTCTGGTTGTTCTGATCGTGGATTATCGCTTGTAAATATCGCAACATCAGCTCCATCATGTAACACCTTGCCCATGAGAGCCCGTTTTGAGGAGTCTCGATCTCCACCGCAACCAAGAACTGCAATCACCCGGCCTTCTGTAATTTCATGGGCTGTTTCAAGGACGCGCGCTACCGCATCTGGTGAGTGGGCATAGTCAACTAGTGCAGTGAAGTTTTGCCCAAGTCGCACCGCCTCAAGTCGACCAGCCGCTCCTGTTAATTGTGGCAAAATCGCTGCAATATCAATGGGATCAATCCCACTCTCAGTTGCAATAGCAACTGCCATTAACAAATTGTCATAGTTAAATCCACCATGTAAGGAAACTTTGCCTTCTATCAATACTCCCCCGCTCCCGCGGATTGCAACATGTGCCCCAATGTAATCACGTTCAATTGATGCGTAATGCCAGTTCGCACTTTGTTCATGGCGAGAAACGGTCATGACGGGCAACTCAGTTTGTTCAGCTAACTTCACGCCATAGGCATCATCGATGTTAATTACCGCAAGATCTGCAAACTCAAAGGTAAATATTTTAGCTTTAGCAGCAAAATAGTTTTCCATACTCTTATGGAAATCTAAGTGATCCTGAGAAAGATTAGTAAATGCAACTACGGCAAAGTGACTCCCACGAATGCGCTCTAGTGAAATGGCGTGACTTGAAACTTCCATCACTAGATTGCGCATATGACGCTCACGCATGATTGCAGATAACGCTTGTAAATCATTACTTTCAGGGGTCGTGCGCTTACTTGCATATATTTCATCACCAATACGTGTTTCGACAGTACCGATCAATCCACTGTCACGGCCAGCTGCCGACATAATTTGATGCAACAAAGTTGTAACCGTAGTTTTACCATTGGTGCCTGTTACGCCGACGCTGTAGAGGTCTCGCATTGGCTCGCTGTAAAACCAGGCGCTCACAACACCTGCTGCACGACGTGGGTTTGGAGTGACTATTACCGGCACACCGTGAACCTTTAGTGCCCCTACTTCATCAGTTAATACTGCAACTGCGCCACGCGATATTGCATCGGCAGCAAACTCTGCGCCATGGACCTTTTCGCCAGGCAGAGCAATAAATAGATCACCCTCTTGAATACTTTCACTTGAATGAGATAAACCAGAAATAACCGTAGCTGCATCCCCCCTCAGGGTGGCATTAGCGATTGCCGCTACCGACTCAACGGTTCTCTTGAACTCTTCAATTGGCCTTGTCACTTGCAACCTTCTTTGCATCTAATTTTCTTTTTGCGATTAGTTGCTTTTCAGTTAAGGCGACTGGTTCTACCTTCGTGCCTGTAGGTGCGATTCCCTTTGACTGCAATACAAAAGACATTACCTTTTTAAATACAGGACCGCCAAGGTATCCGCCCCAGTGCATTCCCTTTGGATCCTGGATAGTTACTGAAATTACATAGGCAGGCTTATCTGCTGGGGCAAAACCAATAAATGAGGCTGTGTAACCGCGGTAGCAACCGCAGGTGTCATCGATACGCATTGCTGTACCGGTCTTACCCGCAACTCGATAGCCATCAATGGCAGCAGATGGAGCAGTTCCGTTTGCAGAAACAACGCTCTCCATCATGAGGCGCATCTTTTGAGCCGTTTGAGTGCTGACTACACGCTCACTTTCGCGTGTTGCAGAAGGTGTGTAATTTCCACTTGAATCACTTGTGCCAGCAATAACAGTTGGTGAGACTCGAACGCCATCATTTGCAATAGTTGCAAAGACGCTGGTTGCTTGCATGGCAGTTAATGAGTATCCCTGACCAAATGCAACCGTTGGCGCTGTTGTTCCTGACCAATTGGCAACCTTTGGAAGAATGCCATTTGACTCACCAGGTAGTCCAGAGCCAGTTTTTGTGCCGATTCCAAATTTTGTCAGATAGTTATATAAAGTATCATTCGAAAGCATTTCGCCAATTTTGATTGATCCTGTATTACTTGAGACTGCAAGCACTCCGGCAGTTGTTAAACGCTGTGTTGGATGTGACTCATGATCATGGAAAACCTTGACTGAGCGTTTTAGCGCATAAGGAATTGTTAGAACGGTCTCTGGAGTAATTTTCTCCTCTTCCAGCGCTGCAGCAAGAGTCATTACCTTGCCTGTAGAACCTGGCTCATACACATCTTGAACTGATGGGTTTCGCATTGCAACCAGTGAAACCTTGGATGTGTTATTGGGATCAAATGTTGGCGCTGTTGCATGAGCCAAGATTTGTCCAGTCTTGGGATCCATCACAATGACCGTGCCACTAATTGCGCGTGATGATTTAACTGCATCTGCAATTGCCTTTGATGCAACCCACTGAATGTCACGATCAACAGTCAAGCGAATCGATGTGCCTGCTTGAGCTGGGATAATTTCTGACTGAGAGCCAGGTATCTCTGCTTTGTAACCATTGGCATATGAATACTTGCCTTCAGTACCAGCAATCGTTGAGTTCATGCTTGACTCAAGACCAGTTGCGCCAACACCACCATGATTAACAAAGCCAACTAATGATGCAATCAATGAACCTGATGGATACTCACGAACATAACTGCGCTCAGGGAAGAAGCCAATGATGCGCTCTGGGCTCATTCCAGGAAGCTTTGCGTTGTACTGCTCAATTGCGCGTGAGAGCTTGAGCCAAACAGCCGGCTTTGCATTTGCAGCAACCATGTTCCATTTACGTTTGCCGGTCACAGCCGCTTGCACCTCAGAAACACTCATATTAAGTATTGGCGCTACAAATGCAGCAGTTTTGGCTGGATTTAAAATCTGTGTTTGATCAACAACAATGCTTGTTGCTGCAACACTTCGAGCAAATGCAACTCCATTGATATCTGTTATATCTCCGCGAGGTGCTTGAAGCGTCTTAACCTTTTCCATCTCATTAACCGCGCGGGAACGATAATCATTGGCCTGCAAAGCTTGCACTTGCACAAGACGAAGTCCAAAGAAAAACATAATCACTGCCATCATTAAAATCAGTGCCCTGATTCTGTTATGAGTCAATGAAAAATTACCCATTTTTCACTGGAGTCTCTGTGACAGGCTTGTTTAACTCCAGAAAAGTTGGAGTCTCTGAAGGCTTCATACCAAGTGCGGTTGCAGAGTTTGCTAGTGATTCTGGGGAGGATAATGTGTCAATCTGACGCGCGATTGCTTCACGTTCATCGCTGACTAACTTAGCTTCAAGCTTCAAGTTAGTGAGTTCAAATGCATCTTGTGCCAGTAAGGTATTGATCAGGAGAAGAAACATTAGACCAATAGCACCAACGATAGATACAAATGTTGCAAAGAACTTACGATCTGCTTGCTTCCCCTCCGATAAATCTGGCACAAGCTTTAAAGCAACTTGTGAAGATTTTTCAGCGAGAATCTCTTTTGAGCGAGTAATTGCTGGCGCAAATGCTGTCATTGCCATTATGCAGCCACCCTTTCGATTGCGCGAAGGCGAACAGATTGAGAACGTGCGTTCTCATCTAGTTCAGCATCTGTTGGAGTTTCACTACCGCGAGTAATCATCGAAAACTTGGCAGCAAGCTCTGGAAGCTCGAAGGGAAGATCTCGTGGGGTACCGGAGGTAGTAGAAGCAACAAATAACTGCTTCACAATTCGGTCTTCAAGAGACTGGAATGACATAACAACTAAACGAGCGCCAACATTTAGCAGCTCAAGAGCTGCAGGCAAAGCCCGTGTGATAGTGCCTAACTCATCATTTGTTTCGATGCGAAGTGCCTGGAATGTGCGCTTTGCAGGGTTCCCACCCGTGCGCCTAGTAGCAGCGGGAATAGCCTCTTTAACCATCTCCGCCAGCTGGGCAGTTGAATTCATTGGGGCAATAGCGCGCTGCTTAACAATTGATTCAACGATACGAGTTGCAAACTTTTCTTCACCATATGTGCGCAAGATTCGGACCAGCTGGCCTGGCTCATAAGTATTTACAATCTCTCCGGCGGTAAGTGATTGTGTGCGATCCATGCGCATATCAAGAGGAGCATCCTGCGAATATGAAAAACCGCGTTCTGGCTGATCAAGTTGCATAGAAGAAACACCTAGATCAAATAGGGCACCATCAATGTGCTTATATCCAAGGCTAGAAACTATGTGTGCAATACCATCAAAGGTTGAGTGCGCTGTCTTTAGGCGATCTCCAAATGGTGTAAGACGGGCAGTAGCTTTACCAATCGCATCAAGATCACGATCAATACCAATGACAGTTAAGTGTGGGAACTTTTGCAACAGAGCCTCTGTGTGGCCGCCAAGGCCCAAGGTTGCATCAACAACAACCGGGTTAGTCGATGCAGCAATTGCAGGGGACAAAAGATCAACGCAGCGATCACGCATTACAGACACATGCTCTGTCGTGCTGGTCATCTCTTCCCCCTCTCCTGCATTGATGGAACTAACTTTTTAACTCTCACCTCTGGTCACTGCCGGCCGACGGATCTCTGTGTTGCAACGGCACCGGGGAAGGGGTGTCGCTGCGTTCGAAGGGTCGGCAGTGGCCACAAATGAGAGTTAGAACAAACCTGGAAAGACCTCCTCTGAAACATCAGCGAAGCTCTTTTCACGATCTGT
>Ga0164294_10003889_pt1 | contig 13186 bp, 16 predicted proteins | sample GEODES005metaG_FD_111479 | JGI IMG/M metagenome (GOLD analysis project Ga0164294, IMG submission 111479) | Oligotrophic lake water microbial communities from Sparkling Lake, Wisconsin, USA - GEODES005 metaG | ecosystem: Environmental > Aquatic > Freshwater > Lake | place: USA: Sparkling Lake... | reverse complement strand
GGCGTCGATGCCGGGTTCAACACCCGCATCACCGCGCTCGAAGGCATGGGCGGCGGCGGCATGGCGTTCGATCCGACGCCGCTCAACAACCGTCTTGCGGGCCATGACTCCGAAATCGCAGGGCTGCAAAATGCTGCAACCGATCTCGATACCCGCGCCGATGCGTTGGAGGCCGGGCAAATCGTGCAGGACGACCGCCTGGCCGAGGTGGAGGGGGTCAACCTCAATCAGAATGTCCGGCTCGGCGCACTGGAATCGGCGGGCGCGCAAAGCGCCGCAACGCTCGCCTTCGTCAAAGTGAACAGCCCTGGCGGTGCTGCTGCCAATGCCAGCGGCACCAATGCGATTGCCATCGGCGGGGGCGCGGTGGCCAAGGACGGCGCGGCGGTCTCGCTGGGCTACGCCAATGTCGCCTCAGGCAACGGTGCGGTCGCCATCGGTGATCCCAACATGGCCACAGGAACAGGCGCGCTGGCGATCGGGGCGAACAACACCGCCACCGGCAATGCCGCGATCGCGCTGGGCAATGAAAGCATCGCCAATGGTGACAGTGCGATTGCATTGGGCGATGTGGCCACAGCGGGCAGCGCGGGCGCGGTCGCGCTGGGCCGGGGAGCCACGGCGAACCAGGCGAACGCCGTTGCACTCGGCGCAGGTGCCAAGACCACCCGCGCCAATCAGGTCGTGCTCGGCGGCACGGGCAGCTCGGTCTCGGTCGGCGACGTTGCGGCATCCACCGCCGCCCAGTCCGGCCCGACCGACGTGATGACGGTCGATGCCGGCGGCACGGTCGGGCGGGATACGACGATCCGTCCGGCGATTGCCACGCTGCAGGGCGCGGTCGCGCAGCAGGCAACGACGATCTCGGCGATCCAGGCGCTTGATACCTTGCAGAACGGCCGACTGGGTGCGCTGGAAGCAGGGCAGGCACAGCTGGGCCAACAGATCGCGATCAACGGCCGCGAGGCCAATGGCGGGATCGCGGCAGCGATGGCGATGGGCGGCGCGGTCATCGTGCCGGACAGCAACGTCTCGATCAACTTCAACCTCGCCACCTATCGCGGTCAGCAGGGCTTTTCCGCCTCGGTCGCGGGCCGCATCAATGACCGGCTTTACATCACGGCTGGCGTCGCGGGCTCGACCGTGAAGGGCTCCACCGGAGGCCGGGTCGGCATGGCGTTCGGCTTCTGAGCCGGATGACCAAAAGGTTTCAGGTTGCCCGGTAGGCGATAGCTCTCCGAGCCGGGAGTGACCTGAACGGAAGGGTCGGAGTGGCAACACCCCGGCCCTTCTACAGTGTTTGAATCACCGGAGGATGGTATGGGAAATTGGATTTCGGCGCTGGCGCTGGCGGTCTTGATGCAGGCCTTGCCCGGGTGTCAGCGCCCGCCCGTCCCGGTCGCTGTCGATAGCCTGACGTTTCCCGTCGTGGTCATCACTGGCACGCATCCCTCGCGCATTATCCCTGCCCGCGCCGAGGTTGCCATTGACCGGGAGGAGTTGGGCCGGATGAGCACCGAAACCTATGCGCGGATCACCGACAGGGCCGTCTCCGATCCCCCCATCGTGATCGACATGGCCGCCGCCGCCTTCGACATGAAGGACATCAAGGGCAAACGCGGCGGCCTGTGGATGATGGTCCATCCCACCAGCCGCATGCCGATTGGGTTTACGCTGTTCCGCCGCAAAGAGAGCAGCATCGAAGCGGCGCGCACCTTGATTGCCGACAGCAGGTATCTTGGGCGCGATTTCAACGAAGAGCGAACGGCGCTGCGCCGCCAACGGCTGAGTCAGGCGCGAACAATGGCCGAGATCGTCGCGATCATCGAGGCGATGCCTTAGCGGTCCGCCTTTTGGACCGGACCACCGGCTCGGTGATCCAGATCGGTCGAGAGGTGCTTAAGCTCTCCGGGCAAGAGAGACCCGGGGAAAGGGCTGGGAGCAACTATGCTTACGGCGCTTTTCCTGTGGTCCGGATCGGCGCCAACGGATCGTTACAATCGAAACACAAAAGGCTGCGGGGCAACGTCATCGCGATACACGGGAGGTGCAAACCGTTTTCATCGAACAACCCCGCTGCATGCAACGGGATTTCCAGGACACGAACCATGAAACTGATCGCCCAATCCGCTAGGTCCGCCAGCGATTGTTTCCTTGTTGGCAGTGTCGCCTTGCTGCCGGTCCCAGGCCAGGCTGATCCGGCCGACGATAATCTCGATGTTGAGACGCGGTGCAGCCACCTTCAGCGCGCGCGAAATGAAGCGGGCACGGACTACCAGCCCGCCGAATCGAGAATGTGGTGGCTTCCATGAGCCGGTCGCCCCTTGCCGAAGTTGTCGAGCAGGCGATGGCTGTTCTCAATCCGGCACGGTCCCCCATCAAGGGAACGCCCATCACCAAAACCCCGCCCCTCGATCGGAAGGGTAGCAATGATCAGGAGCGGTGATGCCACCCGTTCCAAGTGGCTGCGAAGCCGGGCGCTGATCACCTGCTGGGCCTGCCTGCACGGGACCGTCATCAGCGCAAACGGCGTAAGCGCTGAACCGGTTAAATGGTGGCTTCCATGCCCGCCAAACGCGACGATCTAGCCATGTTCTGGCACCGCTTCACGGATGCGCTCGATCGCGGCAAAGTGATCACCCTCGGATCGCAGATCCATCAAGATGGGCATAAAGCGTCAGGCAGCAAAGAGCTTCCGCACGGCTGCCTCGCACAGCGCAACACAACGCGCACGGGGGGTCCGGTTTTCGGAGAGATAGTATTCGATCCACAGGCCATCGAGCATCGCCGAGAGTAGCGCAATCGCATCGGCCATCGGCAAAGTGGGCGCAGAGGCCTCGGCAGAGACCGGCAGGCGCGTGACCAGCCGTTCGAGCAGCACGCGCTGACGCACGTTGAAAGCATCGCTGACGGCGGCAAAATCCGCGCGGCTGCGTGCCTGCTGCCAGAACACCATCCAGGCACCGATGATCTCGGGACTCGCCCATTCATCCGAGAACACCGCGACGAAGTATCGGTGCAGCGCGGCCCACGGATCGGCGGCGCGGGGAGTTGCCACCGCTTCAAGATGCGCGAGCATATCCTCGCAAAGCTGCTCATAAGTTTCGAGCAGGAGGTTGTCCGGATTGCGGAAATAGTGCCGGAGCAACCCGTGGCTGACCCCGGCCTGACGGCATATTTCGCGCCCCGTCGTGCCGCGCGGACCGAGCCGGGCAAGGCAGCTCACCGCAGCGGCGAGCAGGTCTCCCCGCCGCACAAGCGGGGATGCGCGCCGCACGCGAGGCTTGCGGCCTGATTCTGGCTTGGCTTCAGGCGCAGCTGCCATCAGGCCGCGCGCCGTGCGGCCCGTTGCCCAAGGACATAGACCAGCGTTCCGCTGCCGAGCAGCACCGTGGTAAGGCCAAAAATCTTGATGACCGCCAGCACCTTGTTCGGCTCGTCGGAGGCTGGAAAGGCTGCCAGCACGAGCGCGGCCAGCGTGGTAGCAAGGCCGATGCAGGCGAACAGGATGGAAGTGAACCGGCCGCCGGGCAGGCGCGTCACCGTCACGCCGGGTGGGTGGCCCTGCAGGCGGATGACCGAGAGGAAAACGAGCGCGAAGGGCAGGAACGAGGCAATGATGCCCATGCTCACGAGCACATCATAGGCCCCTTTCACGCCGGTCCCGGCCTGTCCCAGAATGCACAATACCGCGCCCAGCCCGCCTTGCAGCAGGATCGCTACATAGGGCGTGCCCCACTTGGGATGGACCCGCGCAAAGACCGGCGGCAGCAGCCGGTCGATGCCAACCGCAAAGGGAATACGCGCGGCGCACGAGAGGAACCCGCTCGCCGCGCCGAGGTTGCCAATGGTGATCAGCAGCGCGAGCGGCACGATGATCCACGTCGCGCCCAGCCGCTGCGCTGCGACGGCCCCGGCCTGGATCAGGCCCTGCAGGGTGTTCACGTCGCTCGCAGGCATCGCCAGCAGCACGGCGAACGTGCCGATGATATAGCTCGAAACGATGACCACACCGGCGATGGGCAAGGCGCGCGGGATCGTGCGGCGCGGGTCCTTGATCTCGCCGCTCATGAAGGAGGCGGTTTCCGCGCCCGAAAGCGCAAAGGCGATCGAGGCCCAGACAATCATGTGGCGGATATCGAAGACCGGCACGAAGGATTGCGGGGTAAATTCCGTAGCCGAACCGAAATTCCACCAGGCCAGCCCCCCCATCACGATCACGATCAGCGCCGGGCCCCACATGCCGACTGCCCCTGCATTGTGCAGCCAGCGCCCGAACCGCAGGCCGACGATGTTGATCACGGTGATGAACAAGAGCGCCAGCAGCGCGAAGCTCATGAAGAACGCGGGGCTATTGCGCAGATGCAGCCACCGCGTGCCGCCGATGTAGAGCGCATTGCCCGCGTCAAAATAGAGCACGCTGGGGAAATAGGGGAGATTGGAGGTAAAGTAGCTCCACCCTGCCATAAAGCCGATGTAGGGTCCGAAGGCTTGCCGTGTCCAGACATAGAGTCCGCCCTCCTGCGGGTAGCGCGAGGACAGCTCGACGATGGCGAGCACGAAGGGCAGATAGAAGCCCAGCAGCGCGCCGATCCAGATCACGATCGAACTGGGCCCAAAGGCGGCAGCGGTTGCGATCCAGCGCAAGCTCACGCCCGTGACAATGTAGAACATCGCCAGATCGGCAACACCCATGACCTTCGGCGGATGGGGTGCCGCGCCGGACATCAGCTTTTGCGCCGCCCTTTCGTGTCGCGCAGCACCTGCATCGCGGCGTTGTGCCCCGGCGCGCCGGTCACCCCTCCGCCGGGATGGGCCCCTGCTCCGCACAGGTAAAGTCCATCCACCGGTGTGCGGTATTGCGACCAGCGCGGCACCGGCCGCATCGAGAACAGCGCGCCGGGATGCAGATCGCCGTGGAAGATATTGCCCTCGGTCAGCCCGTAAATCCGCTCCAGATCAAGCGGGGTGAGCATCGTGTGGCCCAGAATCAGCCCCGGCAGATCGGGCATGTGCCGGGTGATCTGCCGGATCACGGAGTCCGTGAAGGCCTCGCGCCGCTCGTCCCAGGTGCCCTCGCGAAGGTGATAGGGCACATACTGAATGAAGACAGTGAGCATATGGTGACCGGGCGGGCAGAGACTGTCGTCGACGAGGCTGGGGATGACGCAATCGATCCACAGTTCTTCAGGCACATCGCCGAAGCGCGCGATATGGGCGCAGCGCTGAGCGCCCTCGAGCGTAGGCGCGATGGTCAGCAGCGCGCGCTCGAGCGGGCTGGCATTGGGCGAACGCCCGATGACCGTGGGCTCACCCGAGAGCGCAATATTGAGCTTGGCGGCGGGCCCGCCCATCTTGATCGCGGCGATATCCCGGCGGAACTCCTCGGGTAGTTCGTTCGCGCCGAGCAGCTTCAGGAACGTGCGTTTCGGATCGGCGTTCGACAGCACAACATCCGCGCAAAACTGCCGCCCGTCCGCCAGTGTCACGCCTTGCGCACGGCCATCCGCGACGTCGATGCGCGCCACTGGCGCATCGGTTTCGATCACCGCGCCAAAGCCCCGCGCCACCGCCGCAATGGCACCGGAGACCGCGCCCATCCCGCCCATGACATGGCCATTGAAGCCTTGCACCGCATGATCGCCGCCGGCGAGCAAATGGAATAGCAGCCCCACCGCCGAACCCGGCTCATAAGGCCCGCCGTGCTTGCCATAGACATTGTTGGCCAGGATCATCCGTTTGACCGGGTCCGCCTCGAAATGGCGATCAAGAAATTCGCCGAGACTGCCGGTGAGGAACTGCACCATCTCGCCGATTTCGGTGCCCTTTATGCGGCGGAACCGACGGATCATCCGCAGCCCTTCGCGCACCCGGTCCAGCCCGCGCGCCGCCAGATCGGGTGGCGATTCCAGAAAGAATGGTTGAAGATAGGCCGCCAAGGCTTTGAGTTTGCGATCGACTTCCAGAAACGCCGCCCCATCGCGGGCAGAGAAGCGGGCAATCTCCTGCGCGGTGCGTTCGGGATCGGACCACCAGCGGATGATTTCGCCGTCACCCAATGGCACCGTCAGGATCGGATCGCAGGCCACCATGCGCAGACCATGGCGGCCGAGATCGAGATCGCGGATCACTGTCGGCATCAGCATCGAAGCGATATAGGACGTGAACGAAACGCGGTGCCCGGGGATGACGTCTTCGGTGACGCAGGCCCCGCCGACGATACCGCGCGCTTCGAGCACCAGCACCGAACGGCCGGCACGCGCCAAATAGGCGGCAGCGGTCAGCCCGTTGTGCCCGGCACCGATCACTATTGCGTCGTATGTCTGCGCCTGCGATGCCATTGTCAGCTTGCGGCTCCTGTCCGATTAATTGGAATTGGATGAGTGCCTCAAGGCAGCTTATAAGGCAAGTGTCCAATAAGCAGCACGAAAGGAACGGCGGAATGGAACAGTCGCTCGACAGCACCGCTTATCTGACGGCGGAGGCCTACGCTGCGGACCGTGCGGCGATTTTCCAGCGGCAATGGTTCTGCGCCGCGCGCGCGGAAGACGTGCCCGAGCCCGGCGATCACCTCGTGCTCGATGTCGCGGGCGAGAGCGTGCTCCTCGTCCGCGAGAAGACCGGCACGCTCTACGCCCACTACAACGTGTGCCGCCACCGCGGTTCGCGCCTATGCGATGCCGCGAACGATACGCGTTGGGGCGTGGCGCTTGATGCCGGGGTCGTCGGTCGCAACATGATCCGCTGCCCCTACCACGGCTGGTCTTACGGCTTTGACGGCAAGCTGCTGGCCGCGCCCCAGCTGCAGGATACGCCGGGCTTCAACAAGGCGGACTTCCCGCTCCACAAGGTCGGCGTCGCGATCTGGGGCGGGTTCGTGTTCCTCAATCTCTCGCCCGAGACTGCGCCCGATTTCGAAGCGGAGCTGACCGATCCGGCCCGCCGTCTCGCCAACTATCCGTTGGCAGACCTGCGCACCGCGCAGACGTTCCGCTATGAGGTAAACGCCAACTGGAAGCTCATCCTCGAGAACTACAACGAGTGCTATCATTGCCCCGGCGTCCACCCGGAATTGACCGCCATAGTGCCTGCCTTCAAGGAGCGCGGCGGGATCGATCTCGATTGGGAGGCGGGCATCCCGCACCGCGAAGGCGCCTATACCTACACGATGGACGGCACCACAACGCGCGCGCCCTTCCCCGGCCTCTCAGAGGCCGAGAAAGTGCGGCACAAGGGCGAGCTGATCTATCCCAACCTCATGCTCAGCGTTTCCTGCGATCATGCTGCGGCGTTCGTGCTCTGGCCCACGGCAGCGGACCGCACCGTGATCGAGTGCCGCTTTCTGTTCCACGGTGATGAAATGGCGCGAGCCGATTTCGATCCTGCCGATGCCGTGGACTTTTGGGACCTGGTCAACCGGCAGGATTGGGCGGTATGCGAGCGGGTGCAATCTGGTATTGCTGCCCGCGTCCACACCCATGGCTACTATGCGCCGATCGAGGATCTCAGCCTCGATATTCGCCGCTACGTCAGTCGGACCCACAAGCGCTGAATCGCCGTCTTTAGTCGCTCTTGTCGCGGGCGTTGTCAGGGTTTGCCAGCTTTGCGGCTCCGGCACACCCATGTTGAGAAATTTCGCTTCAGCAGCGGCAATGCATGCAGGTCTTCTGGAAAAACTCGGTTTTTCAGAAAATTGAGAAATAAGATTGGTGGAGCCTAGCGGGATCGAACCGCTGACCTCCTGCATGCCATGCAGGCGCTCTCCCAGCTGAGCTAAGGCCCCACAATCTTAGGCGCAAGTGCCGTGGGCGGCACGCGCTCCGGCAGTATGCCACCGGGAGCAGCGCCCTTATGCGAGGGCTGACCGGCTGGCAATAACATTCTTCACGGCAACCGGGAAATCACCGGGCCGCGCCGCGGGCGAGCCCGCCGGCGCGCTCAGCGATCACGATTCCTCGTCTTCGCCGTCGTGGCCCGCAACGCCCAGATCATCGTCGCCGCCGAGATCGACGTCGTTGTCGGGAGAGTCGGAATCCTCGTCGATATCCAGATCCTCATCGGCAATGTCCGCATCGGGGATTGCCTCGACCTTGGCCTTCTGAATTTCTTCATAAGGGATAGGCTGCTTGGACTTGAGCACCGCATCGGGCGTCCAGGCATATTTGCACTCGACGCAGGTGACCGGCTCATCGTTGCCCATGTCATAGAAACGGGTGCCACACTTTGGGCAGCCGTGTTTTGCGCCCCATTCTGGCTTGACCATGAAGTATCCTCGAATGTTTGCCCGGTGCGGAAACTGCCCGGACGCCAAGATAATTGCTTAGTTGGTGCTTCTCTGCAGGAAACCAAGCGAGGCGCGCGCCTTGCCATAGGCGTTGCCCGCTGTCAAAAGACCGCGTCATTCCATCCGCACCCGAAAGACCGATTTGTCCGTGAACGCCTACGATCCCGCCGCAATGCGCCCCCGCCGGTTTGCCGCTACCGGCCCACTGCGGGGCCGCATCCGGGTTCCGGGGGACAAATCGATCAGCCATCGCTCGATCATGCTCGGCGCGCTCGCCGTTGGCCGGACACACGTGACCGGGCTGCTCGAAGGCGAGGATGTGCTCTCCACCGCCGCCGCGATGCGCGCGATGGGCGCTGCGATCGAGCGGCTTGAGGGCGGCACTTGGATTATCGATGGCGTGGGCGTGGGCGGCCTGCTCCAGCCGCGCACCGCGCTCGACATGGGCAATTCGGGCACGTCTACGCGGCTCTTGATGGGGTTGGTAGCGAGCCATCCGATCACGGCCACGTTCATCGGCGATGCCAGCCTATCCGGCCGCCCGATGGGCCGGGTAATCGAGCCACTTTCGCAGATGGGCGCGAGTTTCACCGCCAGTCCGGGAGGACGCCTCCCCCTCACCTTGCGCGGCATCATGCCGGCGGTGCCGATCACCTACCGCCTGCCCGTCGCGTCGGCGCAGGTCAAAAGCGCGGTGCTGTTGGCAGGGCTGAACACGCCGGGGATCACCACGGTGATCGAACCGGTGCCGACTCGCGATCATTCGGAGCGGATGCTGCGCGGATTTGGCGCAAAGCTCGAGGTGGAGATCGATGTGCAAGGCGCGCGGGTGATCCACCTCGCCGGTGAAGCCGAACTACGCCCGCAAGTGATCGAAGTGCCCGGTGACCCTTCGTCCGCAGCCTTCTTCGTTGTGGCCGCGTTGCTGGTGCCCGGATCGGATCTGGTGGTCGAGAATGTCGGCCTCAATCCCACCCGCGCCGCGCTGTTTGACGTGCTGCGCACGATGGGCGGCAGCATCGAAGAGTTAGCGCGGCGCGATGTGGGCGGCGAGCCGGTCGCGGACTTGCACGTGCGCGCCTCGGCGCTGACCGGCATCGAAGTTGATCCCGTCGTGGTGCCGAGCATGGTCGACGAATTTCCGGTGCTGTTCGTCGCCGCCGCACTCGCCTCTGGCCGCACCATAACGTCAGGACTGGACGAGCTGAGGGTCAAGGAGAGCGACCGCATAGCGGTGATGCGCACTGCCTTGGAACTGGCGGGCGCGCGCGTGACCGAGACCGAGGACGGGCTGATCATCGATGGCACCGGCGGAGAGCCGCTCGTAGGCACGTCTGAGGGCGCGGAGGTCTCTACTCACCTCGACCACCGTATTGCCATGGCGATGGCCGTGGCGGGGCTTGCCAGCCGCAGCGGGGTCGAAGTTGACGACACCCGACCCATCGCGACCAGCTTCCCGGTGTTCGAGGCACTGCTAGCCAGCGCGATGAGTCCGCTGTGATCATCGCCGTCGATGGGCCGACCGCTTCGGGCAAAGGCACGATCGCGCGGGCGCTGGCCGCGCACTTCGGCCTGCCGCATCTCGATACCGGGCTGCTCTACCGCGCGGTAGGCCGGCAAGTGGCGCTGCGCGGTGGTGATCCTGACAATGCGGCGGATGCGCTTGCCGCCGCGCAGTTTCCGGAAAGTCTGCTGGCCGATCCCGCGCTGCGCAGCGAAATCTGCGGCGGGCTGGCCAGCCAGGTTTCCGTCCACAGCGCAGTGCGCGCGGCGCTGCTCGAGCGGCAGCGGGCCTTTGCCGCGCAGTCCGGCGGCGCAGTGCTCGATGGGCGCGACATTGGCACCGTGATCGCGCCCGATGCGCTGGCCAAGCTCTACGTCACAGCCAGTGTGGCCGCACGCGCGCACCGCCGCTGGCTGGAAATGCAGCAGCGCGGCGAGGACGCGGCGCGCGAGGCCATCGAAGCCGATCTGGCCGCCCGCGACGCGCGCGATGCTGCACGTGCCGAAGCGCCATTGCGACAGGCAAGTGACGCGATGTTGTTGGATACCTCGGCGCTGAGCGCAGACGAGGCGGTTGCCGCCGCGATTTCTCTCGTTGCAGAACGGATCGCGGCGCAAGAGACAAACCGATGATCACACCCTCGCTCAAGATCCGCGATTTCTCCGACCACCTCGCGCAGGCATTCTACGACATCAACGCCGAATGGATCGAGGCGATGTTCGTTCTCGAGCCGGTGGACCGCGAAGTGCTCCAAAACCCGCGCGCAAAGATTATCGACAAGGGCGGCGTGATCCTGTTCGTCGAAGCCGAAGGACTGGGCGTAGTCGGCACGGGCGCGCTACGCCCTGCCGGTGGGAGCGCGTTCGAGCTGACCAAGATGGGCGTGACCGAATCTGCGCGCGGCCTCAAGGCTGGCGAATTCCTGTTGGCCGCGCTGATCGCCCGCGCTGCGCAGCTGGGTGCCGATCCGCTCTATCTGCTCACCAACCGCGATTGCGCGGCGGCGATCCACCTCTATGAGAAGCTGGGCTTTGAGCACGATGCGGAGATCATGCAGACCTACGGCGCGCTTTATCAGCGCGCCAATGTGGCCATGGCGTATCGCGGAGAGCCTAACGCGAACCATCCCCTCTAAAATCTCCCGGCCAGTTACCGTCCTAAAGTAAGTGGTAAACACTCGGGTGGAGAAGGTTGATGGACCAGGAAGAAACGGGCAACGAATTTGTTAGCAAACGGCGCGAAAAGCGGGTTGGTTTCGAGCTTCCTGTGCGCTGCAAACATGGCATGGTCCGGTCAACGGTTATGCTTAAGGACATGACCCCGCGCGGCGCCATGATCTCCGGCCTTGAAATACTGCGCATTGGCGAACCGGTCACCCTGTTCCTGCCCAGCCTCGCCCCCAAGACCGCATTCGTCATCTGGTCGGAACCGATGACCTCGGGGCTCGAGTTCGAGTGGGCGTTGCACGAAGATGTTTTTGCGACGCTCGTGGCCGATTATGCCATCGGGCACCTGCAGAAGGCGGAGGAACGCCCGGTTCGCCACGCCGCATAAGGTTTGCCTGACAGGCTTGCATTCCCCGCCAAACCCGCTAACGACCTGCGCTCCCGCTCGCCGCACTCAGTCGCGCGCCTCGGGAAATCGAAGAAAGCCGGAGGGGCCCCGCAATCGTGCGGATCAGCCAGCGATCGGTTGCAATGCAAAGGACGCCAAGCGCATGGCGCTTTACGAGCATATATTTTTGGCGCGTCAGGATCTGAGTCAGGCTCAGGTCGACGTGCTCGCCGCCACTGCCACCGAAATCGTTGAAGCAAACCACGGCAAGGTCACCAAGGTCGAGCAGTGGGGTCTGCGTTCGCTGGCGTACAAGATTCAGAAGAACCGCAAGGCGCATTTTGTCCTGCTTAACATCGATGCCCCTCCGGGCGTGATTGCCGAGCTTGAGCGCCAGACCTCGATCAACGAAGACGTGATCCGCTTTCTCAGCGTGCGCGTTGACGAGCACGAGGCCGGCCCATCGGCCATGATGCGCAAGAACGACCGCGAGCGCACCCGCCGCCGCGAACGCGAAGGGGAATAATCCATGGCTCGTCCCTTTTTCCGCCGCCGCAAGTCTTGCCCGTTTTCGGGCAAAGGTGCGCCAGCGATCGACTATAAAGACGTGCGCCTGCTTCAGGGATTCATGTCCGAGCGCGGCAAGATCGTGCCAAGCCGCATCACCGCCGTTTCGGCAAAGAAGCAGCGCGAGCTGGGCCAGGCGATCAAGCGCGCCCGGCACATCGGCCTGCTTCCCTACATCGTGAAGTAAGGAGCGCACCCATGCAGATCATCCTGCTCGAGCGCATCGAGAAGCTCGGCACCATTGGCGACGTTGTGAACGTCAAAGACGGCTATGCCCGCAACTTTCTGCTGCCCAACAAGAAGGCGCTTCGCGCCAACGACGCCAACCGCAAGGTTTTCGAAGCCAACCGCGCGCGGATCGAGGCAGACAACGCCAAGCGCCGCGAAGAAGCGAGCGGCGAAGCGGCCAATGTCGAGGGCCGCGAGGTCGTCCTCATCCGTGCCTCGTCGAACTCGGGCCAGCTTTATGGTTCGGTTTCGGTCCGCGACATCGTGGATTCGCTGGTCGAACAGGGCGCCAAGGTGAACAAGTCGATGATCGTGCTCGAACGCCCGATCAAGGCGATCGGCATCTCGACCGTCAAAGTCTCGCTCCACCCCGAAGTCGTCGTCACGGTCAAAGTCAACGTGGCCCGCTCGCCCGACGAAGCTGCGCTGCAATCGCAGGGCGTCGATGTCATGTCGGCGATGTTCGACAACGATGAAGGCGGCTTCACCGAAGCTTATGACCCCAATGCCGAACCGGGCGAAATCCCGGCCGACTTGCTCGACGCAGAGCCTGAGGCAGCGGCAGAAGCCTGATCGGCGATTTGCGCCATCATCGTGATAAAAGGGGCGTCCGGCAACGGGCGCCCCTTTTGCTTGAGCATGGACAAAGCACCGTCAAAATTTGGCGGCGACTGTCAGGTTGGCGATATGATCAACCCGGTCGCGGCCCGTGCGGTTGACCCACTGGTTGATATAGCCCGGCTCTGCGTTGATGTTCTTGGTCAGCGGCAACACAATCCCGGCGCAGGTTCGGAGCCGGTCAAACCCGCTTCTTTGGCCCCAACTCGTATCGTTGAAGGCAAGGAACGGCTCGGCCCAAACCAGCGCCCTTACTTTGCCGGCAAGTGGCGCGGTAAGCCGCATTTGTTGGCGCAGCCGCCACCCCATGCTGCCTGTCCCTTCGACAAAGCGTTGCTCGAGACGCGTTCGCCCGGTCAGCGTGATCCCCTTGCCATTGCCCGCGAGTCGGAACGTGAGCTGCTCCCAGATCCGATGCTCGCTCAGGAAGC
>Ga0164294_10003886_pt1 | contig 13197 bp, 13 predicted proteins | sample GEODES005metaG_FD_111479 | JGI IMG/M metagenome (GOLD analysis project Ga0164294, IMG submission 111479) | Oligotrophic lake water microbial communities from Sparkling Lake, Wisconsin, USA - GEODES005 metaG | ecosystem: Environmental > Aquatic > Freshwater > Lake | place: USA: Sparkling Lake... | reverse complement strand
TGATCCGGCGCGGCCGCTTTGTGGACCGGCAACGGCTTGGCATGCGGATTTTCTGATGCGCGCCCATGCACTGGGCTTTGTGCTGATCCTGTCGCTGTCGATGGAATTGTTCGCAGCGCATTGCCCGGCCGACTGGGCGCAGCGCGACAGCGATGGCGTGATCGGCCTGACCGGCTGGGTGCCACCGTCAGCGCTGCTGTCGCCGTGCAGCGCGCCCGCTCAGGCCTGGCTTTGCAGCGTGGCTGGCGCGGCCATGGCGTTGGTGCCGGCAGGCATGGCGCCCGCCTTTCAGGTGGGGGAGCCGTGGTGGTGGGTGGGCCCGGATGCGCGGCCCTGCCTTTATGATGCCGCCACCACCGCGCGCTGGCAGGCTGAAACCGGGCAGGCGGCGCCGGCCATCGCCGACATCCGGGGCGGCAAATCGCCGACCGAGCAGGCATATCTGGATTGGTGCGGGGCAAGGCTGGCCGAAGCGACCGCCGGCATGGTGAACGCCGCGCGCGCGGCGGCACCGGGTGTGCGCACGCATCTGCTGTTCTACGCGCCGCAAGTGTTGCTGGATGATCGTCCCGATCTGGCGCGCGCCAATCTGCCCGCGGCCTGGGCGCACCCGACGTTCGATGTGTTGCAGCTGGAGGATTACACGTTCGTCACCAGCGCCAACCAGGCCGGTCAAGCGCGTGCGCGCAGCGAAGTGAACGCGCGGCTGGGTTACCCGCTCGCCAGCCAGCATTATCTGGCGGGCTTTGCGCTGAACGCCGCCGACGCGCCTGCGCACTGGCCGTTGATTGCGGCCGCAGCCGCACAGTCACCAGCCGCTGAGATTTTCATCTGGGCCTGGCCGCAGGTGGCACGCGACGGTTTCACGCCTTTCACTCTGGCCGATGGAGACGATGCCATGCCGGCGTTCCATGATGTGCGCTTTCCGCTGCAATTGGGCTTCGGCGCGGCGGGCGGCCCGGCTTTCTCCACGCAAGTGGTGGTGACGGGCTCAGGCGCAGAACAGCGCAATGCCGAATGGGCCGATGCGCGGCTGGAATATGATGCCGGGCTGGGGATACGGTCCGAAGCCGATCTGGCGCAGTTGCTGGCGTTTTTCCGGGCCAGACGCGGCCAGGCCCACGGCTTTCGCTTTCTCGATCCATTGGACAACAGCTCGGCGGCCAATGGCGGCGATCCGGCGGCGACCGATCAATCGCTGGGCAGCAGCAATGGCAGCAACACGCGCTTTGCGCTGGTCAAGCACTATGGCGATGCTGGCCTGGCCGATGACCCGCCGCAGCGCCGCCGCATCACCCGGCCGTGGCCCGAATCCGTGGTGGTGGCGGTGAACGGCGCGGCACAGACCGGCTGGACGCTGCAGGCCGGCGGTCACATCGATTTTGCGGTGCCCCCGCCGGCCGGCGCCGTGGTGAGCGCCGGCTATCGTTTTGACGTTCCGGTGCGCTTCGCCAGCGATCGGCTGGCGGTTTCGATCGCCGGTTGGCGCGCAGGCGAATTGCCCGGTGTGCCGTTGATCGAGATCCGCGAGGATGGCGATGCTTGACGCGGAACTCACGCATCTGGCCCTGTGCTGGCGGCTGGTGCGCCGCGATGGCGTCGCTTTGGGCTTCACCAGCCATGATCGGCCGTTGCTGTTTGATGGCCTGCTGCACCTGGCGCGCCCGGGCATGACGCCATCGGCCGTGGTGCTGGGCGACGGGCTGGATAGCGACGCCATGGAAGTGGCGGGCGCGCTGTCGGCCGGAGCGCTCACCGCCGCCGATCTGCTGGCCGGTCGCTGGGACGGCGCGCGCCTTGAGCTGCTGCTTGTTGATTGGCGTGACCCCGGCGCTGGCCGTCACAGCCTCGCCACTGGCACGCTGGGCGAGGTGACGGTGGGCGACGGCGCCGATGCCGGGTTCACCGCCGAACTGATTGGCCCGGGCGCGGCGCTGGCGGCCAGCGCAGTCGAAACCTGCTCGCCGGAATGCCGCGCCGAGCTGGGCGATGCGCGCTGTCGGGTCAGCCTGCGCGGACGCGAGCGGATCGTGGCCTTGACTGGCACCCAGCCCGATCGCGTGCGCGCCGACGGGGTCATCGCGGCCGATCACGCCCAGGGTGCGCTGCTGGTGCTCGATGGCCCGCAAGCCGGGTTGGAACGGCGACTGATTGCCGAGGATGAAGGCTGGTTGCTGCTCGACGAACCGCTGGCGCTGGCCTTCGGCACGCGCGTGCTGCTGCGGGAGGGGTGTGACAAGCGCTTTGCTACCTGTCACGACCGGTTTGGCAACGCGGCCAATTTCCGCGGCGAACCCCATGTGCCGGGCGCCGATCTGCTCATCCGGTATCAGATCTGATGGGCGCGTCGGCAAAGCTCTCCCGCCGCCGGCGCGCGGCGCTGGCGGCGGCGCGTGCTGGCCTTGGCACGCGTTTTCGCCCGCAGGGCCGCATGCCGCGCCTGGGCCTGGATTGCATCGGCGTGGCGCTGCTGGCGGCGGCTGGTGCCGGAATCATGCTGCCGGCGCTGCCCGTTTATGTGCTGGGTGGCGATCATGGCGCGCTGCTGGCCGCCACCTGCCGCGCGCTCGGCTTGCGCCGGGTGCGGGGCGGGATGCAGCGCGCCAAGCCCGGCGATCTGATCGAATATCGCCTCGCTGCCGGTCACCGCCATGTCGCGGTTTTGAGCGACGCCGGCATCATTCACGCCCACGCCGGGCTGGGACGCGTGGTGGAAGGACCGGCACCTGATGATTGGGCCGTGGTGGCGGCCTGGGCCTTTCCCGGCGTTCGTTGAAGGAGGCGTGCGATGGCCAGTCTGGTGCTTGGCGTGGTCGGCCGTGCCGTGCTCGGCCCGGTGGGCGGCATCATCGGCACATTGCTGGGCGGCGTCGTCGACGCGCGGCTGTCGGGTGGCCGGCAGCGCAGCGGCGCGCGCGCGGCCCCGCCTGAGATACAGGCCGCCAGCTATGGCGAACCGATTGCCGTGGTGCGCGGCCGCATGCGCCTGGCCGGCAATGTCATCTGGGCGTCCCCGATCCGCGAAACGGCGGCACGCGGCGGCAAGCGCAGTTCGGGCAGCAGCGGCCCCAGCTATTCGGCCAGTTTTGCCGTGCTGCTGGCGCGCGGGCCGATCATTGGCATTGGCCGGGTGTGGGCCGATGGCAAATTGCTGCGCGATGCCGGCGGGCAATGGTTGCAGCCCGTTACCATGCGCCTGGCGCTCGGCAGCGAACGGCAATTGCCCGATCCGCTGATTGCGGCGGCCGAAGGCGATGCGCCGGCGTTTCGCGGCTTGGCCGTGGCGGTGTTCGATGATCTGCCGCTGGTCGAGTTTGGCAATCGTCTGCCCAATCTGGCGTTTGAAGTGTTTGCCGATGCGCAGCCAGTCGATCTTGGCGCGGCCATGACCGATGTTGCGGCGTTGGCTGGGGTTACGTTGCCGGTGCAAGGTGCATTTCCAGCGGTGGATGGCCTGTATCTCGGCGAGTCCGGGCCGCTGGCAGATGCGCTGGCACCGGCGGTGCAGGCGGCCGGCGCGGTGCTGGCGGCGGGCAGCGCCATTGTTGGCCCCGGCCTGCCGTCGGTTGTGGTGCAGCCCGGCGATGCCGCCAACGCGCGCGCGCCGGGCAGCGATCAGGCCCGCGATCGCCAGCGCCGCGGGGCCAGCCATGCGGCGGCCGATGCAGTGGAGCTAGGCTATTTCGATGCGGCCCGCGATTACCAGCCCGGCCTGCAACGCGCCCGTCATCGCGCCGGCGCGCGGATGGACAATCTGGCGCTGCCATTGGTGTTGACAGCGTCTGCGGCGAAGCAGTTGGGCCAGAATCGCTTGCAGCGGCTGACGGCGGCGCGCCAGCGCCGCACCCTGCACCTGCCTTGGCGGTTTCTGGGGGTGCAGCCAGGCGATGTGCTGCGCATTGATGCCAGCGATTGGCGGGTAAGTGAAGTTCGCTTTGCCGGCTTTGTGCTGTCGCTGGATCTGGTGCGGGTGCCGGCCTTGCCGGCGCCGCTGCTGCCCGGCGATGCCGGCCGCGTGCTTGATCATGATGATCGGCCAGCCGGACCAACGCGCCTTATGGCGATGGATCTGCCGCCACTGCCCGGGGAGCTGCCCGCATCACCGCGGTTGTGGCTGGCCGGGGCTGGCGAAGGTGCCGGCTGGCGTCGCGCTGCGGTGTTGATCAGCCAGGATGGCGGAATCAGCTGGCAGGATGCCGGCATGCTGCCGATGCCGGCGGCGATGGGACAAGCGTTGAGTGCCCTGCCCCCGGTGCTGCCTGCCGGCTGGGACCCCAGATTCAATGTTGAAGTCGAGCTGCTGAACGACGCGATGTGGCTGGAAAGTCGACCGGAGCCATCGGTGCTGGCCGGAGCCAATCTGGCGCTGCTGGGCGATGAACTGATCCAGTTCAGTACGGTGCAGGCGCTGGCACCGCAGCGGTTTCGCCTGTCCGGCTTGTTGCGCGGCCGGCGCGGTACGGAATGGGCGGTTGCCGGGCATGTGGCAGGTGAACGCTTTGTCATGCTCGATCCTGCCGCGCTGCTGGCGCTGCCCTTGTCGCTGGAACAATTGGGCCAAACCATCCTGCTCCGTGCGGCCGGGGCAGGCGATGCAGCAACCACCCCGATCGACGTGATGGTGGGCGGCGCCGGCTTGCAGCCGCTGGCGCCGGTACATCTGCACGTCGCGCGCCGTGATGGCCAGTTGCAGTTCGCCTGGATCGCGCAAAGCCGTGCTGGCTTTGGCTGGCCCGATCTGGTGGACGTACCGCCTGGCGAAGTGCGCACCGCGTTTCGGGTGGAGCTGCGCGATGCCGGCGGCGTGGTCGCGGAGGCCGAAGTTGTGGCGCCGGCCTGGCGCTGCCCGGACCGGGCGGGGCCCTTGTGGCTGGCGGTGACACAACTGGGTGCCGCGCCGGGGCGCACCGCCACATTTGCCCTTGACTGAACGGGAGACGGACATGCCTGAGACCCCGCGCCTGGCGCTGCCGCTGCTTGCAGCCGGACAAGGCCAGAAGGATGTGACCCACAATGATGCGCTGCTGGCGCTAGATCGGCTGGTGGCGCTTGTGGTGGCCTCCCGCAGCGCTGCCATACCGCCGGCCAGTCCGATGGCGGGTGAATGCCATATCGTGCCGGCCACGGGCGCAGCGGCATGGGCCCATCCGGCCGGCACGCTGATGCACTGGCAAGACAGTGCCTGGTTGGCGCAGACGCCGCGCGATGGGCAGATTGTGTTGGTTGCCGATGATGCAGTTGTGCTGGTGCATGCTGGCAATTGGCAATTGCTGCGGCGCGTGGATGCGGCGGCTGCGCCCGTCTTGCCCAGTGGCGGCGCGACTGTTGACAGTGAAGTGCGATCGGCTTTTGCTGAGCTTGTGACTGCCCTGCAACAGCAGGGATTGCTGATCTGAACCACGGTAAGCGGCGGTTTTTCCGCTATTACCTGTGGCCCCACGGCAACACTGGGGGGCAATCCCTACTTGCATGCCATTGCTACGCTAGAGTAGAGGAAATGGGAAGCCGGTATGGTGCTGGCAGGCAAAAAGGGGAAGACGATGCGCAAGTTTGCGATCGGCCTCGTTCTCGCGGCAACGGCGCTGTCCAGCGCAGCCGTGGCGAAGGACAAGGCTTGGTATATTGGTCTGGAAGCAGGCGTTAACCTGATCCAGAATCAGGATCTGGATATTGCAACCGCCACTGGCGCTGCACCTGTCCGCAACGCCATCAAGCAGGTCTATTTTCCAGGCTTCGATGCCGGCGGCAACATCGGTTATGATTTCGGCGGCTTCCGCACCGAATTCGCGCTGAACTACATCCGCGGCAAGAACCGCACCACCTTCGTCAACGAAATCACCCCGGCGATCCGCTACACCAATGCGGCCGGTGCGAGCATCCTCGGTGCGCCGCCAGTGGGCACTTATCAGAATGCCGGTGGTTCGGCGTCGGCGCTGGCGTTCATGCTGAACGGCCTCGTCGATTTCGGCGGCAAGGGCAAGGACGCCGGCGGCTATGTCGGTGCTGGTGCCGGTATCGCCCGGATCAAGGAATTCGGCCGCATTCGCGCGCCCGGCGAAGTGTTCGTCAACGATTCCGACACGGCCTTTGCCTGGAACATCCTGGCCGGCGTGTACAAGCCGATCAGCGACAACATCGATATCGGTCTGAAGTATCGTTACATGAACGTCACCGACGTGAATGTCTTCACCACCAACGGCCGGCCGGTTGATACGCGTTTCCGCAGCCACAGCGTGCTGCTGACGTTGACCTACAACTTCTTCGAAGCTGAACCGCCGCCACCGCCGCCGCCGCCCCCGGCTCCGCCGGCTCCCCCGCCACCGCCGCCGCCGCCGCCGCCGTTGCCGCCGTGCCCGGTTGCTGCCGTGACCCCGGGTCCGTTCCTGGTCTTCTTCGATTGGGACAAGTCGGCGATCACCGCCGAAGCAGCGGCGATCCTGGACCGTGCGGCTGAACAATATGCCGCCACCGGCCAGACCCGGATTGCGCTTGCCGGCCACGCCGACAAGTCGGGCGCCGATGCGTACAACGTTGCGCTGTCGCAGCGCCGCGCTGATGCCGTGAAGGCCTATCTGGCCGGCAAGGGCGTTGGTGCCGATGCGATCGCAACCGAAGCGTTCGGCGAAGGCCGCCCGCTGGTTGATACTGCCGATGGTGTGCGCGAACCGCAGAACCGCCGCGTGGAGATCAGCTTCAGCGGCGCGCCGGCTCCGGCTCCGACTGGTCCCTGCCAGCCGCAGTAAGCGGCCTGCGGGCACAAGAATCAGGGGCGCGGCGAGCAATCGCCGCGCCCCTTTTTCGTGCGCCCGGTAGACTTCGCAAACACGCCAACTTGGAAAACGGCCGTGCCCGGTTGGCTACGGCCGTGCATCACGCCGAACCGCTGGTTCAATCCTGATCGGCAGTTGCCTCTGTCGCCAAGTTCTCGGCGATCGTGAAATCGGGGAAGGGCGCCGGTGGCGGCACCATCAGTCCTGCTGCCGGCGGCACCACCTGCAATGCGGCGCGCAGCTGCGGCCCCATGGTTTCGGCAACGCTGGCCATGCTGCCGACATTGGCAACGCGCAGTGCCCCGCCCGCATGGCTCGCCGCCCAGCAGAAGTTATACTGCGCATCGAGCGTGGAAAAACTGTTGTAGCTGCGGGTGTTGTAGCGATCAAAGCTGGCCGCGCCGCCGCGCTTCACGGTGCGATTGAAATGGCCCACCATCGTTGCCTGCGCTGCAGTCAATTCGGGACCATGCTTGCGCAGCATCTGGTTGTAATTGTCCACTGTGCGCAGAAACGGCGAATACTGGCACTGCAAGGCGGCGACATTCAGCGCGGCGCGCAGCATCCAGACCGCGTGGGCGTGGGCTTCGATCGGCGTTGGCTTGGCCAACACCACCGGCTTGGGCACCATGATGCCAGGGGTAAACGGCAGGGCGGGCGTTGCGATCGCGGGTTTTGGCACAACCCTGGGCGCCGGTCTTCGCGCTGGGCGGCGTTTGGCCGGCGCGGCATCAGCAGCCCCAGCCAGTATCAAACTCAATCCTGTCAACCACAGCGTGAATCGAAAGGTCATCTTGGTTCCGTTGTGGGAGCAGTGCTGCCGAGCCGCGCCTTGGGGCCGGCTCGGCGGCGCGCGACTCAGCCCAAGATGGTGCCGAGCGACAGAGCAACTGACATGTCACCCTCGATCTTCAGCTTGCCCATCATGAAGGCCATCTGGGCATTTTGCTTGCCGGTGGCGATCTCCATGAAATCGGCCATGGTGACCTTGATCGTGCAGGCCGTCGTGCCATCTTCGTTGGTCACCACAACCGGGCTGACCGTGTCATCAATGCGCACCAGGCCATCGCTGCCGAAATCGAACTTCACCGATTTTTTGAACTGGCCACCGGCGCCCATGCGCGTGGTCATTTGTTCGGTGATCTGTTCCAGGCTCATTTGTTATCCTTTGCAAAGAAAAAGGGCCGCCCCGACTGGGACGGCCCTTCCTATAGCAATTTGCCAGAAAAGGCGAAATTACTTGGCTTCAGCCGGAGCGGCTTCAGCAGCCGGAGCAGCGGCGTCAGCGGCCGGAGCAGCGGCGTCAGCAGCCGGCGCCATGGCGTCAGCAGCCGGAGCGGCTTCGGTGGTGGCGGCGTCAGCAGCCGGAGCTTCAGCAGCCGGAGCTTCGGCGGCCGGAGCGGCTTCTTCAGCCTTCTTTTCGCCGCAAGCGACGACCAGCAGGGCGGCGCCAGCGATGATGGAGGCAGTCTTCAGCTTTTCGATGATGGTCATGTTCAAACTCCTTGGACGGTGTCGCCTGAACCCAGGACGAGTTGGGTTGGCACGGCCTTAATCCCCCAACTGAGGTATGCTTTAGCGAGGCCCGCGAAATCCTGCAAGAGTGACGTTGCGCAGGGAATTCATCATGCGACGAGACGCGCCAGCAAGGCCGGAAAGTGGCGTGCCAGGCTGGCGTCGAACGCCGGCAGCGTGGCCGGGCGGCCCAGCGCCGCGAGACTGGTGACCGGATCGAACAGGCCGCATGGGATAATGCCTGAAAAATCAGAGAGATCGGGGCAGATGTTGATCGATACGCCATGCAGGCTGACCCAGCGTTGAACGCGAATTCCGATGGCGGCGATCTTGGCAGGGCCAGCTTCGGTATCCACCCACACGCCGATCTTGCCCGCTATGATCCGGCCTGCCACGCCAGAATCGGCCAGTGCATCAATCAGCCAATGTTCCAGAGCAGCGACGAAGCACCGCACGTCGCGGCCGCGCGCCGCCAGATCGAGCATCACATAAACCACGCGCTGCCCCGGCCCATGGTAGGTGTAGCGGCCGCCACGCCCGGCAGCAAACACCGGGAATCGCGATGGTTCCACCAGTTCGGCCGGATCGGCGCTGGTGCCGGCGGTATAGATCGGTGCGTGCTCGACCAGCCAGATGCGTTCCGATTCGGTGCCGGCGCGGATGCCAGCCGCAACCGCCCGCATGCGTTCCAGCGCCGCCGGATAGTCGGTCAGCCCCGGCGAAACCTCCCAGACCGGGCTCACAACGCCGCAGCAAAGGCGCGGACGTCGGCCAGGAACAGTTCCGGTTCCTCCAGGCTGGCGAAATGGCCGCCGCGCGGCATCGTCGTCCAGTGGGCGACATTGTAGCCGCGCTCCACCATGGCGCGTGGCGGAAAAGCCAGCAAATCGCGCGGGAAGGCCGCCACGCCCGTGGGCACTTCAACCCTGCGCCCGGCCGGCATCGCAAAGCCGCCTTCCAGGAACATGCCGCGATAGATCCATGTCGCGGTCAGAAAACTGCGCGTCGTCAGGTATATCATGATGTTGGCAAGCAACTGATCCATGGTGAAGGGCGGATCGGTGTAATCGCCCCGCCCTGAATCTCCTGCCACATCGCTCCAGCCGACGAATTTTTCGGCAAACCAGGCAGCAACCCCCATCGGCGAATCCATCATTGCAAAGCCAAGGCTCTGCGGCTTGGTGCCCTGCAACTGCAGATAGGCGGTTTCGGTATCGCGCATGGCCATGGCCTTGCCCAGCCACGCGGCTTCATCGGGCGTGGTGGGCGCCATGTCGGCCGGGCGCAGGCCGAAGCCATTGAGATGGATCGCCTCCACCCGCGCCGAATCAAGCCCGATCCACCCGCCGATCACGCAACCCCAATCGCCGCCCTGATAGATGTAGCGATCATAGCCCAGCGCCAGCATCAGCGCGTCATAGCGGCGTGCAACCTCGCGCGGGCCGATCGGCGCCGACGGGCGGTCTGACCACGCATAGCCGGGCAGCGACGGTGCGACGACGTGAAAGGCCGGCTGCGCGGGGTCTTCCGGTTCGGCCAGCTGTTCGATGATGGCATCGAATTCCAGGATCGATCCCGGCCAGCCATGGGCGATCAGCAGCGGCCGCGCGCCCGGCCGGCTTGATCGTAGATGAACGGCGTGCAGGTGAAAGGGCTGGCCGCCATCCTCGCCCACGGCAATGCGCAGCTGTGGCAGGCGATTCAAATGCGCGACGGCTGCCGGCCAGTCGAAACGCTCCAGCCAATGCGCTTGCAATCGTTGCATATAGTCGCGGTTGGCGCCGTGCTGCCAGCCGGCATTCGGCGGCTCTTCAAACCAGCGATAGGCGGCCACGCGTTCGCGGATCCATTGCCATTCGGCCTCGTTCACCGGGATGGTGAAATCGCCAACGCCGGCTGCGTCGGAAAAGCCGCTCATGCGGCGAGTCCCAGCTTGCGTTCCAGCCTGGTGCGCGCCGCGATGATGTCGGCCGCCTTCTCGGCGATCATGATGGTTGGCGCATTGGTGTTGCCCGATACCAGATAGGGCATCACGCTGGCATCGATCACGCGCAGGCCTTCCACACCGTTAACGCGAAGCTGGCCGTCGACCACGGCAGCATCATCCACGCCCATCCGGCAGGTGCCGACCGGGTGATAGATGGTCTCCGCCCAGCCGCGCATTTTCGCCAGCAGCGCGGCGCGGTCGGTCACGTCCGGGCCTGGCCAGGCTTCACCGGCATTATAGGCTGCAAATGCCGGCTGGCCACCGATGCGCCGCGCCATTTCGACACCGTTCACCAGCGTTTCGACATCTTCGGGCGCACTGAGATAATTGGGATCGATGGCAGGAAATGCCAGCGGGTCGGGCGATTTCAGGCGGATGGTGCCGCGGCTTTCCGGGCGTAACTGGCAGACATGCAACTGATAGCCATGGCCCCCGCCCATGGTGCCGCGGCCGTGCGGATTGCCGATCACCGGCATGAAGTGCATCTGGATATCCGGCGCCGCCAACCCTTCGCGTGTGGAGAGGAACGCGCCCATCGGGGTGGGCATGTGCGCGCCATTGCCGGTACGCGCGAAGGCCCATTTGCCCAGCGCCAACATCTTGTTGATGAATTTCGAATTGCTGTTGAGCGTGATGGGCTGGCTGCAATGCCATTGCACGATCACATCCAGATGATCCTGGAGATTGCCGCCGACATCGGGGCTGTCCACAACGACATCAACGCCGAATTCCCGCAGATGCGCTGCCGGGCCGATGCCGGACAGCATCAAAAGCTGCGGGCTGTTCACGGCGCCGCCACTCAGGATGATCTCCCGGCCCAAGGCGCGGTTTGTGGTGCCCGCCTGGCTGTATTCCACGCCCACGGCGCGCTTGCCTTCGAACAGCACGCGCCGGGCCTGCACACCGGTGATGATCGACAGATTCGGCCGCTTGCGCACCGCGTCGGTCAGATAGGCCTTGGCGGCCGAAAAACGCTCGCCACCCTTTATGGTGGCATCATATTGGCCGACGCCTTCGAACTGCGGCCCGTTGAAATCATCGGTGCGGCCATAGCCGGCCTGCACCGCAGCCTGGGCAAAGGCCTCATTCAGCACATTGGGCAGCGCGCCCTTGCGGCTGGTGTGGAGCGGGCCACCTTCGCCATGAAATTCGTCCGATCCGCGCTCGCTATCTTCTGATTTGCGGAAATAGGGCAGCACATCGTCCCAGCCCCAGCCGGTCAGGCCCAGCTGGGACCAGCGGTTGTAATCGCTGGCATGGCCGCGGATATAGACCATGCCGTTGATCGACGATGATCCGCCCAGCGCGCGACCACGTGGCCAATACAGCGCCCGGTTATCCAGATGGGCCTGCGGTTCGGTCCAGAAACCCCAATCAAAAGGGCTGGGCTTTTCGGGCGGGATGATCTGGGCAATGCCGGCCGGCATCTGGATCAACATGTTGTTGTCATTGCCGCCCGCTTCCAGCAGCGCCACCCGAGTGCCGGGATCGGCTGACAGGCGATTGGCCAGCGCACAGCCGGCAGAGCCAGCACCGACAATGATGAAATCATATGGCTCGCCCATGGCGAAAACTCCCAAGACCAATTTGCGTCACGCTATCCCGGCTTGAGAGGCTGCGCAAACCGCCAGCTTGGGGAGGATGGTCGCGCCAGCGTCAGATGTACACCAGTTCTGGCAGCGCCTTGGCATAGCGTTCGACATCGGCCAGCCGCCCGGTCGATACGCGCGACCAGGTCGGCCATGCTGGTTCCCATGCGCCGCGCACCAAGATCCCGCGCTGCGCCATGGCGGCGGCAAAGCGATTGGCATCGGCCACTTTCACAAACAGGAAATTGGTCTGGCTGGGCAGGGCAACCGTGCCGGCGCGCATCACGGCGTCCCGCAACAGCTGCCGCGCCGCGATGATCTGCGTGCGGCTCCGCTGCTGGAAATCCGTTTCGGTCCAGGCCGCTATGGCGGCGGCAAGCCCCGGCGCATTCAGGCTGATGGTCAGCCGGTGCTGTTTCAGCACGGCGGCATTGTCCGGCGTCGCAACAGCATAGCCGATGCGCAGCCCTGCCATGCCGAACAGTTTCGAAAAGGTGCGGCTGATGATGATGTTCGCGCCCGATCGCACCAGCGGCAGCATGGTCGTGCCGGCCGGATCATCGGCAAGCTCCATATAGGCTTCGTCGACCAGCAGCGTGACGCGCGGCGGCAGGCTGCGGGCGAAGGCTGCAAGCTCGGCTGCCGGCAACACCATGCCGGTCGGGTTGTTGGGATTGCACAGATACACCATCACCACGTCGGGCGCGGCTGCGGCGCGGGCCAGTGCAGCGAGATCGATGCCCAGATCGGGCGCCATGGCGACGCGGCGGAAATTCAGTCCCTGGGCCTTGGGAAAGATCAGCGGCTCATCAAATTGCAGTTCCGGGATGATGATGGTGCCGCGCTTTCCCCAGGCCAGCATTGCCGACGTGATGACCTCCGAACTGCCGTGGCCAAGCACCACCTGCGATGGCGTCACGCCAAACCGCGCCGCAATCATGGCCGCCAGCCGCGGCTCCGCATCATCGGCATAATACCAGCTGCTGCGCGCCAGATCGGCCATGGCCTGCAATGCCGATGGCGGTGGCCCCATTGGATTTTCATTGTATTTCAGATGGGCAATCCCGGGCGCTGGGGCAAAACCTGCCGGATCGGCAAGCATCGGCCTGATCGTGATGCCGCTTGCCGGCGCGGCGGCCGCTGCCGCCCCCGCCAGCCCCAATGCACCCCGCCGTGAAATCGCCATCTGCCCGCTCTCCCTCATGCCGGATGCCAGTTTTTCAATGGCACCGTCACATCGGCCAACGCGTCGGCCGCGACAATCACGCCCTGTTCCACCAGCGCCTTGCCCTGCACATAATCGCGCGCCGCATTCACACAGTCGAGCGCAATCACC
>Ga0164294_10003885_pt1 | contig 13198 bp, 8 predicted proteins | sample GEODES005metaG_FD_111479 | JGI IMG/M metagenome (GOLD analysis project Ga0164294, IMG submission 111479) | Oligotrophic lake water microbial communities from Sparkling Lake, Wisconsin, USA - GEODES005 metaG | ecosystem: Environmental > Aquatic > Freshwater > Lake | place: USA: Sparkling Lake... | reverse complement strand
GGGACTGCCGGCTGGAATCCAGGCACCGATGCCATCATCAAATTCAACTTCACTGGCGCCCCAAATAGTCTCACCATCATCTAAGTCCACGCGCTCGCCGAGTCGAGTGACCCAGCCCTGATTGAACAGAGCTGGGTCACTCTTTTCCGCAGCGGCAAAATCTCTACAAACCTATTCGCAAGCCTGATAAGTTCGTTCTGTACGGATCAAGCTTGCACAACTGCAGGCCCTTAGTTCCATCAAAAACACCCCCACTCAGATCGCAAAAGTGATCAGCCACACGTTTCATAATGCCTAGCGCCACAGACTGCGCTGGGGACAACCAGCACCTTCACACGCAATCTGAATGCTGGCTTTTGCTTCGTCCTCTGCTTCGGCCTTCGGCAGGATCAAACCTGCTTTTTAGCTTTCGCAGCCTGTCGACCTGCTGCCCTACGCAGCGTCGTGCTGGCGAGCGGTCCGATTGCGGCGCGCAGCAGTGACGTGGACCACGAAAACCAAACCAGTCTCACTGGGAACTTCCCTATCGGCCAGACTGGGGCAGGAGAGGCCCTATAAAACGAAGCACCACAGCCCCGAGCCGATCATCTGCAAGCTGAGGGCTGCTGGTCAGGTTCTTCATCAGGGCCAAAGCGTCGCCAACGTCTGACGAACCCTGGGGGCTTCCGTTATCACCTATCCCTGGTAGCAGCAGTACCGGGGCACATTGGCGAAGTCGGCCGGAGGCCAAGAATCCCTGAGGCCAAACGCCTCTAGCCGTAAGGCTTCTCCGAAGGAGTAGGGACTGGAGCAGGAGAACACCCAGCCAAAACGTTTCCTCGCTGATGCAGAACTCGACAAGGCCATCCCCAAGCGGCAGGCCCGACTTAGCCGTAGCAAATTGCTGAGCCGATAGCCGCACATTGCGGCACGGCGGAAAACTTCTGGGCAAGGAATGTCGCCGCAGAGCCATAGGGGTTCTGCAAAATGATTCCTGTCCTCCCTGCGCCATGCATGGCAGCTCGCCGACCAGAACCTCACCACCCAACTCCGGCCAGTGCCTGCGGCAACCATCGAGGAGCACAAGTTCAAGCGGTGAATTCAGGAGCTGGACTGGCGCTAGCTGCGCTGGGGTAGGCGGCTGGCTTACCGGCGCCTGCGCAACGAGGGCAGGCGCTTAACCGCAAGTGAATGAAGCGGATCTGGCGCCAGTATGGGCCCTAGGCAACAAACACAGATCGATATTCCCCAATAGGGTTAACGAGTTCAACTGCTATTGCCAGGGCATTTGTATCGGCAAGCACTGAAAGGCTTTGGATTAATGCGTTTAAGGAGCTTCCTAATCCGGATCTGATGCACAGGCACTTGGAGATGGATAACGGGCCAGAGTTCATCACCCACGCATCACTACCGCAGTGCGTCGGCGATGGATCCGGTGCGCAATAGATCCTGCCAAGTTCATTGGCGGGGTCTATTCGCAGAGTCATTCAACAAGCAACCGATCCGAAGCATGCCAGGGGATCTAGCCGGTACAGCCCCAGTGCATACCCCCCATCTAGAGCACCTATTTCCACCACTTCCAATCCATGAAACTCGTCAAGCACGACCTTCAGTTCATCCTCGACCAGATCCTGCTCGCCGATGCCCACATCGCCGGCGGCAACCTGTTGGACCTCGTGGGCAGCACCCTGCTGCCCTACGGCCTGCGCACGGTTGACGGCACCTACAACAACCTGACCCCGGGGCTGGAAAACTACGCGGCGGCCGACCGGCCCATGCCCATCCGTCTGACCCAAACCTTCGGCGCCGCCGAGGCCGTCAGCATTGACCTCGACGGTCCCTCCGGCCCGATGCAAATCGGCGACCCGACCTCCTACACCCAGACCAGCGGCTACGTCTTCGACTCGCAGCCGCGCATGATCAGCAACCTGATCGCTGACCAAACCAGCGGCAACGCGGCCGCCGTGGCCGTCCACGGCAACGTCACCCCCGGCGTGGTCTCGTCTGACGGCTCCCTGTTCATTGGCGACGTGGCCACGGACGAAGGGCTGTCCGCGCCCTACAACTCCTTCTTCACAATCTTCGGCCAGTTCTTCGACCACGGCCTGGACAAGATCGGCACCGGCGGCAATGGCACGGTGATCATGCCGTTGAACAACGACGACCCGCTGGTGCTGGGCGCTGACGGCGTGTTTGGCACCGGCGACGACCTGCCCGCACACCTGCGCTTCATGACGCTGACGCGGGCGACCATCGCCACCAGCAGTGCGGGTGCCGATGAAATCGCGGGCACCGCCGACGACCTGCGCAGCTACAACAACTCGACCGCCCCGCTGGTTGACCTAAGCCAGAACTACAGCTCACACCCCTCGCACCAGGTCTTCCTGCGCGAGTACAGGTTGAACGCCCTCGGCCAGCCGGTCTCCACCGGCAAGCTGGCCGAAGGCGCCGGCGGAGCGATCATCAACTGGGGCGAAGTGAAGGCGATGGCCCGCACGATGCTGGGCATCGACCTGACCGACGCCGACGTGTTCAACGTGCCGGTGATCGCCACCGATGCCTACGGCAAATTCATCCCGGGCGCGAACGGACTGCCCCAGCTCGTCACCGCCACCGGCCTCATCGAAGGCAACCTGGTCGCCCCGGTGAGCGTCGGCGCCGATGTGCTGCGCACCGGCCACGCCTTCCTCGATGACATCGCCCACAACGCCAAACCGGGCGGTGTCGCGGACGTCGACGGCGACCCGGCGACGCCAGCCACCGCGATCGGCGCGGACGCAGACGCGATCGCCGGCAACGCCATCGCCACCGACGGCCGGGGCCGCAAGGTCGCCTACGACGACGAGCTGCTCAACGCGCACTACATCGTCGGCGACGGCCGCGGCAACGAAAACATCGCCCTGACAACGATCCACAGCATCTTCCACTCCGAGCACAACCGGATCGCCGACCAGGTCAAGGCGATCGCAGTGGACGACTTCAACGCCGCGGTGGCCAGCGCCAACGCCGAGCAGATCGAAGCCAGCCGCAGCTTCTTGAACCAGTGGCTTGACGTCGATGTTGCCGCCGGCACCACCACCGCGCTGACGGCCGAGGCCCTCGACTGGGACGGCGAGCGCGTCTTCCAGGCCGCCAAGTTTGCCACCGAGATGCAGTACCAGCACTTCGTTTTCGAAGGCTTCGTGCGCAAGATCCAGCCGTCGCTCGACGTCTTCCGGGGCTACAACAGCACGGTCGACCCGGCAATCATGGCCGAGTTCGCCAACGTGGTGTATCGCTTCGGCCACTCGATGCTGACCGACACGGTCGACCGCATCGACACCACCACCGGCGCATCCAACCCGATCGGCCTGATTGAGGCCTTCTTGAACCCGCTCGAATTCGCCGCCAGCGGCGCCACCGAGCACCAGGCCACCGGCGCCATCGTCAACGGCATGGTCCACCAGCGCGGCAATGCCCTCGACGAGTTCGTCACCGAGTCGCTGCGTAACAACTTGCTGGGCCTGCCCCTGGACCTGGCCGCGCTCAACATCGCCCGCGGCCGCGACACCGGCGCCCCCGGCCTGAACGGCGCGCGCGAGATGTTCTTCCGCGATACCGGCCTGTCGATCCTCGAGCCCTACGCAAACTGGGTGGACTTCGGGCTGGGCATCAAACATCCCGAGTCGTTGGTCAACTTCATCGCCGCCTACGGCACCCACACCAGCATCACAGCCGCAACCACGTTGGTGGACAAGCGCGCTGCTGCGCAAACCCTGCTGGATGCCAACGCACTCGATGACAACAGCGACTTGGCGGTCGACTTCATGAACGCCACCGGCGCCTTCGCCGGTGGCGCCCTGGGCGGCCTCAATAACGTCGACTTCTGGATGGGCGGCCTGGCCGAGGCCACCCAACCCTTCGGCGGCATGCTGGGCTCCACCTTCGACTATGTGTTCTCGACCCAGATGCTGGCGCTACAGAACAACGACCGCTTCTACTACCTCTCGCGCACCCTCGGCCTGAACGTGCTGCTGCAGCTCGAGCAGGGCTCGATGGCCGACCTGGTGATGCGCAATACCAGCGCCCGCCACCTGCCCGGCGACGTGTTTTCCACGCCTGATTTCAGTTTTGAGATAGGCGCGGTCAACCCGACGGGCACCATCGTCGACAACGCGGCAACCAGCGTGAACGAGGCGCTGCTGACCCGCGTGGGCCGCCAGGTCCGCTTCACCGGCGGCGAGCACATCGTGATGGGCGGCACCGCCGGAAACGACAACATGCGTGCCGGCGCGGGTGACGACACCCTCTACGGCGACGAAGGCAACGACATCCTCGAAGGCGGCGCCGGCAACGACTTCGTGCTGGGCGGCGCGGGCGACGACATCTTGAGCGACTCCTTCGGCGACGACCAGATCAAGGGTGGGGATGGCAACGACGTCATCAGCAACAGTTCGGGTGTGGACCTGCTGTTCGGCGGCGACGGCAAGGACGTGATCTTCGGTGGTATCGGCGACGCGGAATCCTTCGCCGGCCAGGGCGATGACTTTGTCTCGGCCGGTACCGGCATCAACACCGTATTTGGCAACGCCGGCAACGACTGGATCGAAGGCGGTGACGGCGCCGACCTCCTGCAGGGCGACAACGGCGACCCGTTCCAGGTGAGCACCGTGATCGGCCACGACGTGCTGATCGGCGACGGCAACGACGACTACGACGCCGAGTCGGGTGACGACATCATGTTCGGCACGCCGGGCGTGAACCGCTCCGAGGGCATGCTCGGCTTCGACTGGGTGACCTACGCCCGTTCAACCGAACTGGTCGACGCCGACCTGCGCAACACCGCGCTGCTGGCCCCGGCCCTGGACAACATCAAGGACCGCTTCGACCTGGTCGAGGGCCTGTCGGGTTTCAACGGCAACGACAAGCTGACCGGCTCCAACCTGCTGGCCGCCGACCAGGTCGGCCATGAGCTCAATGGCGATGGCGTGGCCCGGATCGCCGGCCTGGCCACGGTCCTGGGGGGCGCGAGTGGCTACAACGCCGCGGCCACTGGACTGGTCACGGCCTTCACCGGCGGCGACATCATCCTGGGCGGTGGCGGCAACGACACCATCACCGGCGGCGCCGGCGACGACGTGATGGACGGTGACGCCTGGCTGAACGCACGCATCCAGGCCACGAGCAACACAGGCGTCGTGACCTCCCACACCAACCTGGCCTCGCTTGCCTCCGGCCTGTTAAGCGGCACGATCAACCCGGGCAACCTGGTCATCGTCCGCGAGATCCTGCAGGCCAGCGCCCCTGGGGCGGCCGATGTGGCCGTGTTCAGCGGGGCACGCGCCAACTACACCATCGCCGCCCGCGCTGATGGCAGCCGCGTCGTGACCGACAACATCGGCACCGACGGGGTCGACCTGCTGCGCAACTTCGAAATCTTCCGCTTCGCCGACCGCGATGTGGCCATCCTGCCCAACCGCCCCGTCACCGGAGCGCCCATCATCTCGGACAGCTCGCCGACGGAAGGAAGTGCCCTCAATGTGAACACGGCAGGCATCGCGGATGGCGATGGCTTGGGAGCCTTCTCCTTACAGTGGCAAACCTCGATCGACGGTGGCGCCACCTGGGCCAACATCGCCGGCGCTACCACCGCGGCGTTCATCCCTGTCCAGGAGCAAGTCAACACCCGGATGCGGGTGGCCGTGCGCTTCACCGATGGCCAGGGCTTTACGGAGGAGGTGTTCTCCGCGGCCACAGACGTGGTCGGTGACCTCATCGTGACCGGTGCTGGCAACGACACCATCAACGGCACCGCCGGTGCCGACAACGTCAACGCTGGCGCCGGCGACGATACGGTTATCGGCAACGCAGGCGATGACATCTTGCTCGGCGGAACGGGCAACGACACCATCAATGGCGGCACGGGTGCGGACAGGATGGACGGCGGAGCCGGCAACGACACCTACACGGTGGACAACGCGGCTGACATCCTGGTCGACAGTGCGGGCACCGACACGGTGCAGTCGCTGCTGGCTTCGTTCACCCTGGGCGCGACCCTAGAGAACCTGACCTTCATCGGCACAGGCGCCTTCTCGGGCACCGGCAACGCCCTGGCCAACACCATCACCGGCGCCGCGGGGGCCGACACGCTTAACGGCGGAGCCGGCAACGACATCCTGATCGGCGGTAGCGGCGCCGACACCCTGACCGGTGGCCTGGGCTCGGATACATTCCGCCTAGCCCTCGCCGACTCCCTCATCGGCCCAGGAATCGATACCATTACTGACTTCGTTATTGGCACCGATCGATTAGACGGTCCCGTCGCCGTAACAGCTGCCAATATCAGCAAGGTGGCCGTAGCCAGCACCTTCAGCGCAACCAGCCTCGCCGGGGCCCTCAATACGACCAACTTCGGGGCCAACAGGGCATCGTTGCTACTGTTCAACGATGGCAGCACCTACCTAGCCCTCAATAACGGGACTGCCGGCTGGGATCCAGGCACGGATGCCATCATCAAATTCAACTTCACCGGCGCCCCAAATAGTCTCACCATCATCTAAGTCCACGCGCTCGCCGGGTCGAGTGACCCAGCCCTGATTGAACAGAGCTGGGTCACTCTTTTACACAGCCGCAAAAGCTCTGCAAACCTGTCCGGAAGCCTGACAAGCTCAATCTGCACGGATCAAGCTTGCACAACAGCACGCCTTCGCCGCATCACAACCGTCTCCTCTCGGATCGAGCAAGTGATTAACCAAACCGCTCTTTTAGCCTTACCCATCCTCAGCGGTGAGGGACCACTCGCACCTTGGCGAACCATAACGCTACTGACTTGATTGTCGTCCCTTGGGCCGCAAGCAAGCCCCCGCAGATTGGTTGCTCCTAACGGTGCCGATGCGTGCCCCTAGGCCAGCATTGACAGCGTTGCAATCACGAGGTTGTTAGAGCATCTCAACAATCTGGCCATGATCGAACCGTTCGAAAGGAACCCAGCCCACTTCCCTAGGAGTGGGTTTTCTGGGATCTGGTTGTTCTGGGTGTGATAGCGCCTCTGCCCCCTGCAGAGTTCGCTGCCACACCCTCTTTCATGGGCCCTGGCACGGAACTAGCCCAGCCCCCCTATTGAGCTGGCATTCACGACGACTTCACCCACCCCATACTGCGCCCCATGCAGGTTCTGACGCGATTAACGGAACGCCACGCCCACGCCCTTCGCTGGCTTTTACTGCTGGGCTGGCTGGGGCTGATTGGCAGCCTGTTGCTCTCTCCCTGGCTGGATAGCGATCTGATCCCGGGGCGCTTAGCTAGCTGCGCCGCTGGGGGCAGCTGCAACCTCCATCACCATGATGGCAATCGCCTGTTTTGGGGCATGGTCGTGCCCCTGGGACTGCTGATGATTGTGGCCATGAGCCATGAGCTGTGGCGACGCCTTTGCCCGCTGGCGTTTGTCTCCCAGCTCTTCCGGGCCCTGGGATTGCAACGCACGGGCAGGGGGCCGGGGGGCCGCTTTGACGTGGTCAGGGTGGCTGCGGACTCCTGGCTTGGACGGCACCATGTGCAGCTGCAATGGACACTGTTTATCGCCGGCCTGAGCCTGCGTCTGCTGGTTGTCAACAGCAATCCCTTTGGCTTGGGCCTTTTTTTGCTGCTCACCGTGTTAGCAGCTGTGATCGTCGGCTGGGCCTATGGGGGCAAGGCCTGGTGTCAATACGTCTGCCCCATGGGTCCGGTTCAAGCGATTTTGATCGGGCCTCGCAGCCTGCTCGGCACCCCATCCCATTGGGGATCAGGCCCGAAACTCAGCCAATCGATGTGCCGCACGGTCTCAGCCGGGGGCGGCGAAAAAAGCGCCTGTGTTGCCTGCCAAACGCCCTGCCTCGACATTGATTCGGAGCGGTCCTATTGGCAGACCCTAAGGGGCAAACGCGGCTTGACCTTTGCCTGGTATTCCTATCCCGGAATTGTGCTGGCTTTCTTCCTACTTCTGCAGGGCCAAGGGGGCCCTGATCATGGGTTTCTGCGCAGTGGCCGCTGGGCCTACGACACCACGGTGCTCGCCAGGATCTGGACGCCATGGAGCCCCTCCCTCGCAACCGCCACTGTCCCCTCTGGCAAGCCCCAACGGCCCAGCATCGCCCCAATCACGCGGCCAGAGAACCGACCTGGCGCCCAGGGGAGCCAGGCCCCAGGGGGAAGGCCAAATCCCCCTGGGGCCCCATCGTGGCCGCCACCCCGATGGCAGAACAAACGCCCATCGCTCCTAGAAGAGACAGGGGAACTGGCACCAATCCAGCTCGATGCTGCTGAGTTTGGCAGGGAGCTGCCCACCAACTTGGATCACCCAATGCCCACCCAAAATAGCGAGCTCCTGCGCGGTAGCCGCAAGCCAGGGAGTTAGGAATGGCCGCACTGAACGCGATACCTAGGCTGATCTCGATCCCCCTATTCTTGGTGGGCAGTGGGCTTGGTTCCTTTTTGATTCTGGCGCTCCTGGAGAGAATCTCCATGCTGAGCCTGAGCCATGCTGGCCATCGCCAGGCCGAAGAATTGGCCCGCCAGCGCACCAGGCTCATCGCCACGTTTCTAGCGATTAATCTCTTCTTTTGGTTTTCTGACCCCAGCCTAGGTGCCTTTGGCGGGGTACTGGCCAGGGCCCTGCGCTATGGCCTCTTGGCCCTCACGGCGATTTGGTTGGCGTCCCTTTGGAATCGCTCTTCGCGCCAATACCGCAGGGAAGCCACAAGTGCCAGCCTAAGGAAGCAATTAAAGCCCTTCCTTCCCCAACTTGAGGAGGCCTTAGATGGCCGCCTGCTCGTCGACCTCAGTGCCGATGAGGTGTTTATTCTGGCGAAGGGCTTACCCGCCCAGGTTCGCTACGGCAGCCTCACCATTTATCGCAATGTGCTGGCGGATTTATTCCGATCCGGTCGACTAGATCGTTCGGCGTCCTTCCGGCAACTCGAGGAGCTGCGGCAGGTTCTCCAGTTAGGGGAAGAGGATCATCACGCCGCGATTCGGGAATTGGCGGTGCTTGATCCAGCCCTCTTACATCTCGATGCCCGCCAGCGCCAGGCCAGGGATGTGCGTGAATCCGCCGCCTCCGAAGCGATTGCAGACTTGCTGCACGGCCCCACGGCAAGCGGGGCCAAACCGGCCGATCTCTTGCTTCTCTACCGGCAGCAGCTGGAAAAGATTCGCCGCCAAAGCGGCCTCGATGAGGACGGCTGGACCTCGGTGCTATCGGCCTTCTTAACGGACGATGGCCCCGTGCTTCCGCTCATCAAACGGGAGCTTGACCAACTGGAGCAGGCCCTGGCCGACCGGCTCACCGTGCTGGAGGCATCGGACCGCCAACCCCTGCTGCGCCCCCTGCTGGTGTCCCTCGACCTGCAGATGGTGAGTGTGCTGGTGGCCCTATTGCCCCAGCTGCTGGTCTGCTCCGATCGGGCCTTGGGCCAGCGTTTTGAGCAATTGCGGGGCTGGATCCCCGCCAGCGTCAGCAGGGCCCTGCGCGATCGCAGTGGACTCGAGCTGACCCCCGTGCAGGCTGGCCATCAAGATCCGCCCTTCCTCCTCTCCCAACTGGTGGATGTGCTGGCTGGCTTTTGGCAGGATCCCGATCCGGAAACGGCCGCCTGGGCCCAATGGCTCCTGCAGCGCTACGCGCCAGCCCGCGCTGAGGCCGTGGCCCGCCAACCGCGTCCAGGCCTGCCCGGGTCGCGCTTGTTTGCCGCCTTCAGCCCCGATCAAACGGCCCCGGGCGGCCCTTTGGAATCCCAGCTGCAGGAATTAATCAACGGGCAGGTCGACGGGACCTGGACCCCAGCAGCCCTGCTGCAGGTCTTGCTCCCCAAACGCGCCCAGGCGGCCTTGCCTGGGCTAAACCCGATCGCCTTGCTGGCCCTGCCCAGCAGCTGAAGCCAGTGCGTCAAACGATGCCAACAAGGGGGATAGGCCGGCGCCCTACAAACCCATCACCTCTGGGCGGGGGCTGTAGGGCAACCACCCCCTTCAGGCCGTCTCGAGCTGCTTGAGCTGCTCTTCCAAGCGCTGCCGCAGCCGGTTCTGCACCAGGGCGCAGAGCTCGTTCACCAGGTCATTGTCGGCGCTGTAGATCATGCGCACGCCTTCGCGCACGCAGCTGACCAGGCCGGCCCGTTGCAGCTGGCCCAGCTGGCGGCTGACATGGGACTGGCTAAACCCGGTGGCTTCGATCAGGGAGGCCCCATCGAGGGGCCCCTGGGCCAATAGACAAAGCAGGTGCAGCCGGGCGGGCTCACTCAGCAAACGGAAGAACTGGCTGTACTCCTCCAGCAACTGGGGGCTGGGCATGGAGCCGGCGGCAGCCATGGCGAGGCAACTATGACGATTAAGTCATTATGCAGCCAGCCGCCTGGGCTTTCAAACCAAGCGGCCTGCCCTGGCTGGGCGAACGGGCCCAAACCGCCCAGGGCCAAGCCGGCGGCCAGCCCTTGCCTGATCGCGTTTATGCGTGCATACTCATAACAGCCACAAAGTCATCAAGCATGGCGATCGCCCCGGCCTCCAGCACCTCCCAGTCCCCCGGCGCCCTCGTCTCGCCCCTGCTCCTCGCCGCCGCCGGCGGGGCCTCCCTATTGCTGCGCCAACTCTTTGATGCCGACACCGGCACCTTCACCTACCTGCTGGCCGATGGGGGCACGGGCGCGGGGGTACTGATCGATCCGGTGTTCGAGCAGCACAACCGCGACCTAGCCCTGATCCGGGAACTGGGCATTGGGCTGGTGGCCAGCCTCGACACCCATGCCCACGCCGACCATGTGACCGGCAGCTGGTTGATGCACCAAGCCACGGGCTGCGCCATTGGCCTAGCGGCCGCCGCCCGCGCTGAAAACGTGACCCGTCCCCTAGCCCATGGCGATCGGATTCGCTTCGGCAGCCGGGAGCTCGAGGTGCGGGCCACCCCCGGCCACACCGATGGCTGCCTCAGCTTCGTGCTCGACGACCGCTCGGCCGCCTTCACCGGCGACGCCCTACTGGTACGGGGCTGCGGCCGCTGTGACTTCCAGCAGGGCGACGCCCGCACCCTCTATCACTCGATCACCGGGCAGCTCCTCTCCCTACCCGATGCTTGCCTGCTCTATCCCGGCCACGACTATGTCGGCCGCACGTTGAGCTCGGTAGCCGAGGAGAAGGCCTTCAATGCCCGCCTTGGCGGCGGTGCCAATGAGCGCGACTTCGTGATCTTCATGGAGACGATGAAACTGCCCCACCCCGGCCGCCTCGCCGAGGCCCTGCCCGCCAACATGCGCTGCGGCAAGCCCCGGGAGCGCCAGGCTGGGGCGGCGGCGGCGCCGCCGAGCTGGGCGCCGGTGCAACGCAGCTATGCCGGCCTGCCCGAGCTGCGCCCCGCCTGGGTGGCGGAGCACCGCCAGACGCTCACCCTGCTGGACGTGCGCACGGCCGAGGAGTTCTACGGGCCCGATGGCCATGTGCCCGGCAGCCAGTTGATTCCCCTGCCGGAGCTCGAGGCCCGCATCGGTGAGATCCCCCTAGGCCGGCCCGTGGTGGTGCTTTGCCATTCCGGCAGCCGCTCGGCCCTGGGCACCCAGCACCTCCAAAAAGCTGGCCTAAGCCAGGTGGCCAACCTCCACGGCGGCCTGCGGGCCTGGGAAGCAGAGGGCTTCCCGATCGAGCGGGCCACGCCCAGCCCCGCCTGAGCCGCCACCGACCCCGGCCCCAGCCCCAGCCCCAGCCCACGGGCCGCTCCAACCCTTCTCAACCCTTTTCAACCTTCCCCCTGGGAGTCCATGCCATGCAACCGTCCCTCCGCCTCAGCCCCCACGAACTGGCCGAGCAACAGCGCAACGGCCGGGTGAGCATCGTTGATGTACGGGAGCCGATGGAATTCGTCGGCGGCTCCATCCCCGGCAGCCGCAACATTCCCCTGGGCCAGATCGGCAAGGTGGCCTTGCCCGAAGCTCCGCTGGTGCTGGTCTGCCAGAGCGGCGCCCGCAGCGAACGGGGCGTCGCGATCCTGCGCAGCCGGGGCCAGGGGGAATCCCTGGCCGATCTGGAGGGGGGCCTGCTCGCCTGGGAGGCCGCCCGACTCCCCCTGGAGAAGCGCAAGGGGGCTCCCCTGCCCCTGATGCGCCAGGTGCAGATCAGCGCCGGCGCCCTGGTCCTTATCGGCGTGATCCTCAGCCAAACCGTGGCCCCCGGCTGGATCTGGCTGAGTGGCTTCGTCGGCGCGGGCCTGATCTTTGCCGGCATCTCCGGCTTCTGTGGCATGGCCCGCCTGCTGGCCCTGCTCCCCTGGAACCGGGTGAAGGTGTGACCACCAGCCTCCTGCTGCTGTTGCTGGGCGGCGGCGGCCTGATTGGCTTTTTGCTCGCCGTGCTCGGGGCGGGAGGCTCGATCCTGCTGCTGCCCCTGCTCGTCAGCGGCGCCGCCCTCCCCACCCGGGAGGCCGTGCCCCTCTCCCTGCTGGTGGTGACCTTGATGGCCCTGGGCAACCTGGGCCCCTACCTGCGGCGCCGCCAGGTGGCGCCCAAACCGGCCCTGATCCTGGGGGTGCCAGCCCTGGCCGGCAGCTGGATCGGCGGCAGCCTGGTCAAGGCCGGCTACGTGGCCGAACCGGTGCAGTTGGGCCTGTTTGCCGCAGCGGCCCTGCTGGCCTCCTAGCTGCTCAGCCGTAGCAAGGCCGTGGGCGCCGCAACCGGACCTGGCCGCAGCGATTCGTCCCTGGCTCTGGCCTTTCAGGGGCTACTGGTGGGCCTGCTGACCGGCATCGCCGGGGTGGGGGGAGGTTTTGCAATCGTGCCGGCCCTGGTGTTATTGGCGGGGCTGCCGATGCCGCTCGCCAGCGGCACCAGCCTGCTGCTGATTGCCGTCAACAGCCTGGTGGCCCTGGCCGCCCTGGGCCACTGGCCCGCCGCGAGCTTGCCCCTGATGCTGCCCCTGGTGGGAGGTGGGTTTGCCGGGGCCCTGGTCGGTCAGCGCCTGGCCCCCCACCTAAGCGACCAGCTGCTGCGCCGGGGCTTTGCCGCCCTGCTGCTCGGCTCGGCCTTGCTCAGCGGCGCCGAGGCCTGGCGGCGGCAGGAGCCAACCAGGCCGGCACCCAGCCAACAACAGGCATCCCACAGACCACCGCCCTCCTTGCAATTTCCATCGGCCCATCACCCGAACTAAGCCATGAATCCCTTTTTCCTGCTCGAAACAACCCGTTCATTTGAAGCGGCCTGTTCAGCGCTCCAGCTTGCCG
>Ga0164294_10003884_pt1 | contig 13201 bp, 13 predicted proteins | sample GEODES005metaG_FD_111479 | JGI IMG/M metagenome (GOLD analysis project Ga0164294, IMG submission 111479) | Oligotrophic lake water microbial communities from Sparkling Lake, Wisconsin, USA - GEODES005 metaG | ecosystem: Environmental > Aquatic > Freshwater > Lake | place: USA: Sparkling Lake... | reverse complement strand
TTTTGGCCATTGAAAAAGATCTTAAGGGCATCTCTGGTTTGCGATCGTATTGATAACGCTCAACAACGATTTCCCCATTTTTTAAAATAATGAGGCCAGTAGCCTTAGTGTCTGCCAAATAATCATCTACCGATTTTGATGAAAAGTTCCACTGATATCTAATATCAGGAGGGTTTTTCATTAAAGGTAAGGGTAATGGATTTTTTGATGGTGTAACCTCAGTAACCTTTGAAGTCCAAAACTGTCCAGACCAAGCGCCAACTCGACATTCACGTGCCTGCAGAGGATTAGGGCATCCACTATAAGCATTAGCCTCACCTAATGCAGCCGCGTCAACGCCAGTTGGATTTAATTTGACTTGTTCTGTGGCATTTGCATTACCTAAGAACAGCAATATAGAACATAGTAGCCAGAAGCTCGTCACTAACTTTTTAGAAAAACGATCATCTTCATTCATAAGTAATTAGCTTCAATATACCAAGTACAAATCAATACTCAATTTACATAAATTGGTGTCTGCGGTTTATCTAACTTGTAATATTGAAATTCTTTAGCATTCACATCTATTTTTTTCAGATCAAAAGTATAGATATTAGTTGTCTCAAACATCTTGACGTTGTAAGTCATATTTTTATTGTCTGCTACAACACTCCATTCGGTAATCTCTATGCCACCGGCACCTCCACCATAAGGATTAGATGCTGGTAAGGTGATCGCCCCTGGAGGAATATCAAAACTTCCTAGGATGTGCCACGCGGCATTAGTTTGCTCGATGGCGGTATAACTAGTGGGAACTGATTTAGAAAGAAATAGCGCCCGAATAAAGCGACTAGGGCTTAAGAAGTCACCTGGCATACCATGTAAGCCGTTACCTGAACTAGGAGACCGATAAGTAACGCCATCAATCACTGGGGATGGCTGCTCAACATTAGTCAAGTTTGCAAACTGCCCGATATTGTTGAGTTGCTCACTAAATGGGGGATCATTTGTCATCACACCAATGGGATTATCAGTGATCACTAATTCACCTTTAAGGTACTCAATGACAATACTTTTACCATTGATATCATGTAGGCAATAGCGCAATGGGAAAGTAGCATTATTGTATTGAGCTACGGTTGAGCAATTGACAAAGATCTTCGCAAAACCAGCTTTTGCTTCATCTACTGTTGCAAAATTAGTTAAAGCATATTGCAGTACCTGAATCGATGAAATACTTTTTGCGGAATCTGCAGTAGAAACATCTTGATATTGCGCAGTAAAAGGAGCATTAAGCATCCCACCCATCAATCCTTTTTCATTCATTCCGTCTGCATATATCGATACACCTAGGGCATTCATTCCTACAGCAGCGTACTTACCAGTCCAATTTAAACCCGTACCTGGCTTGCCATCAACACCAATACCCTGATAGGCGTAATTTCTAGGGCTAACCATCAGCATTGATTTAAGGGGTATACCAAATTCCATGGTGCGTCCATAAACACATCCATTGTCGCTAGCTTTTAATAAGAAACTTGTACACATCATTTCTCCAGAATTAATTGTTTTTTACCACTACATTTGAAGGCGATTTAGACCTTAGATGCAGTGCCTAGAATAATATCGAGTATCAAAAAAACCAACCCTCGGGTTGGTTTTTCATTTCTACTGAGTTATCTAGACTTTAACACCAAGCTAAGGCTAGGAACTAAACGTAGCAAGGACCATCTATTAAGGGGTGGTCCTTAATAAAATCTAGGTTAATTTTCATGCCAATGCCCACGCCTTCATAAGGCTTCACACAACCTTCTGAATCAAGCTCATAAGCAGCTTTATCCATCATCTCATCCCTAAAGGGGTTCAGTGATGTAACGTCTCCTTCAAAATAACCAGGATTATCAATAGCAGAGAGAAAGTGAATGGTTGTACCCATATTGATCGCCGTAGCCGAGGTATGTGGATTAATGGTTAGCTTATTAGCACTTGCCATAGCAGCAATTTTCATAGACTCAGTCACGCCGCCAGTCTTTGACAAGTCAGGCTGAATAAATTGAACATCCCCATCATCTAATAGAGTTGAGAAGTCATAACGTGTGTAGTGATTTTCGCCGGCCGCAAATGGTACTCTTCCCAAGCTACGTGCCATGCGATATGCCTTTCGATCCTGTGGTGGAAATGGCTCTTCCAGCCAACTCACCCCAGCATCATCAAAAGCAGGCATTACCTTACGGACATCAGCCAATGTGTAATTGGTATTGGCATCAACCAAAATATCAATATGCTCACCCACTTCTTTACGAACTGCATGCACTCTTGAGATATCTTTCTCTGCGGTATCTCCTACGCGTAACTTTAGAGCTCTATAGCCAGTTGCTACATGCTCTTGCGCCTCCTTTGCCAAGGATGCCGGCTCTTGCCATCCTAAAGCAATACCACCTGCATAAGCTTTAATCTTTTTAGAGGCACCACCTAACATTCGATATAGGGGTTGTTGCATGATTTGAGAGCGAATATCCCACAAGGCAATATCAATACCGCTTAATGCCAAAACTGCTGCTGCGCCCATACCATGACTCGAAATCTGCATCTTATAAACGCGAGCCCAAATACCATTGATATCCATTGCATCTTGATTTAATACCAGCTCACGCATGGTTGTATCGATTAATTTTGCAATCGCACCCGGAGCTCGTCCATGATGTGCCTCACCCCAGCCAATATGACCATCTTCAGTTTCAATACGCACAAGCACTGAATCACGTTTTACACACTTACCAATGCCTAGTCGAACAGACTTATTCTCAGGAACAGGAAAGGAAATAGGAACGGCTTCCAACTTCACTATACGCATAGGATTATTCATGGTCATTCAGCTTTATTTAAAAAAACTTCTGGGTTAACAATATTTTTTACATTTTCATTATTGAGTATGGCGAGAATCGTTTCTACCGATCCCTTACTCATGCCGCGCATACTGCTAGCGGTAATGGCTGCTATATGGGGTGTGAGCAATAGATTAGAGCAATCAAAAACTGCCTCATCTCCAGAAAGAGGATGCTGATCATGAACATCCATGGCAGCTCCAGCTATTCTTCCTTCTGCTAAAGCTTCAAGAATGGCCTGGGTATCGACCACCGGACCCCGAGAAATATTAATCAGTATGGTATTCAATTTCATCATAGCAATTGAAGCACGATCCACTAAACCACGCGTCTGGTCATTTAATGGACAGCAAAGTACGATCACATCAGATTGAGAAAATAATTCCTCTTTAGTGGCAGCTTTAACGCTAGACGGTAAGGTCTCAGGTCGTCTTGTTAATGCAATAACATTCATTTGCATGCCAGCAGCCGCTTTTGCTAACTTGCTACCAATAGCCCCCATACCAACAATACCTAATGTCGTTGTAGATATTTCTGTGGATGTGTCTGCTATTGGACGCGCCTTTGCCCAGCCCTGACTCCGAAGTGTTGAGTCTATTAAATCTAAGCGCCTGCGAAAATAAAAAATGGCGGCCATGCAATACTCAACTACAGCATTGGTATTTGAGCCTGGTAAATTAGCCACCGGAATACCTCTCTTAGTGGCAGCATCTACTGGAATAAAATCTAAGCCCACACCATGCCGCACAACGGCTTTCATGTGAGGGGCATCTTCAAATATATCTTGAGGAAGCTGGCAGCGAACTATCAAACCATCACAATCTGAAATGAGGGCTTTGAGTGTCTCAGGTTTTGTGTCGGGAGCTAAAACTACATCGCAATCTTTCGATAACTCCTCGTGATACAAGGGATGAATAGAATTAGTTAACAATACCTTGAATTTTTTACTCAAAAAATGGCACTCCCTGTTTAATCGGGTTATTTAAAATTCCTAAACCCTCAAGCTCTACCCGAACAGTTTGCCCTGGCTCAAGCCATGCAGTTGGTGTATGGACCATTGCCAAACCAGCTGGGGTTCCTGTTGCAATAATATCTCCTGGTTCCAATGGCATTTGCTTAGAAATATAGGAGATCAGCTCAGCAATTTTAAACAGCATTGTGGAAGTAGATCCGTCTTGCAAAGCTCTACCATCAACACTAAGCCGAATACCAATTGCATAGGGATCAGGTACTTCATCGGGCGTAATCAAAAACGGTCCAAATGGAGCGGATGCAAGCATATTCTTTCCTCGTACAAAGTTCCCCCCATCCGCTTTAATCATGCCACTACCACTAATGTCATTATGAACTGTATAACCTGCAATCAAACCCATCGCCGCCTCAGGCTCTATATGTAAGGCACGTTTTCCCATTACAACCGCTAGCTCAGCCTCATAACCAACGTTGCCAACATCAGGCGGTATCAAAATAGGATCGTATGGGCCAATCACAGTGCAAGCTGATCGGACGAAAATAACAGGCTCTTTTGGATAGGCCATTGAGCGCTCATCCAATGCATCAGTAAAGTTATATGCTGCCCCTACAATCTTTCCTGGGTTGAGGATTGGTGAACAGATTGAGATACTATCGAGACTCATTACAGCGGCCTGATGATAATGACCACTCTCAATCTTGCTTGAGATTTTCTTAGTGATAGAAGGTAAACCTGCCATCACCATCTCAAGCAAATTAGAACCTGTGCCCCCAATAACGTCACTGCAGCTGATATGTGAAAGATCTAATACGTGCAAAGCATTGCTCAGTAATACTCCTACTGCAGGCGTTTGCCCGCCCTTTATAAATGTCAAATAGCGCATAACGACAATCTATGCGACTCGATATTGATCAAGAATATGTCGATTTATCTCAATGCCAAGACCTGGACCCTTAGGCACGCTCACCTTACCGTTACGCTGAACAATGGGTTCAACAGACAGTAAGTCGCGGAATGGATTTTCACATTGTTCAAACTCAAATAGCGGAGGATTACCTTTAAAGCTAGGTGGCTGATCTGGAAGTGCTGCCAAGAAATGTAAGGTTGCAGCGACACCAATGACAGATCCCCAAGCATGCGGTACGCACTCTACCCCGTGTGCACTAGCAAGGGTCGCGATCTTACGGCATTCGCTAATACCTCCAGCAGCACAAACATCAGGCTGCACAATATCCATCGCTTTACGGACCACAATATCTCTAAAGCCCCAACGGGTAAATTCATTTTCGCCACCAGCTACGGCCATATCAAGAGCACGAGTCACTTCAACATAGCCATCTAAATCCTCTGGAGATATAGGTTCTTCAAACCATTCAATATTTAATTTTTCAAGCTCGCGACCAATCTTGATGGCTTGGGGCACAGTGAAGCAATGATTAGCGTCAACCATCAGTCGCATATCATCACCCACTGCCTTTCGGACTGCTTCTACTCGCCTGATATCGAGCTTTAAATCGCCCAAACCAATTTTCATCTTGATAGCAGTAAAGCCATTTTGCTTAAACTCAATTGCTTCTTCTACCGCCTCTTCAATTAAGCGATTCATATCAATAAAATATAGGCCTGTTGCGTAAGGGGTGACCTCATCTCGATAGGAGCCGCCAATTAACTTATGAATTGGCTGACCGCAAGACTTACCAATAATGTCCCACAGAGCAATATCAATTCCGCTAATTGCAGAGATCGCCATACCGGTAGTGCCGTAGTCCTTGATGCGGTTATATAGATCCTCCCAAATAACCTCCACATCAAATGGATCTCTACCAATAATACGAGGACCAAATTGGGTATCAATAAATGCTTTTGATACTGCTGATGGTCCGTAGCACTCACCCCAGCCTACGATGCCATCATTTGTCTCAATCTCAACAATACAAGAGCCCCTCGTTTTATAAATCCAACCTCTTGAAGAGGTAAAAGGCTTTTCTACAGGTGCAGAAACAACGTGACAGGTAACTTTTTTGATTTGACTCATTAATACTCTTTCAATTTCTGATATTTATTTTTTTGGCTCAGTAAATACTTTTTTACCAACTACTGCCAAAGTATTTGTTACAGCGACAACTTCAGCAGCTAAAGCTTTTCCAGTAAGGCTATCGACTCTTGAGCCACCTTCTTCAGAGGCAGACCTAAAACGCGGATCCTGAATCGCTTTGTTAAAAATAGCGATTAATCTTTCTTGAATTTCAGGAGGCGTTTTTGCAGGAGCAGCTAGATATGCCATCTGTACTAGTGGTCCAAATGGGAAAACGTTGTACCCTTTTTCCTTGAAGGTGGGGACGTTGGGCATTGTTTTAATTCGTTCATTCGCAAATACTCCCAAAGGTATCACCATATTGGAGTCAATCTGTGCCTTACTTTCAGATGGCTTTAATACCGCAGCATCAATTTGCTTGCCTGCCAGGTCAACAATCACCTTAGAGCCACCGGTATAGGGAACAGTAATGATGGATGAATTCACAACATTACCCGTCATCACTGCAAAAATATGATTCAAATTATTGCTACCAGGAGTTCCAACAGAAACTTTACCTGGGCTCTTTTTGATCATTGCCTCAAAACTATCCAAATCTTTTGCGGGTCCATCTTTCGGGACAAGAAGCAATAATTGATCCGTTGTTACTCGCGCTATTGGGGCAAACTGCTCATTTTTAAGAGGCGTTAAACCCTGAGCAATCATCGCCATAGTGGAACTGGTACCCATTCCAATGGTGTAGCCATCGGGCTCTGCATTCGCTACCTTTGTCATGCCAATCGTTCCTGTTGCTCCAGCAACGTTATCGACAACGACTGTAATCCCCTCATCAGCCAGAATTTTAGAGATCAATCGAGCTGAAATATCATTTGATCCACCCACATTCCAAGGCACCACCAGCTTTATCTCCCTAGTTGGGAAATCAGCAGCCATAGCAGAACTAAAAGCCACAAAGGCCCCCAATACAGAAGTCACCATTACGGTAACGGCTTTTATAAAAGTGTTCATATTCACCCCCTTTTAGCTAAGAAACATATTAATGTTATAACAAACAACATTCATTTAGGAAATAGCTTATTAACCCTCACTTACTTCATAGGTTTAATCCAATAAGTTACAGATGTCTAGGCGGGCGCTATCAATATCAGCACGAATAGCTCGGGCAACACCAATACCATCCCCCTTTTTTAAGGCATTTAGGGCAGCCAAATGATGTTTATGCCTTTTTTGCCCTGGCTTGTACTCTGGTAAAGCCAGATTTAATGTAGGCCCGCAGCGTAGCCAAGCCCCTTCAATTGCCTGAAGCAGAATAGACTGCTTAGCCAACTTATATATTCCAAAATGGAACTGATAATGAGCATCTAAATAGGATGCAAGGTTTCCGGTTTCAGCTAAATTTCTCATATGATTCAGAAGCTTAGAAATTTCATTGATTTCTGCTTTAGTAGCATTTTTAGCCGCCGCCTCTGCTGCTAACGGCTCTAAGCTACTGCGTATTGCCATCAATTGTCCGAACTCATTGGACGTCAGTAAAGGTACTGAGGCCCCTCCACCCTGTCCAACGCCACCTCTCTCAAGAACATTTTCTGCAGCCAGGCGATTAATCGCATCACGAACGGGTGTCAGACTAATGCCAAGATCCTGCGCAACTTTCCGCAAAATAATTCGCTCACCAGGAACGAATTTACCTGCCAATAAGGCACTTCTGAGAGAGAGATAGGCTTTATCCCAAAGGGTATCCTTATTGATGAGCTTAAGACCACCCTTAGCAGTGCTTGGCATTAGATATTTTTCTTAAAAAAGAGGTAAGAGCTAATATAAATCAAATTTGAACTTACTTTTAGCAAGCTTCAAAACTACATCACCATTCTTGCTAGAGTAAAAAAGAGCATTCCGACGAAGATCGTTGCCAAAATACTTCTAGTCAATAAAAACCCGATGACTCCGCCGATCGCTCCAAATATTTGAGGGGAGTAGAGATTTAATTCAAATAACTGAGTTGCAGGATCCTTCATAAACAATACTTCGGGAAGAACGATTGCAATTAATGCAGCAGTTGGCGCATAGCGTAAAAACTCATGAACCGTTTCTGGAATGGGGAATTTAGAGCCTAGTAATAATAAGGAAGTTCTGGTGAAGATACTCACTAACATCAAACCAAAGAACGCTATCCATAAATCAACCGTACTCATGCTCGCCTCTGCGGAAATTTTTTATCCATCAATACTGCAGCAAACACTGCAGCAAACACTGAGCAGACAATCGTCAACCGATATGGCAAGTTAACAGTCAGCATACAAGTAATAGCTGCCACCAAAGCTGAGACGACTGCAGTTTTATGCTTGATAGCAGGAACAATCAAAGCGAGTAATGCTAAGGGCCCTGCAAAGCCTAAGCCCCAAGAACTGGGTATGTCGGACCCAAAAAAAATAGCGATTAATGCACCTATTTGCCAAAAAATCCAATGGGCTAAGATCATTCCTAAAAAATAAAGAATTTGAGTATGAGAGCCATCAGAGTTATTGGGCGATGGAAACTTTTCTATAAATTTCGCAAAACTCATATCGGTATTGATGGTTCCGATACCCAATCTTTGCAAGAAAGAATACTGTTTGAAGTGCGGTTGAATGGTTGCACTAAAAATAATAAATCGAGACATCACAATCAGACCGGTCAGCCAGATAGTCCAAAAAGGATAATCGCCATTAATTAATGGCATGACGGCTAATTGCGATGAACCAGCGTAGACCATAATATTGAACCAGAATGTATCTACTGGGCTTAAGCCAGCGCTCAGCAAGCTAATACTAGTCACCAGTGACCAAGCCACAATTCCTGGCGATGACTCAACCATCACCTTGACTCCTTGCAAAAAAGGAGGTTTACGAAAGAAATTCAAATTAATAAAATACTTTCTTAGTTTTGATTAAAAATATGATGTTCATTATGACATTAAGGATTTATTGAATAATGAGCTATCTTTTTGTGCATTGATTCATTGAAAACCGCTATTCTCCAGCTCCAAGTAGAGAATAAAGAAATGGAAGATCACCTTCAATATAAGCTCCTATAGAATAGAATCTATGAAACCAACTATCAAAATTGACTATGTATCTGATGTAGCTTGCCCTTGGTGCGCAGTAGGATTGGGTAATCTTAATCAGGCGATAAACCAGTTAAGTGATCAAGCTCACTTTGAGGTGCATTTTCGGCCTTTCGAACTCAGCCCCAATATGCCAAAGGGTGGTCAAGATGCTATTGAACATCTCACTGAAAAGTATGGCTTAACTGCGGAGCGGGTTAAGGCTAATCAAGCCAATATACGATCAAAGGCACTAGAGGCAGGATTTGAGTTTCATCCCGAGGGTCGTAAACGGGTTTACAACACCTTTGATGCTCATCGTCTTTTATATTGGGCCGCAAAAGAATATGACCTGCAGAAACAAGCCGCCCTGAAAAAGGAATTTCTGAATACTTACTTTTGCCTGGCAGTCAATTTTGATGACCATCAAAATATATTAGAGGCAGTCACCCGTGCTGGACTAGACCAACAAAGGGCACAGGAAATTCTGAATGGTAGTGAATTTACCAATGAGGTGCTAGAAGAAAAAGCTACTTATACAAAAGCGGGCATTAGTTCAGTTCCCACTATCATTATTAATGATCAATACGTTTTGCAGGGAGCTCAGCCTTCTGAGTCATTTGTAGAAGCTTTTGAGCAATGCATTAAAAAGAGCTAATACACCAAAGCTTTTCAAATACTCTTGAGGTAAATCTTGATGCCTAAATTTTCTTCCAAATCTTTGTGCTACTGGTTAATTCTCCTTATATCTCTCACCCCGCTTAGCCTTCACGCACAGAGTAATTGGCCAAATAGACCTATTAAGATTATCGTGCCCTTTCCGCCAGGAGGCTCTACCGATATCCTCACTCGTATTTTTTCTCAAAAACTAAGTGAGAACCTATCTCAAACTGTCATTGTTGAAAATCGTGCCGGTGCTAATGGTGTAGTAGCGGCTAGCTCAATTGCAAAGGCCCCCTTAGATGACCATACCTTTTTAGTTGTCTCTATGCCCATGTTGGCTGTGAACCAATTTATTTATACAAAGCTTGGATATGATCCAGACCAGGACTTTTCGTCAATTGGTTTATTGGCACAAACGCCTAATGTACTTGTAGTAAATCCCAATTTAGGTGTTAATACATTACAAGAATTAACGAATTACGCAAAAGCAAATCCTAATAAGATAACTTACTCAGGTGCAACTGGTAGTACTGGTTTTTTATTAAGTGAACTTTATAAATCAAGGTCAGGAATTACTGCCCTACATATTCCCTATAAAGGGAATGCCTTGGCAATGCAAGCGGTGCTGTCTGGTGACGTGCAATTTACAACCGATAACTTGCCACAGCTTTTGCCTCAAATTCGAGCGGGAAAACTAAAGCCTCTAGCTGTTATAGCTACAAAAAGATGGTCACAACTTCCTGAAATTCCCACAGCATCCGAAGTGGGCTATCCATCGATGACAACTAGCACTTGGTTTGGATTAGTAGCTCAATCAAAAGTTACACCCCAAGTCATTGCTCGGATGAATAAGGAAACAAATGCAATCCTAAATCGATCTGATTTTAGGGAAAAACTACTGGAAGTCAGCTTTGAACCTATGTCGGGATCACCTGAGGATATGGCACTTGCCGTCAAAAAAGAAAGGGCAATTTGGGGCACTCTCATCCCACAAATCGGAATCAAACCTGAATAGAATATTTAAATAGCGTGTTATAGTGTTTTTATAAATTCTTAAGGTTATTTATCACCGTCAACATCGAGAACAAAATGACTACTGATGCCGCTAAAAAACTCGCGAACTTTACTGTTAATACCACGATAAAAGATATCTCCCCAGGCGCAATTGACTTTACTAAGCAACTTGCATTAAAGACAGTTGCTGGAATGCTTGCAGGCTCACATATGCCTGCAGGGAAAAAGATTGCCAATTTTGTTAAGAAAAATCCCGATGGAAAAGGCTTTGGTGTCATAGGTCATGACTTTGAGGCTTCCTTATGGAAATCAGTTTTTGCAGATGCTTTTTTTGCCCATCAATCAGAGCTTGAGGATGATCGCTTAAATACTGGTACCTCTTGGGATATCACTACTTTCCCAATGCTTTTTCCACTGGCTCAAAACTATAATTTAACCGGGGCTCAAATGGTTGAGGCTTCAGCTATTGGCCTTGAGGTCATGGCTAGAACTTGTCAGTTTACCCCTCAAGGATATTTAGGTCTCTCAATTGTTCCACCATCTATTGGGCCAGCGGCCTTAGCGGCAAATGTTCTCAAGCTTAATGAATCTGAAACAATGGCTGCATTTGGACTATGCATGTCTGGTATTGCTACCGCATACGTCAATTTTGGAACTGATGCTCACTATTTCGAAACATCGATGCAAACCCTACATGGGCTGATTGCAGCTCAAACAGCCTCTCTCGGTTTAACTAGCAACCCCGATATTGTCAAATATCTAAGCAACTTATTAGGGGCTGAGAAAGTGATTGAAAAAGATATCACTAGCAAACTTGGGCAATATTGGCAATTTCGTGAAATTTGGTTAAAAAAATACCCTTGCTGTTTATATACCCATCGTTATATCGACGGCCTGTTAGAAATTATTCGAAAAGAAGATATCCACTTTAAAGATATTAAGCAAATTAGCGTCCATGTTGCTGCTGGCGCAATGGAGGTCTGTAATCGCCCCAAACCAAAAACAATAGGTGATCTGCAATTTAGCTACCAACACACCTTAAGCTCAGCTGCAATGGATCGTGATGTCAATTACAAACACATTGCCCAAGCTTGTTTAAGTGACTCAAAAACAATTCAAGCATGGAATAAAGTAAAAGTTGTTATCCACCCAGAGTGGAAAGCACGTCTTCCTGTAGAAACCCCAGCTAAGATTGAAATTGAACTGAACAACCGCAAAAAATTTACCAGTGAACGCGCTTATCCAACTGGTACTATCAAAGAACCTCTCAGTCTTGAAGAGGTCAAGATGCTATTTCACAAATTTGTGGGCAAAGTTTTATCCGAAAAAGATAAAACTTTTGTCGCTGACTCCCTATGCTCCTTAGAAGACTTAAGCAAAAAAGATGTCAAGCAGCTAATTGCCGTATTAACCCATCAGAAGAGCAAATTAAGGAAATAATTACTGGGCACCAATCTTTAAATTGGTAACCATTTTTCCAAGTGGATCTATTGATCCCATGACTGCTTTTTTAGTGTCATCTGAATTAAGATATAAATTCTCCAGATTAAACTTATCTAGCACACTAACATAAGCTGGGTCACTCATCGCCACTCTAAATGCATCATGTAATTTTTTCATGATCGGCCTAGGCATATCTTTAGGGCCAACAATTAATAAATAGCCAGGCTGCACACTAGCCGAAACAACATCTTTAGGAACTGGGACTTGTGGATACTTTGACGAACGTTCATTTGCAAACAACATTAGAGGTCTAAATTTTCCATCTTTTTCAAATGGAGCCCATGCAGCATCAGCAAGAGAATCAACATGGCCACCCAATAAAGCTGTATTAGATTCGCTACCACTTTTCATAGGTATATGAGTCACTTTAATACCAGCCAATGATGCAAACTCCTCCATATTTAAATTACCAGTGGAGACCAAGCCGGAGGAACTATAAGTTAATTTCCCAGGGTTCGCCTTGGCAAACTGAACATAATCATTAATATTTTTCAAGGGCGAATCAGATCGAACCGCCAAGGCCATAAGATAACCAGTAGTACGAATAATATAGCTGAAATCATTTTGAGGATTTCCTGGTAATGACTTAGTAAGCATAGAAATCACAAAAGGATTTACAGAAACCAACCCAATCGTATATCCATCGGCAGGTCTATTCATCACATATTGCGCACCAATGGCGCCACCGGCACCAACCTTGTTTTCTACAAGAATGGTTTGACCTAAGCTCTTTTCAGCACCAATTGCCAACGAGCGGGCCACTAAATCAATAGCGCTACCAGGGCCATATGGCACTACAAAGTTAATTTGTTTTTGGGGATATTCGGCCGCATTAAGTAATGATGAAACAATCAAGGCTGTACAAAAAACGGTGAATTTGTAATGCAATTTTTTCATACTCATCATTTATCTCCTCACTACGATTAATTTTTATTTATAGCAAATGTCCAACACGAGCACCATCAGCAACCGCTCTGGCAATTTGCCCTGAATGCCAACAATCTCCAGCCATATGCGCTTCAATTCCCTGGTCATGTATTGCTTGAAATAGTTGATTATTAGGTCTA
>Ga0164294_10003883_pt1 | contig 13202 bp, 8 predicted proteins | sample GEODES005metaG_FD_111479 | JGI IMG/M metagenome (GOLD analysis project Ga0164294, IMG submission 111479) | Oligotrophic lake water microbial communities from Sparkling Lake, Wisconsin, USA - GEODES005 metaG | ecosystem: Environmental > Aquatic > Freshwater > Lake | place: USA: Sparkling Lake... | reverse complement strand
TGACGCCGGCCCGTCACCGCAAGAACTCAACGCACGGATGTGACCCATTGCGTCGCGCGGTAGGGCCATCCGTCGGCCGTGTTCCACTGCGACACGATCAAGTGCAGGTTCGCCAGCGTCGAGTCCGGATGGATGTAGCCGCCGTAGAGCTGAGGCAGCATCGCCCCCATGATGGGCTTGAAGGTCCGGGCCTCATACAGGTTCGACGTGGGCGAGTCGAAGACCTTGACTGTGATGTCGTAGTCGCCCGCGTTGAACCAAGCGAGCACCCACTTGTCCTCTACGCGACGCAATGACAGCTCGCCGAACTGACCTTCCAGCACGGGGGTCGGCGCCTGACCCCAAGCCCACTGGCCATCTCGAAATCCCCAGGGCTCGTAAGCGTCCCGGTCGAGCAGGCGGTCCTCGGGGACTCGATGCAGAATGATGGGGTGACTTCGGTCGATGAAGGTGGTCGAGAGCGTGTAGACGTAGCCGTCACAGCCGCGCTCCCACGTCCAGAGCTGGCGCAGGCCGGCGTCCTCGTCCGGTGCCCAGCGAGCGTCGGTGGGCGCCCAGTGCTCGCCGTTGTCGTCCGAAACAGCGATCTGGGTCCAACGCACGTTGCCGAGGCCTGCGTTCACCATGAAGTGCAGGTACATTCGGCCACCCAGCGTGATGACGTCTGACGGCAGCCAAGTGGAGAAGTCAGGGTCAGCGTGGTCGTAGTCGAGGATCTGCTCGGCATAGGCTCCGCCCGAAGCGCTCGTAAAGACGATGCCCCCGGGGCCGAGGCCAGCCTGCGAGCGGAGCAGGACCGGAGACCGCCATCCCGGGCCGCCGGCGCGGTCCTCGTCGAACGTGTCCCCGAAGATGTAGGCGATCTGGCCGTTTGGCTGGCGTACGGGGATTCCGAGGTCAGTCCCACCCACTCCAAAGGCGCCAGAGCTCGTCCGCCTGCCCGTCAGGTCGGCGATCCAGTGCGTGACCGCTGGGCGCTCGCTTGGGTCTGGCGAGCGAGCGGGGCAGCGGTCGTCGGCGAGTGGGGCCGCAGCATCCTCGCTCGTCGAGGCGTCCGCAGGGCCGCGCGCGTCGAAGCCTGCGGACCCCTGCGCGTCGTCGGCTGCAGACGCCTGCGCGTCGTCGGCTGCAGACGCCTGCGCGTCGAAGCCTGCGGACCCCTGCGCGTCGTCGGCTGCAGACATCTGCGCGTCTTCGGCTGCAGACGCCTGCGCGTCTGCGCTCGGTCGAGCGTCGAAGTTTGGCCGCGCGGACGGCGAAGCGTCCCCCGCACCTGCGTCGCTCCCGACCTCGTTGCCACCGTCTTGGGCGTGGTTCGTGACCGAGGGCGCCGGGGCGCAGCCGAGCCCGCCGCATATCGTCAAGAGCCAGAGCGCGCGCATTGAAGCTCCAGTCCGGGTGTCAGCGAGCAAGTGGCCACCATGGGTGAGTGGGTTGATTTGAAGCTACGGCGCCATATAAGGCGGCGTCCCCAGCACATGGTAGGGGTCGATAATCTCGGGTTGGCCCGTTTCGGCCCAGGTCTGCAGAAAGTGCGTGATCTGCAAGCGCCCTTCGAGCGTCAGCCCGATGTCGTGGTCGGCAAGCTCTAAGGGGCCGTTCGCCGCTCGTGTGCCGCGGCCGAATTGGAACAAGCCAGCAGTCGTTCGGCCGTCGTTCACGTTGCCCGAGATCGGCGCATCCTCTGAAGTGACCACCAAACCGAAGTCCGTCAACACGGGTGGCACGTGAGGAACGCGAAGCGCGCGGGCCAAAGCCTGCGTCGCAACGCTCGGGATCACACGGTCACTCATGGCCATGTTCACGAGCAGGTGGGGCGCGACGCTCCCCGCACCCGGCAGGCGATCCTGCAGGACGTGAGGCGCGTAGTTGGCGGAGTCTCCTCTCTCGAGGAGCGTCTGCAGCATGGGGAACAACCGTGCCTTATCACTCGGGGTCGTCCCCGCGGGCGTGAGCAACTGAACGAGAAGCGCCGTCGCCTCGCCTTCGGCCATGATCGAGGCAACCCGACCACCGGGCACATTGAGCAAACCCGCGGACACGTGCGGGGACAGCGCGAGGAACTCCGGGCCCATAATGCCTCCCAGGCTGGCAGCGAAGTAGGCGATCCGCGAAGGGTCGATGTCCGGGCTATCGTCCCCGTCGAGGTCGGTCTCGCTGAGGAGCAACTGAACGAGCTGCAACTTGTCGAAGGTCGACTCACGGAAGTGGTCGCGCGCGACCAAGAGGTCGAGTGACTGGCTCGGCAAGTCGACGCCGAAGAACGCCGTCGTTCGGCAGAGAACGGCCGCGCAGTCAGGCGCAGCCGTCGGATGTCGACCGTGCGCGGGTGCATCGATGGCGACCGTCACGACGTTCAACGGTGCCGTGACCTCGGCGATCCCGCGGGAGACGTCGAGATCGGCCCCGAGACCCGGACCGAAGACCAAGACGGGGCGCGGAATGCTTGGTCCGAGCGGCAGCCAGGCGCGAACGACGAGCGAGTAGGGGACGCCCTCGTTGGGGCCGGTAGTCCGTCCATCGGCGTCACGATAGTCGAGCGCCGTGAAGGTCGCGTCACACTCCCGATAGAGCGGGCCGTCCGTGCAGATCGGGGCTGACGACCACGCGTAGTCCCGTTGACGAATATCGGCGGCGATCTCGACGGACTCGTCCTCGATGGTCTGCGTCGTGAACGCGACGGCAGCGATGACGTCCTCCGGCGCCAGACCCGCCCACTCGAAGGCCTCGCGAAAGCGCGCGCCCATCGCCCCGAGCGGCTCGACGCCAGCGAGCGCGTCGAGCATGCCAGCGCTCGGCGACACGCACCCCCCTTCAGTCGTCGTCAACGCCCGCGTCACCACGACGGCGTAGCGCGATGCAGGCTGAAGCGGGACGGCTGGCCAGAGGATGAGACCCGTGCCGTCCTCCAGCGGCTCGACGTCAAACGGCACATCGACGCCAACACCTTGAACCGCCGTCAAGAGCCTAATAGACCCCTCAGTGGGGGGTGATACAGGGCCCGAGAAGCGCAAGACCACGCCGGCCGTCGTCCCCCAGCCGTCGAGGGCCTCGAGCTGCCGGTACATCGGGCCAAACTGACCGGGGATCGCGTCGAGCCACCCCGCGAGATCCGGACCGAGATATGGTCTGAGACCGGTCGCGGTCATCGGGTCAGGGCGCGTGTAGTAGTCGTCGGGAAATGACTCGAGGACGGACGCCGTCCGCGGATCCCACACGAACGACACGCCACAAGGCCTCGCGGTGCTCGCGTCGGGGCTCAAGACATCGGGCACGGGTGCATCGGCGTCTTCGGCGCGGCGGCCGGCGTCACTGGGTCCGGGGGGCAGCGTCGATGCGCCGCCATCGCATCCTGCGGCGGCAAGGGCCCAGACGAATATGAATCTCCACATGACAGGTCTCCACGTCAGTCAGGGGTAGCCAACCGCCGGATGCATCGGATCGTCTGCGTAAGCGGCCCAGAGCGCGTCCACGGAGACGCCTGTCCGCGTGAGCCAGAAGCTCTCATCATAGAGGCCCCCACGGAGGGTCGCGTCGAGGTCGCGGAGGAGCGCGGTGCCGCTCCGCTGCGCCAGCCACAGAAAGAATCGCGCGGTCACACCGTAGGCGTCCGTGTAGTTCTGCCCGGGTTCGAAGCGCTGCAATGTCCAGCACGCCTCGTCGTTGTGTGTGCCATAAGCCCAGCGCGCATAGTCGGCGAGCCCCTCTACGGCCCAACCGGGCGTATTGCCCGCGCGGTACGCCTGCACCACATGAAACCCCTCGTGCACCGTGAGGTCGATATCGTCGGGGTGTGCCGCAAGGTACGTTGCGGAGATCCGGATGTGCTCGCCGCTGGCCTCGGCGACCCCGTCGTACCGAGGATCGAGCTGGACGATGACCCCCCGCGGCGCGGTGGGGTTGAAATCCGCTGCCATGCGCGGGTAGGTCGCAAAGAACGCCTCGACGATGCGCGAGACTGTCCAGGTCGGGGTGAGGCCGGGCGCGTCGTCGATCACGGTCAGGACGTAGCCGGAGTCCTGGTAGACCAAACCACCGCCGCCCGGTTGGGCCACGAGCGCAGGCTCCGGGGAGGCCTCGACGACCTCGGCGGCGGGGGACACGCCCGCGGCGTTCTCAGCAACCACGCGATAACTGGCTCGGCCCCCGGGATTGAGCCCCGCGACGACGAAACGAGTCACATCAGCGGGCACGTAACCGACCGCGGCGAATCGAGCGCCATCGTCCGCGCGCTCGATTCGAAAGAGGGCCTCGTCGTCGCTGGTGTCCGCCCAGTCGAGGGCAACCTGTGTTCGTGACACAGGCTGCGCCCGAAGCGCGACCGGCGGGCGGGGCGGAGCGACCGCCGGCATGGTCAACGCGGAAGTGCCAAAGAGTTCGAGCTCCGCGACCTGAGTCACGCCCCCTCCCGCGTTCTCCATGTGCAGACGATACCAGCGGTAGAAGGCGCTCGCGCTCACCGTGTGCTCGTGGCGCTCAAGGCGCCCTGTGAAACGCTGCCCGCTCTGTCGGTCGAGCGGCGTCCAGTCGACGGCGTTACTCGAGCCCTCAAGTACCCAGCGCGCAGGATCGCGCTCGGGAAAGTCGTTCGCCGAAGTCAACGCGTAACGGGAGAGCGTATAGGGGGCACCGGCGTCGAACACCGCCCAGAGTGTGCTCGAGAACGCCAGAAACTTGGTGTTCACGTCACCGTCGGTCAGGCGGGTGACGTCCTCTCCGGCGGGCGACATCAGGCAGCTCGCCGCTGTCGCCGTCCCAGTGAGGCGAACCACGCCTGGCGGGGAGAAGCGACTGGCATCACCCCCGCCGAGGCCCGCCACTTCGGCGTCAGTTCGCTCGACGCCGCCCGTCTCGCCGTTCGAGGCGTCGTCCCACTGTGTCGCGTCGACGCCCCCAAAGTCTGCGAGCTCGAAGGGTCGCTCCATGACGGGCGGAGGGTCGCTGCACGCGGCCCCAAACACGCAGGCCACTATGGCGATGACACGGGACAATCGACGATGCATCGGGCCGCACCGTATCGAGCGCGGACGCACTTGACAATCTCCGATTCACGACCGCCTCGCCCTGAATCGCAAGGGGATCGTCAAGGTATGGTCGCGTCGTGCGCGTCGCCGTGGCCCTTGATCATCAGGGCGTCAGGCTCTAAGGTCAGAAGACCTGTCCCCTTGGAGTCGGAGGGCGCACCGTGTCCAGAACGATGCCACGCTGGCTTCGAGGCATCTTCGCCCTTTCGATGCTCTTCGGCGGTGCACAAGCCTGTGCGAACGCTGACCTGCTCGACCGATTGAAGGCGCCCGCCGCATCGGACGCCGGCCGTGGGTCCACGCCCGGCACAGGCACAGGACCGCAGCCTCTGCCTCCCCGTAAGCCGCCCGCCGAAGGCGACGAAGCAGAGGATGGCGGCAACGCCGAGCCCCTCGAGTCGGACACCGGCGAACCACTCGGCCCCGGTGACCCCCCAACGGCTGCCGGCCCGGGAGAGCGCGACTCCGGGCGCGAAGGACCGCCAGACCCCGCCGGCGGTGGGGGCAACGCCGCCCCGACGGCGCCCCCGCCCCCGCCCGTAATCTGCACGCCCATCATCGAAGGTCTCTCAACGGTCTGGGTGAACGGCACGCCTCGTCTGTTCAACGTGCAGTTCCCGTTCGACCGCTCGCGCATGGCGCTCATGTTCCTGTGGCACGGCTTCCTCGAAATCCCGACCACTTTCGCGGGCGAGGTCGTTTACGACCCCCCTGCGGGTCGTTGGAGAGCCTTCAACCCGAACGCGTTCCCGATGCCCCTCATGATCGTCACGCCCTTCGATTCGAAGATGCTTCCCCCCGCTGGTCTGGACTGGGACATCGTGAGCGGGTCTGCCGACCTGCCTTACTTCGACGCCATGATGCAGTGTATTCAAGAGCAGTTCTCCATCGACGAGAACCGCATCTACTCATTCGGCTTCTCGGCCGGTGCCGTGTTCAGCAATCTCCTCGCTGCCCTTCGACCGCAGTTGTTCGCCGCGACAATCAGCGAGTCGGGGGCGTGGTTCAACGACCCAGCCCAGTGGGCCGATGTTCTGGTGCCCATCATTCAGTGGCAGTGGCCTCTGTTCAATCAGGCCGATGGCGGGAACGTGCTGCTCACGCACGGCGGACCGAACGACTTCTCCGTTGTTATCAGCCTCGAGAGCGCCAACGAGAAGGCGCTCCCGTTCCTGTACAACAGCGGGCGGACGGTCACCGAGTGCGAGCACAACTTCGGGCACACCCGAGCACCCGACCTGACAGAGGCGATGTACTACGAGTGGATGTGGGCCCACTGGAGGGGCGGCCCGCCCATCGGGGGCTTGCCACGCAGCTTCCCCGTTTGGCCTGACCGCATCATCGGATCGACGTTCTGCACATTTCACCCGGCGCCCTGATGCGCGCAGGGCGCGAGACTCGGATGTCTCACTTTTTGGCAAATGTGCGGCATCTCGGTCCCATTCTTGGGGCATCCGCCCGACGCCCCACAGCGTAGATCCACAGCGGCTCAGACATTGCATCTCTCGGAGGCCTTATGAAGCTGATCCTCATCACCGCCGCGCTCCTCGTCGGTTGCACGAACGGGGACATCGAGATGGCCGACGGCGACTCCGGCTCACCCAGTGCGCCTCCGCCGTCTTGGACGCCGCCAGGCGCAGACGGCGACGCGCCGGGTGAGGACGCCGCAACCGGCGCAAATACGCCCAACGGTCGCCCTTCAGGGCAGGCAGACGCGGCCCCGTCACCTCCGCCGGGAGCAGGCGCATCGATCCCCTGCGACGTGAGTCGGGTGCTCGGCACGTACTGCGCAACCTGCCACGCTGAGACGCCTATCTTCGGGGCTCCGATGCCGCTCGTCACGCTCGAGGACTTGAAGGCGCCTGTCCCGGGCCAGCCCGGCAAGCGCATGCACGACCTCGTCATCGAGCGCATGGACGATGCGGCGCGACCGATGCCACCGGCCCAGAGCCCCATGCCCGAAGCCGCCGACGTGGCGCGCGTCCGCGCGTGGGTTGAGTCGGGCGCCCCCGCCGGCGAGGCGTGCGAAGGTGAGGTCCAGCCCCCGGGGGCCGATCCGCGCCCGCCGTTGCCGCCTCCGAATCCCGAGTGCGACTACGTCTTCGAGCTGCGCGCGCACGGCAGCCCGGTGCCCAACGACGACAGCCCGTACATGGTCCCCCCGTTGAAGGACCTGTACGTGAACTTCAGCTTCCAAGTGCCGTGGGTGGGCGAAGCGCAAGCCATCGAGTTCCATCCGATCGTCGACGATGCGCGCGTCTTGCACCACTACCTGCTCTACACTTTCCCCGTGGGCGGGGCGCTCGCCAATGGCAGCATCCTGCCCGGCTTCGGTATGCATCCTGCCGAATCACTCGTCGCAGGTTGGGCCCCCGGCGGATCGCCGACCGTCATGCCCGCGAACGTTGGCCTTCAGATGCCCGCGGGCCCCACGGGCCGCATGACGCTCGAGGTCCACTACCACAACGAAACCGGCGTCGCGGTCCCTGACCGGAGCGGCGTCCGAGCCTGCGTGACCACCCGCAAGCGGCCCGAGGCGGCCGCCGTGTCGCTCCTCGGCACCGAGCTGATCGCCGCCATCGGGCCGGGCGAACATCGCTTCACCGGTATCTGCACGCCCGTGCTCAACGTCTTGACACAGACGCCCGTCCACATCCTCACCAGCGGTCCGCACATGCACCGGCGAGGTCGCCACATCACCACCAAGATTCATCGGACGGATGGGACGGTCGACGTTCTCCTCGACGTCCCCTTCGACTTCGACAATCAGGTCATTTACCAGACGCCGAATACAATCTATCCCGGCGACTGGCTCGAAACCACGTGCACATACGAGTCCGAAGGACCGTTCATCTTCGGGATCCGAACAGAGGACGAGATGTGCCAGAACTATCTCACGACTTGGCCCGCGGGGCTCCTCGACACGGGCGGCAGCCTCATCCTTGAGGCACACGCCTGCATGCTCTGATTTCTTTCAGACGAACACTTGACCATCTGGAGGTCGGACGTTGTCGCTTGACTTCAAACTCCTCTCTGTCGCGCTTTGCAGTGTGGCCACGGTCCTCGGGGCTTGCTCTGAGGCAGCGTTTGAGCCCGAAGAAGGCGTCTATGCGGTCGAATCGACGCTGAAGATCGACGAGCGAGTCCGGCGATATGCGGTCATCCGCGCTGCCGCCGAGTCCCGGGGCCTCGAAAACGCGTACTTGCTCGCCGGAATCGCCAACACCGAGACCGGCCTGGCACAGTGCTGGAGTGAGGCCCAGTGGGCTTGTCAAGGGCCCATCTCAGCAGAGTGTGGCGGCGGCCCCGTGATCGCGGGATCCATGGACGGCGATTGTGGCAGCCGACAAGGCGGGCTCGGCATGTTCCAGTTCGACGCCGGCACACACGCTGAGACCCTCGATCGCTATGGGGCGAGCATCCTGACCGTCGACGGGCAAATCGGCGCGGTTATCGATTATGTCGTCAACATGGTCCGGGTCTCGAGATACACGACGAACGCCGAAACGGACGCGAAGGCGCGCGCGTGGATCAACAACTTCGACGTCAACAACGCCACGCTGCGCGACCAGTGGGTCACGACCGTTCTCCAGTACTACAACGGCTGCCAGCCCGGCTGGAACTGCTGGAATCCCCGCTATCGGACCTATTCAGACGGCATGTGGACGGCCATCAACGAGCCCGGTGGGCTCGGCTTCTGGGAAGCCGCCGATGCTCCAGAGGTGCCCGCCTCCGCTGCGCCCCCTGCAGCACGCGCGGGGGACGCCGCGCAGCCATCGGAGCCCGCTTTGGCGAGCGCCCCGCCGGCCAATCCTGCCGCGCCTGCGGGACCTCGCGCGGCTGCTGGAACGCGCTGTGGTGACTCGCCGCTCGTCGTTGGGGCGATTGAGGCAAAGTATCTTCAGATGGGGGGCTGCGCCTCGCTCCTCGGCGCGCCCATCACCGACGAGACCCCCACGGACGATGGCATCGGTCGCTACGCCGAGTTCGAGCACGGCGCGATCTACTGGACGCCCAGCGTTGGCGCGCACGAGATCCACGGCGCGATCTACGACAAGTGGTTGTCGCTGGGGGCCGAGACCAGCGTGCTCGGCTATCCCTTCCGCGATGAAGCCGGCGTGCCTGATCGCAGCGGCCGATACAGTGTGTTTGAGCGCGGCTCGATCTATTGGAAGCCGAACCTTGGGGCGTTTGAGGTGCACGGCAAGATCCGTGACAAGTGGGCAGAGTCCGGCTGGGAGGCAGGCGACCTCGGCTTCCCGACCTCGGATGAGTACGCCGTCCCCGAGGGACGACGGAACAACTTCGAAGGCGGATGGATCACGTGGAGCCCGTCCACCGGCCAGAGCACGCTGACGCTGGCAGGCGCGACCTCGCGGGTCTTGGACATCGACTTCCAGATCCAGCAGACGGGCTACTGGTGCGGCCCTGCCTCGACCCACAACGCGCTCTCCGCGCGCCTCGACGCGCCGAGCCAGCAGCAGCTCGCCCGCGAGCTCGGCACGACCGTCAACGGCACCGACTGGATTGGGCAAATCACGAATGTCCTCAACAACCACTTGGAGGGCAGCCCATACGTCACCACCGAGATGCCCAACGACCCGCCCACACCCGCTCAGCGTGATCGTTTGTGGAATGACATCGTGACAAGCATCGACAACAACTACGCGGTCGTTGCGAACATCGTGGCGCCGGCGAGCAACCACCCACCGGGCTACCCGAACTACACGGTTTACCACTACTTCACAGTCATCGGATACGACGCGGAGTCGTCTGAGGTCTTCATCGCCGACTCAGCGAACTTCAGCGGCAACACGCTGTACTGGCTGCCTTTCAGCCAGCTCGCGACGCTCATTCCCCCCAAGGGGTACTCGGCCTATCGGCCCTGAGGCGCGCGGCGTCGTCGCGCGCGACCCCGCGCGAACAGACCCACAGAGAGCAGCGTCCACAGGGCGCTCCAACCGGCCGCGGTGCCCGGCGTCGCTCGACAGTCGCCGCCGCTCGACCGACCCTCGGCGCCGCTTGCAGCGTCTCGAGCGAGCAGGTCGGCCTGCGGCGGTCCGTCTAATGGCTCGGACGGCTGGGCATCCCGCACATCCCCGCCGAGACCGGGCGCCGCAGCGTCGGCCTCGGGCGTTTCACCACAGGTCGCTCCCGGTGGCAACCCAGGGCACAGCCCGGCGCACGCAGCGGCTGCCGCGCTGTCGGCGCCACATGCCCAACGCGCCGTCACCGAGGTCAGCGCCGTGAGCTCGGACCGCCAAGTCCGCCCGAAGTCGTCACTCCGCGCGAGTGTCCATGGGGCGGTTAGGAAAGGGTTCGCGCACGCGTACAGCGTGTCGTCGGCAGGCATCGGTCCGCGGGTCAGACAAGCGAAGCCCGGCGCGGGCGCTTGACTCAGCGACCAGGCGGCAAAAGGCGCATCGCTCGAGGCCACGTAGCCAAAAAGTGTCGAGACCAGCGCGCGCTCCCCCGTCGAGTCGAACACGAGTCGGTCGACCAGGTCCGGCACGGTCGTCACGGACGTCCACGTCGCCCCGTGGTCAGAAGACCGCACGAACTCTGATTCGGGGACCCGCTGCACCACCGCCCAGACCTCATCGACACGCGGTCGAACGGCCAGAAACTCGACTGCCGCTGGCGGGACTCGCGCGTCACCGGGAGAGACGGTGATCTCCAACCAAGATTCGCCCGCGTCGTCGCTGCGGTAGGTACCGGAATTTCCGCTCAGGTAGAGGCGCTCGGGCGCGTTCGGGTCACGCAAGAGTGTCCGCCAGGGCGTGTCGACGACCAGATCGGGACCGAGGAAGGTGCGACCGCCATCGAGCGTGCGGTAGAGGCCATATCGCCCGCCCGCTTCGGCGCTGCTCGTGAGGAGGACAAGCTCGTCGGGCCGCGACGGGTGGGCAGACACAACCGTGGCGGCCACATCAGCGGGCAAGCCGGGAGAGCGCGTAAAGGTGCAGGCGTCGTCGGTGGACCGGAAAACGCCGAGCGTCGAGGCCACCAACCATGTGCCCGGTGTGGCCGTCGCGACCATGCCGACGATGGTCGCGTTCGGTGCAACCGCATCATCGCAGAGCCAGCGGGGCTCGGCGCCGAAGTAGCCGAACACGCCTTGGGTGTCCGAGATCAGCAGCGGCGTGCCTCCGAGCGGCGCCGGAAAAACAATCGAGGTCAATCGCGGTTCAGCGCCGTGCCCGAGCGCGGCGCCGGGCAAGGTCGCCAGTCCGAAGATGACGAGGGTCACTCGAACGCCGAGGTCGTTAGAACGCACGAGGTGCTTCAAAGCCACCGCAGATCCCCAGAGGTCGGTCGCAGAAGTCAGCGCGGCAAGCGCCGCAATCCGCGTCGTCCGTGAACGCGCACCAGAACAAGCAAAAAGTGCTGATGCAGTTGAGCCAAGCCCCGTAACAGCCGGCGCAGGTCGCCGACAGACCGGTCTGATTCGCCACGCACGTGTTGACGCAGGCTTGCGGCATCTTCACGCAGGTCAAACTGCAGATCTCCGAGATTCTCCGCCACTCGATGTTCGCGCTGAGTCGAGTCTCGTCTGCGTCGTTGGTGCAAGCGCCGTCGCCCACGGGGCTTGGGGCGACGGGGTCGACTACGCAGTAGCTGCCGAAGCAGATGCGATTACCGCCACCGCAGTCGTCATCGGTCTGGCACTCTGCACCCGAGGGCGGCGTCGGCGGCGCGGTTGGGGGGCTACTCGGTGCCGCGTCGGGGTTCATAGGGGCGCGAGCGTCCGCGCCACCAGAGCCCGGCGTCGAACTCGTCGAGGGCGCGTCGCGCGCGGCATCGCCAGACGCCATGCCCTGTATGCCACCGAGCAGGTCCGTAGAGGCGCTGTCCTCCGACGTGGCATCGGCGGGGCCGAGCGTGGCCGCGGCGCACCCCGCAGCCGAAAACACCGCGAAGACGACCGTGCGCGGTGCGCGCAAGGGGTTGTGACCGCGGCCGTCGGTTTCACCACGCATGGCGTCAGCATACACGAAGTCAACCGCCTGTTGACGCGCAGACCGTCCGCGGGACATCTTGGGGGCATGCAGACAGGGTCTTCGATGCTGCTGCGCTGGGGGACGGCGCTGGTCGCTTGCCGTCTTGTGGCGTGCGTCGGCGCATTCCCCGAAGCGCCGCAAGACTTTGCTGAGGACGCGTCTGGCCGTGCCGACGCCGCCGGCCTGGCAGGCCGTACGCCGCCGATGCAGCCGACACCGCCCCCGGCCACAGCCGCCCCCACGCTGCCCGGTGAGGCGTGTGTGCCCGACATCTGCCGGGAGTGCGGACCCGAGGGCGCGCACGCGCCGCTCGCCGATGACCGCTGTGGCGAGCTGAACTGCTCGAGCCTTACGACCGGCCGCATCGAGACAAGCGGCCGAACTGCGACCTGCTGGATCACGCAGTATTCGACGTCGCTCCAGGGGCGCTGTGAAGCTGTCGGTCGCTGCGCCGTGCCCGAGATCAACTTTCAGAACTGCGGGCGGCAGCCCGAGTTCGCCGCGCCGTCGATTCAAGACACCGCTTGCGCGCGCTTCGTCAACTGCGAGCGCGGGAACGCTCAGGTCATGACCTACGCCGAGGGGACCGCGTGCTCGCTCGATGGCGTGCGCGGCGCATGCGACGGTCGAGGCGCGTGCGTCGCTGCACCGCCCCCTCCGCCCCCGCCGACCGAACCACCGACGGCACCGCCGACCCAGGTAGACGACGGCGATGCGCGCGGGCGTCTCTTTTGCGGAATCGATGGTTTCACTTACGATGGCGTCTCTGTGCGAGCGGCCGTATGCGGCGAGGTCGGGTCCGGCGACATGGCGGCATGTCGATTTCGCGTGACACTCGAATTCGACTGGGGCCGGGTCAGTTGCGCAGAGATCTGCAGACTCGTCGGTGATTTCCTCCCCGGGCGTTACGCCTGCACCGCAGCGTGGACCGGAGACGGCGATGGCGAGTGCGGCAGCGATGGCCGCCGGGCCATCCGCTGCGACGAGAGCGCGGCCGGTGTTCTTTGCGACTGTCGCCCCTGATCGGGCATCTTCCATCCACCCCACAACCGGACATCCACCCCACAACCGGAGTCACTCGATGCGTAAGCTCAGCCTCATTGCCGCTCTCATGACCGCCGCCCTCGCCACGCCCGCGCTTGCCTGCAACGGCCACGACGAGAAGCAGGCCGCCAAG
>Ga0164294_10003881_pt1 | contig 13203 bp, 13 predicted proteins | sample GEODES005metaG_FD_111479 | JGI IMG/M metagenome (GOLD analysis project Ga0164294, IMG submission 111479) | Oligotrophic lake water microbial communities from Sparkling Lake, Wisconsin, USA - GEODES005 metaG | ecosystem: Environmental > Aquatic > Freshwater > Lake | place: USA: Sparkling Lake... | reverse complement strand
CATAGCCGGTGACGAACAGGATCGGCAGATCGGGATAGTCGGAGGCGATCGACTGGACGAGTTCGGGGCCGGTCGTGTCGGGCATCACCACGTCGGTCATCAGCAGCCGGATATCCGTGCGCTCTTTCAGCACCACCTTCGCCTCCTCGGCCGATCCGCAGAGGATCGGCTGGTAGCCGAGCTCGGTCAGCGCCTCGCCGGTACCGGTGCGGACGCGGGCATCGTCCTCGACGACGAGGATCACTCCACCCGCGACCGGCGCTGCCGGGGCTTCATCGGTGGGTTCCTCGATCGACGGCACCTCACCCCGATAGCGCGGCAGGTAGAGCGCCGCCGTCGTGCCCTCGCCCTCCACCGAGCTGATCGCGACGTCGCCGCCCGATTGCCGCGCGAATCCGAAGATCTGGCTGAGACCGAGACCCGTGCCCTGCCCGACCGGCTTGGTGGTGAAGAAGGGCTCGAACACCCGCTCGAGGATATCGGCACTCATGCCGCGCCCGTGATCGATCACCGAGAAACGGACGTAATCGCCCTCCGCGAGCTGGCCGATCGCGCCGGCGGCGACATGCTGGTTCTCGGCCTCGATCTTCATCAGCCCGGCGCCTTCCATCGCGTCGCGGGCATTGACGCAGAGGTTGAGGATCGCATTTTCCAGCTGGAAGGGATCGACCCACACCGGCCAGACATCGGCGGTCGCGTGGGTCTGCACCTCGATCCGCTCGCCGATGGTACGGTCGATCAGTTCGGCCATGCCGGTGATCAGTGCGGCCGGATCGGTCGCGGACGGCAACAGCGGCTCGGCGCGCGAGAAGGTCAGCAGGCGACGGGTGAGTGCCGCCGCGCGGGTCGCACCCTCCATCGCATTGTCGATATGGCGCGTCGCCTCGGCCGCCTGATCCTCGATCCGGCGCCGCGCCAGTTCCAGCCCGCCCAGCACCACCGCGAGCATGTTGTTGAAGTCGTGCGCGATGCCGCCGGTCAGCTGGCCGACCGCGTCCATTTTCTGCACCTGCCGCAGCCGCGTCTCGGCCTGCGCCTGCACTTCGGCCGCCTGCAGCAATTGCGCGTTGGCGGCGGAAAGCTCGGCCGTGCGCTGCGCGACCGCCACTTCCAGCGCCTGCGAGCGATCCGATTCGGCCTCGGCGACGGCGCGCGACAGCCGTTGCTCGGCCAGCGCATTCACCGCCAGCCAGCCGATCGCGATCAGCGACAGGATCAGCAGCACGCCGGCGGTCGAGAGCAACGTGGTCAGCGTGTTCGATCGATCGACCCGCTCGGCCGCAGTGGTCGATCGCGCATCGAGCAAGGCGCGCTCCTGCTCGGCGATGTCGCGCAGCAGGCGGCGCATCTGCGGCAACGTGTCCGACTGTCCCGCCTTGGAGAAGAGCGACAGCGCCGACCAGCCGCGCTTGTAATTGGCGAGCGCCGCCGGCTTTTCCAGTTCCTGCCCGCGGATGAGGTAGAGCCGCTTCAGTTCGATCGCGCGCTGCAACTGGGCCGGCGAATCGGCGGTCATCGTCTGCAGGACGTCGAGTTCCTGCCCCGCATGGCGCCATTCGTCGTAGTAAAGCGTACCCGTGCCCCTGTCGCCGTCGGTCACGTAGCGGCCGAGCGCGGCCTCGGCGCGGGCGAGCGATCCGTCAACTTCGCTCGTCAAAACAACGATGTTGAAGCTGTGCTGCTTGTGCGCCAGCGCGCGGTCACGGGCGTCGTTGCTGCGCTGGAGGACGATGATCAGCGCCACCAGCAGCACGGTCGCGACCAGCGCTGCCGCGATCGCGAGCAGGCGCGGCCGCAACCTTACGCCTGCCTCGTCGCCTGAGGACGCCCCGTTCATGCCGGCCTTATACGCTTCCGGCGAGGTGCCGGAAAGCGGGCGTCAGATCACGCCGGTCGCTTTGCCCGCCGCCTCGAAGATGCCGAGGATCTGGCCGACCTGCTCGTCCGAATGTTCAGCGCAGAGCGAGCAGCGCAGCAGATAGGTGCCGGCCGGCGTCGCAGGCGGACGGGCCAGATTCACGTAGAGCCCGCCCTCCAGCAGCGCCTGCCACAAAGCCACGGCATGCTCCTGATCGGGCAGCACGACGGCGATGATCGCCGACTGCGCCGTCTCGGTCGCGATGTTGAAGCCCAGGTCGCGCAGGCCCTGGTGGAGCCGCTTGCTGTTCTTCCAGAGGTGGGCGCGCTTGTCGCCGGCCTTCATGAGCTTGCGGATCGAGGTCGCGGCGGTCGCGACGACGCTCGGCGGCAGCGAGGCGGTGAAGACGTAGGGCCGGCAGACGAGGCGCAGCACTTCGAAATCCGGGTGATTGGAAACACAGAAGCCGCCGACCGTGCCGACCGACTTGGAGAAGGTGCCGACGACGAAATCGATGTCCGCCTCGCAGCCCATCTCCTCGTAGACGCCGCGGCCGTTGGGGCCGAAGAAGCCCATGCCGTGCGCTTCGTCGCACAGGATCATCGCGCCATGCTTCTTGGCGACGGCGACCATCTCGGGCAGCGGCGCGACATCGCCGAACATCGAATAGACGCCCTCGAGCACGACGAGCTTGCCCGCCTCCCTGGGCAGGCGGCCGAGGCGCTTGTCGAGATCCTCGACGCTGTTGTGGCGGAAGCGGACGATCTCGGCATTGCCGAGCCAGCAGCCGTCGTAGATCGAGGCGTGGCTGTCGGCATCGAGGATGATGTAATCGCCCTTGCCGGCAAGCGTGGAGATCACGCCGAGATTGGCCTGATATCCGGTCGAGAAGACGATCGCCGACTTGGTGCCGTAGAATTCCTTCAGCGCCTCCTCGCAATCGCGGTGCGGATCGTAGGTGCCGTTGAGCACGCGGCTGCCGGTGGTGCCCGATCCGAAATCGTCGAGCGCCTTCTTGCCGGCCGCCACGACCTCGGGATCGAAGGTCATGCCCATGTAATTGTAGGTGCCGAGCAGGATGGTCTCCTGCCCCTTGATGATCGCCCGCGTCGGCGACAGCACCTTTTCCATCACGATCGAAAAGGGATCGCGCACGCCGGTCGCGAGCAGGGCCTCGCGCTCGTTGATCAGCGGCTTGAACTTGGCGAGCAGGTCGGTGGAGTGACCGGCTACGCGATCGGTGGCGGAAACCGCCTCCGGCGTGTCGATCGCCTCGCTCATCGCTCGGCCTTCAGCTTGATGACGGCATCGACCAGCTGGCCGACCGTCTCGATCTCCGCCTGCATGTTCATCGTGATGAGGATGTCGAACTCGTCCTCCACCGCCGCCACGAAATCCATGACGGTCAGGCTGTCCCATTCCAGATCGGTGGCGAAGCGCGTGGCATCGCTCAAAGCCACCCCCTTCTTGTTGAAGGGTTCGATCTGCTCGGCCACCTGGGCAAAAATGTCGTCGCGTGCGCTCATGCGGGGCCTCTTAAGGGTGGAGCGGGCGGATTGCCAAGCCAATGCGGCGGCGATGCGGCGGCACTCAGGCGTTTGTAGACGTCTTAGAGAAGGGTTCAACTCCGCTGAACCCTTGCGGCACCGGCCCACTCCCCCACCGACCTCCCAACAGGGTATTCTATGGGAGGTCGGGTGGGGGAGTGGGCCGGTGCCGCCATCCACGTAAGTGGATCAAACTAACGTCCACCAAGCCACCCCTGAGCACGGTACCAATCAGCCGTTGCGGCCAAGCCGGCGCGCGTTTCGATCCGGGGCTGCCACAGGTCGTGCGGCGGCCGCATCTGCGGGCTCACCACCCAATCGGGGTGGGTATAGTAAGCGGCCCGGTCGGGCGTCAGCTTGGCGTTTGATCCGCGCACCAGCGTATCGATCCGCGAGGCCGCGCTGAGGATCGCTCCGGGCAAGGGGATGGTCACCACCTTGCGCCCCACCGCCGCCGCGATCGCCTTCGCGAAGTCGCGATGGGTCCAGCCCCCTTCGACACCGTCGTCGGGCTCGTAGATGCGGCCGAGGCTCATCGGATTGTCGAGACAGGTGAGCAGCAGCCGCGCCAGATCCTCCGCCGCGATCACCGACAGCGATCCTCCCGGCGGCAGCGGGACGATGCCCGACCGCGCCGCGCGGAACAGCGCCAGGCAATCGGTGTCGCGCGGGCCGTAGATGGCGGGCGGCCGGACGATCGTCCAATCGCCACCACTCGCCATCACCGGCTCCTCCGACGCGCATTTCGACCAGCCGTAGGCGGACAGCGACGGCTCGCGCGCCGCCAGCGACGAGATGTGGACGAAGCGCCGGACATGGGCGTGCGCGGCCGCCTCCAGCACCGCCTCGGTCCCGAGGATATTGCCGATCCGGAAATCCTCGCGGTCACCCTTCACCACGCCCGCGACGTGGAGCACCGCATCGACCCCATCGACCAGCGCCGCCAGCGCTTCGGGCCGGTCGAGCGCCCCGCCGATCCATTCAAGTCCCGGTCGGGGCGTCTGCGGCCGCCGGGTCAGCGCACGCACCTCGTGCCCCGCTGCAACCGCCTGCTCGACGAGGTGCGATCCGACGAACCCCGTGGCCCCCGTGATCGCGATCCGCATCACACCAAAACCATATGATCGCGGTGGACCAGCGCCGCGCGCGGGGCATAGCCGAGCAGTTCGGCATGGGCGTCGCTGCGGCGGCCGAGGATCCGCGTCGCATCGTCGGCATCATATTCGACGAGGCCGCGCGCGATCGTGCGGTCGCTGGGATCGACGATCTCGATCACGTCGCCGCGCGCGAACCGGCCCGCCACCGTCGTCGCGCCCGCCGCGAGCAGGCTCTTGCCCTGCCGCAGCGCATCGACCGCGCCGGCATCCACCGTGATCCGCCCGCGCGCCGTCAGCCGCCCGGCGAGCCACGCCTTGCGTGCCCGCGCCGCCCGCTCGGCCACGAACAACGTGTGCCGCGCCTGCGTCGACAGCGGATGCGCGACACGGCCGCTCGCGATGGCGAGGTTGATGCCCGCCGCATTGGCGATCCGCGCCGCCTCGATCTTCGAAACCATGCCGCCCGATCCCATGCCGGAGGCGGAACCGGTGTCGGCCATCGCCTCGATCCCCGCGTCGATCCGCTCGACCCGATCGATATGCACCGCGCCCGCGATCGCCGGATTGCGATCGTAGAGCCCATCGACATCGGACAGCAGCACCACGCCCTGCGCCGCCGCCGCCTGCGCGACCCGCGCCGCCAGCCGATCATTGTCGCCGAAGCGGATCTCTTCGGTCGCGACGCTGTCATTCTCGTTGAGGATCGGCACGACGCCGAGCGCCAGCAGCCGGCCGAGCGTCGCCGCCGCGTTGAGATAACGCCGCCGGTCCTCGAGATCGTCGAGCGTCACCAGGATCTGCGCGGCCGACAGGCTCTCGGCGCCCAGCATTTCCGCCCAGGTCTGGCTGAGCGCGATCTGCCCGGTCGCGGCCGCCGCCTGCGCATCCTCCAGACTCGCGCGGCCACCCTTGGGCAGCCCCAGCCGCCGCGCCCCGAGCGCGATCGCGCCCGACGACACCACCGCGATCTGCTGGCCGCCACGCACCCGCCCGGCGATATCGGCGACGACACTGCGCAACCAATCGCGCCGCACGCCGCCATCGGCATCGACGAGTAACGCCGACCCGATCTTGACGATCAGCCGCGGGCAGGAGGTGGCGGGAAAGAGCGACATGGCGCCCCGTTAGCGTGGCGCGGGCAAAGCGCCAATCAATCGCGCGCGAATATCTCGTCGTGGGGCAGCGTCACGCCGACCGAGGGCAAGGCGACGTCGGTCGGCACTTCGAATGCCTGGTCGCTCCAGCCGCTCGTCCCGGTTCTCTGGACGATACGCAAAAGCTCCTTCGCGACATCGACGAAGACGATCGTGTCGACACTCGCCAATGCCTGATATTCCGGCAGCTTGACGCGCAGATCGGTACGCGACGTACCGGCCGAAAGGACTTCGAAGATCACCTTCGGATCGTCGAACGCCTTTTCTCCGTCATCGTCTGCATCATCGTGCCCGCAGAAAATCGTCACGTCCGGATAGCGGACCGACCCACTCTCCGTCCGGACGGCCATGTCCGAACTGTAGGGCGTGCAGCCAGAACCGCGCAGGCGGGAGCGGAGAGCGGCAATGATGTTGATCTGCACACGCGCATGCCGGGCCGTCCCGCCGGTCATCATCCGGATGACGCCGTTGTCGAGCTCGGCCTTATGCTCCCCGAAGTCGATTTCGAGGAATTCTTCGGCCGTCAGCAGAGCGTAGACGGGTTCTGTCGCCATGGGCCCATAGTAGCAGTCGCGGCCGATACGACCAAGAGCCGGATCAGATCGGCGACCATTCGATCGTATCCTCGCCTTCGTCGTCCTGCGCGATGGGGGCGCCGTCCTCGCCGATCGCCTCGAGAAGCTTGTCGAGCACCCAGTCGACGCCGACGCCGCTCGCGCCCGAAAGCGGGATCACCGGGCCGCCGCTCGCCTCTTCCAGCTCGGCGGAGAGCGCCGCGATCAGTTCGTCGTCGAGCGTGTCGATCTTGTTGAGCGCGACGATCACCTGCTTGTCGAGCAGCCCGGCGCCATAGGCCTCCAGCTCGTCGCGGACGATGCGGTAGCTTTCCGCCACATCCTCGTCATTGGCGTCGACCAGATGGAGCAGCACCCGGCAGCGCTCGATATGCCCGAGGAAGCGATCGCCGATGCCCGCACCGTCGGCGGCGCCCTCGATCAGGCCCGGAATGTCGGCGACGACGAACTCGCGCCCCTTGTGGCGGACCACGCCGAGCTGCGGCCGCGTCGTCGTGAAGGCATAGGCGCCGACCTTGGCCTGCGCGTTGGTCACGGCGTTGATGAAGGTCGATTTGCCGGCATTGGGCAGGCCGACGAGCCCGGCATCGGCGAGCAGCTTCAGCCGCAGCCACACCCACGCCTCCTCATAGGGCCAGCCCGAGCCGTGCTGGCGGGGCGCGCGGTTGGTCGAGGTCTTGTAGCTGGCGTTGCCGCGCCCGCCGTCTCCGCCGCGCAGGAAGACAAGCCGCTCGCCCGCCTTGGTGAGATCGGCGAGCAGCTCACGCTCCTCGGTATCGGCGAGGATCTGCGTTCCCACCGGCACCTTGATGATGAGATCGTCGCCGCCGCCGCCGGTGCGGTTGGAGCCCGCGCCGCCTTCGCCGCGCGGCGCCCGGAAATGCTGGGTGTAGCGGAAGTCGATCAGCGTGTTCAGCCCCGCGACCGCTTCGAAGATGATGTCGCCGCCCTTGCCGCCGTTGCCGCCGTCGGGGCCGCCATATTCGATGAACTTTTCGCGCCGGAACGAGACGGCGCCGGGGCCGCCCGCGCCCGAGCGGACGAAAATCTTGGCTTGATCGAGAAAATGCATGGGGAGCGCCTAGCTTGCTTCGCCGGACGAGTCATCGTCCGAGGCATTTCGGCATCGACCGGACGGCCCCCTTGCCGCGATCGGGCCGGGGTGGAACAAGGTGATCCACGTTCGAGGGACAGCATGGCGACCGACATCGAGATAGCACGCGGCGCCGCCCTCCGGCCGATCGCCGAGATCGCGGAGCGGGCCGGCATCCCGCCCGAATCGATTGAACCCTATGGCCGCCACAAGGCGAAACTGGACCTCGGCGCCCTCTCCGCGCCCCACGCGCCGGGCAAGCTGATCCTGGTCACCGCGATCAACCCCACCCCCGCCGGCGAGGGCAAGACGACGACCTCGGTCGGCCTGGCCGACGCGCTCAACCGATCGGGCCGGCGCACGATGCTCTGCCTGCGCGAGCCTTCGCTCGGCCCCTGCTTCGGCCAGAAGGGCGGGGCTGCGGGCGGCGGCTATGCGCAGGTGGTGCCGATGGAGGAGATCAACCTCCACTTCACCGGCGATTTCCACGCGATCACCAGCGCGCACAATCTGCTCGCCGCGCTGATCGACAACCACATCTACTGGGGCAATGCGCTCGACATCGATGTCCGTCGGATCAGCTGGCGGCGCGTGCTCGACATGAACGATCGGGCGCTGCGCGATATCGTCGTCGGCCTCGGTGGCGCGAAGAACGGCTATGCGCGCGAATCGGGGTTCGACATCACCGTCGCGTCGGAGATCATGGCGATCCTGTGCCTCTCGACCGATCTCGCCGATCTGGAGGAGCGGATCGGCCGCATCGTCGTCGCCCGCACCCGCGACCGGCGCCCCGTCACGGCGCGGGACCTGAATGCGCAGGGGTCGCTCACCGTGTTGCTGGCCGAGGCGATCAAGCCCAACCTCGTCCAGACGCTCGAAGGCAATCCCGCCCTCATCCACGGCGGCCCCTTCGCCAACATCGCCCACGGCTGCAATTCGGTGATCGCGACGCGCACTGCGCTCGGCCTCGCCGATTATGTCGTCACCGAAGCCGGCTTCGGCGCGGATCTCGGCGCCGAGAAGTTCTTCGACATCAAATGCCGTCAGGCCGGGCTCGCGCCCGCCGCCGCGGTGATCGTCGCCACCGTCCGCGCGCTCAAGATGAACGGCGGCGTCGCCAAGGCCGATCTCGCGCGGCCCGATGTCGATGCCGTGGCGCGCGGCGGCGTCAATCTCGTCCGCCATATCGAGAATATCCGTCAGTTCGGCGTGCCCGCGGTCGTCGCGATCAACCATTTCGCGACCGACAGCGACGCGGAGATCGACGCCGTTCGTGAGATCGCCAGGGCTCACGGCGTCGAGGCGATCCTCTGCCGCCATTGGGCCGAAGGCGGCGCCGGGGCCGCCGATCTTGCCGAGGCGGTCGCCACGCTTGCAGATTCGGGCGCCGCGCAGTTCGCGCCGCTCTACGACGATGCCCTGCCGCTGTTCGAGAAGATCGATACCGTCGCGACGCACATTTACCGCGCCCGCGCCGCCGATGCCGACGCAGGCGTGCGCGCCCAGCTCGAACGCTGGCAGGCAGAGGGCTATGGCCATCTGCCCGTCTGCATGGCGAAGACCCAGTACAGCTTCTCGACCGACCCGACCGCGCTCGGCGCGCCGACCGACCATATCGTCCACGTCCGCGAAGTCCGCCTCGCCGCCGGTGCCGGTTTCGTCGTCGCGATCTGCGGTGAGCTGATGACCATGCCCGGCCTGCCGCGCGTGCCGGCGGCCGAAACCATCCGCATCGACGAATCCGGGAGGATCGACGGACTTTTCTAGGATATCAGGAACCCCGCGCCATCACCGAACGTCAGAGGGTGAGGCGCCAATGAGGAGAGAGAGCCAATGTCAGTCCGCAAGATGATCGCGCTGCACCCCAGCGCGGGCGGCCACGTCAACGAACCGATGGCCCAGGCCGCCAAGCACGCCATGTATTGCGCGCTCTTCGCCACCTCCTGCGCCGATGCCTGTTCGGCCGAGCAGATGGACATGCGCCAGTGCATCCGCTCCTGCCTCGACTGCGCCGACGTCTGCACCGCCGCCGCCAAGGTCGCGATCCGCCTCACCGGCGACGACGATGCGATGGTCCGCGCGATGCTCTCCGCCTGCGTCGATGCCTGCGAGCTGTGCGCCTCCGAATGCGACAAGCACGATCACGAACATTGTCGGCTCTGCGCGACGATGTGCCGCGAATGCGCAAGCGACTGCCGCGAGGCGCTGGCGACGCTGCACTAGGGAACACACTCCTCCCCGGCGAAGGCCGGGGCCCCCTTCAGCGCTGGATGGGCCCCGGCCTTCGCCGGGGAGGAATTCGCTTAAGCCGCTCTACGCAGCCGCTTCGCCTTCTCCAGCTTCTTCAGCACCATGTCGCGCTTGAGCTTGGAGAGGTGGTCGATGAAGAGAATGCCTTCGAGATGGTCCATCTCGTGCTGCAAGCAGGTCGCGAGCATGCCCTCGATCCGCTCGTCATGCTCCACGCCATTCTCGTCCAGCCACTTCGCCTGGATCGCGACGGGGCGGCTGACGTCGGCATATTGATCGGGCACCGACAGGCAGCCCTCGTTGTAAACCGATGTGTCGGCGGCGGGATCGGTCAGCACCGGATTGATGAAGACGCGCGGCTCCTTGATCCGCTCGCCGTCGGGTCCGTCATCGTGCAGGTCGATCACCAGCACGCGCTTCGGCACGCCGATCTGCACGGCGGCGAGGCCGATGCCGGGGGCGTCGTACATCGTCTCGAACATGTCGGCGATCAGCGCGCGGAGTTCGTCGTCCACCACCGCCACGGGTTCGGATTTCACGCGCAGCCGCGGGTCGGGAGCTTCCAGGATCGGTCGAATGGCCATGCAGGCGAAATATGCTGTCCCGCCCGCCACTTCAAGCGAAGCGACTCGATCACCGTGATCGTTCGCAGCGGGCACCCGATCCCGAACATTCGATCTGGCGGGCTATAGGTCTTCCAAAATGCCCGTCATTCGATTTTCGGGACCCAAGGGTGCCAAGACAATCGAAATCGCGCCTGACGAGGCCGTGAGCGCCTTTTCGATTATCGCGACAGCGCCAGATGCGCGCCCAGCCCCAGCAGTGCGGTCCCGAGGATCGCATCGATCGGCCGCCGCACGCGGTCGTACCCCCGCTGCACCCGCTCGGTCGAAAGCAGCGCCGCGACGCCAAAATACCAGCCGCCGCAGATCACGACCACGATCGCGACCACCGCCGGATACATCCAGAGCGGCGCATCGGCGGGGAACATCGCGCCGAAGATGCTCGTCCAGAAAGCGGCGGCCTTGGGATTGGTCATGTTGGTCATCAGCCCGGCGCGATAGGCCTGCCCGCTCGTCTCGGGCAGCCGCCCGGGGCCCACGCCGCCGCCGCCCGCCTTCAGCGCGCTGCGGATTAGCTTTATCCCGAACCACGCCAGATAGAGCGAGGCGAAGATGCGGATGCCCATCTGCAGCCAGTGGGCGTGCGCCAGGATCGCCGCGACGCCGACCATCGCCAGCGTCGCCCAGATCGCGGAGCCCGTCGCGATGCCGAGCGCAACGCGAAAACCCAGCGAGCGCCGCCCCGACAGCGCCAGCTGCGTCGCGAGGAAGAAGTTGGGGCCCGGGCTCGCCACCGCCGCCAGATAGACGAGCGCGATCGTCAGGAGGACGAGGAGCTGATGGCCGAGGCCGCTCACTTCGCTTCGGGCTCCCACAATTCGATCGGATTGCCTTCGGGATCGTGGATGCGGCGGAAGCGGCCGAGGCCCGGCATGTCCCACTCGGGCTTGGCGATCACCTCGATCCCCGCGCCTTCCAGAGCCGCGACCAGCCCGTCGAGATCCTCGACGCGGAAGTTGAGCATGAACGGCTTGTCAGCAGGCCAGTAATCCGTGTCGGCCGCGAAGGGCGAGAAGACCGAGGTGCCCGCCTGCGGCTCCCACTTCCCCCATTTGCCCGCGCCGACGCCGAGGTGGGTGGCATACCAGGCGGCCAGCGCCTCCTTGTCCTGCGCGCGGAAGAAGAAACCACCGATCGCCGTCACACCCATGCCAATCTCCCTCAGGCCACCGGCCGCCGTGCCCGCAGCGCCTGCGCGAGCGTTCCTTCGTCGAGATAGTCCAATTCGCCGCCGACCGGGAGTCCGTGCGCGAGCTGCGTGACGCGCACCGGAAAGCGCTCGATCCGCTCGGCGACATAATGCGCAGTGGTCTGGCCTTCGAGCGTCGCGTTCATCGCCAGCACGACCTCGTCGATGCCGCCGCGCTCGATCCGGCCGACGAGGGCATCGATCGACAGATCCTCGGGCCGCACGCCTTCCAGCGCGGAGAGCTTGCCGCCCAGCACATGGAAGCGCCCCGGAAACAGCCGCGTGCGATCGAGCGCCCAGAGATCGGCGACCTCCTCCACCACGCAGAGCATGCGGCTGTCGCGGCGCGAATCCGCGCAGATCGTGCAGGGGTCCGACGTGTCGACATTGCCGCAGACATGGCAGGTCGAAAGCTTCTCGTTCACCGCCTCCAGCGCGCGCAGCAGCGGCGCCATCGCGGTCTCGCGCTTCTTCAGCAGATGCAGCACCGCCCGCCGCGCCGATCGCGGCCCGAGGCCCGGCAGCCGCGAGAGCGCCTGCGTCAGCGCATCGATTTCGGGAGAGGCCATGGGTGGGAGATAAGCGGCGCGAAGGCTGCCGTCACCTCCCTCTTAGCCGTCATCCCAGCGAAAGCTGGGATCTCTCTCGATCTGGTCCCGGGACCGCAAGAGATGCCAGCCTGCGCTGGCATGACGGATTAAGACAGCGCGGCCGCCAACGTCCGCAACACCCCCGCCACATCGCCCTCGATGATGTCGCCATGCGACGGAATGATCCGCGCCAGCCCCGGCAACGTCGCCCACGCCCGGAACTGCGCCGCCAGCGCCGCCGCATCGTCGACGATCATCCGCCGCACCAGCCGCGGCGTTTGCGGCGCGGAGGCGCCGAAGCCGAACAGCCGCGCCATGATCCTCGCGCCGATCCCATGGGGATGCGCGACATGCGCGATCACATCGTTGACGATCAGGCTGGTCTCGCCGTTTCGGGTGACGATCAGCGCGCCCTCATGCCCGCCGGTGCCGGGCACGGTCACGAAGCGGGCGAAGCTGTCGCGCAGGATATCCTCGGTCGCATCGACGGGAACGACCTCGGCGACCTTCGCCTTCGCGCCCGCAGGCGTCAGCACCGCGATATCGGGATAGCGCCGCTTCCAGATCTTCACGTCCATGCGGTGCGCGTCGCTCGGCACGACCAGCACGGCGGGGCGGCCGAGCGCCTCGATCCGCGCCATTTCGGGTTCGCCGAGCGCGATCGCGCTCCAGATCGCCGTCCGCTCGCCGGAGAGGCGGACGACGCTCATCCGCCGCGGGAAACGCCCGAGCGGCATCACGATCTCGCCGCTCACGCACAGCAGCCCATCGGCGATCTCCTCGATCGGCCCGTGCGGCTGGACATCCCATGTCTCGAGAATGCTGGGCATGGCCGCACTACGCGGCACACGCCCCAAGGGTTGCATGGGGCGCGCTTTGGAGGGAAGGCGGCGCGATGCGCATCGCTTTCATGGGCACCCCCGATTTCGCCGTCCCGACGCTGGAGGCGCTGGTCGCGGCCGGGCACGACATCGCCGCCGTCTACACCCAGCCGCCGCGCCCCGCCGGACGCGGCAAGGCGCTGCAGCCGACCCCGGTCCACGCCCGTGCCGAAGCGCTGGGGCTGGAGGTCCGCCATCCGGTGAGCCTGCGCGATGCCGAGGCGCAGGCGGACTTCGCCGCGCTCGACCTCGATGTCGCGGTGGTCGCCGCTTATGGGCTGATCCTGCCGCAGCCGATCCTCGATGCGCCGGGGCACGGCTGCCTCAACGTCCACGCCTCGCTGCT
>Ga0164294_10003879_pt1 | contig 13207 bp, 12 predicted proteins | sample GEODES005metaG_FD_111479 | JGI IMG/M metagenome (GOLD analysis project Ga0164294, IMG submission 111479) | Oligotrophic lake water microbial communities from Sparkling Lake, Wisconsin, USA - GEODES005 metaG | ecosystem: Environmental > Aquatic > Freshwater > Lake | place: USA: Sparkling Lake... | reverse complement strand
GCAGTATCAGCGGCGGCAAGGACGATGATTTCAACATCTTCGACACCGCCCAGATCAGCCAGACGTTGACCGGGACGACGACGCTGCTCACCCAGATCGTCGCCGCGGTGGCGGGGATCAGCCTGATCGTCGGCGGCATCGGCATCATGAACATCATGCTGGTGTCGGTCACCGAGCGGACGCGGGAGATCGGCATCCGCCTCGCGATCGGCGCGGTGGCGAGCGAGGTGCTGATGCAGTTCCTGGTCGAGGCCGTGGTGCTGTCGATGCTGGGCGGGATCATCGGGCTGCTGCTCGCCCAGATGGCGGTCGCGCTGATGTCGTGGCTGGGCTCGCTGCCCTTCCTGTTCGACGTGCAGATCAACGTCATCGCCTTCGCGATCTCGGCGATTATCGGCGTGGTGTTCGGCTATTTCCCGGCGCGGCGCGCGGCGAGCCTCAATCCGATCGACGCGCTGCGTCACGAATGAGCGCCGGCGGCTGCTCGGGCAGCCCGTCGGTGCGCAGACCGTAGAGTTCGCGCAGCTCGCGCAGGTCTTCCTGCGTGTCGATATCGACCAGCTCGGCCGGCGGGGCGATGACATGGCGGGCGCGCTGGATCAGGTCGCGGGCGCCCTGGTCGCCTTCGAGCTTCATCAGGTCGTCGAACATGTCCTTGCCGAACAGCGCCGGCGGCATCGGGTTCACGCCGTCGGACGAGGCGACGATCGTCGCCGGACCGTCGGCGGCATCCATCATCCGGCGAATATGCGCGGCGGTGACGCGGGGCATGTCGGCCAGCGCGACCAGCACCGCCTCGCAGCCCAGCGCCTGCGCACGGGCCACGCCGAAGCAGAGCGACCGCGCCTGGCCGAGCGAGGGATCGGGGTTCTCGACCACGTCATACCCCAGCGCCGCGAAATCGAGCGCGGTGTCCGACACCACGGCGATCCGCGCGCAGAAGGGCACCCGCTCCAGTGCCGTGACGACATGATAGGCGAGCGGCTTGTCGAGGAACGGCTCGGCCAGCTTGTCGCCGTCGTTGAAACGGTGCGAGCGGCCGGCGGCGAGCAGAATCAGCGCGGTCTGGTCAGGTTTGAGCATGAAAGGTCTTCACCATGGCTGCAGCAATGGAAAGGGCGATCTCGGCGGGGCCGATCGCGCCGAGCGCGAGCCCGGCGGGCCCCTCGATGCGGGCGAGATCGGCTTCGGAAAAGCCCTGCGCGGCAAGGCGTTCAAGCCGGGCGGCATGGCTGCGGCGCGAGCCGAGCGCGGCGACATAGCCGGTGGGCGCGCGCAACGCCGCTGCGAGCGCAGCGTCGTCGATCTTGGGGGCGTGGCTGAGCGTCACCACGGCGGTGGCGGGATCCGGGCGCAGGGCGGTCACGGCCTCGTCGGGCCATCTGTCGTCGAGCATCACCCCGGGAAAACGCTCGGGCGTCAAAAATCTCCCGCGCGGATCGATCAGGTACGTCTGGATGCCCAGTTCGCGGGCCAGCCCGGCGAGCGTCTGCGCGATCTGCACCGCGCCGACGATCAGCAACCGGCGCGGTGGATCGTAGCGGTTGCGGAACTCGCCTTCTCCTGCGGAAGACTGGCCGGTGGCGAGATCGGTGCCGACATCGAAGGCCTCGCCCCTGGCTCGCGCCGCGTCGATCGCGTCGAACAAGGCGGGTGGGAAGCCCTGGTCCGAGACCGGCTGGACCAGCACCGAAATCTCGCCGCCGCAGGGCAGGCCGACTTCCCAGGCTGCCGGATCGGCGACGCCATAGGTCTTCACCGCGGCCGGTGCGCCGGCGATCACTTCGGCGGCGGTCTGCAATATGTCGGTCTCGACGCAGCCGCCCGAGACCGAGCCTTCGAACCGGCCGTCCGCATGGACGAGCATATGGCTGCCGCGCGGGCGCGGTGCCGAGCCCCAGGTCGAGACCACGGTGGCGAGCGCCAGCCGATCCCCCTTCCAGGCCCGGGCCGCCGCAAGCACGCTGTCATTATCCGCCACTACCGCCTCGCAACCGTCATATCCCGAGCCTAGGCCTAACCCCGTAACGAGTGGAGAGTTTCGTGACGAGATCGATGATTGCCGCGCTGTTGCTGATGGTGCCGGGCGCCGCGCTGGGGCAAGGTCATGCCATGCACAACGACAAGCCCATCGTCATCGCGCACCGCGGCGCTTCGGGCGAGCGCCCCGAGCATACCCTGCTCTCCTACAGCCTCGCCATCGAGCAGGGCGCCGACTTCATCGAGCCCGACCTGGTGCCGACCAAGGACGGCGTGCTCGTCGCGCGGCACGAGAACAACATCACCGAGACGACCGACGTCGCGAACCATCCCGAGTTCGCCGCCCGCAAGGCGACCAAGACGATCGACGGCGAGACGATGACCGGCTGGTTCACCGAGGACTTCACTCTTGCCGAGCTGAAGACGCTGCGCGCCAAGGAGCGCCTGCCCAAGCTGCGCCCGGGCAATACGAAATTCGACGGCCAGGCCGAGATTCCGACGCTCGATGAAGTGATCGCGCTGGCGAAGAAGGCGTCGAAGCAGACCGGCCGCACGATCGGCATCTATCCCGAGACCAAGCACCCCAGCTATTTCGCCTCGATCGGCCTGCCGGTGGAGCAGCGGCTCGTCGACAAGCTCAAGGCGGCGGGCTGGGACCGCGCCGATGCGCCGGTGTTCATCCAGTCGTTCGAAGTGAACAACCTCAAGAAGCTCAGGGCGATGACCAAGGTGCGGCTGATCCAGCTGATGGCCGGCATGGGTGGTCCTGCCGACAAGGCGCAGCCGAGCTACAAGGCGATGATCACGCCCGAGGGGCTGAAGGCGGTTGCCGCCTATGCCTATGGCATCGGGCCCGAGCTGACGATGATCCAGCCGCCCTCCGGCCCGGCGACCACGCTGATCGCCGACGCGCATGCCGCGGGGCTCAAACTCCATCCCTGGACGTTTCGGGCAGAGAACTTCTTCCTCCTGCCCAGCTACCGGTCCGGCGCAAATCCGGTCGATCATGGTCGCCTGAAAGAAGAGATCCTGTATTTCATCGGGCTTGGCGTGGACGGATTCTTCACCGATTTCCCCTATATTGGTGTTGAGGCACGGGATGCGGCTTGAAAGCCGCCGGCGCCTGCGGGGGGATAAGGGTTTTCTATGCGCAAGTTTCTGGTTCCGATCGTCGCCATGCTGCCGCTGCTGAGCGGCGGCTGCATCGCCAAGACGGTGGTCGATGTCGCCACCATGCCGGTCAAGGCCGTCGGGCAGGCGGCGGACTGGGCGACGACCAGCCAGGACGAGGCCGATCGCAACTACGGCCGCAAGATGCGCGAGAAGGAAGCGCGCGAAGGCAAGGCGCTGCGCAAGCTCTGCAAGAAGAACCCGCAGGACGAGCGCTGCTCGGGCGGCGACAATGGCTTCCGCGCCGATCCGGGCGGCAATCGCTACCGCTGATCGCTAGGCGGCGAAGCCCTCCGCATCGATTGCGTAGAGCATGTCCGCCTTGGCCATCGCCGCGGGCTTCAGGCCCATCGCTTCGGGCACGATCTGCCGGACATAGAAGGCAGCGCTGGCCTGCTTCATCTTGAGGAAGGCCGGGTCGCCCTCGCTGCGCGCAGCGGCGCGGCCGCTCGCTTCCATCAGCCAGCCGCATACCGCGGTCGAGAGCATGGTCAGGAACGGATAGCTCGCCGCCAGCCGATCATCCATCTCGCTCGACAGCAGGTTGCGCGCGACCTCCTCGCAGGCATCGATCAGGTTGAGCAGGCCGGTATCCTCGGCATCCTCGCGCATCTCGGCGAGCAGGCCGAGCACGGTGCCGCCATTGTCCATGCTGAGCTTGCGCCCGACCAGGTCGGCGGCCTGGATGCCGTTGGTGCCTTCGTAGATCGGGGTGATGCGGGCGTCGCGGAAATGCTGGGCCGCGCCAGTCTCCTCGATATAGCCCATGCCGCCATGGACCTGGACGCCGAGACTGGCGACTTCGTTGCCGAGATCGGTGCCGTGCGCCTTGGCGAGCGGGGTGAGCAGCTCGACCCGCTTGTCGGCGGCGGCATCGCCGGCACGGGCGCGGTCGAGCTGGCCGAAGGCATAGTAGACCAGTGCGCGTGCCGCCTGGGTCTGCGCCTTCATGCGGAGCAGCATGCGGCGGACATCGGGATGCTCGACGATCGCCACCTGCGTACCACCGCGATAGCCCTGCACGCGCTCGCGGGCATAGGCGACGGCACGCTGGGTCGCGCGCTCGGCGACCTGCACGCCCTGCAGGCCGACATTGAGCCGGGCATTGTTCATCATCGTGAACATCGCGCGGATGCCGCCCAGCTCGGGGCCGACCAGCTCGCCGATGCAGTCGTCATTGTCGCCGAAGCTCAGCACGCAGGTCGGCGAGGCGTGGAGGCCCATCTTGTGCTCGATCGAGACGGTGCGGACGTCGTTGAACGCGCCGTCCTCGATCCGGTACTTGGGCACCAGGAACAGCGAAATGCCCTTGGTGCCGGCCGGTGCGCCGGGCGTGCGGGCAAGGACGAGGTGGACGATGTTCTCGACCATGTCGTGGTCGCCGAAGCTGATGAAGATCTTGGTGCCCTTGAGCTTCCACTTGCCCTCACCTGCTGGCGTAGCGGTGGTGCGCAGCGCGCCGACGTCCGAACCGGCCTGCGGCTCGGTCAGGTTCATCGTGCCGGTCCAGGCGCCGGTCGAGAGGTTGGGCAGATATGCGGCCTGCTGCTCCGGCGTGCCGTGGTGCATCAGTGCCTCGACCGCGCCGACCGTGAGGATCGGGGCGAGCGCGAAGCCCATGTTCGCGGTGCCCAGGGTCTCCAGCACCGCGATCGACAGGCTGACCGGCAGGCCCTGGCCGCCATGCTCGGCCGGCGAGCCGATCGTGCCCCAGCCACCCTCGACATAGGCCTGGTAGGCGTCGGCGAACCCGGCCGGCATCTTCACGCCCTCGGACGTCCATTTCGGCCCGTCGGTGTCGCCCAGCCGCTCGAGCGGCGCCCATTCGCCCGCTGCGAACTGGCCTGCGCCCTCCAGCACCGCATCGGTCATTTCGGCGGCTTCTTCGCTGATCTCGCCCAGGCGGACGATGGTCTCGAGGACGAAGCGCTGGTCGGCGGTGGCGGGGGTGAACATGATGCCTCTCTTGTGGTCTGGTTTCCCGCCGTATAGCTCGCCCAAAGTGAGCCCGACAAATCCGCGCATCTTACCCTACGGCACGGCGGCGATCGCCGAGGCCGCCGCGCTGATTCGCGCCGGCGAATGCGTCGCGGTGCCCACCGAAACCGTCTACGGGCTTGCCGCCGACGCCACCGAGTCGCGCGCCGTCGCGGGGATCTATGCCGCCAAGGGCCGGCCGAGCTTCAACCCGCTGATCGTCCATGTGCCCGACCTCGCTGCCGCCGAGCGGATCGCGCTGTTCGACGACCGCGCGCGCGATCTGGCGACGCGCTTCTGGCCCGGGCCGCTCACCCTGGTGCTGCCGGTGCGCCCTGATTCCGGCATCGCCGCGCTGGTCACTGCCGGGCTCGACACGATTGCGATAAGGGTTCCGCGCCACCGGGCGATGCAGGCGCTGCTCGAGGCTTCGGGCAAACCGCTCGCCGCCCCCTCGGCCAATGCCAGCGGTTCGATCAGCCCCACCCGCGCCGAGCATGTCGCGAAGAGCCTTGCCGGGCGCATCCCGCTGGTGATCGACGATGGCGCGACGCCTGCCGGGGTGGAGTCGACGATCGTGATGGGCGCCTCGATCCTGCGCCCCGGTCCGCTTAGCGCCGAGGAACTGGGCTTCGAGATCGCCGCGCCGAACGGCAGGATCACCGCGCCCGGCCAGCTCGACAGCCATTACGCCCCGTCCAAGCCGGTGCACCTCGATGCTGCCGCAGCGGAAGCGGGCGAGTATCTGATCGGCTTCGGCCCGGTCGCCGGCATCGAGACCCTGTCCGCCTCCGGCGATCTCACCGAGGCAGCAGCCAATTTGTTCGACGCACTCCACCGTGCCGATGCCAGCGACGCGCCGGCCATCGCCATCGCGCCGATTCCCGAGCGCGGCATCGGCGTGGCGATCAACGACCGCCTGCGCCGCGCCGCGCACCGCTAGCGCGCGACCAGCTTCAGCCAGCCCTTCGCATCGGTCTCGATGGCGAGACCGCGATAGTCCGCCTGTGCCGGGTGCGGCGTGTCGAGCGGGTCGTGATGGGTTTCGGTGATGACGATTGCTGCGGCGCCGGCAGCATCGGCCGCGGCGAGGCCGGCGGGGCTGTCCTCCCAGACCAGGCAATCGCCGATATCGACGCCAAGCAGCGCGGCGGCGGCGAGGAAGCAGTCGGGCGCCGGCTTGCCGTGCGCGACATCCTCGGCGGTGATCACCACTTCGGGGAGCGGCACGCCGGCGGCCTCGAGCCGGCGCAGCGCCAGCGCTCGCGGCGCGGACGTGACCAGCGCGCGCCGCCCGGCGGGCACGCTGGCGAGGAAGGCGGCGGCGCCGCGGATCTCGGTCAGCCCCTCGATATCGTCGATCTCGGCCTGGGTGAGCGCTTCGGTCTCCGCTTCGGCATCGGTGCCGGCGGGGGCGAAGCGGCGGATCGTCTCGACTGCGCGGACGCCGTGCAGCGCCGCCATCAGCGGATCGGCCTCGACGCCGTGGCGCGCCGCCCAGGCGCGCCAGACGCGGTCGACTACCGCCATCGAGTTTACGAGGGTCCCGTCCATGTCGAACAGGAAGGCGGCGAAGCTGCGGTCGGGGAGGCTCATCGCCGTTCCCCTCACCACAGCCGCACCGCCGCTGCAACCACGGATCAGGCCGTGGCGCCTTCCTTGCTGCGCGCCGCGAAGCTCTTGCGGAGCTTGCGCAGCTTGGGCGGGATCACCGCCAGGCAGTACGGGTTACGCTGGCCGTCGCCCTGCCAATATTCCTGGTGGTAGTCCTCGGCCGACCACCATTCGCCGAGCGGCTCGATCGCAGTGACGATCGGCGCGGGCCAGTCGGGGCGGGCGCGCTCGATCGCATCCAGCGCCTCGCGCTCCTGCTCCGCCGAATGCGGGAAGATCGCCGAGCGATACTGGGTGCCGATGTCGTTGCCCTGGCGGTTGAGCTGGGTCGGGTCGTGGATGGCCAGGAAGATGTCGAGGATCTCGCCATACGAGATCTGGTCGGTGTCGAAGCCCACCCGGATCGCCTCGGCATGGCCGGTCTCGCCCGAGCAGACTTCCTTGTAGGTCGGGTTTTCCTTGGTGCCCCCGATATAGCCGCTTTCGACCGACTGCACGCCGATCACGTCGTTGAACACGGCCTCGGTGCACCAGAAGCAGCCCCCGGCCAGGGTCGCGGTCTCGATCGTCATTTGGAACTCCTTGCTATCGTCGCATAGATAGGATTGAGGGCGGCCAGAGCAAAGGCAGAGGTTTGAAGATGCGCGAAGGCACGGTGCTGGTGACGGGCGGGGCAGGCTATATCGGCAGCCATGCGGTGCTGGCGCTGCTCGATGCCGGCTGGAAAGTCGTGGTGGTCGACAACCTCGTCACCGGCTTCGACTGGGCAGTCGACAAGCGCGCGTCGCTGGTCGTCGCCAATATCGAGGACGATGTCAGGGTCCGCGCCGCGATCCGCGAGCATGGGGTGATCGCGATCATGCACTTCGCCGGTTCGGTGGTGGTGCCCGAGAGCGTGACCGATCCGCTGAAGTATTACCGCAACAACACCGCGGCGAGCCGCGCGCTGATCGAGAGTGCGGTTGCCGAAGGCGTGAAGCACTTCATCTTCTCCTCGACCGCGGCGACCTATGGCATCCCCGAAGTCGTGCCGGTGCGCGAGGACAGCCCGAAGCAGCCGATCAACCCATACGGCATGTCCAAGCTGATGACCGAGATCATGCTCAAGGACGTCGCCGCCGCGCACCCGATCAATTACGCGGCGCTGCGCTATTTCAACGTCGCCGGGGCCGATCCGCAGGGCCGCTCGGGCCAGTCGACCGCGGGCGCGACGCACCTGATCAAGGTCGCGGTGGAAGCTGCCACCGGCAAGCGCGCCTCGGTCGGCGTGTTCGGCACCGATTTCGACACGCCCGACGGCACCGGCGTGCGCGACTATATCCATGTCAGCGACCTCGCCGCCGCGCATGTCGATGCGCTCGACCTGCTGATCGCGAAGCCCGGCGAGAGCCATACGCTCAATGCCGGCTATGGCCGCGGCTTCTCGGTGCTGCAGGTGCTCGACGCGGTCGATCGGGTGACCAACCACGTCATCGAGCGCAAGCTCGAGGGGCGGCGCGCCGGCGATCCCGATGCGCTGATCGCCGACAACAGCGCGATCCTCGCGGCACTGCCCTGGCGGCCGAAGCACGACGACCTCGAAGGCATCGTCAAGGACGCGCTCGCCTGGGAGCGCAAACTCGCCGAGCGTCAGGGCTGATCAAATTCTTTGTCACCCCGGCGCAAGGCCGGGATGACGATCAGGGTGCGTTGGCTCTGGCGCGGTCGAGCAGTTCCAGCTCGATCCGCCACCACAGCATCGCCCAGACGCCGCCGAACGCCCAGCCGGCGAGCACGTCGCTTGGCCAGTGGACTCCGAGATAGAGGCGGCTGACGCCGACCGAGGTCGTCAGCACCAGCGCGACGACCAGCACAAAGGCACGGATACGGCGATCGGGCAGCACCGGGAAAAGCAGGGTGGCGAGGGTCAGGTAGACGATCGCGCTGATCGCGGCATGACCGCTGGGAAAGCTGGGCGAGTTCACTTCCATCAGCTGACCGGTCAGCAGCGGGCGGGGGCGGGCGATGAAGGCGCGGATCGTCTCGACCATGACCGAGCCGAGGAACGAGGCGCTGACGACGAGCAGGGCGGTGCGCAGCCGCCCGGCGAGGCCGAGAAAGATCGCGGCGACCACAACGATGAAGGTCAGCACGGTCGAGCTGCCGAGCGCGGTCACATCGCGCACTGCGGAGGGGAGCCAGGCCGGGCCCGCCGGTTCCAACGGGTGACCGGGAACGCGCATCGCCAGCATGATCGCCCGGTCGATCGCGGCGCCGTCGCCTTCGACCAGCTCATGGCCGAACCAGATCAGCGCGAGCAGAAACAAGGCGAAGCCTGCCGCGGCCAGAATGGGCCAGGGCAGGCGGCGCGAAGTGGGCGGTGCTTCGGGGAGGGGGGCGTGCATCTGCATCGGATCGCCCAACGGCGGACGCGATGCAATGATCCCTTACCGTCATCCCGGCCTTGCGCCGGGATGACGAATAGGAACGTCCGACCGTCAGATCTGGATGCGGGCGGTCACGCGGATGTCGCGGCCCGGCAGCGGGGCATAGTCCTTGAGCACGCTCGCGGCGCGGCGCGCCTCGACGTTGAAGATGTTGTTCGCCGACAGCATCAGGCTGGTGTTCGAGTGGGCGCCCCAGGGCTTCCACGACACCGATGCGTTGACGAAGGTGAAGCCGTCGGTCGGGGTCTCGAAGGCCGAGATGCGGGTCTGGTCGAAGACATGCTCGACTTCGCCACTGATCGTGAAGCGGTCCGACGTCGCCTCGAGCCCGCCGTTGATGCGCAGCGGCGGGATGCGCGGGGCCGGGCCGGTGCCGACGATCTCGGCATGGACATAGTCGGCCAGCGCCTTGGCGTTGACGGTGAAGTTCTTCACTTCGGCGATCCGCAGCGAGCCTTCGGCCTCGAAGCCGTAATAGCGGGCATTGGCCTGGTTGTACTGGAACACCGGCAGGTCGTCTTCGGTCGCGCCGGTGGGCGTGTCGTAGATATAGCCGTTGAACCAGTTGTAATAGGCCGCGGTCGAGAAGGCGAAGCCGTCGCCCGAGCCCTTGAAGGTCGCCTCGACGCCCCAGCTCTTCTCGGTGCCGAAGTTCGGGTTGCCGATCTCATAGGCCTGGGTGCCCGCGTGCGGGCCGTTGGCGAACAGCTCTTCCGGCGTCGGCGCCCGCTCGGCGCGCGAGACGTTGACGCCGAAGCGCATGCCTTCGGCCACGCCATAGCTGGCGCCCAGCGAAGCCGAGAAGCTGTTGAAGCTGCGATTGTACGTCGGGTTGCCGATATCGGCATCGGCCTGGGCGGTGACGTCGTTGTGCTCGAAGCGCGCCGCTGCTTCCGCCTTGAACGGCCCCATGTCGAGCGACTGGAGCGTGAACAGGCCGAACTGCTGCGCCGAGTTCTTGGGCAGGAACTTCTCGTCGCCGATTACATGCATGTCGCGCAGGCTGAACTGGCCCCCAATCATGCCGTCCCAGCCGCCATGCGCGGTCTGGACGAGCTCGAGCCGGCCCTCATAGCCCTGGTTGTAGAAGGTGGTGCCGACGGTGCCGTCCTCGGCGATCTCGCTATGCTTGTAGTCGGCCGCGGCCAGGCGGGTGCGGATCTGGCGGAAGATGCCGCCGCCGGTGCTGACTTCGCCGCGAATGTCGACGCGGGTCTGCTGCGCGTGCAGGCGGACATTCTCGGCCTCGACCGCGGGGTCGAGCGAGTAGCGCACCGGCACGCCGTAGAAAGTGTCGAAATGGCTGACCGAGAAGCCGAGATTGTTGGCGCCGTCGACGATCGCGGCGCCGCCGGCGACGTCCCAGGTCTTGGCGGCGGTGTTGGGCACCTTGCCCTTCAGGTCGGCGAGGTCCTGGATCTCGGGATCGGCGCTCGCGGCGGCCTGGGCGCGCAGCGCGCGGCTGAGGACATAGCCGCCGGTGCGCTGGTCACCGGTCTGCGAGAAGCTGCCATCGGCATGAAGGATGATCTTCTCGGCCACCGGCACGTCCGCCGCGCCCGAGACCGAGCGCTCATTGGCGGCACTGCCATAGCTGGCGATGCCGTCGAAATGGATCGCTTCCTCGGGCATGTGGCGCGGGATGCGGCTGTCGATCACGTTGACCACGCCGCCGATCGCCGAGGGGCCGAAGATCAGCGCGGTCGGGCCGCGCAGCACTTCGATGCGGTCCGCGGTGAGCGGGTTGATGATCGGCGCGTGATCGGCCGAGGTGTTCGACACGTCGATGCTGCCGATGCCGTCGGTGAGCAGCGGCGCGCGGGCGCCGACAAAGCCGCGCAGCACCGGGCGCGAGGCGTTGGGGCCGAACGAGGTGGCCGAGACGCCCGGCTGCTGGGCGAGGGTCTCGCCGATCGTCGGGCGCAGGTCGTTGGTCAGCTCGTCCTTGGCGAGCACGGCGGTGCCGCCCAGCACATCGGCGGTGTTGCGGGCGCGGGTGCCGGTGATGACAATATGGGCGTCGGGCTGGTCATGGTCCTGGTCCTTCGCCGCCGGAGCGTCAGCGCTGGCCGCGGCGGGCGCGTTGTTGGTGCTGGTCGGCTTTTCCTCCGCATGGGCGGGGAGGGCGAGCAGGGCGGCGGAGGCGAGCAGCAGGGGACGCAACATCAACGAATCTTCCTGAACCATGGGACTTGCTGCGTTGCGGTAGCTGCGATGATATAAAGTATCAAGTCTCATTTGCCGCATTTGGGAAACCGCCCGTCCCAGGGGTGCGCGCTGATGCAATCATCTCCGGATTGTTGCGCCGGTGGAAACATTGCGATGCCGTTGGCGTGGCTAATCACGCGCCCGCGCCGCGCCTAGATGCGCCACGCCTATCAGAAGGAAAGTTGTAATGGCGTATCTCGATACCCGGGCCGGGCTGCTCGATGGGCTGGCGGGCAGCATGCCGGCCGAAGCGGCGCTGACCGCGCTCGAGCTGCGGACCTTGCAGCTCTCCCAGGCCGATGGCCGCGCCTCGTTGCGGGCCCCGCGCCGGATCGAGCGGCTGGGTGCGATGCTGTTCGGCTCGCGCCGGGTGTCCGGCCTCGCCAATCCGCGACTTGAGGCGCTGCGCCGCTTCGCCATCCTCTACCGACTCGAAGGCGCCGCGCTCGACATGGCCGAGACCGCGCGAGCGGAGGCGGCCGGGCTTTCCGCTGCGATGCTCGATGGGGTGCGCCGGATCGTCGATGGCGGCCGTGCGCGGCTGACCGGTATGGGCAAAATGGTATAGAACCACTCGCGCAGTTCTGGTCCGGTCAATTGGTATTTAAATTGGCTTGCACGCAATACGCCTGACTGGTAGGCCACTCACATCGGCCAGAAGAGCCGGTTGGGAGGATCCTTTGCGACCTTGGGCGCTGTCGATGGTGATGGTTGCGGTTTCTGCCAATCCGGCGGCTGCGCGCGACATCCTCGTACATGATCAACAGGAATATGCCGCCGCGGCGAAGGCGCTGGCACCGGGCGACCGTATCGTCCTCGCCAATGGCGAATGGCGCGATTTCGCGGTCCGTTTCTCGGGCCAGGGCAGCGAGGCCAAGCCCATCACGCTGACCGCGGAGACGCCGGGCAAGGTGATCCTCACCGGAAGCTCGAGCCTGCGCATGGCCGGCAACTGGCTGGTCGTGTCGAACCTCGTCTTCAAGAATGGCCACGGCACCGACGAGGACCTGATCGCCTTTCGCTTCGATACGAAGCGCTGGGCGGAGAATTCGCGCCTGACCGGCGTGGTGGTCGATGGCTATGGCGCGCCGACCGCGGCCAAGACCGATCACTGGGTCTCGCTCTATGGGCGGGGCAACCGGGTCGATCATTCCCACTTCACCGGCAAGGCGCATGGCGGCGCGATGCTCGTCGTGGTGCGCGCGGCCTATGGCCCGAGCGAGAACCATCACCGGATCGACCACAATTATTTCGGCCCGCGTCCGCCGCTCGGCGAGAATGGCGGCGAGACGATCCGCATCGGCACCAGCCAGCAGTCGCAGAGCGACTCCTTCACCGTCGTCGAGGACAATTTCTTCGAGCGTTGCGACGGCGAAGTCGAGATCGTCTCGATCAAGTCGGGCAAGAACGTCCTGCGCCGCAATGTCGTGGTCGAGAGCCAGGGCGCGTTCGTGATGCGCCACGGCCATGGCAACACGATCGAGGACAATGTCTTCTTCGGCAACGGCGTGAAGTACACGGGCGGCATCCGCGTCATCAATCGCAACCAGGTCGTCCGGAACAACTATCTCGAGGGCCTGGCCGGCGCCGATTCCTACAGCGCGATCTCGCTGATGAACGGCGTGCCGAACTCGCCGATCAACCGCTACGAGCAGGTCCAGGATGCGCTGATCGAGCGCAACAGCGTGATCGACGCCTGGCGCGTCACGCTCGGCAATGGCGCGGACCAGGAACTGTCGCTGCCGCCGGTCTCGACCCGCTTCGTCGATAACCTGTTCGTGAGCGCGAAGCGCGGCGATCCCTTCGTCGCCCGCTCGGACATCGCCGGGATC
>Ga0164294_10003878_pt1 | contig 13208 bp, 8 predicted proteins | sample GEODES005metaG_FD_111479 | JGI IMG/M metagenome (GOLD analysis project Ga0164294, IMG submission 111479) | Oligotrophic lake water microbial communities from Sparkling Lake, Wisconsin, USA - GEODES005 metaG | ecosystem: Environmental > Aquatic > Freshwater > Lake | place: USA: Sparkling Lake... | reverse complement strand
ATTCATAATTTACAACGGAATAAAACTAAACATCCATTTCACCGTATTTTGCCACTCCGCTTTGAAACTCCCCACAGGCGCTTTTATCCGCACCACATTCCACCCTTTTTTAAATAATATCTTGGTTGGTGCCCGATATTCATACCCTTCATCTACTAAAGGAATTTCCGAATCCCCTTTTTGACCACCTCTTTTCCAAACCGGCGGAGCAATTACCTTACCATTTACCCATACTACACTGTTTTTGTTATCCCAAGCACCCACCGGCGGCGAATGTGTTGCAGGTGAACGCGAAATATTGTTGAAACCAATCCAACAATCTTTTTCCTTGTCTTCTTCACTCCAAAACTTCCCCACAGCATACCATGTGGTGCTGTCTTCCTGATTGCGAAGATGCGACTGAATCATCGGCGACCAAAAATGTTGCAACCAAATGGTGCCACCCCAAACGGAAGGAAAACGATTTACATGCACCGTATCCATAAAAGCTGCTGACTCAGGAATAAAAACGGTTTCGGTTTTGCCATTATTCTTATACGGCCCAATCAATTTCCACTCTATATCTGATTGCTTTTGATAAGGGAATGAAAAACCCTTGAAATACAATGTTTTATGCTCCAACAAACGCTTTTCCCAAGCTACAAATGCCTTATACCTATCCGTCCCTGGCTTGTCTATATCCGATAAAAAATTACCCCATCCCCCACCTTGCCAAGACCTTTCGGCAAAGGTTAACATCACCGGATAAACAGCATTCATCGATATCAAATCTTCTTCCTTACTCACCCGCCTATCTGGCCAATTACACAAAGTGGCACCCAACAAATGCTGATCGCCACTAACGGTATCGCAAATCTTGTGGTTAAAAACCGTCACCACCCCATCAATAGGATCAAAATGATTTAAGTACAAGTGACGAGAATCTACAGATGGATAATTTTTCTTCGGTTTTGTATCTCCAATCCACATTTGTAAAACAGTGCCTTCCGGAAGATTACCGCCCGGATTCCAAGCAACGGGTTTTTTACCATAAGATTTAACTACTTCTACCATTGCTGGCAAAAAATTAAGATTGTCAATTTTAACCTCATCCCCTCCAATGTGCAAATAGGAGATATCATAAGTGGTACAAATCTCTTTAAGGATATTTTTACAAATCTCTACCCCTTTTTCACTTTGCATATCCACGCCCATCGCCCTTTTAAAGGCATCGCTGTGGCCCGGCATATCAATTTCCGGAATCAACGTAATATACCTTTGTTTACAATAGGCAATCAATTCAATCATTTCTTCCACCGTATAAAACGCTCCCTGGTTGCGGAGCATATACTTGCTGTCGGTTAACTGCGGATACAACTTACTTTGCAAACGCCACGCGATGTTTTCAGTAAGATGAAAATGAAAAATATTCATCTTGTACGCTGCCATCACATCTATTTGTTGCTTGAGTTGTTGAATCGACTGGAAATTTCTACCCACATCTACCATAAACCCTCTCCATGAAAACGAAGGGGCATCAGCTATTTCACAGACATCTACCAACACATTATCACGCATCAACTGCAACAACGTTTGAATACCATAAAAAATACCATTTGCCGTAGCGGCTGTAATGCGAATTCTTTTTTCTGTTACAGAAAGAGCATACGCTTCTATATTTTTTTCGGTGCTGTCGATATCGATCTCAATTACCGGCTGACCCTCTGTTGCCACATTTACCAGTTTTGTAACTATACCCTTCTGCGAAAGTTGATGCTGCAATTGAATAGCTTCTTGCAAAAGCCTTTCATCCCCCAAAACAATTTGTGCACATTTGTATAAAGGAAAAACCTGTGGCCGCCATTGAATGAATTTTGGCGTTGGACATAAAGCTGCTTTTTGCTGCACATCATATACATAAGGATACACCAAATGCTTCCACAACATATAGCCATCGCCCAACAAATGCAAACCATCATTGGTATAAGCCTTATTTAATTTGCCTTGTTCATCGCAAAAATGACTGTATAAATCTATGTATATATATTTTCCTGAGGAAGCCAGTTTCCTCAGTTTTTCATTTACTTCTAACACTTTACTTCCCTTACTTGTATGGCCATCAAATTTTTTAAACACCTCATTTACCGGCAAAATACTTTGTACATACAATTGTGCCGAAGGGACTTCTTGTTTTAAAAAATTAGCTATCCAAGTAATATTTTTTACAATACTGTCGGGCGATATATTTCTTGAGAGGTCGTTAATGCCAATCATTAAAAAAACTTTCGATGGTTTTCTTTGTACGATTTCATCCATTCTTTGCATCACGCCAACCGTAAAATCGCCGCTGATGCCACGGTTTTTCACCTTTTCATCCCCAAACAATTCACCCCAAGACCCCCCTTCGGTAATGCTATTGCCTAAAAAAATGATATCGCCTTGGGTCATGGGCAACTTTTTAAACATGCTTACCCGCTGATGATAATAGGTTGTAAACAAACTGTCTGGATAATTTGTCGGTTTGATTTGTGCTCCAACCTGCTGATGAAGCACAAAAAACATACATAATGCGCCAACAATTCGCTTATACAAAGAGGGGAAGGCAATATTTCTATTCATTTTAATTAGGCTTTATTTAATCTTTATTCTACAATAATTTCATCGGCAAAAATCCATCCCGTCTTTCCGGCGCCACTGTGGCCCACCGGACAGTTATTATTTTGAGCAGTTACACGAATAAATCTTACCGGATTGGGCAAGGTTACCGTTGTTTTAAATTCAAATAGTGCTTCCGCTTGATTAATATCAATAGGATTGCTGCTTGTTTGTAAGGTAGTAAATACGATGCCATCACTTGATGTTTCATATTTTACCGACTTCGGTAAAAAAATCCAATCTTTATAATGTTGCAAACAACTTAAGGCAATTGTTTTGATGGGCATCAAAGCACCCAAATCTATTGTGGCAATGAGGTCATTTCCGGTGAAACCATGCCAATATTTATTGAGGGTATGGGTGCCGCGTACGCCATCGGTTAACGAGTTGGGTCCGTCTGCCAAATAGTAGGGACTAACCGGAAAGCTATACGTTACAGGCCTTCCCACGGCTTTGTGCATAACAAACTGTTGTTTGGCGGCTTGTAAGCCCATCACTTTCCCATTAACAACTGCAGATGCTTTTAACAACACAGAAGCCTGAACAGCAATAGGTTGTTTAAATTCAGTGCTTTGCGTTGTTGGTTCTGAACCATCAGTAGTGTAATAAATCTTGCCATGAAGCACTTCACTAGAGAGTGATACAAACAGCTTGTTATTTTCTGCAAAGGGTTTAATATTTACGGCAAAATTTCCAGGGCAATAATGCAAACCCTTTTGGCCAAATGCTTTAAAATGGGCTTGCAACCGTTCATTAAATCCATCCCAACTTTTATTTTCTTTGGGCGTCCAAAGCACTTCCGCCAATGCAAGCATGCGGGGAAGCACCATATATTCAAGATGTTCGGCAGTGGTGATGGATTCCGTCCACACATTCCCTTGTGCACCCAATACAAATGTTGCTTCTGAGGGATTCAATTCTTTTGGAATGGGTTCGTAATCATATACCTTTTTAAGGTTATTAAACCCACCAAAGGCAAGCGGTTCGCCTTCCGGACCAGCTTGGTAGTGATCAAAATAACAGGGACTTCCGGGTGTCATTACGACGTTATGTTTCATTTTTGCCGCTTCAATACCGCCAGATTCTCCGCGCCAACTCATTACTGCGGCTTCAGGAGCCAATCCACCTTCTAGTATTTCATCCCACCCAATCAACTTCCTTTTGTTCTTGATGATGAATCGCTCTATACGTTTTACAAAATAACTCTGCAATTCATTTTCATCTTTTAAACCACTGGTTTTCATTCTTGCCTGGCACTTTACACAGGTTTTCCAAGCAGATTTATCCACTTCATCCCCTCCAATATGAATGTATTTTGAAGGAAATAAATCAATCACCTCTTTTAATACATTTTCCAAAAACGTATATACATATTCATTTCCTGCACAATAATTGGAAGACATATTGGTATAATTTCCTCCTGTTAAAGGCAATTGTGGTAACTGAGAACAGCTCAAAAGCGGATAGGCCGCAATAGCAGAAGCCACATGCCCCGGCATTTCAATTTCAGGAACGATGGTAATATTTCTGGCCGAAGCATATTGAATAATTTCTTTGATTTGCTGTTGGGTGTAAAAACCACCATAAGTAGGGGTTTCGCCTTGTTTGGCTTGCGGCCGGCTGCCCCAAATTTTATCGGTTTGATCTACCCGCCAAGCACCAATTTGTGTAAGTGCCGGATATTTCTTAATCTCAATGCGCCAACCTTGATCGTCTACCAAATGCCAATGAAAAACGTTCATTTTATAGGTCGCCATTAAATCGAGGTAATTTTTTATCACCGATGGCCCAAAAAAATGACGGCTTACATCTAAGTGCATGCCACGCCAAGTAAATCGAGGATAATCGTTAATATCCATTGCTGGCACGCTTAAAAGGGCATTGGTTTGTATGGCCGGCAAGGTTTGTAATAGTGTTTGGATGCCATATACAATTCCCTTAGCCGTATTGGCTTTAATGGTAATTAGGGATGGCGTAACCTGCAATTGATAGGCTTCATCATTGAGGTTATTTAAGGAAGTTATTACAAACCGAATGGAATTGGATTTACCCGGTTTTGACGTCAATGTAAACCCACCAATATTTTTTATAGCAGCTTGCAGAAAAACGACAGCACCATTCAAAGCCGCGTTTCCGTTGGCATTAATACCCGTTTGGGCATTGATGGTAAAACTGCCTGTATTGACTTGCATTTCTACTGGTTGAGGGATAATTGAAATAGGTTGTTGTGCCATTCCAAGCAAACAAAGAAAATTGAGGATCAAGAAAAAAGCTGATTTCATGATTAAAATTGAATATGAATAGATAGCTGTTGATTATTTTTTCCAATTGACAAGGGTAAAAACAATTTGGGCGTATCCGTTTCGCTCATACAAAACGCCAATTTCCTTTTTATTGAGCATAACGATATCGGAATATGCGGTCACATCATTTTTCTTGTTGTCGTCGGATGCTTCAATTAATATATTTTTCTTCCAGGTTAAGCCTTCGTCGAAACTGATACGAAGGGTTAAATGGTTTCTTTTGAGGGTGTCGGCGGCATTGCAAAAAGCGAGCATTTCCTTGCCGTTTTTCTTTCCGATGTTGAGGATAGATCCCTCACAAACAGGATCGGGTAGATTATTGTCGAAAGCAATGCTGTTCCAAGATTTTCCGCCATCGGTACTTTTGGCTACAATTCTTGCTTTCACATGGCCCTTTTGGTTTCTGGCATTCAACAACAATCCATTATTGGAAAGTTCGGCAGCGGTGGCTTCGTTGCTGCCAGCGAAATTGAGGTTGTCACTCAATTGAAATGTTTTCCCATGGTCGTCGGAATAAAATCCATGCGCAAAATAATCTTCATATTTGCTTTTGGGTTGACCTTCCGAGTGATTTGCGGCAACATACAAGCGCCCTTTGTACAATCCCTTTGAGATTTGTAGTGCATGACCAGGAGTATTGGCATAGCTTCTCCAGTCTTCTTTAAACGTATAGGCAGGATTTTCTTTGGGTTGATTGGGGCGATGGGTTTGCGTGGTAATGTTTACTGGGGCACTCCAAGTGATGCCTCCATCAACAGAGGACACATACCACACTTGCCTAAATCCTTTTCCTTTACGCACCTCACCTTCGTGGTTGTTGCCGGTATTATAAAACAGAAAAACCTTTCCTTCGGGGAAAAGCTGATCGGTTACATCTACTACGGGCGCAGGATTTCCGGCTTGCAAACTGTCAACATCTACAAGGGTTTCTAATACAGACCAAGTTTTTCCATTGTCTGTGCTACGTTTTAATACAATGTTAATGTCGCCAAAATCGCCACTACCTTTTACCCTTCCTTCGCAAAAAGCGAGCAAGGTATTGTTGGGTAATTGAACAATGGCAGGGATACGATAGGTTTTATGACCTTCATTTCCAGATATAAAAACAGGCACTTTATCTTGTGCTTTTGTAGACAATAACATTCCGGTAAAAAACAATAGTCCAAAGATTTTCCGTTTCATTTCAATTGTATTTTAAATGTTGATGCAGGTAAATATGCTGCATTTACTAGGTTTCCATCAGAAAAGGGTTTCCATCCATAATAGACGGCTTCGGGTTTATACCCTATTGCAATTTGTACTTGATGGTGTTGAATGGTGGCTTCAATCTCGTTTTTTCCATCGATGGAAAATCCATGCAGCTTTTGTTGGTTGGATGTGTGCAAATTGCCGCCGCTATAAGCAAAATGGATGATGACTTTCCCTTTTGCATACGATGCTTTCAGCGGCAATGGTCCGGAGGGAAGGATTTTTTTGTGGTACGTTTGATGAAGCGCCCAACGGGCCAAACGTTCTCCAACGGCTTTTTTATTGGTAGGATGCACATCATCTTTAAACCCAATATCACTGCAAACCGCCATCCCTGCATATGGAATTTGGTTCAACAATGATCTTTGAACATCCCTAAATTGCCCCCATAAATGACCTTTATAGCGCAGGGTGTCAATAGAAGAAAGTTGTACAAAATAAAAAGGCATTTTTGGTTGATGCCATTGCTTTCGATAATCATCAATCATTAAAACTGATAAATCTGCGTATTCGTTTACCCGCTCTATTTCTTGTGCGTTGCTTTCTCCTTGATAACATAAAATCCCTTTAATGGGCATATTTAGTATCGATGCGATGCCTGATTCATAGGCAAATCCTGGTTTAAAACCATGGTTTTTGCCATTGGCATCTGCCGCAACAGTTGCAATATTACCCACATTTTGCATTCCCCTTTCTTTTATCCAAACCGGCAAAGCAATATTTTCCAGCCAATTTCCGTCTACTTTATTGCTAAATTGAGGACTGTTGCGCATGGCATTGGCTGAAATAAAGGATTCTAATGGTGCTCCGCCAATAGAAAAATTGATCAACCCCACAGGAATGGATGCGTTGGTTACGATTTCTTTCCCGAAGTAGTAACCAACTGCACTCATGGTGCTGACTGTGTTACTATCTGATACTTCCCAATGTCCTTTGTAAAAATCTTTCGTAGTTAAAAGCGCCGCAACAGAATCAGTAAACGATGTGTTATACGTATTTTTTCCGGCGTATGTTGGATTGTACAAACGGAGTTTCGGGATATTACTTAACGGTTTTTCTTCTTTAAAATGACTTTCTTTAGCCATTGGCCATTCCATATTTGATTGGCCGATACAAACCCACACATCACCCACCACAATATTTTGCAGGATGATTTTTTCATTTCCGCTGGAAACGGTAAGCTGCTGTGGCAAACTGTTTGCAGGTTGTTTGCTAAGCACCACCAACCATGTAGCATCTGCTTGCACAATTGACTGCCGCAATTCATTACCAAACGCCACAGATACAGTATTTCCCGGCATACCTTTCCCCCAAATTTGAATGGGTTGATTGCGCTGCAATACCATGTGATGTGAAAATATTGTTGCCAATTGCAATTGAGCTTCAGCAAAAACCGGACTGAACAAGAGTACAAAAAGAAACTGTTTCATTCCAATACGTTTTTCAATGTTTCCCATTATTGCATTATTGATAAATTAAATGTCAATAAAGATCAAATCGAACAAATCAACCACAGCATCAACTGTTTATTTAGCATAATCTTTTAGCAATTGCATGCAATACCATTCTTGTCGGGGCAAATGAAAGGGCCCTTTAAACAAGTTTCCTTTGGCAGTTTGTGCCACGGTTCCATCTCGATGCAGGTAACCAAACCACTCACCATAGATAATGTCATGAAAATGTTGATAGGCATAATCATGCACTTGTTTATGCCATTTGGCATATTTTTCATCTCCCGTAATCAAAAACGCCAATAGTGTAGCGATGATGGCTTCATTATGTGGCCACCAGAACTTCATATCTTGCCAATATTCTTGTACAGGTTTGTTGTAGACATCTTTAAAATACATCAATCCGCCGTATGTTTTATCCCAACCGCGCTCCCACATGTAATCCAGCATTCTACAACCCAAATCAATGAGGTGTTTGTCGTTGTTGCGATAGATGGCTTCGTGTAAGATAAACCAAGCACCTTCAATGGAATGACCGGGGTTTAGGGTTCTTCCATCGATATGGTCAATGATACTGCCGTCTAAAGCCACTTGTTCCATTACGCAACGGATATCGTCTTTTACGAAGTTTGTTTCAATTTGTTCAATCCAAGTAGTAATCCAGGTATCACAACGGGGGTCGCCGATGGTTTCTCGAAGTTGTTGTGCGGTATTCATCATAATCATGGGCACACCAATTCCTTTTGACGGTCTGGTATTGAGGAATTTAGGTTGAAGCAGCCCCGGGGTAGTAGCATATTCTATACATTTACCAAATACCATTCTTGCCTTTTCTGCGGCTTCTTCAGAACCACTGGCTTTTGCATATGCAGCGGCGGCAATCACATAAAATGTTTCAGAGAAAAAATACCGGCGCTTCCTTATGGGTTTACCATCGCGGGTGACATGAAAAAACATTTGCCCGTCTGTATCAAAACAATGGTTATTCAAAAATTCATACCCTATTCTTGCACCATCCAACCATTCTTGTTTTTGCTCCACCGTATTGTATAAGGTAGCGAGCAACCACGTTGCGCGTCCCTGAATCCAAACCGCTTTATCGTCGTCTATTAATGTTCCGTCGGCATCTCTCATCAACAAAAAACCACCAAATTCTTCATCTATTGAACGAGGAAACCAAAATGGAACGGTATTTTGTAACAGTTGATGGGAATAAAAATCAAATAAATTACTTAAATCGTCTTGTGTATACGGCATAGCTGTTGTGTTTATATTATGAGGCTGTATAATCTGTTGATTGTGGACGAAGTAGTGAAAGTTGGATGAGTAATGCCACCGCCACAATTACCGAAAGCATGGCGAAATCTTTACCCAAGTTTCCCTGATCGGTTGATTTACCTAAAATATTTGTGATAAAAGCGCCAGCAAAAACACCAGTCATATTCATTAATCCATACGCTGTTGCCCGATATTTTTGTGCTACAAATTGACATAAGATGGGCATGTTGTTGGCGTCAAACATACCAAATCCAATTCCGAAACAACACACAGAAGCCAATAGATGAAAGAAAGAATGGCCAAAACCAATCAATAATAAAGATGGAATAGTTAATCCGATGCCAATGGCACTGGTGTAAATGCGGCCTTTAAGGTTTACTTGCACCCATTTATCGGATAAAATTCCTCCAAAGATCACGCCAATAAAAGAAGATATCGCAATGGAAATCGTAGCCATTGGACCCGCAAGACGCATATCGATATGCAGATTTTGGGCAAACAAGGTAGGTAACCAATTTTTTACGCCCCAACCGGGTAAACTGGGAATGGCAAAATAAAAGAGTATTACCCAAAACGACATATTAGTCAACAACAAACCGATGCCCTTGAATAAGAAGACTTTTTCTTTGGGTTGCTGGAGTGATAAGGTGGTATTGGAATCGAGTGTTTTGATATCTTTCAAAAACAAAATCAACACAAAAGCATACAACATGCCGATAATGCCAAAAGAATGGAATGCCAGTTGCCAGCTAAATGTAGCGGAAATGGTAGCGCCAAATCCGCCAAGGGCTTGGCCCATATACAAGCCCGTCATGTGGATACCGATAGCGAGTGATCTTGTTTTGCCGGTATGATAATCTGCAATTAAAGACAATCCGGCGGGGATATACAGTGCTTCGCTGATACCCATCAAGGCACGTAAAATATATAATTGGTTAAAAGTGGTGGCAAATCCCATTAAAAATGTTACCCCCGACCATACAAATAAACTGCCTACAATAAGCCATTTCCGGTTCATTTTATCGGCAAAAATGCCAGAGATGGGGCTCATGATGCCGTAAACCCATAAAAAAACAGCCATTAAGTATCCAAAATTTGTGGCTGATTCCAGTTCATAAATATCCATTTGCATGGAAGGTTTCATGGTACTCAGCATTTGCCTGTCCATGTAATTCAATAATGCCACAAACCATAATAAACCTACTACAACCCAAGGGTATTTTTTTGATGTACTACTCATTTTGGTGCTTTTTGGATGGTGGCTACAAATATGTCGGGCGTTCTAACACCCGCTTTGATTTCTCCACTAGGTAAAATAATTTGGCTACCCCATTTTACTGCAGTGGTTGTAACCGGCGTTGGAAAAGGGAGATAGTCGATCACCTGCCAAGCATCTTTTTGAAAGTTGTACGACAATAATTCTTTACTAAACCCATCATGTGCTGCTAGTATTTTATTTTTTTCTTGGATGAGTTTCGTCTTTTTGTTCGTATCATTTTCTGCGTTGATGGCAAGCACTAGTGTTTCAACTTTATGGAAAACGGTGGCTTTATCTCCTCCAAACAACAAAATTTCTAACCTGTTTAAGGCGACTCCGGTACCCGCAGATAATGGGTAAGGCAATGGCGCCAAGGTTTTCCATTGTTGTTGGACAAAGTCAAATGCAAATACAGTATTATAGAATGTACTGATGGCGTTGGTATTTTTCTTTCTGCCACCAATTAACAATAGGGTAGTATCATTGTTTGCTTGGAGTGCGATTACCGCATGTGAGGTAGGTTGAGGCAATGCAGGGAGTGTCTTCCAGCCGGTTGTTGGGTTTTGCAGATCCAACATAAAAAAGAGGTCGAGCGTACCTGATGTATTTTCCCCACCGGCAACATATAGTGTATTGTTAAACGCTACAGCACTTGCACTAGCCAACGGAGCGGGAAATTCGGGGAGTTCCTGCACAATAGGTTGAACAGCATCTTTATTCCATTGAATTAATAATGCTTTTTTGCTATATCCATTTTCGTTTTCACCACCAACGGCCACAATACCCAATGGTGTAGAAACACAAGCAGCATAAGCGATGTTATAGGGTAGTTGAAACTGTTTTTGCAGTTGTACTATTTTATTGTCCAGTTTTTCAAAAACATAAAAGGTGTTGTGGTATTTTTTTGAGCCGCCTTCCCAAGGCATAGCATCTGGGAAATTGGCACCGCCTGCAATCATTAATTTATTGAGGCTAATCCCTATTATTGCTCCCGCAACACCCAATGCTTTAACATTACCACTTTGTATAGGTAATTCAGCAATCTTTTCCCATTGAATGAAAAGAGCCTTTTTTTGGGCTATCGATGGTATTATATTACACATAAATAATGTAAAGATTATCGCTATAGCATTTTTCATGTTCAAGATTACGATTACTTAGGCATATTTGCGCAAAAAGTATGAAATCCAATAGAATCAGCTTCTTGAACAAATGCTTCCATTTGAGCAGCGCTCATATTTTTAACTGGCAATCGAAAATGCCCACAATCCAATCCCATCAATTTCATGTATGACTTACCCGTAGCAATACCGCCGTATTTACCCAATAATCCAATCATATCAATAGATTTTTGCTGTAAAAATCTTGCTTGATCCAATTCATTGTTGTTAAAAGCGTCTATCATATCATGGTATAAAGCTGGTGCATAATTGTAGGTACTTCCAACGGCACCTTTTGCCCCAATAGCTAGTGCAGCCAACATATTTTCATCTCTACCCCACAACATGTCGTATTTGCCGTTATTGAAGTTGATGCAGGTTTGAAAATCCATAAAATCTTCGTGTGTATATTTTATGCCGGCAAAATTAGGAATGGATCCAACAACAGCCTTCAACAAATCAATCATATTAAAATAAACGCCCGTTAATACTGGAATATGGTAATAATAAAAAGGCATATTAGGCACTTCGGCAGCTATTTCCTTGCACATTTGTGCCAGTATTTCCGTTGATGCCGGTTTAAAATAAAATGGCGATGTAAAGGAAACCGCATACAACCCTAATAATTGTGCATGTTTTGCCAATTCTTTACATTCTTCAATACAGTTTCCACCCAAAAACATCATCACCTTGAACGCTTCATTACCCTTTGCTACATTTGCCCAAGCTGCCGCTATTTCCATTTTTTCAGCCATTGTTAACGAAACCCCTTCACCTGTTGACCCGCAAATAAAAGCACCTTTTACACCATTTTCAAGCAACATTTCATAATAAGAGGGTATCAATGAAATGTTTATTTTCCCATCAGAATACATTGGTGTAAATGGTGCTGCAATTAATCCCTCTAATTTTTGACTCTTCATAACCTCATTGTTTATTCAAATATTACCACTCGAAATCAGACTACCCAAATGTTAATACTAATTATATATTGTCGATTTCAGACAAAATAGATTGCAAATGTGGAATAGATTACATTAAAAGCAAATTAATTTTTCCCTTTAGGTACAGAAAATTGTTTGGATTAATGCTATCTAACATAAAATTATACCATGATAATAGCAAAAAAATAGCATCAATTGGTATAATAGATGCCGGGAGCAATGCTGCACCCGGCATCATATCTATCAATAGCTTACCTATTTCAATAGTTTACCGCTTAGCTGTTGGATAACCAGGTGTTTGGTTCACCAATGGATCGTTTGTCCAAATGGCAGGCTCAATGGGCCATAAAATCTTGAATCCTACAGTAGCTTTATCCAACACACCATAATTATGTAACGTAGATTTGTAAACCAAAGGTTCTGCGGCATATTTCATTCTTCTCAAATCGTACCAAGATTTTCCTTCATGTACAAATTCTTTGTTTCTTTCTGCAAAAATGGCTAGTTCATTAGCATCTTTTGTAGCATTTACAAAAGGTGTAGGATCTATGCCAGGAGCAAATGCACGATCCCTAATAGTTTTGATATAGCTAGATGGATCGCCACCTTCTGCATTCACAATTTCAGCCAACATCAACAAACGGTCTGCCTCACGATACACAGGCCAATCATCAGAAAAATATCTTTTATTAGCACTGATTGTTCCCAAAAACTTCACCATTGCCGTATTCCTAATGGTAATAGGATATGGTTGTGTGCCTGATTTAGTTACTTTATAATAATCGTAAAAAGTAGCATTTCTTCTATTATCTTTTACATCATAAGATTGAAACAAAGAGAAGTTATAGCCGTAACGCTGAATAATTTGTTGTGCATTTACTGCTGCAATTACCAACGGATCTACCAATAATGCACCACTGGCAAGAGAATCT
>Ga0164294_10003877_pt1 | contig 13210 bp, 9 predicted proteins | sample GEODES005metaG_FD_111479 | JGI IMG/M metagenome (GOLD analysis project Ga0164294, IMG submission 111479) | Oligotrophic lake water microbial communities from Sparkling Lake, Wisconsin, USA - GEODES005 metaG | ecosystem: Environmental > Aquatic > Freshwater > Lake | place: USA: Sparkling Lake... | reverse complement strand
TTTCGAATATGGGCCCAGCGAGTTGCGCTGCTCATTGTGGGCCTGGCGGCCCTTTGCGCGACGAGTTCTGCACCCATCGCCAGTGCTTCCGTCACTCGCTCAACTCAAACTGCTCCTTCGCCGCCAACCACCCAATCTGCGGCATCAACGAGCACCAATCTGAAGCCCGTGTCAGGGCTCCCTCGCGACCGACCGGTTCGCGTGGCGGTGCGAGAAATCCCGCCGTTCGACTTCCTAGAGGGAAAGCGATGGACGGGGTACAGCATCGAGTTGTGGAGAAATGTTGCGACTGAACTCGACGTCAAGTTTGAGTTCGTCAAAGTCGCCACAGTCAACGATCAGCTCAAGGCGGTAGCTGACGGCTCAGCCGATCTCGCCATTGGCGCGATTTCCATCACGGCGCAGCGCGAAGCCGCCTTTGATTTCAGCCAACCGATTTATGACTCCGGCCTCCAGATCATGACTCGAAAGCAGGGCGATTCGTCTCAAATCTTCGCCATTTTCAGGGCGCTGTTCTCTCCCACGTTCCTGGAACTCCTGCTCGCCGCTTTCGTGCTGCTTGTCATCGCCGGCCACTTGATCTGGCTGGTCGAGCGCCGGCGAAACCCCGAGTTCCCGCAGAGCTACTTGCAAGGTGTCGAAGCCGGAATGTGGTGGGCGATGGTCACACTTTCTACGGTTGGATACGGCGACAAAACGGCGGCCACAAAGTCGGGCCGGGCGGTATCTGTGTTGTGGATGTTTCTCGGCATCATCATCGTCGCCCAAGTCACCGCCGTGGTCACGACTGAAGCCACAGTCGGGCGCCTAAGTAGCAACATTGAGTCGATAGCGGATCTTTATGACAAGAAGGTGGCGACGGTTGCTGGCACGTCGTCTGCGAAGTTCGTAGATCGAATCCAATTAGCTGCAATCAAGGTGCCCGACGTCGCTGAGGCCGAAGAACTACTCCTCAACAAAAAGGTCGACGCCGTCATCTTCGATTCTCCGGTCTTGCGGTATTTCGAAACAAACCGTGGAGCAGGAAGAGTCGAGGTGGTCGGCCCCTTGTATGACCCCCAGGCCTACGGAATTGTGCTTCCCAGCGGTTCAGTTGCAGCCGAGCCGATCAATCAAGCGCTACTCACACTGAACGAGGCGGGCACCACTGAATCCATCAGGGCTAGGTGGTTCGGCGAATAGTTCGCACCGTCCAATCCGACGGCGGTCTACCTTGGCCCAATGACCATCAAAGTGCTGCAGTGGGCAACTGGGAACGTAGGACGCAATGCCGTTGAGGGGATACTTGAGCATCCCGAGCTTCAACTGGTTGGAGCCTTTGTCTATTCGCCAGACAAGGTAGGTGTTGACGTCGGAACGCTGTGCGACATCGACCCCATCGGCGTAGTTGCTGTCGGCACCGTCGAAGAAGTGATCGCGCTGCGACCTGATTGCGTTGTCTACGCACCCATGCTGGCCAGCGACTCAGAAGTGCATGCACTTCTTCGTGCTGGCATCAACGTGGTCACGCCGCTCGGGTGGTTTCAGGTGGGCAAGAGTCCGGCAGTTGCAGCAACACTGGCCGCGGCAATCGAGGGCGGCTCCACGCTCCATGGAACTGGTATTCATCCGGGTGGCATCACCGAGCAGATCCCATTAGTGCTCTCTGGCTTCTGCCGGGACATCCGCCACGTTCGCGCTGAGGAGTTCTCGGACCTTCGGACCTACGCCACCGAGTTTGTAGTGAGAGAAGTGATGCTCTTTGGAAAGTCACCCGAAGATGCCGCAGCAAGCCCCATGATTGATCTGCTCGGCGCAGGTTTCGGGCAGTCCATCGCGCTGGTGGCCGAAGGTTTGGGCTGGGTCCTCGACGATGAGCTTCAGACGGTTCATGAGGTGGCTGTAGCTGCGGCTCCCATTGACACTCCCGTGGGTGTTATTGAAACCGGAACGGTTGCCGCCCAGCGATTTACCTGGACGGGACTCGTCAATGGAATAGCCCGGATCAGCGCCAAGGTGAATTGGTTCATGGGCGAGGAGCACCTTGATCCGGCTTGGGACTTTGGCCCCGAAGGTGAGCGATTTGAGGTTGGGTTTGATGCAACTCCCCCGCTTGAGGTGACTTTCAAAGGATTCCAACCGGCCGAGCTACACACCGACCTCACACGCAACGAAGGAATCATTGCCACCGCGATGCACTGCGTGAATTCGATTCCCTATGTGGTTGCCGCCGATGCGGGAATCCAGACCTATTTGGATTTGCCGCTCATGCCAGGGCGCGGAGTCTCCCGGCCGACAGGCTTGTGACGCACCGCTCCTGATCCTGGCCTCGGCCCGCAACACTCAGATGGCAAGTCATCTCGTTGGGGGATTACCCCTCAGTCGCTCTACGACTTGAGGGGTCCGCAACCTACTCACCGCATTCGGAATGACCGATCGTTTCGGTGGAGCCAAACAAATGGTTGGCTCAGACAAAGATCGGTACAGAATGCCCACTTCCACCCCCTCGCACAAACGGCCCTACCTTGCAGTTGCGTTTGCGATCGCTGCCGCAGCGTCGATGACGTTCGGAGGCACTGGATGTGCCCGACGACCTTCTAACGAAGCGTCGGCGACAGAGAGCGGACACGGTGGCCACACGGGCGAAATGGCTCTTTCGAGTTCCGGCTCCTCCACCCCTTCGAAAGGGAAGGTGCGCGAGTACTTCATTGCCGCAGATGTGGTGGATTGGGATTATGCGCCGTCCGGAAAGAACGGCACCACCGGCGAAGAGTTCGATGATGTTGCGAAGGTCTTTACCGAACAGGGCCCTAACCGAATCGGGCACGTGTACCGGAAGTCGATCTACCACGGCTACACCGACGCAACCTTCACCCGCCAAATCGTTCGACCAAAGACCGACGCGTACATGGGGCAGTTGGGACCGATCATTCGTGCTGAGGTGGGCGACACCATCAAGGTCACCTTCAAGAACAACACTCCTTTCCCAGCATCTGTGCACCCTCACGGCGTCTTCTACGACAAGAATTCCGAAGGTGCGCCGTATGCCGGACACACCGGAAACGATGACGCAGTCCCCCTTGGCGGAACTCACGACTATCTCTGGCAAGTCCCCGAACGCGCAGGTCCAGGGCCAATGGATGGCAGCACGGTGATGTGGATGTACCACTCTCACGCCGACGAGGCAGCTGATGTGTACGCCGGATTGATGGGACCGATGGTGATCACCAAGAAAGGAATGGCCAAACCAGACGGCTCACCAAAGGACTTCGATCGAGAGGTCTTCATGAACTACGAAGTCCAAAATGAGACAGGGAGCCCATGGATCGACTGGAACATCGAACATCATGCGAGCGATCCGGCATCGGTTGATGTTGATGATGAGGAATTTGGCGAAAGCAACCTCATGCATGGCATCAATGGTTATGTCTACGGCAACATGCCAGAAGTTGAGCTCTCGAAAGGTAAGAAGACTCGCTGGTACTTGATGGCGATGGGCACCGAGGTCGATCTTCACACACCTCATTGGCACGGCAACACAGTGCTGGCCATGGGAATGCGCATGGACACTGTTTCAGTGTTTCCCGCAACCATGATCACCGCCGACATGACTCCTGACAACTCAGGTAACTGGCTCTTCCATTGCCACGTGAATGATCACCTTTCGGCCGGGATGGTGGGTTCTTACAAGGTTTCGTAAGACAGCCTCCAACCGAGTTGAGACCCCGGAGTCCGCCCTCCGGGGTCTCTCCATTTTTCGGTTCCATCGAGGCTCTGGCCCTTCTAGTGACAGTTGCTCTCCAGATGCCCGGCACATCAGGTCGCTGGCGCTCCAGAGGTCAGTTCCTCAGCAGGTGACCGCTCGTCTCTGCATGACCATTCCTCGCCAGGTGATCATTCATCTGCACACCGTGCGAGCTGTTGGTCGCCGAGGTTTCGTTGACGCCTCAACTTCCTATCTCGGTCAAGCAAGAGCGTCAGGGGCGATACGGTTCATCGATGCCCTTCGTTCAGGCCCCTAGCGCCAGAATCCACTACGAGGTCTCCGGTTCTGGACCCCGCCTGATGCTGCTCAATGGCAGCGGCACCACTATCGAGAACAGCCGCCTCCTCATTGATTTCTTGGCGTCACATTTTGAGGTTGCGGTTCACGATCAGCGAGGTCTCGGCGCAACCGACTTGGCGGCCGCTACTGCAACGATGGCCGACTACGGAGACGACGTTTTGGTTCTCCTTGACCATCTCGGGTGGGACACCTGCCGAGTCGTTGGGCTGAGTTTTGGTGGCATGGTCGCTCAAGAGTTTGCGGTCACTCACCCTGAACGCATCGATCGGTTGGCCCTGCTGTGCACCTCGCCCGGAGGAGCAGGCGGTTCGTCGTATCCACTGCACGAGTTGTCAGCGCTTGAGCCTGAGGAGCGAGCGAGAGTTAACCAGCGCATCATGGATCTTCGATTCACCGATGACTGGTTGATCGAACACGAATCCGATCGAGGGTTGGTGGAGATGATGCGCCAACGTTGGTCAGCGCCAATTACCGATGCGGTGCAGCGGGGCGAGGAACTGCAACTCAACGCCCGTCGGCATCACGATGCGTTTGACCGGCTCCGCAACATTGCCTGCCCCACGTTGGTTGCAGCTGGTCGATTTGATGGAACAGCACCTTTGGCCAACTCCGAAGCGCTCGCTCGAGAAATTCCCTTGGGCGAATTGCGCGTCTACGACGGCGGGCACATGTTCTTTTTGCAGGACCGACAAGCGTTTCCTGCCATCATCGAATTTCTGTCGGTCTAGCTGCTACACGCACTGGCCAAATCTGCGGCGGCTGGCGGCTGGCGGCTGGCAATCCCAGGGTGGGTCACCCCAGCATCAAGTGGACACGGAAAGTTTGGTGAGACTCAGCTACACCCGCTAGTAGTCCCGCACTCCTGACAGACGAAACACGAGCCGGCCCGCGTCATGGCGACTCCGCAGGTCATGCAGAGCGGAGCGTCGACTGTGCGAGGAGCTAGAGCCATCACATCGTCAATGGGACGAGAGGGAGGATCAGCGGCGACGTCGCTTCCGGTGCGCGATCCAACAGCCTGCTCCTCAACGCCTGGCAGCGTGGGCTGAGTTCGTTCGGAGTTGGAAAGAATCCCCATGGTCGTGCGGTCCGAGATGCTCAGGTACTCCAGAGCCAAACGACGGAAGAGGTAGTCGATCAGGCTGGTTGCGATACGCAGCTCGGGATCATCGGTGATACCCGCCGGCTCAAACCGCATTCCTACAAAGGCATCGACGAACGCTTGCAGTGGAACGCCGTACTGCAGACCATGACTCACAGAAATGGCGAAGGCATCCATGATTCCAGCCAATGTGGAACCCTGCTTTGACACCCGGATGAACAACTCACCAGGCCGACCGTCGGCGTACTCCCCTACCGTCACGAAACCCTTGCAATCAGCCACCCTGAACTCAAAGGTTCGCGAACTTCTTGTCCTTTGCAAACGCTCTCTCGTTGGCCGAGCGGCAATGGCGGTGACGGCCTCTGCCACCACCACTGGAGAAGTTGACGACTCAGAAGTGTCCGCCCGCTGCTCCGAGGACTTACCAGTGCTGAGCGGTTGGCCGACCTTGCAATTATCTCGATAGACCGCAACGCACTTGATGCCCATCTGCCACGCATCAAGCAGCAACTGGTACATATCGTCGGCTGTTGTCTCTTCGGGGACGTTGACCGTTTTGCTCATTGCCCCAGAAAAGAACGGCTGAATAGCAGCCATCATTCGGAGGTGACCGTGGTACGAGATCACGTTGTCGCCCATTGCGCAGGCAAAGACAGGAAGGTGCGCCGGGTCTAGGTGCGGGGCTCCAAGGATGGAATGGTGCTCAGCGATGTACTCAACTATTTCGCGGATCTGCTCTGGTCCGTAGCTCAGGCGCTCCAGAGCTCGTGGCACTGTCTGGTTCACGATCTGCATGGTGCCGCCGCCCACCAACTTCTTGAACTTCACGAGGCCGAGGTCTGGCTCAATACCGGTGGTGTCGGCATCCATCATGAACGAAATGGTTCCGGTTGGAGCCGCCACGCTGAGTTCGGCGTTGCGGGCTCCTGAGCGGGAGATCCGCTCGACCGCCTTACGCCACAGCAGGTTGAGTCGTTCGTTCAGCTCGGGTTGGCCGCTCACGCGAGGCACCGCAACAGCAGCGTCAAGGTGCATTTTGTACACGCCGCCCCAAGCCGTTGCATCACCCGCGTAAAGAGGAGCCGCACCGAGCCGTTCGGCGAGTTCGGTAGATCGAACTGCTGCTGCGCCAGTCAGGACGCCCGTAACGGCAGCAGCCCAGTTGCGCCCCTGGTCAGAGTCATAGGGGAATCCGAGCGCCATCAGACAGGCACCAAGGTTGGTGTAACCGATACCGATGTCCCGACTGCGGTGCGCTACGTCGGCAATTTTTTCTGTTGGGTAGTCCGACGCACCGACGAGCACGTCTTGGGCGGTGATCAGGATCCGAACGGAATGCTCAAACGCCTCAACGTCGAATACGCCATCCGGGCCGAGGAACGACAACAGGTTGAGCGAAGCAAGGTTGCAAGCGCTGTTCGCCAGCCGAAGGTGTTCCGAGCATGGGTTGGATGCCTCGATTCGGCCCGCATTCGGCGTGGTGTTCCAGTTGTTGATGGTGGTGTCGAACTGCACACCAGGGTCAGCGCACTCCCATGCGGCCTCGGCGATCTCTCGAAGAAGTTGCCTCGCTGGAACACGTTCAATGACCTCGCCGTTGGTGCGGCCACGCAGCTCCCATGTGCGATCGTCAATAGCTGCCCGCATGAAGTCATCGGTAAGACGGACGGAGTTGTTGGCATTTTGATACTGGATCGAGATGGCGTCTGCGCCGTCGAGCCCCATATCGAATCCGGCGTCTCGCAGCACTCGTGCTTTGCGTTCTTCTCGTGCTTTGCACCAAATGAACTCACGTACATCGGGGTGATCAACATCGAGAATGACCATCTTTGCGGCGCGGCGGGTAGTACCGCCGCTCTTGATGGTTCCGGCTGAGGCATCTGCGCCTCGCATGAAACTCACTGGACCTGATGGCGAACCGCCACCGCTCAGAAACTCTTTGGAAGAGCGGAGTTTCGACAGGTTGGCGCCGGCTCCGGAGCCACCCTTGAAGATGACGCCCTCCTCTTCGTACCACTTGAGAATGGAACGCAGGTCGTCGTGAACATCCAAGATGAAACAGGCGGCCGCTTGCTGAGCGACACCCGGTACACCGATATTGAACCAAACGGGCGAGTTGAACGATGCCATCTGATGCAGCAACAGGAATCGAAGTTCGTCAGCGAACAGCTGAGATTCGGCTTCATCTGCAAAGTGGCCGTCTCTGCGTCCCCACGCAGCGATAGTGGTGACTACTCGGTCGATTACTTGGCGGAGCGACGACTCACGCTGCGGCGATCCCGCAGGTCCCCGGAAGTACTTCTGGCTCACGATATTTGAGGCGTTGACCGACCAACTCACCGGGAACTCAACGCCAAGTTGCTCAAATGCAACGCTGCCATCGCGGTAGTCAGTCAGGCGAGCGTCACGCCGCTCCCATTCCACCTCGCTATACGGAGACAGACCAGGAAGCGTAAATCGCCGCTCCAACCGTGTGGACATATGGGGCGAGACAAGACTCACGAGAACTTCCTCCAGCTCGAACGAGCAGTAACAGCATGCGCAGAGCGACAGTGCAGCCGGTGCAGAACCAACTGGACGGCAGCAGGATTTGAATCCGAGGCGTCACAGCCTCGTGATCGAGAAAGAAGGTCTGGCGCGGACAACCGGGCGAAGGCAGGACGGGAGTCCCTCGGTCCTCTAGGAACCGTTGGAACTTCCAAACCCCCAGGAGTCGTCAGTTCACAATGTGATCTGACGCCAGCCACCATTCCAGTCGTCCACGCCACGACCCGCATACCGCACCCTAGGCACCCCTGCCTGTGGGTCGAAAGAGGACAACCATGTGAATTTCCTAGATTTCTTTCCACAGCTGAGTGGATAACCCCGCCAAGCGATAGTTGAGTTGCACACGCAGAGCGCGGAATCCCAACAATCTGACCACCCACAGTTGCGCATCTGGTGTCTTTTAGATCACTTGGATACATCTCATTCTCCACAGCTACTGCACAACCTGTGGACATCTCCCTCGCTAGGGTGCCACGGTGCGACAGTTGATGCCTGCCGAACTTAAGTTGACCGACCTCGGGGCCCATTTGGGAGACGATCGACATCCTGAGCGGGCGGATCGACCGTGGATTATGGCGAACATGGTCACCAGCGTTGACGGAGCGATTGCTATTGACGATCGGTCGGGAGGTCTTGGCGGTGAGCCCGATCGGCTGATGTTCAGTGCGATTCGATCGCTCCCTGACGTTATTTTGGTTGGAGCGGGAACGGCCAGAACCGAACGCTACCGCCGACCACCAGTTGGTGAGTCCTCGCATCATCGGCTGGCCCGGGGTCAGACACCGGCCCCGCGACTCGCAATTGTCACGAACAGCGGTGTGTTTCCAGATGATCAACCGTTCCTGAGCGGCGCGGGCGAGCCACCCATCGTGTTCCATTCCGAAGGGTCCCAGCTGAACAAACAACATCCGGAGCTGGAGTGGTGTGCCGCTGGGGACCAACAGGTGGACCTTGGATTGGTGATTCGCGAGCTCCACGATCGCGGAGCGAGAAGTGTTCTTTGCGAAGGTGGCCCGACGTTGCTGGGGAATCTCCATGAGGCCGATCTGATTGACGAGCTCTTCATCACGATCTCGCCACAGCTTGTGGGCGGAGTGAACCAGTCGTTGCTCGGAAGCTCTCAATCGGTAACACGTAACGTCGAATTGCACCGACTGATAACGGACGAAGGCGTGCTGTTCTGCACTTACCGACGACCTACCTGAGGCCGACCTGGCCCCGACCGCTTGCTCAGTTCGAGGGGGTGCCAGGATCGACAGGTTGGCTTGAATCGGGATCTGGATCGTTGAGGAGCAGGATCTCTCGCTCAAAGTCTTCTGGCCCTGAAAAGCCCTTGTAGACGCTGGCGAAACGCACCGCAGCGACCGAATCAACCCGGCGAAGTTCTTCCAGGGCCAGTGCACCCACTTGGGCACTTTCCACTTCGCCACCGTGGACTTGCAATCGATCCTCAACCGATCCCATAAGCGCCGTGATGGCATCTTCGCTGACTGGCCGCCCTTTGCAAGCGGACCGGACGCCATCCTCGACCTTTCGGCGGTCGAACGCTTCACGACGTCCGTCGCGTTTGACCACGCTAGGAAGCACCTCTTCGATTCGCTCGAAGGTGGTGAATCGGGCAGCACAATGCTCACACTGGCGACGCCGCCGAATAGAGGAGCCATCGTCGCTTGACCGAGAGTCGACCACCCGGTCCTCGAGTCCTCCACAGGCTGGGCATCGCACGGCTTGGACGCTACCCGTGCCGAACCGAGGGCGCATACCCGGCCCGGATACTCGTTGGAGGACGCTGCCAGAGCCATACGCCACAGCCATCTCAGGACTGAGGAACTCGGAGAATGTCACCGGCTTGGATTGTCCCTGCAGAGTCCGCAACAGTCGGGTTGGCCCCGACGAGCTGATCGACGGCATCACGCCTATCTCCCCCCGGCAACACCTGCCCAGCGATCGACCAAAGGGAATCACCCGAACGGACCTCGTAGAACTGCTCCGCCACTGGCCCAGTTGCTGCCGATGCAGTGAGGCCAGACCATGCCAGACCCACCAGTTGCACCGCAGCTAGCACCAGAACGACGAGCAACGACACAACAAAGAGTCGGCGGCGCAGATACATGCGCCGAAGCTGCAGCACCTGTGATGAACGGCCACCGTGGATGACACGCAGCGCCGGCTTCGACTCTGGCGGAAGTGACGCAGGGCGGGAGATGGGTCGACTCGCTGCAGCCGACGCTGAGTCGGTTCCGGTGAGTCGCTGTGCGGAGTTGAGTTCAATTACTGCTGCCATGGGTTCATTCTCCTGATGCGGTGTGACATCCGGGTTTACCGGTTGCCGTTCTGTCTGGCTGATCCGCTCCAACGGGCGATTTCTTGCCCTTTCGCACACCTGCCCGGCCCAGCTCCGGCGATGCAGTTGACTCGCTGGATCCACGTTGCAAGTTCATGTGAACTCACGCAACAGATTGCGAGATCGAACGGATGTTCGAATTACACTGTCGTCGAACATTCGTTCGATGTCAAGGATGTAATCGAACGAATGTTCCACCACTTTGGGCACTCACGGTGCTACGGTTCCAAACACACGTTCGATCCATCGTGGCCATCCGCCACACAAGCACTCGACTACAGGAGTTGTAATGAGCGAATCTTCACTCACACGCCGTCAGCAGCAGATCCTTGAGGTCATTGAGCGCACAGTTCGCGAGCGCGGGTACCCGCCATCGGTGAGGGAGATCGGCGAGGCGGTCGGCTTGGCCTCCCCTTCTACCGTTCACAGCCATCTGCACTCACTGCAGCAGATGGGCTATCTGCGCAGGGACCCCTCAAAGCCCAGAGCTATTGAGGTCACCGCCGACACGGCCAGCGGCATGACAGCTGAGCGCCGGCCAACCCGGCACGTTCCGCTTGTAGGAGATGTGGCGGCAGGAACTGGCGTACTCGCTCAGGAACAGGTTGAAGAACTCGTTCCGCTTCCAGCGGACTTCACTGGAGAGGGCGAACTCTTCATGCTGCGAGTCCGCGGCGAATCGATGATCGAAGCAGGAATCCTCAACGGCGACTTCATTGTCGCTCGGGTGGAGACTCAGGCAAAGAACGGCGACATTGTCGTGGCAGGAATCCCCGGAGAGGAAGCTACCGTCAAGACATATTTCAGCAAAGGCGGGACCGTCACGCTTGAGCCAGCGAACTCGACGATGGAGCCAATGAAGTTTGCAGCCGACGAGGTCAGAATCTTTGGCAAAGTCGTCACCGTGCTCCGCAAAGTCTGATCTCTGCCCGCAGCGGCGGACGATTTCCCAAGGCTTCGCCGCAGGCAACCTGCTATCTGGAAACAGTGATGAAGCGGCAAGCCGGTGCCCGCCAGTTTCGCTCGACTAATGACTCAGCGGACTCAGTTGCTGTGCAGCGCGGCGTTGAGCTCGCCCCATTCACCCTCGCGAGCGATTACCTCGACGGCTCCGCTGAGCGAGTTTCGACGGAACAACAATCCAGGTTGACCGCTGAGGTCTCTTGCCTTCGCCTGTGCTCCGTCAGGAAGCGTCACCACGGTGCCGCCGGTGACGTACAGGCCAGCCTCAACTACGCAACCGTTGCCAAGGGAAATGCCGATGCCAGCGTTGGCACCAATCAGGCAACCCTCCCCCACGGTGATGACTTCCTTACCGCCGCCAGACAAGGTGCCCATAATTGACGCACCACCACCGAGGTCTGATTCGCTGCCAACAACAACACCAGCGGAAATACGACCTTCGACCATCGCTGAACCAAGCGTCCCGGCGTTGAAGTTCACGAAACCCTCATGCATAACCGTGGTGCCTTCAGCGAGGTGTGCACCCAGCCTCACCCGGTCGGCATCAGCGATTCGCACCCCGGTCGGCACCACGTAATCGGTCATTCTCGGGAACTTGTCCACGCTGGTGACGTTGACCGTGACCCCGTTCGCACGGAGGGCACTGCGCGCCGCACCGAACGACGACACATCGCATGGACCGTGGTTGGTCCACACAACATTCGCCAGCAGACCAAAAGCTCCATCGAGGTTCGCTCCGTGAGGACGAATCAGTCGGTGACTGAGGAGGTGCAAACGAAGGTAGACATCGTGAGCATCCACAGGCGGAGCGGCGAGGTCAGAAATAAACGTGACCACGACAGCGCGTTCGACTGGCAGAACCGGAATGCTTGGCTCCGCCGATGCCAGCACGCTGAGGAAGTCTGCGTTCGGGTGAGCAGCAGCGTCATTGATTGCAGGCGCCATGATCTGAGCGAGATCCTGCAAATTCTCCGGGCTGAGCACATGTGATCCTGCGGTTCCAGAGACTCCGAGGACCGCGGCGATAAGTGCCGCTGAGCCGAGGTTCTCCTGAAGGTTCACAGTCCCGAACCAGGTGTCAAGGATTGAACCATCTGCGGTCGAGCGAGTCGCAATTCCGACGCCATATGCAACCGGAGCAGTCCAGCCCTCACGGTTGGCTGCAGCGTCGATAACTGCCTTGAGTTCGGTCATGTCAGTAGGACGGTCAGCGATAGCCACTGGGTTCCTCCGTGGGATGAAGAGTCTGGATGCACAAACGCATCGGGCGCAGGACGGTAGCGCGATGTGGTTCCACGCGGTACCGGAGACCCGCCGGCAATCCGTCTACACGCCGTCAGTGAGGAGATTGTTGAGCGCTGTGAAGCTACGTTCCAAGCTGGCTCTGGTCACCCGCTCATCTGCAGTGTGAGCGAGTGTTGGATCGCCCGGACCGAGATTCACCGCCGGAATTCCACGTTCGGAAAAGCGAGCGACGTCGGTCCACCCGAGCTTTGCCGATACGGACAGATTGTTACGAGTGATCAGTGACTCCACAACGCTGTTGGTGACAGCAGGTAGCGCCGCAGAGGCAACGTCATCGAGTTCGAATGAATCGCCCGACTCAAGGAATGGAGCTAGGAACTGCCGAACATGGGCTTCTGCCTGCTCCGGTGTTCTATCTGGTGCGAATCGGTGTCCGAGAGAGATCCGCACTTGGTCTGGGACCACGTTGCCCGACACTCCCCCGTCAATACCCACAGCGAGCAGTGCCTCATGAAACTGACAACCCGAAATCACTGGCTTCCGCGGCTCATATTCGTGCAGAGCGGTGAGCAGCGGACCGGCCCGATGAACAGCATTGAGCCCCATCCACGCTCGAGCCGTATGAGCCCTGTGCCCGTTGAGCGTCACCGTGCCGCGAAGCGTTCCCTGACAACCGGCTTCTATATGGCCGTCTGTTGGTTCGCCCAAGATCGCTACATCCGCTGACAGCAGATCGGGGCGCAACTCGAAAAGTTCGCCTAGCCCGCTATGCGCAGCAGCAACTTCCTCTCTGGCGTACCAGACGTAGGTCACGTCAGTCGCTGGAGCAACCTGGCGCTCGGCGAGCGCCAACATGACAGCAAGTCCGCCCTTCATATCGGCCGAGCCAAGCCCCCACAGGACGTCATCGTCAATGCGTCCTGGCAAGTTGCCGTTTTCCGGGACGGTGTCGGTATGGCCGCCA
>Ga0164294_10003875_pt1 | contig 13215 bp, 10 predicted proteins | sample GEODES005metaG_FD_111479 | JGI IMG/M metagenome (GOLD analysis project Ga0164294, IMG submission 111479) | Oligotrophic lake water microbial communities from Sparkling Lake, Wisconsin, USA - GEODES005 metaG | ecosystem: Environmental > Aquatic > Freshwater > Lake | place: USA: Sparkling Lake... | reverse complement strand
GAACGCCGCTGTTGGCCTTCTCGCCTTCCAGCTTGATTTCGGTCTTGAACTCGAAATCGGCCAACGCGCCCTTCCAGAACAGATAGACCGGCGCGCTGCTGCTGCCGTCGCTGGCCGACACGATCGCACCATCGCTCACGCGCCAGGCGTCCATCTGGCCTTCCCAGCCGGCCAGCGTGCGGCCGTCGAACATCGGCTGCCAGCCCTCATGTGCTGCAAAATCATAGGCGGCCGGCTCCACATAACGTGGCGTGCGCGCCCTGGCCGTGGCTGGGGCCGGGTCGGGCGCCGGCTGGGCAGCGGCTGCGCTGGCCAGGGCACCAAAGGCAAGCAGGATGCGGCTCATGGCCATGGATAGACTCCGCGGGTGGTGGCGAGGATCGGCGGCGCCGGTGGCCCCGGCGGCATAACGGAAAAGGCCGGGATGTCGGCCGGCACCGTGTCGCGGCTCATCAGTTCCACCCGCGATCCATCGCCATCGAACAGGTGGATCAGCCAGTGGCGATTGTTGCCCACCGCGGTGCGCAGCCGCATGTCGTCAAACCCGCCGCGCCGTTTCAGCGTTTCGCGCGCGGCATGCATGTCATCGATTTCCAGCGCGAAATGATAGACCGCGCCGTACACTTCGCGGGTATATTGCGGCAGCGTCACCGGATTCTCCGGGTCGAGCGGCGGATTCTTGGTTTCCAGATTGCGGTCGCTTGCCGGGGTTTCGACATAATCACCGCGCGGGCCGGGCAGCAGACGTCCCCAGCCGAGGCTGCGGAAAAACGCCTTGGTCGGCTCGTCGCGCACCATGGTGCCGGCGTGCAGCAGGCGCGTCGAGACGCGGTTGGTGCCGAGCAGCTTGCCCATGAGCCGGCTCTGCCGTGAGCCTTTGGCATATTCCATGAAATCCAGCGGTGTGCCGTTCGGCGCCACGATCCGGAACATCGGATTGCCATCGGCGCCGGTCGTGATCGCGCCGGGCACCAACCCTTGTCCCACATAGATGTCGCGCAGCTTGCGCACGTCAGACGCCTGCACCACCAGCCGCGCCTGACGGATCAGCTCCACCTTGGCCACCGGCAGCAGCTCGATGTATTGATCGTCGTTGACCTTGAAATAGACCGAACGGATCGCGCCGGCCTTGTCCTTCAAGGTGAAGGCCTCGGCAAAGCCCAGCACATCGCCATAGAAGGCCCGCGCCTTGGCAAGATCGCTCACCGTGACGCTTACCTGGGCCAGGCCCAGGATCGGCAGGTCCTTGATCTCCACCGGCGGCGGTGGCGGGGCTGCCTGCGCCCACAACGGCGCGTGTGCCACCAGCCCCAACGCGATCCCCGCTGCCATCAACAATCTGGCCCGCATCCTGATCCTCCCCCTCGGCGTGTCGATATGTACGAACCAGACCGTAACAAAGCATAGACCGCAACCGGCGGCGATCAAAGCCTCTGTTGGCCTGCGCCATCCAAATGCCTGTGCCGGCAATTGCCAGCGTCGTCCGGCTGACGCATGCTGCGGCCATGGCGGGTCGGCGTTTCGGAACGGGAATGGGCGAGGCCAGTGCGCTGGCCTTGCTGCTTGCAGGCTGCAGCGGCGGCGGCAATGCCCCGACGATTCCGGCACCACCCGTGGTGACACCGGCGCCCACCCCCACCCCGACCCCCACACCCCCACCGACCACCAGCAGCTTCAACACCGCCGAATATCGCCGCTCCAACGGCGCAGTGGGTGTGCAGGCGCTTGCCGCCTATGATCGCGGCGCTTCGGGGCAGGGCGTGACGCTGGCGGTGATCGATTCGGGCGTGAACCCGGCGCTCGGCGAGTTTGCCGACCGCATTTCGGCCGCCAGCCGCGATGTGGCGTCCAGCCGGGTGCTGGCCGATGAACGCGGCCATGGCACATCGGTGGCCGGCGCTGCTGTCGCGGCGCGCAACGGCAGCGGCATCCATGGCATCGCCCCGCTGGCAACGCTGCTGGCCCTGCGCGCCGACACGCCGGGCAGCTGCAACGATGAAGGCTGCACCTACGCCAGTTCGGCCATTGCTGCCGGGCTGGATGCCGCGATTGCTGGCGGTGCGCGGGTGGTCAACGTGTCCTTGGGCGGCACCACCACCACCTCGGGGCTGCGCGCGGCGGCCGGGCGGGTCAGCAGTGCCGGCATCGTGCTGGTGCTGTCGGCCGGCAACGAAAGCCTGCCCACGCCGGAAGGGTTTGCCAACCAATTGACCGCCATGGGCCAAACCACCACGCTGGTGGTGGGCGCCATCACCGAGGCCGGCGAGATCGCCGATTTTTCCAATCGCGCCGGGGTGTTGATCAGCAATTATCTGGTGGCACCCGGCGTGTCGGTGCGCAGCTTCAACCAGGATGGCACGGCGTTTCTGTACAGCGGCACGTCGATCGCGGCGCCGGTGGTGAGTGGTTCGGTGGCGTTGCTGGCGCAGGCCTTCCCGGCTCTGACCGGCGCGCAGATTGTCGAGATCCTGCTGCGCACCGCCGATGATCTGGGCGCGCCGGGGCCCGATGCCATCTATGGCCAGGGCCGATTGAACCTGGCCCGCGCCTTTGCGCCCGTGGCCGGGCTGACCTCGGCCAGCGGCACGCCGGTCACGCTGGGCGGCATCCTTGGCGGCCCCCTGGGCGATGGCGGCGCGCTGCGCAGCGCACTGGCGATGGCGCCGGCGCGTGATGGCTATGCGCGGCCGTTCACGGTCGATCTGGGGCAGGGGCTGGCCAATGCCGCCCCCGGCCGTCTGGCGGCACGCCTGTTTGCGCAAGCAGCGCTGAGCGCCGTCACGCAGGAGGGCGGCACTGTGGCGGCGTTCCGGCTGAACGGCGATCCCCGCAACCTGTGGCTTGGTGATCGTGCCACCATGGCGGCACTGGCGCCGGGCGCCGCGCCGCAAGCCAGCCCGGCCGGGCATGTGCGGCTTGCGCTGAACACGGGCCAGGTGATTGCCGCCGGCCATGGCGAGGCAGCGACCAGCCTGATGCAACTGGCCGACAGCAGTGCCGCGTCGCCCGATCTGATCACCGCCGACGCGGCGCTGCCTATCGGCAGCCGCCCGCTGGGCGCGGCCGCGCTGGCGCAGCCGATCGGCGCCTTCACCCTTGCGGCTGGTTTCGGGCAGGCGGTGCTGCCGATGACGCGCGGCGAATCGGCAGCGCGCCAGTCCACCGCGCTGCTGCGGCTGTCGCGGCGCTGGTCCGGCCTGGAACTGGCCGGCCTGCTGCGGATGGATGATGAAACCGGCAGCCTGGCCGGTACGCGGTTGTCGGGCGGCTTCGGCCTGGCCGGCGGCAGCACGCTCAGCCTTGGCGTGGCGGCGCGGCTGGCGGTGGGGCGCTGGGCACTGGCAGGCGATTGGCGCCGCGCGCGCAGCCGGCTGGCGCTCAATCCCGGCCTGATCGCGGCGGCCGGCACGCTGGCCGGTGATGCCGCCAGCCTGTCGCTCAGCCGCGCAGGCCGGGCCGGCGATGTGCTCAGCCTGGCGGTCGTGCGCCCGCTGGCGCTGGCGGGGCCGCTGTGGCTGGCCGGCGGCAGTGGCCCGGTGCAACTGGGGCCAACGCAACGCGAGACCGCGCTGGAAGCCCTCTATGCCCGGGTGCTGCCCGGCGGCGGCCAGGTGCAGTTCAGCCTGTTCCACCGCGACCATCCCGGCCACATTGCGGCATCAGCGCCGGATCAGGGCGCTGCGCTGCGCCTGCTGTGGGGTTGGTAGGTGCAACTCATCCACAGGCAATATCGGCTATGGTCAACGCGGGGGCTGGCGCTCACCCTGTGAATCGGCTTAACGCTTCTCTCCCATGACGCGGTATATTTTCATCACCGGCGGCGTGGTCTCCTCGCTCGGTAAAGGCCTTATGGGCGCTTCCTTGGCAGCGCTGCTGCAGGCGCGCGGATTCCGGGTGCGCATCCGGAAATTCGATCCCTATCTGAATGTCGATCCCGGCACGATGAGCCCCTATCAGCACGGCGAAGTGTTCGTGACCGACGATGGTGCGGAGACCGATCTCGATCTTGGCCATTATGAACGCTTCACCGGCGTCCCATCGCTGAAGACCGACAATATCACCTCGGGCCGCATCTATCAGGACATCATCGCCCGCGAACGCCGCGGCGAATTTCTGGGCGGCACCGTGCAGGTGATCCCGCATGTGACCGATGCCATCAAGGAATTTGCCGGCGCGAAGACCGATGATCTGGATTTCATGATCTGCGAAATCGGCGGCACCGTCGGCGATATCGAAGGCCTGCCGTTCCTGGAAGCAATCCGCCAGATGTCGGCCGATCATGGGCGCAGCAATGTCTGCTATATCCACGTCACGCTGGTGCCGTTCATCGCTGCGGCTGGAGAGCTGAAAACCAAGCCCACCCAGCACAGCGTGGCCGAATTGCGCGGCATCGGCATCCAGCCCGACGTGCTGGTGTGCCGATCCGAATATCCACTGCCCGAAAGTGATCGCGCCAAGATCGCGCTGTTCTGCAATGTCCGCAAGGAAGCGGTGATCTCCGCGCTCGATGCCGCGTCCATCTATGAAGTGCCGCTGCAATATCATGCCGAAGGGCTGGACGATGAAGTGCTGCGGGCCTTTGGCGTGCATGATGCGCCGCCCCCCGTTCTGACCCGCTGGCAGGATATTTCGGCGCGTATCCAGAGCCCGGAAGGCGAAGTCACCATCGGCGTGGTCGGCAAATATACCGGCATGAAAGACGCCTATAAATCGCTGACCGAAGCGCTGGTGCACGGCGGACTGGCCAACCGCGTGAAGGTCAACATCAAGTGGCTGGATGCCGAAGAGTTCGAGACCGAGGATGTCGCGGCGCGGCTGGAGCCGATGCACGGCATATTGGTGCCGGGCGGCTTTGGCGAGCGCGGCAGCGAGGGCAAGATCGCCAGCGTGCGCTTTGCCCGTGAACGCGGCGTGCCGTTTTTCGGCATCTGCCTCGGCATGCAGATGGCCTGCATCGAAGCGGCGCGCAACGAAGCCGGCATCGATGCCGCATCGACCACCGAATTCGGGCCGACCGACGCGCCCATTGTGGGCCTGATCACCGAATGGATGAGCGCGGCCGGCCTGCAGACGCGCGCCGTAGGCGGCGATCTGGGCGGCACCATGCGCCTGGGCGCCTATCCGGCCACCTTGGCGCACAACAGCGTGGTCGCCAGCGTCTATGGCGCGACCGACATCGCCGAGCGCCACCGCCACCGTTATGAGGTGAACGTCGCCTATCGCCCGCAACTGGAAGCTGCCGGCCTGATCTTTTCCGGCATGTCGCCCGACGGCCTGTTGCCCGAAGTGGTCGAACGGCCGGACCATCCCTGGTTCATCGGCGTGCAGTTCCACCCGGAACTGAAATCCAAGCCCTTCGATCCACATCCGCTGTTCGCCGGCTTCATCAAGGCGGCGATGGCGCAGAGCCGGCTGGTTTGACCCGTATTGACGTTTGTATAGACAAGGTGTGATAACGCGTTGCCGATGCTGGGTGTTGGCGGTTTTGACTGGGATCCGGGCAATCGGGACAAGTGCCTGAAACATGGCGTTTCAGTCGATGAGATTGAAGCGGTGTTTCGCCACCGGCACCATGTGTTCCCCGATCCTGCCCATTCCACGGGCGAAACCAGGCTGCTGGCAATCGGCATCGGTGGTTCGGGCCGACATGTGTTCGTGGCGTTCACCATGCGCCAACGGGGGCATGATCGGCTGATCCGCCCGATCAGTGCCCGGTACATGCATGCAAAGGAAATCGCCCATTATGAGCAAGCCATTGCCCGCGCTGGCCAGTGATGCCGAAGCCGAAGCCTTTGTCGAAACGGCGGATCTGACCGCCTACGACCTGTCCGCCATGGTGCCGCACAGCTTTGAATTCGCGCCCAAAACCGCTCAGGTCAACATGCGGTTTCCCGAACCGCTGCTCGCCGCCGTCAAGGCCCAGGCGGCCGTGCTCGGCATGTCGTATCAGCGTTTCATTCGGCACACGCTGGAAGCGGCGCTCCACAAGGCGGAGCGTTGATCGGAATCGCTGCTGCCTCTTGCTCCTGTGCACTTGCCGCCCGCGGCTTCTCCCGCCACAGTTGACGGCATGACACCGATCACCCCCGCCGATCTTGCGCTGCGCATTGCGGCGCGGCGGCGGCTGGGCGAAACCTTGGTGGTGGGCGTCACCGGATCGGTGGCCGTGGGCAAGACGACATTGGCCCGACAGATTGCCGACGCCTTGGGGCCGGGCGTGGACATTGTCTCCACCGATGGCTTCCTGAAGCCCAATGTCGTGCTGGAGGCGCAGGGCCTGATGATGCGCAAGGGCTTTCCCGAAAGCTATGACGCGCCGGCGCTGGCGGCGGCGATTGCCGGCCTGAAAACCGGCCCGGTAACTGTGCCGGCCTATAGCCACGCCAGCTATGATGTCGATCCGGCCGCTGCTCGCACCATCGGCGGTGCTGATATCGTGCTGGTCGAAGGGCTGGGCCTGGCGCCGGGTGCCGACGGCCAGCGTCCGCCGGTCGATCTGCTGGTCTATATCGACGCGGAGGAGGCCGACATCATCGCCTGGTTCCTCGCGCGGTTCATGGCGCTGTGGCAGGCGGCTGCCGATGATCCCACCAGCTTTTACGCGCGCTTCCGCCACATGAGCGAGGAAGAAGCGCGGGCCTTTGCCCTCAATGTGTGGGCCGGCATCAACCGGCCCAACTGGCAGGATCATATCGCCCGCGGCCTGCCGGTGGCCGATCTGGTGGTGAAGAAATTGGCCGATCACGCGCTTGTGCTGGCGCGGGGGATCGACGCGCCCCGGCCGTAGTCATTGCCGCACGGGTTTGCCAAAGCTGCTTGAGCGGTTACGGGCTCCGGCCACCAGATTTCGGGCCTGCCCTTGGCCCAGCACAGGAACCGCCCGCTTGACCGATGTCCTTTCCCGTTTCGCCCTGTTGTTGGCGACTGCGCCAGCGGCGCTTGCCTCTGCCCAAACCGCGCCGACGCAGGTGGCGCAGGCCGTGCCGGAGGATGACGAGCAGATCACCGTGTCCACCGCGCGCCTGCCCGGTCAGGTGGTGGGCGACATCAAGCCGGAGGTCAGCTTTGGCGCCCAGGAGCTGCGCGCCATTGGTGCCGGATCGATCACCGAACTGCTGGGCGAACTGGCGCCGCAGACCCGATCCGGCCGCGGCCGTGGCGGCGGGCCGCCGGCGGTGCTGATCAATGGCAAGCGCGTGTCGGGCTTTGCAGAAATCCGCAACATCCCGCCCGAAGCCATCCTGCGCGTCGATGTGCTGCCCGAGGAAGTCAGCCTGAAATATGGCTTCCGCGCTGATCAGCGGGTGATCAACTTCGTGCTGCGCCCGCGCTTTTCGGCATGGACCGGCGAGCTCGACATCGGCGGGCCGACCGACGGCGGGCGTTTTTCGACCGAGCTTGAAGTCAATCTGCTCAAGCTGAACAACGGCACCCGCACCAGCATCGAAGGCGAAGTGCAGATCGACACCATGGTGACGGAAGCCGAACGCCGCATCACCACCCCGGCATCCAGCCGGCCGTTTGCCATCGGCGGCAACGTGAGTGCGATCCTGCCCGGCGCCACGGTCGATCCGGCGCTGCCCGGCCGCAGCGTGCTGGGCGTCCCGGCCGGCGTTGCCCGGCCGACAATTGCGCAGTTCGGCGCGGCGCCAGTGAACAGCACCGATCTGCGGCCGTTCCGCACCCTGCTGCCCGATACGCGCACCACCAGCCTGAACGGCACCGTGTCCGGATCGCTGGGCGCGGCCAATGCCACGCTGACTGGCGGCGTTGAACGCACCGTGACGGAAAGCCTGGCCGGCCTGCCGTCGTCCAGCCTGACCGTGCCGGCCGGCAACCCGTTTTCGCCGTTCGGACAGGCCGTGCTGGTCAACACCCAGGCCCCCGATCCGCTGCGCCGCGAAGGCGAAAATTGGTCAACCCGGCTGGGCACGGTGTTCGACGGCAATATCGGCAAATGGCGCTGGAACATCACCGGCAACTGGAACCATGCCGAAAGCCGCAGCCGCATCGATCGCGGCATCGATACCAGCGCCGCGCAGGCACAGATTTTGGCCGGCAGTTCCAGCCTTTCGCCCTTTGGCGAATCTGTGCTGGCCGGCGCGCGGCTTACCGACACGGCGAGCAGCATCAGCAACAATGCCAGCGTTGATCTGCTGTTGAACGGCCGCGCCTTCGGCGTGCCGGCGGGCGATGTCGGCGTGTCGTTGAAGGGGCAGGTGCAGCATCTGGCGCTCGATACGCGATCGCTGCGCGCGGGCCTGGCCAGCAATGCCGATCTGGCGCGCACCCAGGGCAATTTTCAGGCCAATGTCGATCTGCCGATCGCGTCGGCGCGTGATAACGTGCTGTCCGCGCTCGGCAAGTTGACGCTCAACGGCAATATCGCGCTCGACAGCTTGTCGGATTTCGGCACGCTGATCACCTGGGGCGCCGGCATGAACTGGGAGCCGAAGAGCGGCTGGGCGGTGATCGCCAGCTTCACCCGCGAACAGGGGCCGCCGACCATCGGCCAATTGGGTGATCCCACCATCATCACGCCCAACGTGCGGGTGTTTGATTTCATCCGCGGCGAAACCGTGGACATCAGCCGGCTGGATGGCGGCAATGCCGCCCTGCGCAACGACACGCGCCGGGTGTGGAAACTGGGCCTGAACCTGAAGCCGTGGGAAGCCACCGACCTGGTGTTCAACGCCAATTTCATCGACACGCGCATCGATGATCCGATCGCGGCCTTCCCCACCGCCACTGCCGAACTGGAAGCAGCGTTCCCGAACCGCTTCACGCGCGACGCCGGTGGGCGTTTGCTGCAGATCGATAACCGGCCGGTGAACTTCGCCTATTCGCAGCGTACCGAACTGCGCTGGGGCTTCACGCTGACCCAGGCGCTGAAGCCCGACGCTGCCGAGCGCGCGGCGGCGGAGAAGCGCATTGCCGAAACCCGCGCCAAGGCGGTGGAGGCCATGCGCGCCGGCCAGCCGCTGCCCGCCGAAATCCGCGCCCTGGCACGCAACCCTTACGGCTTCACGCCGGGGCAGCGCCCGCCGGGTGCGCCAGCGGCGGCTGGAGCGCCCGCAGCCGCGCCTGCCACGCCGGGAACTGCGCCTGCTGCGCCGCCGACGGGTGGCCCGCCCCGCGCCGGGCAACCGGGCGGTGGAGGTGGTCGCGGCTTTGGCGGCGGCGGTGGCCCGCCGCGCGGTTTCCTTGATGGCCGCCTGCAACTGGCCTTGTTCCACACCGTCACCTTCCGCAACGAGATCGGCATTCGCCCCGGCGTGCCGGTGCTCGATCTGCTGAATGGTTCGGCGGTGGGGTCTTCGGGCGGCGCGCCGCGCCATCAGTTGGAAATGCGGCTGGGCGCTGGCCGGCGCGGGCTGGGCGCGCGGCTTTCGGTGAACTGGCAGTCGGCCACATCGGTGCTGGTCGATCCCACTGGCGCCACCCAATCACCGGACGATCTGTATTTTTCGGGCCGCACCACGGCCAATCTGCGGCTGTTCGTCGATCTGGGCCAGCGGCCGGAGATCGTGACGAAGATCCCGTTCCTGCGCGGCAGCCGCATCAGCCTGAATTTCGACAATCTGCTGAATGATCGCATCAATGTGCGCAACCGGCTGGGCGCAGAACCGCTGGGCTTCCAGCGCGACCAGCTTGATCCGCTCGGCCGCACTGTATCACTGTCGCTGCGCAAGCTGTTTTTCTAGGCTTGCGGCCAGCTCCCTCCCCCTTGAAGGGCGGGAGCGAAGAGGCCTCGTTTCGGGCGCAATCGCTTCTAAGCGCCCAGCCGTGCCGTGCAGCGCTGGTGCCAATCGCGCAAGCTTGCCGCCTCGTCGGGCATGGCGAGGCCGATCCAGCCAGCGAAATCCACCAGGGTCAGCAGGGTGATGTCGGCCAGGGTGAAGCGATCGCCCACCAGCCATGGCCGATCCGCCAGTTGCGTATCGAACCAGCCCATCATGGCCAGCGCTTGCGGCTTGGCAGCATCGCCCATGGCCGGGATCTGGTTGACGATGCGCGCGGTATAGGGGTGGCCGTGCTGCCAGAACAGGCTGACCGGCGTGCCCAGCGCCGTTTCGACGCGGCGGATCCACATGTCGGTTTCGGCGCGCTCGAACGCTGTGCTGCCCAGCAAGGGCGGTTCGGGGTGCAGTTCGTCGAGATAGCGGCAGATGCTGATGGTTTCGGCGAGGACGCGGCCATCATCCAGTTCCAGGAACGGCACCTGGCCGCGTGGGTTCAGGGCCAGCACCTCGTCGGATTTGTGCTCGCGCGCCATCAGGCTGACCATGCGTTCGGGGATGGTGAGGCCCTTGGCGGCGAGGAACAGCCGCACGCGGCGCGGATTGGGCGCCGGATCCGGCGCAGACCATAGCAGCATCGTGATAATCCTTTCGAGGCCAAGCATGGCGCGGCTTGCCGGCAAAGGCCAGCGCGTTGTTGGCAAACGCCTTATTCGCCGAACAACGCCTTGCGGAACAGTTTTTTCGCCAGCCAGGCTTCGAGGATGCGGCCGATCAGGTAGAGCGCTGCAAAGATGCCGGCAAACACATAGGCCGGCTTGGCCGAGGGCGGTTCCTTGTCCTTTTCGGCCTTGTCGGCGGCCATCTGCTTGCGGGTTTTCGGCGCCGGCGCGCCCAGCGCCGCATCGATCGGATTGAGCACCAGTTCCTTCTTCGCGGGCTTCTTGGTCCCAACGGCCTTGGCGTTTCCCGTCTTGGCGTCCTTGGCCTCCTTGGCCTTTTCGGCCTTCTCCTCTGCTGCGGCCTCGGCGCGTTCGCGCTTTTCCGTATAAAGCATCACCTGCGCAAAGCCGAGGAACAGCAAGGGCGCCACAAAGCAGGCGAGCAGGCTGCGGCTGACCAGATCAAAGCGCAGAACCGGTTGATCCGCATCCTGAACGATGCGCAGCACGCCGGAATCGAACACGGCCAACCTGTCTTGCGCGGCTGCGTCCCGCTTGATGAACACCAGCGCGTCGCCGGTGCGTTCGTGATGGGTGCCCGGCGTGCCGAGCAGCGGGGCGAGTCGGTCGAGGGCTTCGCCGGTCGACTGGCCGGGCGGCAGATCAAGCGTGCCACCCACGCGCCAGATCCAGCCGAAGGCGCGTTGCAGGATGCTGGCGTCATCCGCTGGCGGATGCAACTGTGTTTGCGGACGGGACGGCAGGGCGGATGGCGGCAGAGGTGCGGTGCCGGTCACTCGGCGGCCACCGCAACCGATGGGTTGAGCCGTTTCCTGAGGCTCTTCCAGGTTTCGGTGAAGGGATGCAGCATCTGCTCGCGGATCGACATGCGGCGGCCGCCTTCCAGGCCGAGCACTTCGGCTTCGCCATCCACGCAGGTGCCGAAGATGCGATCGATGAAGATATACATGCCGGCATAGTTGCTGCGCGTCGCTTCGAAATCCTGGCTGTGGTGCACGCTGTGATGTTCGGTCGTGTTGAACAGGAAGCGCCACCACATCGGCGTGTTGAAGCGGACATTGAGGTGCATGTAGACCCCGATGGCCAGACGCAGCGCACCGGCCAGCAGGAAGGCCCGCGGCAGGAAATCGAACAGCCCGCCGATGCCCAGACCGATCAGGAACAGCTCGATCGGGTTGCCCACCGCGCCCTTGTTGAGGTTGAACTGGGTGATGTAATGATGGACCGAGTGGGTCAGCCACAAGGGATGCCAGTGGTGCATCGCGCGATGCATCCAATATTGGCCGAAATCGAAAATGAAGGTGATCAAGAAGGCCTGCAGCAGCAGCGGCAAAGCAATGAACCAGGCGAACTTGTCCCAATCAAAGGCATCCTGCACCACGCCGAGCATGGCCTCATCACCGATGAAGCCATCGACCACGCCCAGGATGGTGGCGCCCAGGCCGACATAGAACAGATCGACCGCCACTTCCTTCCAGGTCATCTGCCAGCTGTCGTGGCGCGGAAAAAACCATTCGAGGGCAAACAGCAGGATGCGAAAGCCCAGCCCGATGCCGAAGGCAACCGATGCCTTGGCAATATCGTTGGGGGCATAATACCAGAAGGCCAGCAGACCGAACAACACCGCCGGCTGAAACCAGCTGAAGAACAGTCGCTTGAACGGGCCGCCTTCGACGCGGGGCACATTTTCCCAGCCGATCGTCACCGGTGCCTCGGCCCCGATCACCCTCTTGCCTACGCGGACGCCCGTCATCGTTTCCCCGCCAATCCCGATCTTACACCATCGGGTGTTGGAATTGTCCGGTGCTCAACATACGTCAATTCGCGTAACGGCGTCCACCCGGCGGGCGCGACCGCTCGGCGCTGCCGATCCTGTCTAATTTGCCGCAGCGCCCAGCGCCGGTTTGGGCCACCACGACAGCGATTTGACATCATGGGCGCTGGTCCACACGCCGCGTTTCGTGAAGCGCAGTGCGCCGCTGCCCACCGGTTTGCCGACGCGGGCGATGATCGCCAATGATTTCGCATCGATCACTGCATATTCCTGATCGTCGGTGGTGCGCAGCCAGACCTTGCCCGCGCCGGTATCGATGTCCCCATATTTCAGATTGGCACCCACCTTCACCCGGCCACTGACGGTGTTGTTTCCGGGATCGATGCGCGCCAGCGTGCCATCGCCCTGTTCCTGCACCCACACCGCGCCTTCCCCGGCGGCGAGGAAGCCCGGCTGAGCCCCAAGCGGCGTGGTGGCCACCACGGTGTTGCTGGCGGGATCGATGCGCTGCAGCGTGCTTGTCGGGGCGCTCACCGCCCACAGCGCGCCCAGGCCGAAGGCCAGATAGGATGTGCCCTTGGCGGCCTTGATGCGCGCTATGATCGTGCCGGTCTTGGGATCGACGCGGGAGACTTCGCCGTCGGCAGCGCTGGCCACCCAGATCGATCCGGCGCCGGCCACGACATTCAATTCGCCGGATTTGTCGGCGATGCCGGTCGTAACCGTTTGGGTGATGGTCGCGGTTCTGGTGTCGATGCGGTTGATGGTGCCGTCCTTGCAATCGGCCACCCACACGCCGCCACCGAGGATGGCCATCGCACCGCACGGCCGCGCCATCTTCACCGCTGCGACCAGGCCGGTGCGGCGCCAATGCTCCACCCGGCCCCGGTTGGTCATCCACACGGTCTGGCCATCGACGACCAGGAAATCGCCGAAATCCGGCACATTCTGCACCTGTGCCGGCTGGGCAAGGGCGGGCGTGGCGACCAGGGCAGCCAGCAAGGCGAGGCGCATCATG
>Ga0164294_10003874_pt1 | contig 13216 bp, 9 predicted proteins | sample GEODES005metaG_FD_111479 | JGI IMG/M metagenome (GOLD analysis project Ga0164294, IMG submission 111479) | Oligotrophic lake water microbial communities from Sparkling Lake, Wisconsin, USA - GEODES005 metaG | ecosystem: Environmental > Aquatic > Freshwater > Lake | place: USA: Sparkling Lake... | reverse complement strand
GCGAGCATCCGAATTGGTTTCCCAAGGGACATCACATTAATTCCTATAATAATTATTCCTACAAGAGCTAAACCCCCCAAAGAATTTTTTAAATTAGCATTTCATAATTTATTTATAAACTATTAAACATTCCTTTCGTACTAGGCTAAATTTAAAAAAATTTTAGATAGAAACCAATCTGACTTTCGTCGACCTTAACTCAAATCATGTAAGATCTAGTAAACGAACAGTTTAATTATTTTAAATGTTGCTTTAAAATATATCTTAATTCAACATCGAGGTCATTTTAACTTGATAAATTTGACCATTAACAAGGCTCATGCTGTTATCCCTAAAGTATCTTTTTTAAGCTTTCTAGGGTCAATAAAAACTAAGAATATTATTTATTTAATTTATTACCCCAATATATTTAGATTTTAGGGTCTTCTCGTCTAAAAACAATTTTAAAGAGTTTTCACTTTAAACTTAAGTTTTATTTTATTGTGCCTAATGTATTCTAAATTTATTTTTTTATTCAAGAATACAATTAATAAACTATTTATTATGCTACCTTAGCACTAAATTGGCCATTTACATTTAAGCAGTGGGCAAAACTTATCTAAATCTTAGACAATGGATTTAACAACCAGATTTAAAAAACTTGAATCAAGACACTATTAAAATTTTTTCTAAAATTAATCATTTTTTAAACTATTTTCTTTATTATTTATACTAGTAAAAACATATAAAAAACAATATTATTTTATTTAAAATTAAAATAAATTATTTTAGAAAAAATTTTAAAATTGAATATAATTCTTACTATATGAGTTGTAAAATTTAAAATAATTTTGTAAGCTTACCCTACAGAACTTTTAAATAACTAAATATTCAAAATTTTTTATATTAAAAAAAAAAGATATTTCTAAAAATCTGCTACTCAATTTCAATACCTTTAATCTATGAATTTTGAGAAATTTTATACAAGATAAACTTATTTTTCCATGATGCAAAAGGTAAATTAAATGATTTTATTTTCTTATATTTCTACAGACTTGTTGTTTTATTTAAATAATTAAGTTTCGCTCCGTTCCTTTCAGCTAAATATAAAGATGAAAGTAGGGAGAAAACATACCCTTGAATTAAAGATACACCTCTTTCTAATAATACAAGCAAAAACAATACTATTAAACCTAATGTTAAAATAATTCAACTTGCTTTTATTAAAGGAGATCTCAATAGAACTATTAAAAGATGGCCAGCTACTATATTAGCCACTAATCGTACTCTTAGAGTTACAGGACGAATTAATCCTCTAATTAATTCAATTAAAACTATTAAAGGTATCAAAAGATAAGGGGTCCCTAGTGGAACTAAATGCGCTAAAAAGGCCTTAAACTCTATTAATATATAAATTAAATAATAAGTCAACCAACTTACCAAAGCAAAACTAAATGAGAAAACTAAATGACTAGAAGCCGTGAACACATAAGGTAGTAAACCTAAAAAATTGTTCGAAAAAATAAAAATAAAACAAGAAATCAATCATAAAGAATGCCCAGGTCTTTGAATTTTTAGTAGATTCAATCCAAATTGACTATTTAAAAACTTAAATAAGTTTAAATATAATATTCCAGCAGGAAATCTGTGCAATCAAAACCCCCCACAGAAAAAGAAATGTAACACTATTACACTTAACCAATTTAACCCTAAAATTCTTATATTAGCATCAAACCTTGAAAACAAATTTGTTATTTTATAAAATGAATTTTTACTAAAAATAAATAGAAACTAAAAATAAATCAAAAAAATAACAATAATCATCTTATACATCTTACTTGAGGCAATTTTTGTGGGTTTCCCTGATCTAGAGTAAAAATCTAAAATTTCACAAAACTAATTTATATTTAAATCCTAAATTTAACGCACTATTCTGCCATAAGAAAGTATTTTCTAAAATCTGATAATTGGAAATTATATGTAATAATTATACTAAGAAAATAATAACTGTTTCTACAATTATAACTTTGCTACGACTTATCTCGACTCGAGAGTGACGGACAATATGTGTTTTTGTCATTACATTTTCAAAATTTTAACCCTTACTTTTAAATCCTAAACTCTAATAAATTTCATAACAGCATTTAGATTTTTTAACTTAATTTTATATATAATCTGCACAAATCAAGAATTTATTCTTTTTTTAACAATCATACACATAATTTAAGCTCTAAATAAAATTGGGGATTATCACTAATCTAAATTCTCTAAAATGAAAACAAACAGCCAACTAATTTAAATTTTGTTTATACTATTTTTTTTAATTCATAATTGGGTACTAATCCAGGTTTGTTATAATACTTTAAAACAACAATTTTTTATTTGATTATACCTAAAAAAAATTATTTATTATTAATAAGCGAACCACCTTTAAAGTATAACCGCAGCTGCTGGCACTTTATTAACTAAGGACATTATTAATTTTTAGAAAAAAATCTTAAGCTATCATTTATCAAACTTTATATCCTTAAACAAATTGAATGCTCGTGAAAACTATTATTAAATTTTAAGCTCCTCTTCATCAATAAATAAAAACATATAAAAATAACCACACAACATCAACAAAGTGCCAATATCAAGCAGCTATTTCAAATCCTAAATGGTGTTTATAACTGAATAAGTTATTACTTAAACGAAATAAACACACTAATAAAAAACTTGTACCAACAATGACATGTAAACCATGAAAACCAGTAGCTAAAAAGAAAGTGGAACCATAAACCCTGTCAGAGAAAGAGAAAGAAGCCTCTAAATACTCTATTCCTTGTAGCCCAGTAAAATAAACCCCTAGGAAAACTGTCATCAAGAGACTTTTAATTCTAGCCCTATGATTACTTTCTATTAAAGAATGATGGGACCAAGTTACTCTTACCCCTGAAGACAATAATACTAAAGTATTTAATAAAGGAATACCAAAAGCGTCAAACGTCTTGATCCCAATAGGAGGTCAAGAGCCCCCTAAAGTGGCATCAGCTCTCAATCTTCTATGAAAAAAAGCTCAAAAAAATCTAACAAAAAAAAAAATTTCAGAAATAATAAATAATACTATCCCACTCCGTAACCCTAATTCTACTCCCATAGAATGGAGTCCTAAATAAGACCCTTCTCGTCTTACATCTCGTCATCATTGATAACAAATTAGGGTTATTAACCTTAATCTTAATATTAATATTCAAATTTGTTTTAAGTAAAACAAACTTAAAAACCTAGAAGTTAAAAAAATTCCAGTAAAAGCTATAAGTAAAGGCCAGGGAGAGTCATCCACTAAATGATAAAAATGACGAATAACAATTGACATTAAATCTTTAGTATAAATATTACATTACTTTTTCAAAGTAAAAATATAAGATTTGACTAATTATGCCTTATAAGAATTAGAAATTCTTTATTTAATCTTGCTAGATTAACTAATTTCATAAGTAACAATTATGGATTTACAAAAATCTTTAAACCCATTCTAACAAAAAATGGTTTCACTCAACAAATACCCCTAACAAAAGAATTAATAAAAATAACACAAATCCAAATCTTATATAAACCCTTACTCCTACAAAAAAATAAAGAATAAAAGGTATTAGAAGAACTAATTCCACATCAAAAATTAAGAAAATTACTGTTAATATAAAAAATCGTATACTAATAGGAACCTCTGTAAACTCTAAGACATTAACCCCACACTCAAAAGTTGTCCCTTGGAATATTAACCTTTCATTCTTTTTACTCAATAAGCTACCGAAAATACAAATTAAAGTTCTTAAAAAAAACAATAGAAAAAACTTTAACAAAATTATGATAATAAAGCAATTATTTTTTATTTTGCAAATAAAAGTATTTAGTTATACTATAAGCTCAGTTAAAGACTTATATAATCATAATTTACTCTATCAAAATAACCCTTTATTCAGGCATTTAACTTAAAGTGATTAACCTTAAAATTGCAAATTTTAAATCATACTTGAATAACACTCTAGAACAGGCACTTATATGCATCTTTAACTCCACAAATTAATATTTTAAACTACAATTCTAATAAATAATAAAAATAAAAAATAAAAAATAAGCTAAAGTTAACAACTGACTAATCTTAATATAAGGAGCCTCCACTGGACAAGCCCCAATTCAGGTTAGTAATAAGAATAATATAAACAATGCTCAAATAACTAATTTATAAAAAGGAAAACTGAAAGAAGATATATTATTAGGGCTCTGCAAGACAAGAAAGTATAAAATTAAAACAGATCTAAATAAAGCAAGCACCCCTCCCAACTTATTAGGGATTGCACGTAAAATTGCGTAAGCAAATAAAAAATACCATTCAGGCTGGATGTGCACCGGAGTAACTAGGGCATTTGCTTCAATAAAGTTTTCAGTGTCCCCAAACAACCAAGGAAATAACAGGAAAAAAAAAATAAAAAAAAAGAATATAAAAAAAACACCAAACAAGTCTTTTGAAGTATAGTAAGGACTAAACTTGATTTTTTCAACAGTTTTCATACCTAAAGGATTATTTGACCCATTTTCATGTAAATAAAGTAAATGGATAAAAACCAAACCAATTAAAATAAAAGGTATTAAATAGTGAAGAGCAAAAAACCGAACTAACGTAGGAGAACCCACACTAAAGCCTCCTCATAACCAGTAAACAATATGTGAACCGAAATAAGGGATTGCCGAAAACAAATTAGTGATAACAGTTGCACCTCAAAAAGATATTTGGCCTCAAGGTAAGACATAACCTAAAAAAGCAATCCCTATTAATAATAATATAATACTACAACCAATTAACCAGACTTCCTTGGATCGATATGATATATAATAGAGCCCTCGAGCTACATGTAAATATAAGCAAATAAAAAAAAGACTAGCCCCATTAGCATGGATAATTCGAAAAAATCAACCATAACTAACATCTCGTATAATGTGTCTAACCGAAAAAAAAGCACTAACCAAATCTCTTGAATAATGCATTCTTAAAAAAATACCAGTTGAAACTTGTACTAACAAACAAATACCTAGTAAACTACCAAAATTTCAGAAATAACTAATATTTCTTGGAGTAGGTAAATCTCAAACCCTAGATTTTAAGCTTCTAACTAACCTATTAGAATTAACAAAAGAATATATTACATAAATAACAAAATTTTGACTTTTGTTTCCTTAAAATTTAAGAATGTGATTTTATAGCTTATTTAGAGCAATATTTTGAAGAAATAAAGGAAAAATAAATCAATTAGTTACCTCGACTCACTTTTATTAGCTTTAATCGTTTTAATTAACGTTGCTTTTATTACTTTACTAGAACGTAAAGTTCTAAGGTTTAGGCAGCTACGGTTGGGTCCCAATAAACCAGGATTATCCGGGTTGCTTCAGCCAGCAGCAGACGCAATTAAACTTTTTACTAACAAGTTTATTTCTCTTAACTCTTCTAACTCATTATATAAATGGGCACCTGTATGAGCACTAACCATTGCACTTATTCTTTGATTAACAATAAGAACACACGCCTCTAGATCATCATATCAGTATGGAATTTTGATTTTCTTGATAATACTGAGGATTTCAATTTACCCTCTTATACTTACAGGATGAAGAGCAAAGAATAAATATACATCCATTGGAAGTATACGTGGTATCGCGCAAACCATCTCTTATGAAATTAGCCTAATTTTTATTATTATATCTTTACTCATCAACTTAAATTTGATTTCTATAAAACAAATCAACCCCTGAGAATTAAACTTAACACTGCTTATTTTTCCAAGATTATTTTTTATGTGATTGATTATTTTATTAGCAGAAACCAACCGAACACCTTTTGATTTTGCTGAGGGAGAAAGAGAATTAGTCTCAGGATTTAACACAGAATTTAGAGCTAGAAAATTTGCTATTATTTTTATAACAGAATATGCAATGATTTATCTTTTTTCTTTTTTTACTTCAACGATTTACTTTATCTCTTTTTTAATATTAATTATTTTATGAATTTGAGTTCGTGCCACATTACCTCGTCACCGATATGATTTATTAATAGAAATAAATTGAAAAGTTTTACTACCTTTAAGTATAACAAGCCCTTGTTTAACAATTTTAACTTTCTACATTTATAATAAAATTTTACTTTTTAATTCCTCTTACCTGAACTACGTTTAGAATACTATTTTTATTTATTCAAATTTATTTTAATACCGCCTTATTTATTCAATGAATAGTATATAATAAAGCTAATATGGTGTTATTTTTTATATTAGACACTATTTCAACTATCTTTTTAATAACAGTGACTTTAATTAGAATTAGAATTCTTTTTTTTAGGAAATCATACATAAATAAAGACAAAAGTAATAAAAAATTTTATTTTTTATTACTTTTATTTGTTTTTAGAATATACCTTTTAATTTTATCCCCCAACAACCTCTCAATACTACTGGGTTGAGATGGCTTAGGAATCTCTTCTTATCTTTTAGTAATCTATTATAACTCTAATAAAGCTAATACATCTGGCATGCTGACTTTATTAATCAATCGATTAGGGGACGCTTTAATTTTGACTGCACTGTATCTTCAAATTAATAGGCACTCTTGAAGTACCCAAGAAATAATTTTATCTAAAAAAATAAAGATATTTATGATATTTTTTATCATAGGGTTAATGACCAAAAGTGCCCAAATTCCTTTCTCTTCTTGATTACCAGCAGCCATGGCAGCACCGACACCCGTATCTTCTTTAGTTCATTCTTCTACTCTTGTAACTGCCGGTATTTATCTCATAATCCGAATAAATCTTGCTTTCAGAAAAATAGGAATAAACCAACCCTTAATTATTTTAGGTAGAACTACAGCACTGATAGCCAGATTAAGGGCACTTAAAGAAAATGATATAAAGAAAGTAGTGGCTTTATCAACATTAAGACAATTGGGCTTTATGGTCGCTATATTAGGACTGAATTGCTGGTTTCTAGCATTTACCCACCTAATCAACCATGCTTTTTTTAAAGCTCTTTTATTTGTTGCTACAGGTAACATAATCCATTCTTCTAGAGACTCACAAGACCTTAAGCTAACAAGTCAGAAGAATTACCAAATATTTAACAGCCTAATAATTGTGTTTTTAACTACATTGAGAATAACCGGGATCACCTTTTTAAGAGCATTTTATGCTAAAGAAACATTGTTGGAGAATATATTTTTAAATAATCATTCAAGAATCATTATTCTTATTTTTATAACTAATATTTGCTTAACACCAATTTACGCGCTTCGAAGCATAGTAATCTTTTACTTTTTAATTGTTAAACAACTTACAAAAACTTATGCTGAGAATAAAGACTCATTGATTAACCTAAGAACCTTATTACTTTCCTGTCCAGCTTTAGTATCTGGATTCTTAATAAATAAGAATTTTTCCATTAAGGAGCAATCATCTTTTTCACCGCTAATCTATTGCGCCTTAGCAACTATAATACTATTTATTGTTATTGGGATAATTTTATATTTTAAAAAGAGAAAAATACTAAAACTCAAATTAAGAAATGTTTTTAATCTAACCATATGAGGCCTTAGAGTAACATTTATAAAATGATTACCAAAACCAGGAGTTAATTTGATTAATAAACCCAGTGCAGAAGAAAAAAAGTTGCTAGTACGCGCTTTTAATTTTATCTTTCACGAATTTAAATTTTCAGCTCAAACATCAAAAATCTTTTTACAACATATACTAGTTTTAGTTTTTATTAGATTGATTAGTATTATTCTCTATTATTTAAATAATATAATACTAAAAATAATAACCTGAAAAAAAAGTTTATTAGTATTACTAAAGAGAAATGTCTTTTTACACTATAAAAATTAAAGCTGCCCCTTATCTCTAAATACCTGCATATTGAAATGAAAAAAAAAGTTATATAAATATAGATAAATAAAGCTGTGAAAATTACCAAAAACAGGAAATATGAGCCTAATATTACTATTTCCCTTAATATTAATAACTTAACTGAAAACCCTAAAAATGGAGGCAAACCAACAATTAAAAAAGTATTTATCCCTAAAAAAAAAACACACTCAAGTTCAAAAAACTGGTTTATATCTCTAACAACAGTTTTTCCGAGAGCCCGTAAAACATAAATTATCAAAAACAAATTTAACGAATACCCTACAAAGTATAAAAATCAATAATAATTTCAACCCCTTCTACTTAAAACTCAGACTAAGTTAAAGAGAGATGAAAACCCTAACAAAATTTTTAAATGTTTTTCAAAAAGAGAGCAATAGACAACAAACCCTAAATTGAGAAATAACACAAAAAACAAATACTTGTTTAAAAAACTAAACATTATAACCAGAACAATAATTTTTCTAGGTCTTATTAACAGAAAAATATTCTCCCATTCCAGTTTTGCTAATAATCTAAAATATCAAAAATGAAATGGAAAGATCCCTAATTTTAAACTTAGGAACAATCACTCAATTCTAAACAACATTCTCACAGAAAAAAGAATTCTAAAAAATAGACCAATACTTCCTCTTACTTGAACTAAATAATAATGAATTAAATTATTGACATAATTTAACTTAAAATTGAATATTAAATAAATAAATAATATTGTTCTTAAGTCAAGCATAAATCAACTTAATAATATTGACTCAGCTACTCTTCCTACAAAGACAAAAAAGAAAAAAATATACTTCCCTAAAATACGACTTAATGAATTAATAACTCAATGGCTGAAATAAGCATTAAGCTGTAAACTTAAACATGGGCATCCCTTGAGTAAAGTGGGTATAGTAGTTAATTTCGACCTAACTTAAGGGAAACCATTCACTTATTACAAGTTTTTTTTTAATTACTTTTCTTATTTTGCTATTAAAATTTAGTAAATCGGTATTTCCAGTTTGGGTACCTTTAATTTTAATTACACAACTGATAGCACAATTATTCACCGAAAAAATTAAAAAGCTCTTTTTTTTAGAAGGCATTTTAAGAGGATTAATACTTTGGTTAATATTAACTACTTTTTTAACTGTGCATCAAGAGCTTACTCAACTAGGGAACTTGTTAATCCCTCTCGTATTAACTCTTACGTTAATTACTCTAGTATTTTTTAACCTTAACAACCTAATTTATTTCTATATTTTTTTTGAGCTATCAATAGTCCCGATTTTTATAATAATTTTAATTTGAGGGTATCAAAGAGAGCGATTTTTTGCAAGTCTAAGTATTTTTCTTTACACTTTCTCTGCCTCCTTGCCACTTTTATTTAGTTTAATGTTTTTAACCCAAAGAGGTGTTGGCACTACTTTAAATTTTATACTAACAAACCTAATAATCACCCCTTCTACTAATTTTATCTTAACCTTAACTCTGATACTCGCTTTTTTAGTTAAAACTCCAATATATCTTACCCATATATGATTACCTAAAGCCCATGTTGAAGCCCCAGTGTTTGGGTCTATGATTTTAGCTGCTATCTTACTTAAAATAGGAACTTTTGGACTTAGTTTATTTAATTGTGGGTGTTTTAGAACTTCTTTTTTTTGAGTTATCCTTGGCCTAAGAACTTGAAGTACCAGCCTGATTGCAGCCTTTTGCCTTAAAGTAATGGATATAAAAGTATTAGTCGCTTATTCATCCGTTTCTCATATAGGATTTTTAATTGGACTAATTTATCTAAACCAGCAAATAAGCTTACTTAGGGCCATTATTATAATACTGACACATGGGTTTACCTCATCAGCTCTTTTTTTTAGAGCCCATATTATATATAACACCTCTAATTCGCGTAATACTCTTTTTAATAAAGGCGTACTACACCCTCATACCTATTATTTATTATGAGCCACCATTCTAATGAGTAATATTAGGGCCCCCCCAACTACGAATTTTGTAGCAGAGCTCTTAGGAGTATTCGCACTGCTTACTAGAAATCTTTTATTCTCTGTGCTTATTATCTCATTCATATTCTTTACAGCTACTTACACTTACTCTTTATTCAGAATTACAGCCCAACTTAATACTAATAAACCTCTTCAATTTACTGTTAGTAAAAAAGATTTATTAATTCTTATTAGACACATCTACCCAATTTTTATGGTTAATTTGATTTTAATAAATTTTTCTTAAATTGTGAGTTCCCCCAAACTTTAATTTCAAATTAAATATTTATCCAATTTTAAAAAATCATACAGTTCTAAGACTTGACAAGTCTTTATTTTTCATAAACTAATTTTTTAAGAATCTTTCTTTAATCTCCAAAATTAATATTTTTTATAAACTATCTTAAATATAAAAAAGAATTACCTATATAAAAGTTATGAGCTTTTAAGCTTAAATTAGCTTATTTTTACTAATAGTAGAGTAAAGGAACAGAGTTATACCTATGATTTATAGGGGGTATAGAATGAGCTATCTCCACAGAACTCTGAACACTTTTTACTCTTAACCTGACCCGTTTTTCAGTAAAAGCCTCCCAAACAATATACACTAATAAAATTGAAGATATCGCTGAAATAAGAGAACCAAGTCTAGCAACTACATTTCATATACTATATATATCCGGGTAATCAGCGTAGCGTCGGGGTATCCCCGCTAACCCTAAAAAATGTATAGGAAAAAAAGTTATATTAACCCCGATAAACATCCCTAGAAATTGACCCTTCAACAGATAACTATTTATCGTAAGACCAGTTATTAGGGGAAACCAATGAACTAACGCACCTATTAAAGCAAAAACTGCACCCATTCTTAATACATAATGAAAATGTGCGACTACATAATAAGTGTCATGCAAAATAATATCTAAAGAAGAATTAGCTAACACCACCCCAGTTAACCCGCCTACTGTAAAAAGGAAAATAAACCCAAAGACTCATAAGCTTGAGGGAGTAGCCACAAAATAACCTCCATATATTCTTCCTACTCACCTAAAAACTTTAATTCCAGTAGGAACCGCAATTACTATAGTAGCTGTTGTAAAATAAGCACGTGTGTCAGTGTCTATTCCTACTGTGAATATGTGATGAGCTCAAACTACAAAACCAAGCACACCAATAGCAGATATGGCATAAATCATCCCTAATGTTCCAAAAGGCTCAGATTTACCTCTTTCATGTCTCACCATATGGGAGATCAACCCAAACCCCGGTAAGATTAAAATATAAACCTCAGGGTGCCCAAAAAATCAAAACAGATGCTGATACAAGATTGGGTCTCCCCCTCCTCTAGGATCATAAAACCTGGTGTTTAAATTTCGATCAGTTAGTAATATCGTAATAGCTCCAGCTAAAACGGGTAGAGACAAAAGAAGTAGAATTGCTGTAATTAAAACTGCTCATCCAAATAAAGGGATACAATCCCCTGTTATTCCAAACGTACGTAAATTTCTCAAAGTTCTAATAAAATTAACGGCCCCTAAAATGGAAGAAACCCCAGCTAAGTGTAACGAAAAAATTGCATAATCAACAGAACTCCCCCCATGGGCGATATTTCTTCTTAATGGGGGGTAAACTGTTCATCCTGTCCCAGCCCCTCTTTCAACTAATGAACTTATTAATAATATTACTAAAGAGGCAATTAAAAATCAAAACCTTATGTTATTTATTCGAGGGAAAGCTATATCCGGAGCCCCTAATATTAAAGGAACTAATCAATTCCCAAAACCCCCAATTAAAATAGGTATAACCATAAAAAAAATTATGATAAAAGCGTGGGCTGTAACAATTACATTATAAAGATGATCATCCCCTAATAGACCCCCAGGTTGACCTAATTCAAGACGAATAATCATTCTCATCCCCAAACCTACAAACCCAGCTCAAGCCCCAGCCAACAAATATAAGGTACCAATATCTTTATGGTTACAAGACCAAAATCATTTTACATAATTCATTAAGATTAGTATACACAGTACATTTTTTTTACAAAAAAAAAGCTAATTCTTAATATAACTAATAGACTTTTAGCCTTTAGTACAATTTTAATCTTTACTACTCATAAAAACAAATCCCCGTTTTTTATAAATTTAAGCATAATCCTAATTATTTTTATCTTAGCTAACTGAGCACTTTGAGGAAATAATAAATGAGTTTTCAGAGTAATTATCATTTTTTACTTGGGAGGAATAATAGTCCTTTTTGCTTACATTGTATCTCTAAGTAAATCTAAATACGTTTTTTTTAACTCATATTTAATAACCTGAAGGATTATCCCCATCTTAATAATTGATTTTTATAGATTTACAACAACCCCAAAACAATTTTATTTTACAAGATACCTACACACCTCAACTCAATTTATTTTGCTACTTTCAATAGTGTTGATCATTTTGTTAATTATCGTAAACAAAATCTGTATTTCTTATAATGGGCCACTAAGTTTTAAGCAAAATGATTAACATATTCATAAGATTAGCTTTAATTATGGGTTTACTATCAACCACAATAACCTTATTGTACTTACTCATAGTAAACTTGAGGTATTATTTTTTTGGATCTTCACAATTACTGAAGAAGCTTTTAATTTTAGAAATATTAAGAATTCTTATGATCTTTATTGCCTCTTACCTCATAACGGTTGAAATATTTCACTTAGATTTACTAATTACTGTCTTAGTGTTCTTAGTGGTAGACGCTGTTCTAGGACTTAGTTTAACCATTTCTTTAAGACGTAAAACCACTACAAATTTAAAAATTAATAAGTCTTTTTGGTTGTGTAGTTAAAAATAATAAGTATTTTGTAAATACTAGTTGCAAATCGATCGCCAAATGAGCCCAATTAGGATTTCAAGATAGAGCATCTGCTATTAGAGAAGAATTCAATTATTTTCATGATTTTGCAAACTTGATTCTTTTCTTTATTATTCTAACAGTGCTAATTACAATAACCAAACTAATCACTAACACTTTTACAAATATAAATTTGTTACAAAGACATATAATCGAACTTATCTGAACCATAATCCCTGGTATTATTCTAGTTCAACTAGCTTTACCATCTCTTATTCTTCTTTACACCTTAGAAGAGAGCTCGTCACTATCTACACTGACACTTAAAACTTTAGGCCACCAGTGATACTGATCTTACAGGTTTCCAGAAATTTTAGGAGAAGAAAACGAATTTGATAGCTACATAGTTTCTCAAACTCACCAAGAACTTGGCTCTTTCCGACTTCTAGAAACGGATAAT
>Ga0164294_10003872_pt1 | contig 13219 bp, 11 predicted proteins | sample GEODES005metaG_FD_111479 | JGI IMG/M metagenome (GOLD analysis project Ga0164294, IMG submission 111479) | Oligotrophic lake water microbial communities from Sparkling Lake, Wisconsin, USA - GEODES005 metaG | ecosystem: Environmental > Aquatic > Freshwater > Lake | place: USA: Sparkling Lake... | reverse complement strand
GCTGGCCAGCAAGCGGTGGCTGACGAGTCCGAGCAGTTCGAGCCGGTCTGGCTCAGCCCGGCCCAAGCCCTGGCACGGCATGCGGCGGACCAGATGTTCATGCTGTTTCCGACGATTCGCACCTTGGAGCGTCTGCGCAGCTACACCAGCGTCGATGCGGTGCTGGCCGACTGCGCGCGCAACGAAGAGCCCCTGTGGACATCCTGCCCGCGCGCCGGCATGCTGCAAGGCCGTCAGGCCCGGTTCATGGAGCACGAGTCGGCGTTTGGCGAGCTGCACCTGACCAGCCCGGACGGCCAGATCGTTCACGCGCTGGACTGGCAAACAGCGCGGCCCGTGGCGCTGCTGAATAACCTGCAACGGCTTACCGCGCCCAACCCCGGCGTGATGACCGGCCCGGGCACCAACAGCTACCTGGTCGGCGAGCCAGCCACCGGTTACATCGTCATCGATCCCGGCCCGGCCGATGCCGATCACCTGCAGCGCCTGTGGCTGGCGGCCGGCGACGACATCCGCATGATCGTCTGCACGCACTCGCACCAGGACCACTCACCCGGTGCCCTGCCCCTGCAAGCCTTGTGCGCCGCCAGGCCGCCGATTTTGGGGCTGCCCTCAGCGCCGACGGCGCGCGCCAACAGCCACTTTGTGCCTGACCGCGCGCTGGCGCATGGCGAACGGCTGCGTTTGGGCCAGAGCGAAAGCGCGCACACCCTGCTGGTGCTGCACACGCCCGGCCATGCGGCCAATCATGTTTGTCTGGTGCTGCTCGAAGACGGATTGCTCTTCAGCGGCGACCATATTTTGAACGGCAGCACCACGGTGGTCGATCCACCCGACGGTGACATGAACGCTTACCTGGCCTCGCTGGACCTGCTCAGCGCCGCCTGTGCAGAGCACCAGATCGAGTTTATTTTGCCGGCCCATGGGTACGTGCTGGACCAGGCCAGCCAGGCGATTGCTAGGCTACGAGCCCACCGACTCCAGCGGGAAGCCAAGATCTTGAGAGTGATGCAGGCCGACCCGAATGGCACGATGGACGACTGGGTGGCACAGGCCTATGACGATGTGGACCAGCGCATCTGGCCGGTGGCCAAACGCTCGCTGCTGGCGCACGTGCAACGCCTAGAGTCGATGGCGCCCTGAGGCCGGGGGCAGGCTCTACCCAGCCATGACGGGTTTCTGCGCCGCGATGCTCAAGGCCACCGCCTCCGCCACCTCGATCCCGTCGACACCCGCAGACAAAATACCGCCCGCATAACTGGCGCCTTCGCCCGCCGGGTACAAGCCCTTGACGTTCAGGCTCTGAAAGTCGTCGCCGCGCGTGATGCGCAGCGGTGACGAGGTGCGTGTCTCCACACCAGTCAGCACCGCGTCGGGCATGTCAAAGCCTTTGATCTTTTTGCCAAAAGCTGGCAGCGCTTCGCGTATCGCCGCAATCGCATAGCCGGGCAGCGCACCGGCCAGGTCGGTCAGGTGAACGCCCGGTTTGTACGAGGGCACCACGCTGCCCAGCGTGGTGGACGCACGGGCGGCCAGAAAGTCGCCAACCAACTGGCCCGGCGCTTCGTAGCTGCTGCCGCCCAGCGTATAGGCCTGGGACTCGAGCTGGCGCTGAAAAGCGATGCCCGCCAGCGCATGCACCGGCTGGCCGGCAACAGCACCTTCCACAAAGTCCGCCGGCGCAATGCCCACCACGATGCCGGCGTTGGCATTGCGCTCATTGCGCGAATACTGGCTCATACCGTTGGTGACTACGCGCCCGACTTCGGACGTGGCGGCCACCACCGTGCCGCCCGGGCACATGCAAAAACTGTAGACACTGCGGCCGTTGGCAGCGTGATGCACCAGCTTGTAGTCGGCCGCGCCCAGCAGCGGATGGCCTGCATGCTGGCCCAGACGCGCGCGGTCGATCAGGCCCTGCGGATGCTCGATGCGAAAGCCGATCGAAAAAGGCTTGGCCTCCATGAAAACACCGCGCTCATGCAGCATGGCAAAAGTGTCGCGCGCGCTATGGCCGGGGGCCAGCACCACGTGGTCGGCGCGTAATTCGTAACGGCTGCCGTCGGCCAGCTTGTCCACTGTCAGGCCGCGGATATGCTGGCCGTCTGCGTTGATCTCAATCGCCACGTCGCTCACACGCTGCTGAAAGCGGATCTCGCCGCCCATGGCCTCGATCTGCTCGCGCATGTGCTCGACCACTTTGACCAGCTTGAAAGTGCCGATGTGCGGTTTGCTGACCAGCAAAATCTCTTCGGGTGCGCCGGCCTTGACAAACTCCAGCATCACCTTGCGCCCCAGGTGGCGCGGGTCCTTGATCTGGCTCCACAGTTTGCCGTCTGAAAAGGTGCCGGCGCCGCCTTCGCCGAACTGCACGTTTGACTCAGGGTGCAGCACCTGCTTTCGCCACAGGCCCCAGGTGTCTTTCGTGCGTTCACGCACCTTTTTGCCGCGCTCCAGCACGATGGGCTTGAAACCCATCTGCGCCAGCAGCAGCGCCGCAAAAATACCGCAAGGCCCGAAGCCGATCACCACCGGCCGGATGGCGGGAGCCTGCACAGCTTGCGTGGGCGGGTAATAAGCCAGGTCGGGCGCGCGGCCGATGTGCGGATGGCCGGCGAATTGCGCGATCAGCTGCTCCTCCAACGCCGGGCTGCTGAGCGTGACATGCGCGATGTAGACCAGCAGCAACTTTTGCTTGCGCGCGTCGTAGCTGCGCTTGTGAATATGGTGGCTGGCCAGCTCAGCGGGCGTGATGCCCAGGGTCTTGACGATCAGCGCCGGCAGGGCGGCCTCGTCATGGTCCAGCGGGAGCTTGAGCTCAGTCAAACGCAGCATGGCGGTGTCCTTTGAAGTGGATCCGTTTTCCGGATCAAGAGTTTGATTTTAGGCGTTGCGCCTGCGGCAGTCTTGAAGGAGACCGTCTGCGCGGATAATCAACCCCGTGAAGCACGCTAGACCGCCGCTGGTGCAATCTGGGAAACCAGGCACTGGAGGAACGTCCGGACTGCACAGGACAGCGTAGGAGGTAACACCTCTCCACCGCAAGGTGAGGATCAGAGCAACAGAGACGAGCCGGTTCAGTCCGGGTGAAACGGGCAATCTCTACGCGCAGCAATACCAAGTAGGCCAGCGTTGATGTGGTTCCGCAGAGCTGGCGGGTAGGTAGCATTGAGCCGGCGGGGCGACCCCCGGCCCAGATTAATGGCGGTCACGTTCGTCTTTCGCAAGAAAGGCAAACGCACAGAATCCGGCTTATCGGCGAGCTTCACACTTATTTCAGACGCGGGGTTGGAGATGGATCCCCGCGTTCGCGAGGATGACGGTCCGCAAAAGGGCCACTGGACCTCAAAAGCCGTCGCACCACCCCTCCGGTAGATGCGGCTTGAGCCTGGCGGCGGCAGCCGATTTGGGGTACCCCCCTATGAGGCAGCCGCCGCCAGGCTCAAGCCGCAGCGCACAGCACCCGCCCCAGCCCACGCGCACAAACAGGCCCCAAAGAAAAAGGCCACCCGAAGGCAGCCTTTTTAAGCAAGCGCAGAGACAGCCAGCGTCAAACGTTCTTCAAAGCCGCAATGCGATCTTCAATCGGCGGGTGCGTGGCAAACAAAGCGCCCACACCACCGGCAATGCCCAAAGCCGCTACCGACTTCGGCAACTCACCGGGTACCATGCCGCCCAATCGCGCCAGCGCGTTGATCATGGGCTGCTTGCGGCCCAGCAACTGCGCGGCACCCGCATCAGCGCGGAACTCGCGGTGACGGGAAAACCAGGCTACCACCATGGCTGCGGCGAAACCAAGCACGATGTCCATCACGATGGTGGTCACGTAATAACCAATGCCGGGGCCTGAACTCTGCGAGTCACCCTTGCGCAAAAAGCTGTCCACCGCATAACCCACCACCCGGCTGATGAACACCACAAAGGTGTTCATCACGCCTTGAATCAGCGTCATCGTGACCATGTCACCGTTGGCAATGTGCGCGATTTCGTGGCCGATCACGGCTTCGATTTCTTCCTTGGTCATGCCTTGCAGCAAACCGGTAGACACTGCCACCAGCGCTGAATTCTTGAAAGCACCCGTGGCAAAAGCATTGGGCTCACCCTCAAAAATACCGACTTCAGGCATGCCGATGCCGGCTTTTTGCGCCAGACGGCTCACCACCTCGACGATCCAGGCTTCGTCGGCGTTTTGCGGCTGGTTGATCACGCGCACGCCCGAGCTCCACTTGGCCACCGGCTTGCTGATCAAGAGCGAGATGAACGCGCCGCCAAAACCCATGAGCAGAGCAAAACCCAGCAAGGCCGTCAGGTCCAGGCCGTTGGCGGTCAAAAAGCGGTTCACACCCAGCACGTTCGCGACGATGCCCAGCACCACGACGATGGCGAGGTTGGTCATGACAAACAAAAAGATACGTTTCATAAAATAATCACTTTCGTGAGTTGTGCTTGTTGCAAAAAAAACTGACAACCGTCCAAATGGGGATTAAACCCGCGATATCAAGCTATCGGGGCCGGACGAAAAACCAATTGATCATCATAAAAAGAAAGCGCCTCGTTCTGCGTCCACCATCCCGGAACACCTAAAACCGGCAGGGGTAAAAATATTTTCGCTGTCAAGTCGGCTTGACGCAGCGCGCCGGCGGCCCATTGGTCCAGCGCTTGCATCTCACCTGCGGGGGCCGGTGCGCAGAACACGTGGGTGGTGATCGACTTGCGCGGGTTCGTGAGTTTTTCCAGCAAAGCGTGGCCGAACAGCACCAGTCGGGCCTGGCCCCAGAGCGGTCGCAGCTCGACAAAAAGCCGCTGCCACTGGCGGGCCTGCAGCGCCTCCCACAGGGGCTGCGGCGCGCTGAGCAAGGCGGCGTTTTCGTCAAACACGGTCAACGCATCACGCACGGCGCCGCGCAGCGGCTGCACGCCAGAGCGCGCAATTTGCGCCGCCTGCAAGGCATTGAGGCAGCGCTTGGTTTCGGGAAAACGCAGCCAGCACAGGCCATTGAACAAGTCATGCAAATTGTCGCGCGTGGGCACCTGGCCCGTGTCAAAAATAAACTGCTCGTAGGCTTGGCCGGCCGGTAAAGCAGCCTGTGGAACAAAGCGTACAAATGCTGTGGATGAGGTCGCCTGCTGATGCAATTTGTTCAGCACATCGGCCACCGACGCGCCGCCAGCCAGCTGCGCCTGCACAGCGGCAGCTTCGCTGTGCCACGGTGCCAGCCAGGGCTGCTGCCAAGCTACAGCCTGCGCCAACTCGCTCAAACCAGCGGCTCGGCTTTCCAGGCCAGCGCTTCGCCAGAGCGCAGCGGCTTGAGTTCAGCCCCACCAAATGCAAAGCTTTCGGGCGGCGTCCAGCTTTGGCGCGTCAGCGTGAGCGTGCCGGTGTTGCGCGGCAGGCCGTAAAAATCGGCGCCGTTGAAGCTGGCAAAGGCTTCGAGTTGACCCAGCGCGCCGGCCGCGTCAAAGGCTTCGGCGTACAGCTCCATGGCGGCATGTGCGGTGTAGCAACCGGCGCAACCGGTGGCGTGCTCCTTGAGGTGCGCCGGGTGCGGCGCGCTGTCGGTACCCAGGAAAAAGCGCGCGTTGCCGCCGGTGGCCGCCTGGACCAGCGCCAGCCGGTGCTTTTCGCGCTTGAGCACGGGCAGGCAGTAGTAATGCGGGCGGATGCCGCCGGTGAAAATCGCGTTGCGGTTGTACAGCAGATGGTGCGCCGTGATGGTGGCGCCGGTGAAGCGGTCTGCAGCCAGAACATACTGCGCAGCCTCCAGCGTGGTGATGTGCTCAAAAACGATTTTCAACTCAGGGAAATCGCGGCGCAGTGGAATCAGCTGCTGGTCGATGAACACCGCCTCGCGGTCAAACAGGTCAATCTCGGGGCTGGTGACTTCGCCGTGAACCAGCAGCAGCATGCCGGCTTTTTGCATGGCTTCGAGCGTGGCGTAGGTCTTGCGCAGGTCGGTCACGCCGGCGTCGCTGTTGGTGGTGGCACCCGCCGGATACAGCTTGGCGGCCACCACGCCGGCGTCTTTGGCGCGGCGGATCTCGTCGGCCGGCAGGTTGTCAGTCAGGTACAGCGTCATCAAGGGCTCAAAACTCACACCCGCCGGCACCGCCGCCTGGATGCGTGCCTTGTAAGCCAGCGCCTGCGCGGCCGTGGTCACGGGCGGGCGCAGGTTGGGCATGATGATGGCCCGGCCAAACTGGGCGGCCGTGTGCGGCACCACGGTGGCCAGCGCGTCGCCGTCTCGCACATGCAAGTGCCAGTCGTCGGGGCGGGTGATGGTGAGGTGATGGGTTCGGGTGTCAGTGCTCATGCGGCCATTGTCCCAAAAACACGCACAGGGCTAGCGCGGCTCAGGGCGCGCTCCAGCGCGGCTGTGGGGCGCGGCTTTGGGCACGGGCTGCGCTTGCAGGTAGTTCCACAAGGCCTGCGCCTGGCTTTTGGGGGCAGCCTTGCCGCCGGGGCGCTCGCGGTAAATGCGCACTTCCATCAACATGTCCAGGCCAGTGCCGGCGCTCACCAGCTTTTTGGCGCGCACTTCTTTTTTGACGGCGCTGAGCGGTAAAAAAGCGATGCCATGGCCTTCGAGTGCCATCGCCTTCAAGCCCTCGGCCATGTCGGTTTCGTAAACACGGTCCAGGTGAATGGCGGTGCTCGACTGCTTGAGCAGCATGTCCACCACGCGGCCCAGGTAAGCGCCAGGCGCGTAACCCAGGTAGGGCAGCGGCTGACCGGCCTGCCCCGGCAGCGCATGCAGGGGCTTGCCATCGGCCGCGGGTTTGACGTACGGCGCCAGCAGTTCCTGGCCCAGCGTGAGCATTTCGTAGCGGCCCGGGTCCAGTTGAAAGGGCTGAGAGTCATGGTGGTAGGCGATCAGCAAATCACAGCTGCCTTCAACCAGGCGCATCACCGCGTCATGCACGTTCAGCGCAATCAGCCGGCTTTTCAGCGGGCCGAATTTATCGCTCAGGCTGCTGACCCAGGCCGGAAAGAAGGTGAAGGCCAGGGTGTGCGGCACCGCAAACTCGACCACGTCCTGCCCGGCCGCCGTGTGGCCGCGCAGCATGGCGCGCGTTGACTGCAAGCCTTGCAACATGTCCAGTGACTGCGCGTAAAGCGTTTCACCCGCCAGGGTGAGCCGCGTGGGGTAAGAGCTGCGGTCCACCAGGTCGGTGCCGGCCCAGGCTTCAAGCGCCTGGATACGCCTGGAAAAAGCCGGCTGCGTGACATGGCGCAACTGCGCCGAACGGCTGAAACTGCGGGTTTCAGCCAGGCTGACGAAATCTTCCAACCATTTGGTTTCCATGGCCTTGATTATTACGGCTGAAGGGATGCTTCAGGCCTCGTCGTGCCCTTGCTGCTGCAGGGCCCACATCTGTGCATAGCGCCCGCCCTGCGCCAGCAAGCCGGCATGCGTGCCGCGCTCGATGATGCGGCCGGCGTCCATCACCAGAATCTCGTGCGCATCCACCACGGTCGAGAGGCGGTGGGCGATCACCAGTGTGGTCTTGTTTTGCGCGGCGGTGCGCAGCTCGGCCTGGATGGCGCGCTCGTTGGCCGAGTCCAGCGCCGAGGTGGCTTCGTCAAAAATCACCACCGGCGGGTCTTTGAGCAAGGTGCGGGCAATCGCCACGCGCTGCTTTTCGCCGCCAGACAGCTTGAGGCCGCGCTCGCCCACCATGGTGGCGTAGCCCTGGGGAGTGGCGCTGATGAAGTCATGAATGCGCGCGGCGCGGGCGGCCTCTTCAACCTGCTCGCGGCTGGCACCGGGCTGGCCGTAGGCGATGTTGTATTCCACCGTGTCGTTGAACAGCACCGTGTCTTGCGGCACGATGCCAATGGCCTGACGCACACTGGCCTGGGTGACCTGCTTGATGTCCTGGCCGGCAATCGTGATGCGCCCGCCTTCCTGCGGATTACTGACATCGTAAAAGCGGTAAAGGAGGCGCGCCAGCGTGGACTTACCCGCGCCCGAGGAACCCACCACCGCCACGGTTTTTCCCGAGGGAATTTCAAAACTCAGCTGGTGCAGGATAGGCCGGCTGGACTCGTAAGCAAAGCTGACGTTTTCAAAGCGCACCGTCGCATCGTGCTCCAGGTCGCCCGCCACACCGGCGGCGCCGACCGGCCTGGCCACCACCAGCGGCAGCGCGCCGGGCATATCAGCGATCTCGCGCTCTTTTTCCATCAGGTTGAACATCTTGTCCAGGTCGGTCAGGCTTTGCTTGATTTCACGGTAGATCACACCCAGAAAGCCCAGCGGAATGTAGAGCTGGATCATGAAAGCGTTGACCATCACCAGGTCGCCCAGCGTCATGCGGCCATCGACCACGCCCTGGGTGGCGCGCCAGAGCATGGCCACCAAGCCAATGGCAATGATGAGTTGCTGGCCGGTGTTGAGCAGGCTCAGGGTGCGCTGGCTCTTGACGGCAGCGCGCCGGTAGCGCTCCAGGTTTTCGTCGTAGCGTCTGGCTTCAAAGGCTTCGTTGTTGAAGTACTTGACGGTTTCGTAGTTCAGCAGCGAGTCAATGGCGCGGCTGTGCGCCGACGAGTCCAACTCGTTCATCTGCTTTCTGAACTGCGTTCGCCACTCGGTCACTGTCACGGTGAAAGCGATGTAAAACACCAGCGCAATGATGGTGATGCCGGCAAACCAGATGTCAAACTTGACGGCCAGCAGGCTGAGCACCAGCGTCACCTCGATCAGCGTGGGAATGATGCTGTAGAGCGAATACGAAATGAGCGAATGCACGCCGCGCGTGCCGCGTTCGATATCGCGCGTCATGCCGCCCGTCTGGCGCTCCAGGTGAAAACGCAGGCTCAGCGCATGCAGGTGCTCAAAAACTTCCAGCGAGATACGCCGCGCCGCGCCCTCGGTGGCCTTGGCAAACACCAGCTCGCGCAGCTCGGTGAACAGCGAGGTAGACAGGCGCAACAGGCCATAGGCCAGCAGCAGCGCCACCGGCACCACCAGCACGGCCTGCACGTCGCCGGGCTTGAAACTCATGGCATCGACCAGGTCTTTGAGCAGCAGCGGCACGCCGACATTGGCCACCTTAGCGCCCACCATGAAAGTCAGCGCTGCGACAACGCGCCACTTGTAGGCCCACAGGTAAGGAAAAAGCCGCTTGAGCGTGTCCATGTCAGAGCGCGCCGGCCGGGTCGTCTGGTTAGCAGAAGCTGTTGCCGGCAGGGCCAAACTATCGTGGGAAGCTCGAGAGCGCATGAAGGACAATCGTGAAATACAAAAAAGCTGAACTTAACTGTGAGATTGTGCCTATGTCTTCTGAACCAAGTACCCCGGGAACCGACAAGCTCAGCCTGCCGGTCGACAAGGAGCTGGTGCTCAAGGTCATCCCGATGCCGGCGGATTGCAATGCCAACGGCGATATTTTCGGCGGCTGGGTCATGGCACAGGTCGATCTGGCCGGCTCGGTGCTGCCGGCGCGCTACGTCAACGGCCGTATGGCCACGGTGGCAGTAAACCAATTTATCTTCAAACAACCCGTGAAGGTGGGCGACATACTGTCATTTTTTGCAGAGGTCACCCGCATCGGTAACACCTCCATCACTGTGCAGGTGGAGGTGTATGCAGAACGCTTTCGCGCACAGGGCCGCTACATCAAAGTCACTGAAGCCAGCCTGACCTATGTGGCCATTGGCGATGACGGCAAGCCCCGCCCGATTGACAAAACGGGCAACTTACCGGCTCAGTGAGCCCGGTAACCGGGCCAGGCATCAGGAGACGATGTAAACCCCTGAGCCCACTGCCAGAAGTTTGCCGTCGGCGCCATGAAAGGCCATGCGCGTGTTGGCCACGCGTGAGCCCACGCGCAAGACCTCGGCATGCATCTCGAAATGCTCGCTAATGCCGGGGCGCAGGTAGTCAATGCGCAGGTCGATGGTGCCCAACTTGGCAAAACGCTGCAAGCGCAGCGCAGGCGCTTCGTCCATGTGGCGGGCGCCCTGGGCAGCCAGCACGGCCAGTCCGCCCAGCGTGTCCAGCGCGGCGCTGATCACGCCGCCATGCACCCGGTTATAAGCCGCATGACCGATCAGATCCTGCCGCATGGCCAGGCTGGCGCTCACGCGCTCAGGCTTGATCGAGACGATCTTCAGACCGAGCAATCGATTGAAAACAATTTTTTCTTCAAACAGCTCAGTCAGGCCGCGAACATATTCGGGCTCGAAAACGACAGGGGTGGCCGGCGCGGCCTTTGGATGGGACGTCATGGCCACATTGTGGCGTAGCGCTTGGGGGCAGCGTTCAGAGCTTGGCAAAGTCCGGCCGGCGCTTTTCAATGAAGGCGGTGAAGGCTTCCCGCGCCGCCGGTTCGCGCAGCATGCGGCCAAAGCTGATGATCTCTTCGGCAATGCGGCCGGCGACCACAGGGGCGTTGCTCATTTTCATGAGGCGCTTGGTTTCCAGCAAGGAAGACAGCGGCTTGGCCGCCAGTTTTTTAGCCTGCATTTGCGCCAAGGCGTTGGCTTCAGACGGCGGCACGATGCGGTTGATCAAACCAACTTCCAGCGCAGTTTCAGCCGTGAAGGGCTCGCCCAGCAGCAGCGCTTCGGCGGCGCGCTGATGGCCCATGAGCTGCGGCAGCAGCAAGCTGGAGCCCGCCTCCGGACACAGGCCTAAATTGACAAAGGGCAGCGAAAAAGCGGCGTTGTCGCCAGCGTAAACCAGGTCGCAATGCAGCAGCATGGTGGTGCCGATACCGACCGCCGGCCCGCAAACCGCAGCCACCAGCGGTTTGGCAAAAGTGCTGAGCGCACGCAAAAAGCGAAACACCGGCGCATCACTGTCATTGGGCGGCACACTCAAAAAGTCTTTGATGTCATTGCCGGCTGAAAAAATCAGTGCGTGCCCCTGGAACACCACCACACGCACCGCCGCATCGCTGGCCGCGCTGTCCAGCGCGTCGGACAAGTGAGCATACATGGCGGCGGTGAGCGAGTTTTTTTTGTCGACCCGGTTAAAGGTGATGGTCATCACCGCGTCTTCGGTGTGCACGAGGATTTCTGGCATGTCTGACATCTTTACTCCTTGAAATAAACAATCTGGTGCGAACTCACCAGCAACTCACCCGAGCCGGACCACAGCTGCACAGCCTGGTCAAAAAAACCCTGCTGAAAGGTTTGCGCCTGCGCCTGCCCGAGCAGATAGCCCTGGCCGCTGCGCGCCAGATCGGCCGCGCCCGCATGAAAGTAAACCGTCACCGACACCGTGCCGGCCGGCACTAATTTAGCGCGGCGCAACCAGATGCGCGGGTAAAAAGCATCGGCCATGGCCGTCAATGCCAAAAAGTCCAGTGGCCGTGGCGGATTGTCGCGCAGCCAGAAATGGCTCAAACTGTCCTTGCCGCCACCGTCCAGCAGCTGAGGCAAGCCCCCACGCGCCACCCGCATCTCGTAGCGCTGTGTCCAGGCCAGTTTGTCCGGGTAAGCAGCGAGGCTGCAGTTTTGCGGCAGTGGCACAACGGGCATAGTGCTGTCGTTTTGTCCCCAGGTCGGGCGCCGCACGGCCGTCACAGCGGTGGCGCTCATCAGCACGCTCTGCGCGCCTTGCGCGTCCAGCTGCGTCATCTCAATGAACCAGTGCTGGGTAGAACGGTTGGTACGCAAAGGTCTGGCCGTCAGCTGAAAATCGCCGGGCGCGACCGCCGCTGCAAAGTTCACCGTGAGGGACAGCGGCTCACCAAGCAGCGCCGGGTGCAGCAAAACCGCTTGCAAGGCGGTGGCCGCCGTGGTGCCGCCAAACGGCCCCACCATGTTCCAGTAGGCCGGGCTGCTGCTGCCTTTGAAAACCCCGGGCTGCGCTGCATCCAGCAGCTCCAGGCGCAGTGCCTCGTCAAAGGGATGCATGCGGCTCAGACCCGCTCAAAAATACCGGCCGCGCCCTGCCCCATGCCCACGCACATGGTGACCATGGCGTAGCGCAGCTTGTGCCGGTGCAGCGCATGGATGGCCGTGGCCGAGCGGATGGCGCCGGTGGCGCCAAGCGGATGACCCAGCGCGATGGCGCCGCCCATGGGGTTGACCTTGGCCGGGTCCAAGCCCAGCGTCTGCATCACCGCCAGCGACTGCGCGGCAAAGGCTTCATTGAGCTCAAACCAGTCGATGTCTGCCTGCTTGAGACCGCCATAGCTCAGCGCCGCCGGAATGGCCTCGATGGGGCCTATGCCCATGATGTGCGGCGGCACGCCGCGGCTGGCGTAGCTGACAAAGCGCGCCAGCGGCTTGAGGCCGTGCGTGCGGATGGCTTTTTCGCTGGCCAGGATCAGCGCGCCTGCGCCGTCAGAAGTTTGCGAGGAATTGCCGGCTGTGACCGAGCCACGCGCAGCGAACACCGTCTTGAGTTTAGCCAGGCCGTCCATCGAGGTGTCGGCGCGCGGACCTTCGTCCAGGCTGACGGTGCGGGTGCTGAGCTCGGTCTCACCGCTTTGCAAATTGGGGCTGCGATGGCTGACCTGCACGGGAGTTATCTCGTCATTGAACTCGCCGGCCTGCTGCGCTTTGAGCGCCCTGGCATGGGAGGCGCAGGCAAATTCATCCTGCGCCTGGCGCGAGACCTTCCACTGCTGCGCCACCTTTTCGGCGGTCAGGCCCATGCCGTAGGCCAGGCCGATGTTCTCGTCCTGCAAATACATGGCCGGCGACAGCGAAGGTGCATTGCCCGACATCGGCACCATGCTCATGCTCTCGGTGCCGGCCGCGATCATGATGTCGGCCTCACCGACCCGTATGCGGTCCGCCGCCATTTGCACCGCTGACAGACCGGAGGCGCAAAAGCGGTTGACCGTGATGCCGCCCACACTGTGAGGCAAACCCGCCAGCACCGCCCCGATGCGCGCAATGTTCAGGCCCTGAGGGCCTTCCGGAATGGCGCAGCCGCAAATGATGTCTTCAATGGCCGCAGGGTCCAGGGTTGGCGCCTGGGCCAGGGCGGCGCGCAGCGCCTGAACCAGCAAGTCGTCCGGGCGCATGTGGCGAAAAAAACCACGGTGCGAACGCCCTATGGGTGTGCGCGTGGCGGCGACGATGTAAGCGTCTTGAAGTTGTTTGGGCATATTGAATTTCTTTCGCTAGGAGTCAGTTCACTTCAGTTGCGCAGCGGTTTGCCTGTGTTCATCATGCCCATGATGCGTTCTTGCGATTTGGGGTGCTCAATCAAGGCGCAAAAAGCCTTGCGCTCGAGCGTCATGAGGTACTCCTCGC
>Ga0164294_10003870_pt1 | contig 13225 bp, 12 predicted proteins | sample GEODES005metaG_FD_111479 | JGI IMG/M metagenome (GOLD analysis project Ga0164294, IMG submission 111479) | Oligotrophic lake water microbial communities from Sparkling Lake, Wisconsin, USA - GEODES005 metaG | ecosystem: Environmental > Aquatic > Freshwater > Lake | place: USA: Sparkling Lake... | reverse complement strand
GCAGCGCGCACCTGCGCCAGCGCCGCGCTGGCCATGGTTTCACTGCCAAAGGGGCCAAGCCGCACACGGGTGAGGCCGCCGGGCAGGCTCTCGGTGAGCACCGGGCCGAAGCTGGAGAGAAAGCCCTTCAGCCAGGAAACGCGGCCGCCGTCGCCCAGCGCCGCCACCTGCACCAGCCAGTTGGAACCAACAGGTGCAGGATTGCGGCTGGCGGTGGGCAGGGCCACGGTGGTGACGGGGGCAACCGGCGCAGACGCGACGACGATTTGTGGCGGAGGCGGGGCGACTTCGCCGCGCCCACCCGGATAGACCCGGCGCAGGCGCACGCGGGCGGTGCCGGCGCGGTCCACGCCCAATAACTGCGCCGCCTTGCGCGACAGATCGATGATGCGTCCGCGGGCAAACGGGCCGCGATCGTTGATGCGCACGGTCAGCTTGCGGCCGTTGTCGCGATTTTCCACCTCCACCCAACTCGGCATCGGCAGCGTGCGGTGGGCAGCGGTGAGATCATCCTGATCATAGCGTTCGCCGTTTGCGGTGCTGCCGGCGTGGAAGCCAGGGCCATACCAACTGGCAACGCCGTCCTCGCGGTAATCACGCTCATCGGCAGGATAATAGGTGATGCCTGCGACCTGATACGGTTTGCCAATCTTCACCGGCCAGTTGCCCAGCTTGGCGGCGTCGCGGGCAACGGCGGCTGTATCGTCCGGCACGTCAACCAATCGCGGCGTCGGCGGCGGTGCATTAACAATGCGCGGCGCGGGTTTGCCGCCACATGCCGCCACGGCAAGGCCGGCCAGCACCGGCAGCAGCAACCGCCTCATTGCGGGCTGCCCGCTGCCACCACGGGGGCGACCACTGGCGCGGATGCGACGGCTTGCGGCTGGCTGATGGCATCAGCCAGCAGCGTGACCGACAGGGCATAGAGATTGGAGCAATTGTAGCCGAGCACGGCACGATAGCTGCGGGTGACAAGATAGGCGCCCTGCCCCGCGCCGTCCGGCTCGATCAGGCTCATCACCACATCATCGGCCGGCCAGCTGCCGTTGACCGGCGTGAAGCCCGCCGCCCGCCATTCGCGCGCCGGTATCAAGGCCGAATGGCGCGACAATGGTGTGATGCAGCGGGTGGGTGGTTCAGCGGCGGCAACAGCGCTGCGATCAAAGCCATCGGGCACCAATGTGCGGAAACCCCAGGCTTCGCCCGGTTGCCAGCCACTTTCGGCCAGATAATTGGCGATAGAGGCGAACACGTCGGGCTGGCTGCCCCACAGATCAATCTTGCCATCACCATCGCCATCGCGGCCATAGGCAAGATAGGAGCTGGGCAGGAACTGCGTCTGGCCAAAGGCGCCGGCCCAACTGCCTTTCATCGCTTCGCGCGCCACCCGGCCTTCGCCCACCATCTGCACGGCCGCATCCAGTTCACGGGTAAAGAGATCACGGCGGCGGCCATCAAAGGCGAGCGTTGCCAGCGCGGACGGCAGATCATAACGGCCGAGCACACGGCCATAGCTGGTTTCGATGCCCCAGATCGCCGCAATGACGGCCGCCGGCACGCCGCTGGCGGTTTCGGCCTGGGCCAGCAGGTCGCGGTTGGCGGCAAACTGGCGCTGGCCATGGGGGATGCGGTCCCCCCGGAATTTCGATGCCAGATAGTCGGGAAAGCGGATCGGTTTTGACACACCGCCGGGCTGGTTGCGATCGGCGCCGATCACGCGCGGCACGAGGCGAACGTCGCTCAGCGCGGTGTCCAGCCATTCCGGTTTCAACCCGCGCGCCGTGGCCTCGGCGCGATACAGGTTCAGCCATTCGGCAAAGGCGGCCTGCTGCTGCGGGGAAACCGGGGTTTCATCGGCACGAACCGGCGCGGCCACAAGGACCGCGGCCAGCGCCAGAAGGGGGAAGCGGGCGCGCATGGCCTCTTGTGCCAAAGCATCGCCGCCGGGGGAAGGCCTAATGGCTCAACTCCCCAATTCTTACGTCATCGCGTCAAACCGCGACTTGTCCTTGTCTGAAAGGCGCACATTGACGGTAAGGCTGGTGTCGTCCCCGGATTGGCCGACCACTTCCCCATGACTGTGCAGCCAGGCAAGCCTGCGGCCATCGCTCATCGGCAGCGTGATGCGGTGCACGCGGGCGCCGGCGCGCAGCGTCAGGTCCATGGCTGCCTGCAACCGATCCAGCCCTTCGCCGGTGAACGCCGACACCGGGATGGCATCATCGCCGGCTTGGCCCAGCACCACCTCACGCTGTTCGGCATCCAGCGCGTCGATCTTGTTGAAAACCGTGATCATCGGCGTTTCGCGCTGTCCCGGAGCCAGGCCCAGGCTGGTGAGCACATCGATCACGTCCTGCGCCTGCGCGTCACTGTCCGGGTGGCTGATATCGCGCACGTGGATGATAAGATCGGCTTCCATCACCTCTTCCAGCGTGGCGCGGAAGGCAGCCACAAGCTGTGTAGGCAGATCGGACACAAAGCCGACCGTGTCAGACAAGACCACCTTGTCATGCCCCGGCAACTTGATGGCGCGCATGGTGGGATCGAGCGTGGCGAACAGCAGATCCTCGGCACGCACCTCGGCGCCGGTGAGCCGGTTGAAGAGGGTGGATTTGCCGGCGTTGGTATAGCCAACCAGCGCCACCACCGGCCACGGCGCCTTCTGGCGCTGCTTGCGGTGCAGGCCGCGGGTGCGGCGCACCTCCTCCAGTTCCTTGCGCAGCCGGGCGATGCGGTCGCGGATCAGGCGCCTGTCCGCCTCGATCTGGGATTCGCCGGGGCCGCCCAGAAAGCCGAAGCCGCCGCGCTGGCGTTCAAGGTGGGTCCAACTGCGCACCAGGCGGCTGGCCTGATATTGCAGATGCGCCAGTTCCACCTGCAACGTGCCTTCTGCCGTGCTGGCGCGCTCGCCAAAGATTTCCAGAATCAGCCCGGTGCGATCGATCACCTTGGCCTTCAGCAGTTTTTCCAGATTGCGCTGCTGCACCGGGGTGACGGGGCCATCGATGATGACCACTTCGGCCTCCATCGCTGCCACCAGGCCGGCCAGACGATCGATCTGGCCGCTGCCCAGCAAGCGCGAGACCTGCACGTTGCGCAGCTTCACCACTTCGGAATGGACAACATCGAGCGCAATGGCACGCGTCAGACCCTCCGCCTCGGCCAGCTTGGCTTCGGGCGAGCGCAGGGCGTTGGCGGATTTGGCAAGGATGTGCGGCAGGATGACCAGTGCGCGAGAACCCGTGCGGATGCCGCGCGCTTCGTCGAAGCCGCCGATGGTCAATTCGCCGGCCTGTGGTGGTTCGTAACCCAAAATATCGCTCTCAATCTTCGGTTTCGGCCTCGAACAGCTGCAGCGGAGTCGCCGGCATAACGGTCGAGATGGCGTGCTTGTACACCAGTTGGCTGTGGCCGTCGCGGCGCAACAGCACCGAGAAATTGTCAAACCAGGTGATGACCCCTTGCAGCTTGACGCCATTGACCAGGAACATGGTGACGGGGGTGCGCGTCTTGCGCACGGTGTTCAGGAACATGTCCTGCAGGGTGTTGGGCTTGTCCGCCATCGGGCCATCCTCTTGTTCTTGGGCGTGCCACATGCCGCCGCAACAACGACATAAGGATGGAAAGGCGCATTTTCAAATACGTGTTTCGTCACAGGCGGTTCAGAAACTGTCGTTCACCAGCTTCATGGCGGCACCGATTTGAGCACCCAGTTCATCGACCTGCGTTGACAGCCACAGCCTGACCTTTGTGGTATTCCAGCCCGATTGCCACAATTCGGGCTGACGCTCGATCTTGTCTTTCCAGATCTGCATCGCACCAATCAGCCGCTGCTGGCCGGCAATGCCCGACAGATCATAACGCAGGATGGAGACATGCTGGCGGCCGAAATCGGCGCCCGGTGCCCAGGCCGCGAGCAGCGGCCCGCGCGTAGCCGGGGCCAGGCGTTCGGCGGACGGCAGCCCGGCCATGGCCTGCTGGGCGCGCAGATAATCATAATTGGCCGCCGCCGCCGTGCACATGCGATCAGCCTCCGCCGCGCTGGATACCACGCCCGAACGCGGCACGGCGCTGCCGCTTTTGACCGGCCAGATCGTCACCATCTGGGCCGCATCGGGCAGTCGCTCGCTCACTTCGCCGCTGTCGTCGAGCACAGCAACAAAGGCCCGGCACACCTGCTGCAGCCGGGCCGGATCAGAGCCGTTGGGGAAGATCACCACGGCAATCGCGCCGAACTGGCCAGGAATCGGCTCGTTTCCGGCCAGGAAGATGCGGGTGGCAATCGCCATCGGCCGGACAGCAGGCGGACGAGCTGCCGCCGGAGGTCGCGCACTGGTTGGCGGACGGCCGGCAGAAGGTGGCCGCGCCTCGACCACCGGCGATGGTGGTGGTGGTGGTGGTGGCGGCTCTTCCCGCGGTGCGCCAACAATCGGTTCATCAGGGCCAACGGATTCAACCGGCGCAGAGGAGTCTTGCGGCGGCTGCTTTGCGCAGCCCGCGACGGCCAGCATCAGCGTTAATGCAGCAAGCGCTCTCATTTGCCGTCCTCCGCCCCTGCCGGCGGCGCTTTCCTGCCGCGAACAGATTGCACGATGATACCGCCCAGCGTGAGCAATGCCGTGCACACGATGATGACAAGCGCAGCGCCTTCGGTGGTTTCCGGCCGCAGCCACCACACGAGCACCAATCCAATCAGGAATCCGGCCGTACTGGCCCACACAGGCGGTTTCATGGCGTTTCCCCACGGGAATGCCCCAACCCTGCCAACAGTGTTACGCAAGCCGGCCGCTCTGGCAAGCCGCGACTTATTCCTCGGTAACGTCCTCGGCACCCGGCTCATCGGCCAGACCCAGCGCCTTCAATTTCCTGTGCAAGGCGCTGCGTTCCATGCCGATGAAGGCGGCGGTGCGACTGATATTGCCGGAAAAACGCCGTATCTGCGCGCGCAGATATTCCCGCTCGAACGCTTCGCGGGCTTCGCGCAGCGGGGTCCCCATGATCGATCTCGCCGCCTGGCCAGGCATCAGCCTTGAAGGCTCGGCCGTCACTTCGGATGGCAGCATGTCGATCTCCAGTGTCGCCATGCTGGTGCTGGGCGCCATGATCATCGTGCGCTCGATGACGTTCCTGAGCTGCCGCACATTGCCCGGCCAATCATAGGTTTGCAGCGCCGCCACCGCGTCTTCCGAAAGATCGGGTGTCGGCATGCCGCGTTCGGCGGCGTAGCGGGCGAGGAAATAGCGGGCGAGTTCGGCCACGTCCTCGCGCCGTTCCGACAGCGATGGCAGCCGCACCGGCACGACGTTCAGGCGGTAATAAAGATCCTCGCGGAAGCGGCCGGCGGCGATTTCAGCGGCCAGATCGCGACTGGTGGCCGAAATCACCCGCACGTCCACCCGCACCCAGCGCGCACCGCCCACACGTTGGAACACCTGTTCGGTGAGCACGCGCAATATCTTGGCCTGGGTCGTCATCGGCATGTCGGCCACATCATCCAGGAACAAGGTGCCGCCATGCGCCTGTTCGAGCAGGCCGGCGCGGACATTCTCGCCGCCCTCCTCCACCCCGAACAGCGCCTCTTCCACCCGCTCCGGCGTCATGCGAGCGGCCGAAACCACCACGAACGGCGCATCAATGCGCGGGCTCCACTGGTGCAGAAGCCGGGCGGCGACTTCCTTGCCCGATCCCGCCGGGCCGCTGATCAGCACGCGGCTGCCGGTGGCCGCCACCCGCTTCAAGGTGGCACGCACCTGGTTGATCTGCGGGCTGGTGCCGGTGAGCTCGATATCAATGCCCACCCGCTCCTTCAGCGCCTCATATTCGCGGCGCAGGCGCTCAGTTTCAGTGGCGCGGCGCACCACCAGCAGCAATTGTTCGGCCTGGAACGGCTTTTCGATATAGTCGTAGGCGCCGCGCTTGATGGCGGCGACGGCAGTATCCAGGTTGCCGTGCCCGGAAATGACCACCACCGGCAGGGTCGGATCGCGCGCCTTCATCGCGTCCAGCAGCTCGATGCCATCCATCGACGATCCCTGCAGCCACACGTCAAGGATGACCAGGCTGGGCCGGCGCTCGGCCAGCGCCGCGAGTGCGCCTTCGGCATGGGCAGCGGTGCGGGCTTCAAAGCCCTCATCGCCCAGCACGCCGGCCACCAGTTCACGGATATCGGCTTCATCGTCGACGATCAGGATATCAAGGGCCATGGTGGGGGCAGTCCTTCTCAGGCGGTCGTGGTGGTAGCAACGGCGGCAAGCGGCAAGCCGGGTTGTGGTTCGGCGGCAAGCTGCCGGCTGATGCGGGCGACGACCATCGCGCCGGGGCCATCGGGATTATCGGCCAATTCAAGCTGGCCGCCATGATCTTCGATGATCTTGGCGCAGATGGCGAGGCCGAGCCCGGTGCCGCGCGCGCGGGTGGTGATATAGGGTTCGAGCAGGCGCATGCGGTCTTCCGTCGGGAAGCCCAGGCCATTGTCGGCCACACTGATGCGCACGAATTGATCATCGGCCGTCACGCTTATGGCGATCAGGCCGGGCGTGGCAGCATCACCATCGCGCTCAACCCGCGCCACAACGCTTTCGGCGGCGTTCTTGATCAGGTTGGTGAGCGCGCGGCCCAGTTGCTGGCGATCACACACCAGCGCCAGATCGGTGGGGCCGCTGAGGGTGAAGCGGGTCGCCGGGAAGGTGACTTCCTGCAGCACCAGCGCCTGCCGCAGCAGGCGGTCGAGCGCTTCGGAGGCAAACACTGGGCGCGGCAACCGGGCAAATTCGGAAAACTCGTCCACCATGCGCCGCAGGTCACCCACCTGCCGGACGATGGTGCTGGTCAGCGTCGCAAAGGTATCAGCGTCCTCGTCGATCTGGCGGCCGAACTTGCGCTGCAGGCGTTCAGCGGCAAGCTGGATCGGGGTGAGCGGATTCTTGATCTCGTGCGCGATGCGGCGGGCAACATCGGCCCAGGCGGCGCGGCGTTGGTCGGCCAGTTGGGCGGTGATGTCGTCGAAGGTCAGCACGAAACCTTCGGCGCGGCCTTCCGCTGCTTCAGCCGCACCGATGCGCACGGCCAAAGTTTGGGTTTCCTCGCCGCGCTCGATGCGCACTTGCCCGGCTGCATCCCCGGTTTGCCGCGCCTGTTCCAGTAGATCGGCAAGTTCCGGCGCCACATCCTGCAGCATTTGCCCGCGCAGCACGCGGTGCGGCAGCGCCAGCAGGGCTGCGGCAGAGGCATTGGCCACGCGGATCACCCCTTCCGGCGTGATCGACATGACGCCCGCCGACACCCCGGCCAGCACCGCTTCGGTAAAGCGGCGGCGGGTGTCCAGCTCGTCATTGGCGCCCAGCAGCGCAGTCTGCTGCGCCTTCAATTGGCTGGTCATGCGGTTGAAGGCGCGTTCCAGCACGCCGATTTCATCGGCCTGGCCGCGCACTGGCACGCGCACATCCAGATCGCCATCGCCCACCCGTTCGGCGGCGCTGGCAAGGCGCGCGATTGGCGCCACCAGGCGATTGGCCAGCCACAGCGCAAACCAGATGGCGACGATCAGCGTGAGCAGCGACACCGCCATGAGGATCAGGTTGAAGCGCAGCTGCATCACCCGGCTGCGTTCGGTGAGCGCGTTATATTCGCCCAGCGCGCCGGCGGCCTGGTTGGCGCGGGCCAACACGGCGGGATCAACCTTGCGGCTGACATAGAGGAAGGTGCCAGGGCTGCCGGGTACGGCAACGGCGGATTCCACCCGATCCTCGCCAGCACCAATCAGGGTAACGGGCGCAGTGGCGGCGCGGGCCAGATTCATGTCGGCAACATGCGCCTGTACCTCGCTGGCCGAAGCGCCGCTGGCTGCCACCAGTTGCAGGCCGGTGGCCGTGGTGCGGAACACGGCGGCTTCGGTGAGCGTTCGGCCCGCCACCTGGAAATCGAGACCCCGGCGATAGAGCGGCGTGCCTTCACCGAAATCACGGGCATAGCTTGCCACGTCGGCGGCCATCACCACGATATCATCGCCGATGCGCTGGCGGTTTTCTTCCACATAGGCCTGCGCGACCTGGTTGGAGCTGTCGAGAATGGTCTTCACCCGATCGGAAAACCAGAATTGCACGCCGAACTGGAACAGCAGCGAGGCGAACACCACCACCAGCAGCGTGGGCACCGCGGCAATGCCGGCAAACAGCGCCACCAGGCGCAGGTGCAACTGGGCAACGGCCAGGCCTTTGCGGCGATTGGTGATCAATATGGCAACGCGCCGGCCGATCAGCACCACCAGCAGCATCGCCGGGACCAGACAGGCCACCAGCACGAGCGCCACCAGCGGCTGCGACGCACCAGTGGCCGGCACTTCCCGGCGGGTGAGCAACGCATAGCTGGACCAGCCCATGATGATGGTGGCCGCCGCCGCCAGCACTTCAAGCCGTGGATAGAAATTATCGTTGCGGGTGACACGCAGCACCCGGCGCAACAACCGCCGCCCGCGCAAGCCAAGGCGGGCGCCAGCGCCACGCCGCCGGCGCATCGGCACGGATTCAGAAATGGGTGATTCGGCCGTCACAGAACCGCAGCATAACCTGCCATTGTGTCTTTAGGAACACAGTGCAGCGCCATAGCGTTGCCCCGATGCGACAGAAGATTTGCGACAGGTTACGCCGCGAGTGCCGCCGGGCGCGGTGGCAGGCTGGCCTGGGCCTCGTAAAACTGGTCGATCATCGCCAGCACGGTGGTGCTGTCAGGCACGAAATTCACCTTGTTGCGGAACACCGCGCTGTCGTGCAGCCCCTTGGTGTACCAGCCCAGATGCTTGCGGGCGATATTCACGCCGTTCAGTTCGCCATAAAGATCAAGCATCAGCGCATAATGCTCCTTCACCAGCGCATGCTGCTGCGCCAGTGTGGGGTCCGCCGGGACGTCGCGGCCCGTAAGCGCCGCCATCACCTGGCCGATCAGCCACGGCTTGCCATAGGCACCGCGCCCGATCATCACGCCGTCCGCACCGCTTTGCAGCAGCGCCGTCTTGGCATCCTCGATCGAGCAGATATCGCCGTTGACGATCACCGGCAGTTGCACCGCAACCTTCACGTTGCGCACGAAGGCCCAATCGGCGCTGCCGCTATAAAGCTGGCAGCGGGTGCGGCCGTGCACGGTGATCAGGTGCACGCCCTCGCCTTCGGCAATGCGGGCCAGTTCCGGCGCGTTCAGGCTGTTGTGATCCCAGCCCATGCGCATCTTCAGCGTCACCGGCAGCTTCACCGCCTTCACCGTGGCGCGGATCAGCTGGGTGGCGAGCGGCAGATCCCGCATCAGGCTGGAGCCGGCGTGGCCATTGACCACTTTCTTCACCGGGCAGCCCATGTTGATATCGATGATCGCCGCGCCCTTCTGCTCGTTGAGCTTGGCGGCTTCGGCCATGCGTTCCGGCTCGCAGCCGGCCAACTGCATGGAGACGGGCTCCTCGCACGGGTGCCAGGCGGCTTTCTGGATGCTCTGCCGCGTCTCGCGGATCATTGCTTCCGATGCAATCATCTCGGTCACGGTCAAGCCGGCGCCGAACCGCTTGACCAGCGTCCGGAACGGCATGTCGGTCACGCCGGTCATCGGTGCCAGGATCACGGGCACATCGATGCGGTTGGGGCCGATCTGGATGGGGGCGATAAGGCTCATTGCGCGCGGCCCATAGCGCAGATTGGGCCTTTCCGACAAGGCGAGCGGGCTTTATGCGGCAAGCCATGCGGATCCACGCCATCATCGTTGCGGCCGGTGCCGGCCTCAGGGCCGGCGGCGGCGTGCCAAAACAATATCGCGCTGTGGCCGGGCAACCGTTGTTGCGGCACGCGGTGGAGCGGTTGCTGGGGCACCCCGCCATCACCGGTGTGAGCGTGGTGATCAACCCGGAATGCCGGGCGCTGTATGATGAGGCGGTGGCCGGGCTTGGCCTGTCCGAACCCATTGTTGGCGGCGCGACGCGGCAAGAGAGCGTGCTTGCCGGGTTGGAAGCGCTGGCCGCTGATCCGCCCGACATCGTGCTGGTGCATGATGCGGCCCGCGCCTTCGTTCCGGATGCGGTGATCGATGCGCTGGTGGCGGCCTTTGATGATGACGTGGACGGCGCCTGCCCTGCCCTGCCCCAGATCGACAGCCTGCGCCGCGGTGAGGGTGGCCGTTATTCCGACAATGTTGACCGCGACGCTCTCTGGCGCGTGCAGACCCCGCAGGCCTTCCGCACCCCCGCCATCCTCGCCGCGCACCGTGCCGCAGCGTCCGGCGCCACCGACGAAGTGGCGATTGCGCTGGCCGCCGGGTTGCGTGTGGCAATCACGCCTGGGGACGAACGCGCTTTCAAGGTGACGGAGCCGGCCGATTTTGCCAAAGCCGAGGCGATGACCACCTATAGCTCCCGCGCCGCCTCCGGCTTTGATGTGCACAAGTTCGGTCCAGGTGATCATGTCTGGCTGTGCGGCATCAAAGTGCCGCATGATCATGGCCTGATCGGCCACAGCGATGCCGATGCTGGCCTGCACGCGCTCACCGATGCGCTGCTTGGCACCATTGCGGCTGGCGATATCGGCGATCATTTCCCGCCAAGTGATGACCGCTGGCGCGGCGCTGCGTCTGATCAGTTCCTCGCCCATGCGGCGCATCTGGTGCGCGAACGCGGCGGCCTGATCGATCATGTCGATGTCACCCTGATCTGCGAACGCCCAAAGGTCGGTCCACACCGCGACGCGATGCGCGCGCGGATCGCCGAAATCCTCGGGCTCGGCATCGACCGCGTCAGCGTGAAGGCCACGACCACCGAGAAACTCGGCTTCACCGGCCGCCAGGAAGGTATCGCAGCCCAAGCCATGGCCAGCGTGCGCCTGCCGGAGTCCGCATGATGGACGCTGAACTCGTCGCCCTGGCCGATCAGGTGCTGGCCGAGAACCGCAAGTTGGGCCGCCGCATCGCCACAGCTGAAAGCTGCACCGGCGGCATGGTCGCAGCTGCGCTGACCGAAATCGCCGGTTCGTCAGACGTGTTCGAACGCGGCTTCGTTACCTATTCCAACGAAGCCAAGATGGAGATGCTCGGCGTTTCCGAAGACGTGATTGCCACCTTCGGCGCCGTTTCTGTTGCCACCGCCTGGGCGATGGCGCTGGGTGCGCTCATGCACAGCGACGCCGATGTTGCCGTTTCCATCACCGGCGTCGCCGGGCCGGGCGGCGCCACCGCGAACAAGCCGGTGGGTCTGGTGGTGTTCGCGCGCGCCGTGCGCGGTGAAGACCCGGAAGCGGTTTTCGCAGATACGCGCCAGTTTGGCGATCTTGGCCGCGCTGAAGTGCGGCGGCAGGCGGCGTTGGTGGCGCTGGAACTGCTGCGGCCCTGAGGGGCGCTATCGCGGCCCGTACAGTGCCTGCGCGCGCGCCACGAAAGCGCCCACCATCTTTTCGAACGCCTGCGTAAAGAACATGCCCGCCAGCGCCTCGAACGCGCGGTTGCGGAATTCGAAATCCACGGCGAAATCAATCTCGCAGCCGCCACCCGGTGCGTCCCTGAACGTCCAGTCGTTGAACAGATGCTTCATCGGCCCGTCGAGATACTCAACATGCACCGTCCGCGGCCGATCCAGCGTCACCCGGCTGGTGAATTTCTCGCGGATCATGCGGAAACCCACGATCATGTCTGCCACCACGATTCCGTCTCGCGCCGGCCCCACCCGCATGCCCTGCACCCACGGCAGGAACTCCGGATAGCGGCCGATATCGGCGACCAGATCGAACATTTCGGCGGCCGACCACGGCAGCCGGCGCACTTCGCGATGCTTGGGCATCAGGCTTTTGCAGCCGCCTTCCGGCGCGCCTGCATCTCGGCGAAATCGCGCCCGGCGTGGTAGCTCGACCGGGTCAGCGGCGAGGCCGCCACCAGCAGAAAGCCCTTGGAGCGGGCGACAGCGGCATAGGTCTGGAAGGTGGCCGGCGGCACGAATTCCATCACCTTGGCATGGCGCGGCGTCGGCTGCAGATACTGGCCCACCGTGAGGAAATCGACACCGGCCGAGCGCATGTCGTCAAACACCTGGTGCAATTCCAACGGCGTTTCGCCCAGCCCCACCATCAGGCCGGACTTGGTGAAGATCGTCGGCGAAAGCTGCTTCACCTTATCGAGCAGGCGCAGCGAATGGTAATAGCGCGCACCCGGCCTGATGGTGGGATACAGGCGCGGCACGGTTTCCAGATTGTGATTGTACACGTCCGGCCCGGCTTCGACGATCATCTCCACCGCCCGGTCCATCTTGTTGCGGAAATCGGGGGTGAGGATCTCGATCGTGGTGCTCGGCGTCTGCCGGCGCAGTTCCTGAATCACCTTCACGAACTGGCTGGCGCCGCCATCCGGCAGATCATCGCGATCCACCGAGGTGATGACGATATGTTCCAGGCCCAGCTTGGCCGCGGCTTCGGCGACATGGCCGGGCTCGGTCGCGTCCACCTTGTTCGGCATCCCGGTCTTCACGTTGCAGAAGGCGCAGGCGCGGGTGCAGGTATCACCCAGGATCATCACGGTGGCGTGCTTCTGGCTCCAGCATTCCCCGATGTTCGGGCAGGCGGCTTCCTCGCACACGGTGTTGAGCTTCAGCGAGCGCATCAGCGCCCGCGTCTCGTTATAAGCCTTGGAGGTGGGCGCCTTCACCCGGATCCAGTCCGGCTTGCGCGGCAGGCCAGACGGCGTGAGGGGAAGATCAAGGACAGGCTCGCTCATGCCCATCTGATAGCGACCAGGGGCATCTCGAACAACCGGTCAGTTGTGCAGATCAGCCATGCGGTGGTGCGGCATACTCGCTGCCCGCCGCCCAGGCCTCGGCCTCCTCCGCCGCCTCGATCGCCGCCGTGCCAATCCCCAGGATGCGTGTCGCCAGCGCGTCTGCCGTGCAATCAAGGCCGAGCACCAGCACCAGCACGTCATCATGAGCAACCAATCCGATGGCACGGGCGAGCCGTGCAAACAGGCTGGCCGGCGGATCGAGATCCGGATCAACCAGGCGCAAGCGCACCGCCGGGATGCCGAACCAGTGCACCGGATCAAATTCGGCGATGTTGCTCCAGCCAATGGGCTTGGGCGACCAGCGCCGATCCAGCAGGCCATCCAGGCCAAGCCGCACGGTTGGCCGTGAATCCCGCATTAGTAGCACGGCAATGAACAGCACCGCAAGGCCCAGCATCGCCAGTGCCCATGCCAGTGCCGTGCCGAAACCGAACCT
>Ga0164294_10003868_pt1 | contig 13230 bp, 27 predicted proteins | sample GEODES005metaG_FD_111479 | JGI IMG/M metagenome (GOLD analysis project Ga0164294, IMG submission 111479) | Oligotrophic lake water microbial communities from Sparkling Lake, Wisconsin, USA - GEODES005 metaG | ecosystem: Environmental > Aquatic > Freshwater > Lake | place: USA: Sparkling Lake... | reverse complement strand
TAATTTGACTACCCATAGCACCTACGCCTGACATTCTGCGTCTGCGATAGCTACTTTTTTTAGTTGCTCTTTTTCTTCTTGCCATTTTGTTTGATTTTTAATTATTGTTTATGAGAAAATTTTTATTTACCATAGTAATTGGTCGGCATAATATCCAGCCGTACCTTTTACTAATCTGTCTTTTTTGTGTCTAATTTTATATAATCGTTTCCTTTCATCTGCTATTTTTTTTCCGTATAATTTTGTATAATTTGGGTAATCTAAATAGTTAATATCTCCTATGCTTACTATAAAATTTCCATATACATCATACACATCAATTTTTTTATTTTTTTTTTTCACTAGGTAATACAATTACATTTAATTTTTTTGCTTTATTTTTTGTATATGTAGTTATTATATACATTTTTTTAAATAAGTTTTTTTAATTCTTTTATATGAGTAGTTAATTCTTTTTTCAATTTCATATTCTTTTTTACTAAATCTTGGTTTAATTTTTTAGTAAATGAATCTTTTATACCCATTTTTAAATTACCTCTATGTAATTCAATTTGATTATTTGCCATATTTAGTTCATCTATACTTCTATCTAATTTTTTTATAATATTAGAACTATATATTTTACCAATACCTAATAACTTTCCTTTGTCGCTACGATTTTCTCTACTTTCGTAATAAATTTTACCAGTTTTACTTACACGCTTACCTGGTTTTTTAGCTGAGTATAGTTTATCTTTCTTTTTATTTAAACTATATTTTTTCTTAATAACTTTTTTAGCTACTTTTTTCTTAGCTACTTTCTTTTTAGCTACTTTTTTCTTAGGTGCCGACTTTTTCTTAACTGCACCTACTTTCTTTTTTCCGTATATATGTGCAAACGCTTCTTTTAATGAAACGCCAGTTTTTTGTCTATAAGCAATAGCTTGCTTAAATTTTGCTTTTGCAGTTTTTTGTGCTTGTGTCATTTGTTTAATTTTAAATATCTAATACGGCACCTCTAGGGATACTTCTATAAACGATATCGGGTATTATTTTAGTAGTTGCCCAGCTATTTGGCAAATAACGATCTACATAAGCTGCCGTTAATGGTCTTAATTGACCTTGATATAATTGAGCAGTTTCTACTCCATTTGCCACTACATCTAGTTCAAATAAACCAGCTGGGTAAACATATGGTTCTACATTTGTTTGAGTTGGTACATTTGTAGTACTTGGTATTAATGGTTTAATAACTGGTATTGGATTTTTTTTACGCATAAAAAAATAATACAATAAACCTAAACCTCCTACGATAAAAATTAAATTTCCCTTTTTCATTATTTATTTTTTAATATTAAATATAAACCTAGTCCAATGCCAGTATATAAAATTAAACTACTTGGACTTTTTGTTAAATTAGTAATTATGTTATTTGCAGTACTTGTAACGCTTTTTATAGCAGATGCGTTATAATATAATTCCTCAGTTGTAAACATAGCTCTTCTAGAATTATACCAAAAATTATTTCCGTCAGTTTGTGTTCTTATTGCATTTAGTAAATAATTATTGTAATATTCCTTATCTTCTATTGATAATGTTTTATAATCTTCGCTGTATGTATTTTTATACCACAAAAAAAGTTTTTCCGCAGCTACATCTCTTGCCGCTGGACTAATTTTGCCAGCAGATGCTAAAACTAAAGCCAATCTTTGCCTAGGATTACTATTTTGTAATTGTAATTTAATACCATCTATTATTTTATTTGCGTCTCTCGCTGGGTGCTTAAAAGCATTACTTATCCAAGGTATTAATGCTGGTAATAATACTAATGCTGCATCAATTACTAATGTTATAGGTAAAGCAGCACCACCAGTAGAAGCCGTAACTACTCCTGGTGCGACACCTATTTTTTTATAGCCTATATAATTAGTATAGTAAGGCGTCATTATTTCCTAAGTATTAAATATAAACCTAAACCTAAACCAGCACCTAATAAAATAGTATTCAAATTAATTCCTTGACTCATATTGATATTAGGTTGGGCTTGTTGAGTAGTAGGAAAAAACATTCCACCACTACTAGGCTGAACATTTCTTTGTATTAAACTTGCACCAGTATCAACTAATTTTCCAAATATATTACCCCAGTCAATACCACCACCACTAGAACTACTTACACTAACTTCGCCGTCAAAACTTGGTACTCCGCTAATACTTGCAAATTGAATAGCTTTTGTTACTTTATCAATCGCCATAATATATTGGTTTTCCTCTTGACTTCCTGGCGTAATAAAACCACTATTTAAATATTTGTTTTTTAAATTAACTAATTTATCTCGGTAATTTTGCATCTCTTGTAAAGTTGCCGTACCTTGTGTTGATGTGCCTGACATTGCTATTAGTGCCATTTTTATTTTTTTATCTTTTATAAATACTGGTTCTTTTCTTTGGTCAAATTTATTTAATACGGGATCTACCCATACCTCATTTTTAGTACCAGGATATAATACAGCAAAAACGTGTTGGGGTTCTCTTGTATCATATCGATAGCTAGCAAATCTATACGCTAGTGGTACTTTAAATATTCCTTTTCTATTGAGTGAACTCATAATGCCGTTAATAAAACTAGCGTAACTTTTGCAGTCAGCACCTTGTTTTATACTTATAATAGCACTAGGACTTCTTAAAGTTTGTTTTTCAATAGGCTCAACATAATATGGAACATTATCTTTTAAAAATTCAAAAACATTTTTTGCCGTTTCTACTTCATTATCGTCGATAAACATTTCACTAATCTTGTCGTATTCACTTTCATAGTTATCGTGATTATCTAAAATACCTTGTATAATATCGCCAGTATTTTGGTCTTGTATTAATACCTTTTTAAAATTGGTAAAAGGTGCTAATTTTTGTAGCACCATATTTTTACTAATCATATATTATACTCAAAATTAAAAGGCAATACTATTAAATCAACCATTATACTTCCATTAAATCTTAAATTAATTCCTTTTGTGCTTAGACCTTTTATTAAAGATGCTACACCAGTATAAGATAAAGTTACTGGTATTCTTAAAATAGAACTACCAGTTACTAATGTAGTAGGCGTTATTCCTATTACATTACCTATATAAGTATTGTTTAAATATAAATCTCCTTTAATATTTTGTATTGTTGCCGTAATATCGGTTGGGTTATTTACTTGTACTACTATGTTAATAGTTGGGTACAATAATGACATACTACTAAAATCTATTGTCTTAAAAAAAACTGAAACAGTTTTTGCTAGTACATATTTTTTATAAACTAAATAACCAATAATTGTTGCTGGAAGTAACCACCAATTTCTTTTGTTCATAAAAATCTAATTGCCATAAAATTAAGACAATAAACTATAATAACAAAATATTATTGTTTTTGTTTACAAAACCTTAAAATAGCTCTAAAAACGCCCTAAAATGTTAAATTTTTAGGCTTGTGGAAAAAAAAATCGGGTAAATGTCTTTTTCTTGTTTTATTTTTATTAGATTTGCTTTTGCCGAGCATAAGCTCGCAACAAGAAATCTAATAAAACAGAAATACCCCTAAAACACATATATTTTAACACTTTTGACCTTTAAAATAGATATTATATTAATTATTTTGGTAGTTTGATATAATATCCTTTATTTTATATCGTTATTCTATTTTACTGACTATAAAATTTACAAAAAATGATTCAATTCAAATCGTTGAGCAGTACCAACGCCGTATTGCTTGAAATCCAAAAAATTGCACGCAAAAAAGAAAAACTGGTAGAAATTTTTAAATTAACCCAGTACCGAGATGTTTCAATTTTATTTACTGCAACTGATGACGCAGAAATTAAAATGGTGCATATTACTAATGATATGTTACCTTTTCATTTGCCTAATGAAATTATCAATATTATTGATGATAGCATTGAGCAATTTGATAAAGATATATCCTCACTTAACCAACACTTAAAAAATTTATAAAATGAAAAAAATTTATTATTTAGGTTATGTTATTTTTGAAACTTTATACGACCACTTAATACCAAAAGTTTATATTGTTCAAATTGATATGAGTGAGCATAGCAGTTTAACCAGTGCAAAATGCCATATAGACTATTTAACTAAATAACCTATGAATTACTTTTTATTATTAGCAAAAACTCAAAATTTAAAAAAATGCAAAACGAAACTGAAAAAAAACAAAGTATTGGTGCTTGGGACAAAACCACAAAAAATAGCAAAACCTATATCAGTTTTACTATTGAAGGAAAACTATATACAATGTGGAAAAATGAATATAAGGTAAAGCCTACGCAACCCGATTACAAAATTTACGAAGCAGAACCATTAAAACCTATTACTAATGAATAATTTAACTCAACCAGCCTATCCAGTAGTACCATTACAAGATAATTTTAAACGCTTAGTGGTACCCATACCTGGTCTAAGTAAGTTTGAGCATTTTGCACTAGAAATTTATAAAGCTAAATTATCAAATTATGTAGTAGCACCGCTAGATTTACCCGAATTAATGAATGAAAGTATTGTTAATGCGATTGAACTATTAAATAAAATTGAAGAAAAAACTAAAACATTTGAAAATGATAAGAATAGCGAAGTGGTTATTTACAACCATTAACGGACAAGCAGTTTTAATACTGATATTTGTATTTTTAGTTTGTGCTTTACTTGAAAATTTATAAATGTGGAAAATACTGACTATAAGATAAACATTGATGATTTACTAGAAAAACGCAAATACAACCCCAACTATATACCTAGCAAGGAAAACATTATTTTTACCATACAAGGTAAACATATCGGCTCACTCCAAAACTTTTGTATATTTTCGGGGTTACCCTAAAGCTGGTAAATCAACCTTTATATGTGCTATGATTAGTAGCGTATTTAATACCTATGATATTTTCACAATGAAATTACATACTCCCCAAAATAGAGCTAAAGTATGTTTAATTGATACTGAAAGTAGCGATTATGATTTTTATAGGACTATTAATAAAATTAAAGGATTTGCTCAAATTAACGATTTACCACCTTATTTTGACGCATTCCAAGTTCGCGAAGATTCCAGTAACGCTATTAAATTAATGATTGAACGCTATTTAGAGCTAAATTTAGACTGCTCTATATTAATAGTGGACGGATTGCTTGATTTATTGGTAAATTACAATGATGAGAAAGAAAGTAGCTTATTAACTAGCTGGCTAAAAAAGATAACTAAGCATTATAATATATTGCTAATATCGGTTTTGCACCAGTCAAAAAGCAATTTAATGACTACTGGACATATTGGTAGTGCCAGCGATCGTTTTGCTCAATCCACCTTAGATATTACAAAAGACAAAGACAAAAATACCTATGTACTATCCAGCCGTTTTATGCGTAGCGATTCTGACTTTGAGCCTATTACATTAATGAATTTTAACGGCATATTTCAGCAAACTGAAACTGACAAAGCTAAAAATACTAATAAAAAAGCTACTGATTTAGATGAAATTGAAAGTAAACGATTACTACATCAAATAATTACTATGCCAATGCCCTATAATGATATTTCTAGCGAAATCATAGAACGGACTGCCACCAGTAAAGCCTATGCAAAAAATTTAATTAAATTATGGATAAACAAAAACTATATCGTAAAAGATAGTAAAAATAATTATAAAATTTTATGAAAATTATAATAACAATACTTATTTGGGAACTAGCAAAAACATTATTTTATAAACTAATAAATCGCGATATATGACAATTTTAAAAAGACTTTATTTAGTATTTGTATTAATGCCACTAGCTATATTATTTGCTATTTATATAATGACAATAGCTTTTTTTGAGCATATAATTAACAAATCTAAAATAAAAAAATACTAATGGTTAGTTTATAGTCAAAAAAAACGAGAAGCCAGTTTTTAGGCTGACTTCTCGCTGACTATAAAATAGACAATGATTGCCTACTCTAACACTTTTCACTACAAATATAACACTATGACAAATAAGACAAAAATTTATTTTATCATTTTAGAACGCAAAGTAGTAAGTTTAAAAGATTTGCAAGACATTACAAAATGGCAAAGATTTACTATTTTACGAGCAGTTGCACCGCTGGTAGTTAAACGCAAAATTAGAGCAGTTACCCAAGATAATGTTAGATACTTCGCTATAAACGATAAACCCCTTAAAAATGGCTAAAAAGTTGTATAGTGCTATTGTATTTTTTAAGGATAATATCCAGCCAGTTCGTAAATATCATAATATTTCTAGTATTAATAATTTTATAACTTTTGCTAGATCCCTAGATGCCGAGTATTTTAATTTGTACGAAAAAACTACTAGATTATATGTAGAACGCATATACATAAAAAAAGGGGTATAAAAATACCCCTTCTACCTTTATACTATGCAAAAACCCCCCTATGATAAAAATAATTGCTTTTCAGCTATTCTACGCTTTTTTAAGCCACTACTAACCTTTCCCCCAGCATCTACCCACCTATCAAATTGTAGGGCTACTTTGTCCTTACTAACCCCCTCATTAAGCAATCTTAGTAGTGTACTATTAGCAAAAGCATTTTCGCCTACATTATAGGTAAAACTAGCCATAGCTAATAATTGGTTATCGGTAACTGGTACCTTAACCTTACTTTTTACAAAATCGTATTTATCTTGGGCTTCTAATAATAGCCATTTTTTAGCCGTTTCTTTGTCAATTACATCAGTTTTAATAACTGGTCTTTTTAAGTCCCAGTTATAGCCACTTCCGTAACCAACGCTATATTGCATATAGTCCCAAATAGGTATAGCAACAAACCCTTCTAAACTAGCTATTACATTAAATAGCTTGTCGCTAACTAAAGCAAAAGGCGTATTATTTAAAGCCGTAGCTATTCGTTTACGTAACATATATAGTACTATTGTTGATATAACTAAAGTAGCTAATACTTTTTTATTACTAGCCATATAGTCAATTAATTATCTTTTTTAGAATCAGCTGCCACTCCACCTAATAAAAATGTACTAATACCAGCTATTGCTTGAGCAATAACTTGAACTTTACCAGTACTAGCCGTAGCAAAATAGCCACTAATTGCAGCTAATAAACCAAATATTGTAGTTTTTTTATTTTTCATTTTTCTTTTTGTTTAAATTGTAAAAATATAAAATGGTATAAATGGAACTAATACCAGAGAGTAAACCCAAAAATAACGACATATATGCGTTAATTTGGTTAATACTTAATATGTAAGTACCTACACTAGCAATAGCACCACTTATACCATTTTTATCAGTCATTCTAATCAATTTGTACTTCATTAGAAGCATTGTTTTGAATTGCCTTAATGATTGTATTAAACGCTTCTGCGACTTGTACTGCCGTATCAATGTTTAGTAATACACCTTTTTTAATTGATTCATCAATTAAGGCTTTAATTAATTCTAGGGCTTTTTGGTTTTCCATATTATATTGTATTTGATTAAACTAAGGTAAGGTTTAATTGTGTTGCACCCCATTGGTAAGCATAAGTATTTGAATCTGCATTACTTGAATAATTTGTATAATCAGGTTCATTCATAGTTAAATTGCCTTGTGCAACTTGTATATTTGAAGCATCAAATAATTGCCAATAAAATGTAGCACTATCTATTAAATTATCATTAATACTTGTTAAGTTAAATATAATAGCTTCAACTATTTGTCCGTTGTACCATATTGATACTGGCTGTATTTGTTTCATATTAATTTATATTATTTCTTTTTAATTTTTCGTTTAATTCTTGTATAGCTTTTGTAAGCATAGCTATAATACTTCTATCATATATACCCCATTTATCATTTTCATTTTTCGGTGTATTTGCAGATTCTTCGCCCAAAGCAAAATTAACTTCTTGAGCATAAAAACCTAATTGTCTTACATCAGTAGGCAAACCAGTTTCTTTTTTCCAATAAAAATATCTAGGTTTTAAATTCATTACTTTTTCTAAAGCATTATTTATAAACCCATCTTCATTTTTTAAATTCATATCCGAAACCGCAGATAAAACACCAGCAGTTGCCGATACAGTGCCAGTTCCAAGATTATTGAATGTAACAAGACCAGCTCCATTAATTTTAAATCTTTCAGCAGAATTTATTACCCAAGATACAGTAACTCCCGCAGATGGGGTATTATAATAATATGTAAAACTACCTCCATCACCAAATTGTACAGAATCAGCAAATACATTTAATTTTCTTCCAGCATCAGTTGAAGTTCCAATTAATACATTACCACCTCTAGTTACGTTTAAATGCCCAGTAGAATTATTATCTCCAGTAATTGCTAAATATTTTAATGTATCTGGAACAAAATATATACCAGCTTGAAATTCAGAACCAGTAGAATCTTTTGCACTAAAATAAATTCCAGCATTATTAGAATTTGTTGTACTTGTTACTTTTATTCTAGGTGCAGATGCACTTGATATTTCAAGATTATCAGTAGGACTACCAGTACCCATACCTACCCTATTATTGGTACCAGTAATATATATTCCTGGACTAGCATTAACTCCACCAGTAGTAGCAGTATAAAAAGCCATATCAGTACCATAATTAGCAAGATAACCTTTTGCAGTTAATTGTACTAAAGTACCACTACCCATTACAATTTCTAATTGCCTTTTATTACCCTCTAAATTATCACTTCTAAATCTTGTTGTATTACTTGCTACATCTAAACCAATAGTAAGAGTATTAGTTGGGTTTATAACTAAGGCACCAGTTAAGGTTCCACCAGTTAAAGGTAGATATGAACTTAAATCACTTGTTAAAGCTAAAGTTCCTGTTGCATTAGGGAATGTGAATGTATTACTACTTGATGCGAAATATAAATTGTTGGTATAATTGGTAGATACGGGTCTTGTTACTATTGATACACCTTGACTATTTCCACCAATACCTGAATAATTACTACTTGTAATAGGTGGCATTACACCATTTAAAAATGCAATACCACTATTGGCAGTAATTGCATTGGTAAATATTTGGTAATCATTAAATGTTTTTGCTCCTGTTATGGTTTGAGCACCAGCTAAAGTAACATAAGCAGTTAAATCACTTGTCAAAGCTAAAGTACCAGTTGCACTAGGCAATGTATATGTATAAGTATTATTAGTTAATGTTGAACCAAATGAAACTTGCCCACCTATTGTTAATTTTTGTTGTATAACTACTTCATTTGTAGCACTAGCAATAGTTAAAGCATACGTACTTGTAGCAGCATTATAAATTTCAAAACTATTAGCTGGAGAAAGATTACCAATTCTCCATTTACTAGCACCAGTATTTTGAAATACTAAATAACTATTATTGGAACCAGTACCATTTAATTGTAATTGTGTACCAGTTCCGTGTATGTCTAAAGGTGCACCTGGCGTTGCTGTATTAATTCCTAATCTGCTATTGGTATTATCCCAAAATAAGTTATTGTTACCAGTAATAGTTTGGGTACCATTAAAAAAAGATACTTGCCCGCTTACACCACTACCAGTTAAAGTTCCAGTACCAGGGCCACCAATTAAATCCCAGCCCGTACCAGTATCGCGATAAAACGCAAAAGTATCGGTTGAAATAAACATACGACCTTTAAAACCAGCCGTAGGCAAATTTGCAAAGGTATCGCTAAACCAAGCTGGACTACCTTTTTGGTTTATTACATCATAATCTACGCTAATATTACTCACTAGATATAGTTTTTCTTTATTGTAACTAGGTTATTTGTTCCAGCACCAGTAAAGGTTGCTAAAAATTGCTTATTCATAATTTCGCCAGCGTTTCCGTCTATTGATAAACTTTGGTTTTGTTGTAAAACAACGGTTTCAATAGTACAAGTATTTGTACCATAATTAATAAAAGTAATACTATTGCAGTTACTTGTTATAAATCCGTTAGCATCATAAGTAATAAAGTTTACATCATAAGTAATATACCCAGCTTTTATATTAAAATTGCTCATTTTATTTTATTTAAAGGTTAAAAATGTTAGCAAGTAGATGGTACTTTTGATATTGCACCAGCTATATTAACTCCTCTTGCGTAAAAAGTTTGATAGGTATTAGGTACTTCATAATAAATAGCTTCATCTCTTACTTTATCTGCTAAAAATTGAGTAGGCACTCCATTTGATATAATTTGCTCAGTATCAGCTCTTAATATTGTTGGGGTTGGACTTGGACTTGCAGTTGTAGTAACTGGTGCCATTGAATTTTTTTTGTATAATCGGTATAATAAATAAGCTACTCCAATACCTACTAATAACATTGTACTTTTATTTTTCATAATTGTTTATTTAAAACCTAAATTTTATATTTTTACGTGCGTAATTATCATTAATTTTTGCTATTGTGCTTTTATCTAAATTACCTATAATAAATTGTGGTAAATTTTGTAGTCCCCCAATATTAATACCAAAAAAACTTTCTTGCCTCATTCCAAAAACTTGTATTAATGTAGCAATATCGGCATCATTTTGTACTCTTGCTACTTGATATCCAGCATCACTTTTATTGTCGGCAATTCCGCTAAACTTTAGATCGTTATATATTTGGTCTGCTATAATCTGCCATTCACCTTTTGATTTGGTTGGCGTTTGTGTTTTTATAGAATTATTAATATACGCATCTATATTTACCTTTTGAGTATAATCTTGCTCTAATTCTAATGCACTTTTTAATACACCTAATTTAATAAGAATTGGCTTGAGTATTAAAAAATACGCACCGCCACCTATTGCAGTATATAATAAAAGTTTTTGCGTGTCTTTATCTATTGCCATTATAACATTATTAATAAACTTTGTAATTTGGTATTAGTCATAGCATCTAATTTTCTTAAATGCTCTAAACTAACCCCTTTTTTTATTAAGCTATCTAATATTAAGATTGCTTCATCATTAACTTGTCCTATTCCAGCTACGCCTTGCATTTGTTTGCCATTATTTAAAAAACCACCTACTACGCCAATTAAACCGCTTATTAATGCCTCTTGTACTTGTGGATTTGAAGCCATATTACTAAGCATAGCGTTTATTGGATTTTGTGGCGTTTCTTCGTATTCCTCCTGGTCGGCTTCTGCTAATTTACTTTCTAGTATATTTAGCTTTTCCATTATTTTTTCCATTTCATAACGATTGCTTCCACCCCCACCAGTATAGGCACCTACTCCGTAAACTGGTGCCTCTAATTCTGCTGGTCGAAATTTTAACATTGCGTGGCTTGGCGTATTCATAGTAATATATCCCGTCTTGTCTTTTTTAGGGTGCAAGATTAAAGCATATAAGGTATTTACTCCGTTTTGTTCAAACGCAGATATATTTTCTTCTAAAATTCGCCTTGCATTATCTACGCTATCCTCGTTGCAAGAAAATAGTAATTCTTTTTTTGTAGGACTAATAATTTCACAAACCGAGTAATACGGACTGGTTGCATTTCTGTCAAACCAGTCCATAACTCCGTTAGTTCCAGTAGTCATCGCTTTTTGAACTGCCATAATAAAACTATATTATAAATAATAATAAATTCCGAAACTATATGTTACATTAGTAGTGCCTAATGCAGCTGCCGTTGTAACACTACTTTTAGTCCAGCTAATATCAATATCGTTCATTTCAGGTAATTCCCAAATACTTGGACTTGTTAAATCTTGTATATTGTTAAACGCTAACAATGGTAGTCTATATATAATTTGTAAATCGCCTTGATACAATGTTAAAAACGATTGCTTTAAATCTGCTAGTGTAACTGGCGTTGCACCGCTTAAAGGCGTTTTAGTAATTGCAGTAGGCGTATATACTTGAATACCTTGTATTTTAGCATTTCTAAGCTGTGGTTGGTCAGTGAACGAAAAGAAAGTTAAAGTACTTCCACTTGGTACATTGATTTCAACGGCTTGGTATCTTTTAATACGCATATCTTTTTTTTTAATAATTTAAAAAATAGCGGTAGTTACTGACCGCTGGCAGTAGCGTTTAGCTTCGCCAAAGCATATTTTTATTTAACAGTTGTTACGTTTTGTAACAAGATACCTCTTTGAATTACGCAGATAAAACTATTAGATAAAATTGTTGCTGGTGCACCATTTGCCGTTAATTGGAAATTGATGTTTGCAGCACCATTAAATACAATTCCTGGCTCTACTGGATAAAATCCATTTTCGCTACCATCGTTTTGGTCTACTGGGAAAATAGTTTGTGCAGTAATACCAACACCACCTTGTGTTTGTGGCACATAGTAATGACGATATACGTCCCAAGCTGGTAATACTTGTTGATTGTTAATTGTTAAATTCAATGAACCATTGTAAATAGACAATAAATCATCATCAGTTGCACTTGTAAATATTACACCATTAGGGTAAGTATATAAAGGTGCTTTTGTGCTTGTAGCAGAACCAACACCAATTAATACTGAAATTTCACTTGCCACAAATATATCTTGTAAGTTTAGACGCTTTTCGTTTACACGAACCGCACCATTTTGAGTATCATTAACCAATACTGGTAAATGATAGTTTGCAATTGAAGTAGATAAAGCTACCTCACTACGTAAATAAGATTGCGTTAAAACCGCTTGGTCTACGCTATATCCAAGACCTCTTACTAATGCTTTTGCATTTTCAAAGACCATTCTTTGTCCCATTTGAGTTGCCATTGTTTTTTAATTTTTATTTTTTTATTAAATTTTTATTTAAAGGTGAATAGTGTTAGATTAACAATTCCCCTCATCCATACCAGCGATTGACGGCGTCATATAGCTAGTATCCATTAAACCAGCGTTGTTATAATTACCAGCTACTTGCGGTACTTGATAACCAGCATAACCACCATAAGCGCCGATTCCGTTAAGAATGCCGAATGATTGTACTAATTTAAGTCCACCAGTTGCTACCATACCAGCACCGATACCTTGTCCGACATTACCTTTTAAATATTTAGGTAACATAATACCTACTACTACTGGAACTGCTGCTTTTAGCTTTTCGTTCATAGTTGCGGGTAAAAATTTTGTTACTGCCCCAGCAGCAACGGCACCAGCGATTGTATATAATGCACCAGTAATTTGACTACCCATAGCACCTACGCCTGACATTCTGCGTCTGCGATAGCTACTTTTTTTAGTTGCTCTTTTTCTTCTTGCCATTTTGTTTGATTTTTAATTATTGTTTATGAGAAAATTTT
>Ga0164294_10003867_pt1 | contig 13233 bp, 14 predicted proteins | sample GEODES005metaG_FD_111479 | JGI IMG/M metagenome (GOLD analysis project Ga0164294, IMG submission 111479) | Oligotrophic lake water microbial communities from Sparkling Lake, Wisconsin, USA - GEODES005 metaG | ecosystem: Environmental > Aquatic > Freshwater > Lake | place: USA: Sparkling Lake... | reverse complement strand
TGGCCACCCGTAACCCCGTGGTAGCCATGGCTACAGGCTAGTGGTCAGTAGTCGTCGCGCGTCGACATAGCGATGCCGATGGTGCAAACCGAAGCCGAGTGAGGCGTATAGCGCGGTCGCGGCATGGTTGTCTTCCAGCACCTGCACGTAGGCACGGTGCGCGCCGTGATCGAGGCCCCAGGTTTGCAAGGCCCGGCACACCGCGGTGGCGTGGCCCGACCGGCGTTGTGTATCGGTGACGTGGACCGCCGAGATTCCCAGCCAGACCGTGCCGTCCGGTGCGGAGGTGACCGCGCCACGGCCCACGGCCGCGCCGGCGACCGACGCGAACACCACCTCGCCGTCGATGACGGCCGTCAGCACCTCTGGTGGAACTTCCCGCTGATAACAGGCCAGCCACGCCGCATCAGGCCGGGCGGTGAGGGTTGCAGTGGCATGGACACCGGCCGGATCGAGGTCTTGCACCATGACCCTGGTCTGTTTGATGCCTTCGGTTCGAACCGGAACCAGCCGATCCGGCAGCGCCAGCCAGGGTTGCAGTCCACGCTTGCCGTACCAGTTGACGATTTCGTCCAAATCGGCTATCGATGACGAGAAGTCAAGCGGTACAGCGGAATTGGCCCTACTGGTGTGCCCGCCGCCGGCTCTCAGAAGCCAACCGTGATGCCAGTGCTGTTCAGTTCCCGGCCAGGCCAGCGCAGCGGCATGCTCAAGGCTCCGGATCTGGGATGCCCGTATCGGGGTGTGGCTCAGTTCCCGCACCGCGACCACGTCATCTGGTGAGATCGACACCATCCCATCGGATTTCGTGCGAATCGTGACCAGCGGAGAAAGTGCGCAGAGGTGGCCGATGACGTCCGTCTGTCCGCCGTCGACCTGTCGGAAACGCATGCTGACCCGACTGCCCAGCGTCGGCCACCGCGACATCGGATTAATGACCGAACGGGTCGGGTACGTCGCCGGGCAGCCACGACAACCCGGGAACACCCCAGCCGTTGGACTTAACCGCCCGCTTGGCCGCGCGGGCATGCCGACCGATCAGCTTGTCGACGTAGAGGAACCCGTCGAGGTGACCGGCCTCATGCTGCAGCATCCGGGCGAACAAACCGTTCCCCTCCAGGCTCACCGGGTTGCCCTCGGCGTCCAGTCCGGTGACCCTGGCCCATTGCGCGCGGCCACATGGAAACGACTCGCCCGGAACCGACAGGCAGCCTTCGTCATCGGACTCCGGATCTGGCATCGTCTCGGGAACCTCGGAGGTCTCCAGGACCGGATTGATCACCACCCCGCGGTGGTAGATCGGCTTGCCCCGCTCATCAGGGCAGTCGTAGACGAAGATCCGCAATCCCACTCCGATCTGATTGGCGGCCAGACCGACTCCGTTGGCGGCGTCCATGGTGTCGAACATGTCGGTGATCAGTTCGACCACATCCGCGGGTATCGATCCGTCGGGCCCGACTGACACCGGACTCGTCGGGGCGTGCAGAACAGGATCGCCGAGGATCACGATGGGTCGTACTGCCATGATCGGCTAGCTTAAAGTGAGCCGACGCGCGGGGTTCGGTGCCGGGCAGTAGAACGTGGACGTGATTCAATGGCGGTCGACGACACGACCCTCGAAATACAGGGATGTCATTACCAGACATGCGGAAAGGGCCAACGGATCTGATGGACGGGGCCATGGCACGTTCCGAGCAGACGGTTGACGATGCCGAACTGCCTGAGGGACTGACCCGCCGCGAATATGACATTCTTGCCTTTGAGCGCCAGTGGTGGAAGTACGCGGGGGCCAAGGAAGAAGCCGTCAAGGAACTCTTCTCGATGTCGGCGACTCGCTACTACCAGGTGCTCAACACGCTGGTGGACCGGCCCGAGGCACTGGCGGCCGACCCGATGCTGGTGAAGCGCCTGCGCCGACTGCGGGCCAGTCGGCAGAAAGCCAGGGCCGCGCGGCGACTGGGCTTCGAGTTTCCCTGACCGGGCCCGGTTACAGTTAGCCGGATGAACGAGCGCGTTCCCGACTCTTCGGGGCTTCCCCTGCGCGCCATGGTTATGGTGCTGCTGTTCCTCGGCCTGATCTTCCTGCTGGTCGGCTTCCAGGCGATGAGTTCGGATAATGACGCCGCCGACGACCCACCTGCGCGGACGCTGACAACCACCACGACCACGGCTCCGGTCCCCAAAGCCGATGTGCGGGTCTACAGCATCAACGGCGATGAGCCGGCGGCCGTCCGGGTCTCCGATCGACTCAAGGAAGCGGGCTGGAACGTCACCGCGGCGTCGACCTCGACCGTGGCCGAATTGCCTGCCACGACTGTGTACTTCGGCCCGACCGAGGGTGAACAGGCCGCCGCGGAATCCATCGGTGGAGTGCTTGAGGCACCGGTGCAACCGCGAATACCCGAGATTGCCGAAGATCCTCCGGGCGTGATCGTGTTGGTGACGGGTTAGGCTCTCCCACATGGTCAAGCCCCTCAGCCCGCTGAAGTCCATCGCTGCACTATTCGTCGCTCCCGTCGCGTTGCTGAGTGCGTGCTCGCCCAATGAGCCTGTCGCCACGCAGCCCGGCACCACCCCGCCGATCTGGACGGGTTCGCCCGCCCCGGCCGGGATGATGGAAGGCCATGGGGCCATGCCCGACGCCCCCGCCGCATCCAACACGCTGACCGCTCAACTCAACTCCCCCGATGGCACCCAGGTCGCCGCGGTCACCATCGAGTTCATGGACCAGGATGCCTTCGCCACCGTCACCGTGCAGACCACGGCGCCGGGCCTGCTGGCCCCCGGCTCGCACGGTCTGCACATCCACGCCGTCGGCAAGTGCGAGATCAACTCGGTGGCGCCCACCGGTGGCGCGCCCGGCGATTTCCTGTCCGCCGGCGGCCACCTCCAGGGCGGGGCCCCCGACGTGCACCCGAGCCACGCCGGTGACCTGACCTCGCTGCAGGTGCGCGGCGACGGCACGGCGATGCTAGTCACCACCACGAATGCCTTCGACAAGGCGGATCTGCTCGACGGTGCCGGAACGGCGATCATCATCCACGCGAACCCGGACAACTTCTCCAATATCCCGCCGGAGCGCTACCAGCAGATCAACGGTGCCCCACCGCCGGATGAGACCACACTGGCCACCGGCGATGGCGGCAAGCGAGTTGCCTGCGGTGTCATCGGCCTCGGCTAGGATCGACTTCGCGGGTTCACCACGCCCGACGCTGGGCGTCGAATGGGAGTTCGCCCTTGTCGACGCCGGCAGCCGTGACCTGAGTAACGAGGCCGCGGCGGTGATTGCCGATATCGGTCAGACCCCACACGTGCATAAAGAATTGCTGCGCAACACCATTGAGATCGTCACGGGAGTCTGCGAGACCGTCGCTGAGGCGATGGATGATCTGTGCTCAACCCTGACATCAACGCGTGCGGTCGTCGAAGACCGCGGTATGGAGCTGTTCTGTGCCGGCACGCATCCCTTCGCCGAGTGGTCGGCCCAGGAACTCACCGACGGGCCGCGCTACGCCGAGTTGATCAGCCGCACCCAATGGTGGGGCCGTCAGATGCTGATCTGGGGCGTGCACGTCCACGTCGGTGTCTCCTCGGCGCACAAGGTCATGCCGATCATCTCCTCGCTGCTCAATCAGTACCCGCACCTGCTCGCCCTGTCGGCATCCTCGCCTTTCTGGTCTGGTGAGGACACCGGTTATGCCAGTAATCGGGCGATGATGTTCCAGCAGTTGCCGACAGCCGGACTACCTTTCCAATTCCAGTCATGGCGGGAATTCGAGAGCTTCGTTCATGACCAGAAAAAGACCGGGATCATCGATCACGTCAACGAAATCCGTTGGGACATAAGGCCATCACCGCATCTGGGAACTGTCGAGGTCAGGGTATTCGACGGGGTGTCCAATCTGCGAGAGCTCTCAGCGCTGGTGGCGCTCACGCACTGCCTGATCGTGGACTTGGACCGTCGGCTGGACGCTGGCGAACAACTGCCGGTAATGCCACCGTGGCATGTGCAGGAGAATAAGTGGCGCGCCGCCCGCTACGGACTCGACGCGATCATCATCCTCGATGCCGACAGTAATGAGCGGCTGGTGACAGAGGATCTCGACGATCTTCTTACCCGGCTGCAACCGGTGGCCGAGTCGCTGCACTGCGCCGATGAGCTGGCAGCGGTTGCCGAAATCCCGCGCCGGGGTGCGTCTTATCAACGGCAGCGCCGGGTTGCCGAGGCTCATCACGGCGATCTGCGCGCGGTGGTCGACGCGCTCGTCGGTGAATTGGAGGCGCCATGACGTGGTACCGACGTGCCGGCGTCGCCCTGCTTGCCGTGCCTGTTGTGTTGGCCGCGGGAGGCTGCAGCAGGGGAATCGCCGGAACCCCGGTCGCCGCCCCGGGCGCGGCACTGTTGGCCACCACCTGTAGCGAGTACACGGGCATGACCCCCCCGGGCCGCCGTGAGGTGATTGCCGCGATTGCCGAGAATGGCAACAAGCTGGTCGCTACCAATCCCGACCTGTGGGTCGGAGTGGCATCAGCCCTGTGCACCTTTGCCGCACCGAGCACGCCGGTGCGCGACGTCGTCACCGGCGGCCTCAGGTAAGTGCAATGACCGCGATGTTCCCGCTGCAATCGGCGTTGCTGCCCGGTGAGACGCTGCCGCTGAACATCTTTGAGCCCCGGTACTCCCGACTGGTGCAGGACTGCATGGCGACACCAGACCCGGCATTCGGCGTCGTGCTGATCACCCATGGGCGTGAGGTCGGTGGTGGTGACACCCGCGGCGCCGTGGGGGCGTTGGCACACATTTCCGAATACGCCGATCTTGGCTCGGGTCAACATCAGGTACTTGCATCCGTGGGGGAGCGGATCCGAATCCTGGAGTGGCTACCCGACGATCCCTACCCCCTGGCCGTCGTGCAGGAGTGGCCAGATGAGCCCGGCCCGCCGGTCACCGCGGAGCGGATCGGTGAGGTGGTCGACGGCATTCTCGCGCTGTTCCGGCGTGTTATTGGGGCCAGGGGTGGCCGACTGCGATCCGATGCCCTGGCTGTCGACGCCGCAACAGCCGACGACCCGTCTCGGCATATCTACGCACTGGCCGCCCGGGTGCCCATGGGTCAGGCTGATCGCTATGCAGTGTTGTCGGCGCCGACGTTAGCCGAACGGGTGGACGTACTCACCGATGCGATCGAGACGGTCACCGCGATGGTCGAGTTCCAGCTCTCCGAGGAATGATGGGAACGCGCTCAGTGTTCGGCGGCGAAGGCTCGCAAGGATTCCACCTGAACCGGGTCCAGTGACGGCCGGACGTTCTCGCGTGCCGTGGCGACATCGGCTGCGGTGACGTCGGCGGCGTCAATGGAGCGTCGCATTGCCGTCAGTGCGGCCTCGCGCAGCAGAGCCACACAGTCTGCCGCGCTGTAGCCGTCCAAATCGGCGGCCAGCGCGCCGAGGTCCACCTCTTTGCTCAACGGCACTGACTTGGCTGCCGACTTGAGGATGTCGCGGCGGGCGTCGGCGTCGGGAGGCTCGACGAAAACCAACTTCTCCATCCGGCCCGGACGCAACAGTGCGGGATCGATCAGATCGGGTCGGTTGGTGGCACCGAGCACCACCACATCGCGCAGCGGCTCGACACCATCCAACTCGGTCAGCAATGCAGCCACCACCCGATCAGTCACACCGGAGTCGAAGCTCTGCCCCCGCCGCGGCGCCAAGGCGTCCACCTCGTCGAGGAAGATCAGCGACGGAGCCGAATCCCTGGCCCTGCGGAATAATTCGCGCACCGCTTTTTCCGATGACCCCACCCACTTGTCCATCAGTTCGGCACCTTTGACGGCATGCACGCTCAGCCGGCCTGAACTCGCCAGAGCGCGCACGACGAACGTCTTGCCGCAGCCGGGCGGGCCGTAAAGCAGCACCCCGCGTGGCGGATCGACGCCGAGGCGGGCGAAGGTGTCTGGGTGCTGGAGTGGCCACAGCACAGCCTCGGTGAGCGCCTGTTTGGTCTCGACCATATCGCCGACGTCCTCCAGGGTGACCGAGCCGACCGCGACCTCCTCGGTGTTCGATCTCGACAGTGGCCGGATCACCGTCAGCGCTCCCGCGAGGTCCTCCTGGGTCAGCGCCGGTGGTTTGCCGTCCTCGCTGGCCCGGGCAGCTGCCCGCAGTGCCGCCTCGCGGACCAGTGCGGCAAGATCGGCCCGCACGAAACCCGGTGTGCGATCTGCGATCTCGTCCAGTTTGAGTTCTTCGGCCGGGACGTCGCGAAGCAGCACCTCCAGCAGAGCCTTGCGGGTAGCGCCATCGGGAAGGCTCAAGCCCAGTTCGCGGTCACAGAGCTCAGGTGCCCGCAACCTCGGGTCGACCACCTCCGGTGCCTGCGATGTCGCGATCAGCGCGACGCCCGGTGCGGCGACCGCCTTGCGCAGCTCGCTGAGAATCATGGCGGCCACCGGCTCGGGTGGTTCTGGCAGTAGCGCATCGATATCGGTGACCAGGAGCACGCCGCCGCCGTTGATCACGTTGGTCACCGCGCTGGCCACAGCCTGGTGGCGTTCGGCCGCGGCCAGTGCGCCCGTGTCCGGGCCGTCGAGGTCGACCAGTCGTCGGCCCGCGCACACCGCGCGCACCAGTCTTGCCTTCCCGACGCCGGCCGGTCCGGTGATGAGCACGCCGAGATTGGGCTTGGCGCCCAGCTTTTGCAGAAGTGCGGGCTCATCGAGGGCGAGTTTGAGCCACTCGGTGAGTCGGCCCGCCTGAATGTGCTGACCCTTGAGGTCGTCGATACTCACCGGTGGCGCCTCGGGCCACTGCGTGGGCGCGCTGACGGCGGCGGTCGCACCAGTAGCCATGTCGGCACCGTCGCCCCAGGTGACCGACGAGTTCGGTTGCACCGAAACCGGTCCGGCCGGGTCGGATCCGGTGACGGTCAGCAACTCCGATGTCCAGGTGATCCCCACCGCCGCGGTCAGTGCCGAACTCGCCTCTGATGTGGAGGTGCCCGGTCCGAGGTCGCGCGGTAGCAGGGACACGGTGTCACCGACGGTCAGCACCTTGCCGAGTAGAGCCCGACGCAACGTGGCTGAAGACACCGACTGGGTGGCCAGTGCCGAACCGCTCAGCGTCACCGAACGCGCGCCGTAGACCGTTGCCGGTGCCACCAGCACGGTCGAATCCTCACGCAGGCCGGCGTTGGACAGCATGACATCGTCGAGCAGTGCGGTTCCGGTGGGCGTGCCCGCCGGGGCCACCCCGGCAACGGCGGCTGTGGTGCGTGATCCGATCAGTGAAACCGCGTCCCACTCGCGGATACCCAGTGCTGCAATGACTTCCGGGTGCAGGCGAACAACGCCGCGACGTGAATCAAGCGCGGCGGTATTGAGCCGTGCGGTGAGCGTCAGGCTCGCGTCGGACACGGGTTCAGCCTCCTGGCCTGCGCAGGCCCAACCGTGCTGCCGATCGGCGATTGGGGTTTTGGGCCTGCCGCGCCGCGCGGCGGGCGGCGCGCCGTTGCCGGGGTTTGTCGTCCCATGCCTCCGGGTGTGCGGCAGCCCAGCGCTGGCTGCGAATCGTGAACGGGATGATCAGCAGATAGCCCGCGATGATCAGGAGCACCAGGACGTAGGGAAACAGCAGCAGTCCCGCTGCCGCGACCGCGACCACGATCAGCAGGACGGGCGCCGCATTGGCCGGCACCGATACCGACTTCAGGGCCATGGTGGGAACCCGGCTCACCAACAGCGCGGAGTTGGCCGCCAGCCACCCGCAGAGGAACCACGGCGAGGTCCACCAGCCATGACCGAACTGCAGCATCGCCGCCAGTGGACCGATCGCACCGATGGCACCGCAGGGCGCGGGCATGCCGACGAAGTACTCCCGGGTGTAGGCCGGGCGGGTGTCGTCGTCGAGCAGAGTGTTGAACCTGGCCAGGCGCAGCACGATGCACACCGCATAGAGCAGGACGAAGATCCAGCCGACCGGTGAGGTCGGCAACAGCGTGATGTAGATGACGAGGGCCGGCGCGACGCCGAAGTTGACCGCATCGGCGAGCGAGTCGATCTCGGCCCCCATCGGGGACTGGGCGTGCAGTGCCCGGGCGATACCGCCGTCGATGCCGTCGAGCACCGCGGCGGCACCGATCAGGGCCAGAGCAATGTGCGGGCGCCCGTCTAGGGCGAACTTGATCGATGTCAGACCGGCGCAGATCGCCAGCACCGTGGTGGCGCTGGGCAGAATGCGAAGCCCTCGGCTGGATTGAATTCGGGGTTTGATCATGGCAACCGAGCCAGCACCGTCTCGCCGGCCAGGGCCCGCTGCCCCGACTCGATGAGTACCTCCGAACCCGCGGGCAGGTAGGTGTCCAGCCGCGATCCGTATCGGATCAACCCGTAGGTGTCGCCGATACCGACGTGATCACCGACGTGCAGATCGCAGACGATGCGCCGCGCGATCAACCCGGCGATCTGTACCACCACCACGTGTTGTCCTTCCGGCGTGCGGATCACGACGCTAGTGCGCTCATTTTCCTCACTGGCGGCCGGCAATTCCGCGGAATGGAAGCGACCGGGGCGGTGTGCCACCGCGAGCACCTCGCCGCCGACCGGAATGCGCTGCACGTGGGCGTCCAGCAGGGACAGGAAGATGCTGATCCGGGCCACCGGCGCAGTTCCCAGCCCGGCTTCGGGCGGTGGTGGGGCGTTGTCGACCAGGCAGACCAGGCCGTCGGCGGGGGCCACGACCACCCCGGTTCGGGTTGGTGGGGTGCGGGACGGGTGACGGAAGAACACCGCGTTGGCGCCCGCTGCGACCAGCCCGGCTCGGCGTGCCCAGCGGTGGTGTCGACCGAGGGCGGCCACGGCCAGTCCGGCCGAGATGAAGGGTATTCCGCCACGGTGCACGGGCGGTATCGATGATCGCACCAGAGCCAGCAGCCGCTGCGGGCCGGATTTCAGGTTGTCGTCCGCGGAGCGGGGGCGTCGGGCCATTTCGGATGATCCTACGGGTGCAGGTCCCACAAGCCGACCTGCTCACCGGCGGCGAGCGCGGTGACGTCCTCGGCGATGTCGAGGAGGCAGTTGGCCGATGCCAGCCAGCGTAGGTGGTGTGAGGCGGGGGGACCGTAGCTGAGGACAGTTCCGGCATCGGGGTCGTAGACGCCGCGACGGAACTGACGTCGGGCAGGCGGCGAGGTCAGAGCCTCGGCCAAGACGGCCGTGCGCCGGGGTCGGTTCGGCTGCCTGATGCCCATCGCGGCGCGCAGTGCGGGCCGGATGAACACCTCGAAGGACACCAGTGCGCTGACCGGGTTTCCGGGCAGGGTGATGATCGCGCACCCCGTCGCGGTACGCCCCGCGCCCTGCGGCATCCCGGGCTGCATCGCGACTTTGACGAAATCGACGCTCTCGTCGCCGCCCAGGGCGTCCTTGACCACCTCATAGGCCCCGGCGCTGACCCCGCCGGAGGTGATGATCAGATCGGTGCCTCCGGCGTAGGAGTCAAGCACCGCATGAAAGCGCTCGACGTTGTCGTCGCAGGTGACCGCGGCCACGACCTCGGCGCCGGCCTCCCGAACCGCCGCGGCGAGCATGACCGCGTTGGACTCGTAGATCTGTCCTGCCCGCAATGCGGTCCCGGCCGCCACCAACTCCGACCCGGTGGAGATCACCAGAACCCGCTGGCGCGGGATTATCGTCAGCTCAGCCAGTCCCAGTGCGGCGACCAGACCCAATGCGGCCGGCGTCACGACCTGGCCGGCGTGCAGCACCGTCGTTCCGCCCACGACATCTCCGCCTGCGCCGCGGATGTGCTGCCCTGGCTTCGCACTCGCTGAGATCGTGACGGTGTCGAATCCGGCGTCGGTGCTTTCCACCGGAACCACCGCTGTTGCCCCCGAGGGAATTGGAGCGCCGGTCATGATGCGATGCGCGGTTCCCGGAGCCAGGGTCAGCTGGTCGGTGCGTCCCGCCGGAATGTCTTCGGCCACAGGAAGTTTCACGGGTCTCTGGGAACTGGCCGCTGCCACATCCTCGGTCCTCACCGCGTAGCCGTCCATTGCGGAGTTGTCGAACACCGGTAACGACAGTGGGGCCACCACGTCCCGGGCCAGCACCAAGCCCAGTGCGTCAGCCAGTCCGACGTTGACGGCGGGCCGCACCGAGAACAACTGGGAGACGACGCGCTGATGCTCATCGACGCTGCGCATCAGAACCCCGCTAGACCGGGTAGGTGACGCCGGTGAGCTCCTCGGACACCGTCCACAGCCGATCCTGAATCGCCGTGTCATGAGACTGCTCACTGGAGGTGACCAGTACCGGATGCCCGCGGAGTCCTTTGAATCCGTCCGGCCCGTAGTACTGCCCGCCCTGCACCGCAGGATCGGTGGCCGCCCGCAGGGTTGCCAGTGCGCCCAGTTCGGAGGTGTTCAGCAGCCGCCCGGACAGCCAGTTGACGCCGGGCAGGCTCGCCCCGGGGACGTGTCGGACGAGTTCGGTAGCGGCGACGCCGGGATGGGCGGCCACCGCGATGGTCTTTGCGTTCGCCGCAGTCAACCGGCGTTGCAGGTCGTAGGTGAACATCAGGTTGGCCAGCTTGGACTGGCCGTAGGAGGCGACCCGGTCGTAACGGCGCGTCTCCCACTGCAGATCCGCGAAGTCGATCTTGGCCCTGATGTTGTGGGCGATGCTGGAGACCACCACGACCCGGGACCCCGGGACGCCGAGCATGTTGTTCAACAGCAATCCGGTGAGCGCAAAATGACCCAGGTGGTTGGTGCCGAATTGCAACTCGAAACCGTCCGCGGTGTTCTGCTTTGGTGGGTACATCACGCCGGCGTTATTGATCAGCAGATCGATACGCGGGTAGGCGGCGGCGAGTTCAGCGCCGGCCGCGCGCACCGACGCCAGCGAACCCAGGTCCAGTTTGTGTACCGCGACCTCGGCGCCCGGGGTCAGTTTCCGGATTCGGGCGGCAGCCTCCTCGCCCTTGGCGGTGTCACGGACCGCCAGCACCACCTTGGCGCCGCGGGCCGCGAGCACTCGTGCGGTGTCGTAGCCGAGGCCGGTATTGGAGCCGGTGACGATCGCCAGTCGGCCGCTCTCGTCGGGAACATTTTTCTCAGTCCAAGTCATGGTTAGAACATACGCAATCACCCGGTGGGTCTGAATATCCGGCAGGTGCCGAAGCTGCTGAGGTGCGATCAGGCGCTGCGCCAACTGCGAAGGTTCTCGATGCGCTCCTGCAACTGATCCGTGTCGGCGGCCGCCACCGGCGGGCCACCGCAGACCCGGCGCAGCTCGCTGTGGATCCAGCCGTGTGACTTGCCGGTGCGGTGGTGGATCGCGGAGACCAGAGTGTTCAGTTCGCGGCGCAACTCCCGCAACTTTGCATGCGTGGACACCCGGGCGGGGATTCCTGCAGCCGAACGCGTTGCGAGCTGCTCGTCCTGCCTGCGCCGCAGCAGATCCCGCATCTGTGCGCTGTCGAGCAGGCCGGGGATACCTAAATAGTCCGCTTCCTCATCGCTGCCGGCCGGTGTGGCGGTGCCGAACGATGATCCGTCGAAGATCACCTGATCAAGTTCGGCGTCGGAGCCCAGGAACTCGAATCCGTTTTCGGCGTCGGTCGGCTCGCTGCGCTGACGCTCGTCGACCTCGTCGAAACCGAGCGATTCGCGGTGTGGCTTACCGAGTACGTGATCGCGCTGCGCCTCGAGTTCACTGGCCAACTGCAGCAGCGACGGCACCGACGGCAGGAAGATGCTTGCGGTCTCCCCGGCCGTGCGCGACCGGACGAACCGACCGACGGCCTGGGCGAAAAACAGTGGCGTGGCGGCGCTGGTTGCGTAAACACCGACGGCCAGGCGCGGCACGTCCACGCCCTCGGAGACCATCCGCACCGCCACCAGCCAGCGGCTGGTTCCCGCCTCGAATTCACCGATCCGATCCGACGACCCCGGATCGTCGGAGAGCACCAGAGTCGGCGCCTCGCCGGTGAGTGTCCGCAATAGTTGGGCGTAGGCGCGCGCGGCGCTCTGATCGGAGGCGATCACCATCCCGCCGGCGTCCGGCATCCCACCCTCGCGCAACTGGCTCAAGCGGGTGTCGGCCGCGTTGATGACCGCGGGCATCCACTCGCCGTTGGGATCCAGCGCCGTCCGCCAGGCCCGTGCGGTCTGTTCGGCACTCAGCGGCTCACCGAGTCGGGCGGCGAACTCCTCGCCGGCGTTATTACGCCAGCGCGCCTCCCCGGAGTAGGCCAGGAAGATCACCGGGCGCACCACACCGTCGGTAAGCGCATCGGAATAGCCGTAGCTGTGGTCGGCCGTTGAGCGCAGCAGCCCCTGCCCGTCCGCTTCGTAGCTGACGAATGGGATGGCGCTGTCGTCACTGCGGAACGGCGTCCCGGTCAATCCGAGGCGGCGGGTGGCGTCGGCGAAGGCCTCCCGGATGCCTTCACCCCAACTCTTGGCGTCCCCGCCGTGGTGGATCTCATCGAAGATGACCAGCGTGCGCCGGTTCTCGGTGCGCACCCGGTGTCGCATCGGGTGGCTTGCCACCTGGGCATAGGTCACCACGACGCCGTGGTAGTCGTCGGAGGTGGTGGCATTGGAGTTGGAGAACCGCGGATCCAGAGAGATCCCCGCCGCCGCGCCGGCGGCCGCCCACTGGGTCTTGAGGTGTTCGGTGGGCACCACGACGGTGATCCGTTCCACCGTGCCCTCGGATAGGAGTTCGCCCGCGATCCGCAGGGCGAACGCCGTTTTTCCCGCTCCCGGCGTCGCGACCAGCAGAAAGTCGCGTGGTCTGGCGGTCAGATAGCGCACTAGAGCCCGCCGCTGCCAGCCCCGCAATGCCTGGGTGCTGGGCGCCTCGACTGCCCGCACCCGCAGGCCTCCCTTCTGACCGAGTCGGACTCTAATGCAATCCCATCAGAGCGGACTGCGCCACGAACGCGTGTCGAAGTGGGGGTACACCCTGGGTGAACAATCTTGCACTCGGCATGGGCGAGTGCTAGAAATAGCATTGGCACTCACGACCGGTGAGTGCTAGGTCGGGACGGTGAGACCCCAGTCTGCACACAACTGAGGTCGTCCGTCGCGGGCACTGGACCCGGCCCAAGAACGTGTCACCCCCTAATCGGAGGAATCACTTCGCAATGTCCAAGATAATTGCGTACGACGAAGAGGCCCGCCGCGGCCTTGAGCGGGGCCTCAATGCCCTCGCCGACGCGGTCAAG
>Ga0164294_10003866_pt1 | contig 13235 bp, 6 predicted proteins | sample GEODES005metaG_FD_111479 | JGI IMG/M metagenome (GOLD analysis project Ga0164294, IMG submission 111479) | Oligotrophic lake water microbial communities from Sparkling Lake, Wisconsin, USA - GEODES005 metaG | ecosystem: Environmental > Aquatic > Freshwater > Lake | place: USA: Sparkling Lake... | reverse complement strand
ATCCCCTGCAATGCTATCTCTCTCTTCATTGGGATCCGTCTCTCCTTCATCTGTTGCCCTTTCCGTGGCAATCGCTGCAGGAAATGCAGCCTCTTCGATTCCTACCTCGGCCGTATCCTCTCCAGCATCTTCTCCTTCGTTTTCAGCACCCGTTTCACCTTCTAGATCGCCTAGCCTGAGCCTCTCACTTCCTGCTTCCGCGTTCGGCATATCAACGTCGCCGCCATCAGACTCAGCAGCAGCAGCAGCATTGGCGTTGCAAACAGCGCTGGCAGCAGCAGCAGCTGAAGGGAAAATCTCAGAGGGATCTCTCCCCAAGGTTTCACTAGGAGGCATATCTGCAGCATCTTCACGAATAGAGAGCGACACAAAAGATGCAATTGATGAAGCTGAGTCTAAACGGTCTGAGAGTAACGAAGACGGTGGAACTGTGGGAATCTCATCATCATCAACGGCTATAAGCGGGGGTGCTGCTGTTGCTGGAGGCCCACCTGCTGGAAGCGGTGGAGCTGCAGTGCACTCTCTTCACACTCGTTTCACTTCAGCTGCAAATGAAATAGAAGAAGAAAGCAAGGTTAGTAGCTCACACGATGAAGTGATAACAGCGGTTACAGTGGATGTGAAATCGACTATAAGCTCTGCTGCTGCTGCTAGTGGTAGTGCTGCACAAGCGTCTGTCGTACTCGCAAATGTTGTTGTGAGCTCATCTTCTTCTTCTTCATCTTCATCATCATCATCCATGGTGTCGTCTGTGACAGCGATCGCCTCATCACTTCCTCGATTCTACAAGCCAGGAACGGGTTCAATCTCATTAGGAACACCAAGAAGGGTGGTTTCAGGTCCAGCTCCGCCGCTCTTGCCTTCTCCCACTCCTCCTCCAACTCGATCTGAGCCCTACATGCCCTCCTCTACTCCTGCAGCCGGACGCCCCATTCGCTCTTTACCTAAGCAGTCGCTTGAAGAGGTGCTGCCCTCCATTATTGAGCTATTCAAGAGACACAATGCAGCAACGGCGACGCCCATCAACCCTCTTATCATCATGAGCAAAGCCAAGCAGCAACAACTACTCGCCACGTCGAAAGGAAAGAATGCTGTAGGCGCTGCTGCTGCTGTTGGTGGAAGCAAGAATAACAACTCCACTCGACGCGGTAGCACAACAAAGGCTCAACTTGGAGGGGCTGCTGCTGCTTCTGCTTCTGCTGATGATGACAATGTTGATCCAGTCTTGGCAAGTGAGTCTCATCGTCGAGTAAACGTTGTTGTTGCAGGCGCAACTGTGGCGTGGGAAGAAGCCCATCTAGCAATGGCTGTGGACCATTTCGCTGCCATCACCAAGCCCATCTGCGGCCTTCCCTCCTTCTTTGCGGCACCTCTCTTTAGACGCATCAAGGCGACCTTTGCTGGTGCATCGGGAAGACCAGTAGTAACCCCAGAATGGCTGCAAGAGGCTCAAGCCACAGCTGATGCGATATCAGCATCATCTGCATCATCGACACCCATTGCGGATAATGACACCAGTAGTGCAAATACAGCTAAAGGAGGAGGAGGAGCAGCTGTTGCTAGTCGATCCACAAGCAGCGGTAAGGGTCGCCCGAGTGTTACAGGAAGCCAAGCTTCTTCTTCTTCTGTTGGAGGCATGGCTGCTGTTGGTAAGGGTCTCGAGAATAAGAATAACAGCACTGTTAATAAGAATAACAGTGGAGGAGTCGGAGGAGGAGGTAAGGCTCCGTTGGGATCGAGCACAAACAATGCTACGAATGAAGCTTCGTCCCCTTCTTCTGTTCCTTGTGCTGTGCTTCATTATGAGCCAGCAGTTACGAACGCCTCTTCAGATAACATTGTTGATAGAGACACGACGGGTGTGATCACCCTTCCTCAATTTATGAAGTTTTGGCGATCAGAAATGGAGCCTTGCGATATAACAGAGCGCTTCTTCAGGGTCGTCAAACAACGCAAGGCGCGCGCCATTGAGCCTGCCGATTTAATGCCATTCCTAGAAGAGCTGTTGGCGTACCACCCCGGCCTGGCCTTCCTCGAAAACACGTCTGAGTTTCAAGAAAAGTACGCCCGCACTGTCATAGCGCGAGTATTCTTCGCTTGCGACCCAACGGCGAAGCAGGTTGTGGATCTGCGAGCACTGCGCAACTCCAATGTGGTTGCTGCGTTTGCTCTTGTTGATATTGAGGAGGACATCAACCAGGTGCACAATTACTTCTCTTATGAGCACTTTTACGTCCTCTATTGCAAATTTTGGGAGTTAGACACGGATCACGATTTTCAGCTCACGCGGGCTGACCTTTCCAAGATGCATTCTTTAACTCCTAGTGTCCTTGACAGGGTGATGGCGCGCGCAGGAAGGCCATTCACTGCTGCAAGGGACAAGAGCCACATGGGCTATGAGGATTTTTGCATCTTTTTCATGGCCTCCGAAGACAAGACCACGCCTCAAGTGAGTATTCTCATCTACATTTGCAACGTCAAACAGCAACATCATCATCTAACCTATTATTCTCTCTCTCACACCCTCTTTTTCATCAATCTAGGCCCTTCGTTATTGGTTCAACGTGTGTGACATTGACGGCGACGGCGTATTAACAATGCGAGACTTAAAGTACTTTGCCGACGACCAGGCCAAGCGAATGAGGGAGCACGGTATGGAGGTTGTGAAATTCGAAGATATAATATGCCAACTGCACGACCTGCTGAAGCCGCACGTCGAAGGTCAAATCCTGTATGCAGATTTCATCGCAAAGGACAGGATAAAGCTAACCGGCGCCCTATTTTCGGCCCTATTCGATCTAGACAAGTTCCAGCGATTTGAAGGGAGAGACCCAAAGCTCGTCAAGCAGGTGGAAAACTACGCCCAGAGCCAGTGGGACTCCTTCTGCGCCTCGGAATACCTGCGATTAGCATCTGAAGAAGAAGAGGCGCAGAGCATGGTGCAAGGAGGCGCTAGAGGGTGGATGTAGAAAAAAGATGACTTCTGCCGCCTAGCGTGTACTAAATCCAGTTGTTTCATCGTCTATACTCCATCTTGTTATTCGTCAGTCATCTTGTGTTACAACCTCAGTCCAGATTATAGTGGTTGTTGTCGATCGTCCTTATTCGTTATCTGTCGCTGAGCGCTTAGCAATCGCTGCAAACGTCTCTGCAGAGACTTGAAACCCCTCCAAGAAGCTGCTCGTGCAAGCATCCAAGCACCGCCTCTGCCTGTCTGTTAGTTTCTCGCTCGGTCCGCCGCTTAGGCAACGAGTGATGCACACTGATGATAGCTTTTCAGAAAGGGCTTGTTGAGCCTGCTGGTTGATAGACGCTTGAGCTTCAGCCATGGCTCGCTGCATTGACTCTCGGGTTTGAGGTTGAGACATGGTAAATCGATTCGAAGTAAGTGTTCGTGGAGATAAAATTATTCAAATATAAATATATATCGCGAATCTAAGAGAGTCTGGATATACAGATTATACTGAATAAAAGGTATATAAGATTGTCAAGAGAGGAGGTCAATTCTTGGATTATTGAAGTTGATTTTGTACATTCTCTTAATTGAACGATGAATACTTCGACACCTCTGTCTGCGTCGGCTGCAGCAATTGAAGCCTCTTTTCTTTCTTCTCCGGCTTCAAGCGCTATGGAAATGTCACCTGGAGAAGCAGGCAACAACAGCAACCTAACAACAACAACAACTGGAGCGATTACCCCCTCGGATCAAAATGTTCAACATTCTTCAACAAGGTCAGGTGGAAGAGGAGGAGGAAGAGGAGGAGTTGATATAATGGAAATGGAGGAAGAAATTAGAGAAAATGACAATCATGAAGGGACTTTGACTGCCAATTACTCTATGGAGAAGAAGGAATCGTTACGACCAGATGGCACTGTCAATAGCAGAGAGAGTATAAATGGAGAAGGAGGAGGAGGATTAACCGTAAAGGTTACATCCTCACGTTTTGTGGCAGCGTGGAGGTGGACGGTCGCTGAAGCTGATGAGGTGTGTGGCATCTGCCGCATGCCGTTTGAATCATGTTGCCCGTCGTGCAAGTTTGCAGGCGACGAGTGTCCGCCTCTAGTTGGTGTCTGCAAACACGCTTATCACTTGCATTGCATTCATAACTGGCTTGCAGCGAAGGATAAAGAACAGGTTTGTCCGCTCTGTAGAAGGACGTGGGAATAATCTTGATCATCATCAACTTATGTGGGAATAAAAAGGATGAATAAATCATCAAGTTTCAACAGGATGAATAAATCATCAAGTTTCAACTGCATTAGAAAATAAAGTTTTTATTGATAATTATTTCAATTCATTCACTAAATGGCACGATAGTTCCTCTCTTCGTGGATACTCTTCGTGGATTCGTCGAATCTTTAGATACGTTAAACACTTTCATCGGAGAAGGCGTGGATATTGGATTGGCAAAATCAACCTTCCTTCATTCCTTATTCCTTCAACCTTCGATGAACAACGTAGTAATTATTGGCGCTGGTCCGTCAGGTCTAGCTGCAGCTGACCGTCTCGCTCGCACATCTTCGTTTAATGTAACTGTGCTAGAAGCTTCAGACCGCGTCGGTGGACGCACCCTCTCGGTAGAGCTCTCATCACACAAAGGCGTCTTTGTCGATCTAGGCGGGCAGTGGGTAGGTACTGAGCAGAAAGTGCTGCGGCAATATTGCTCAGACCTTGGCCTTGCGTTACATCCTCAGTACAATAAAGGAAAACGAGTTCTTGATCTGGATAATGTCATAAGAACGTACACTGGACTTATCCCTAATGTATCAGTTACTGTGCTGATCGACGCTCAACTTGCATTGATGGCATTTTCAATCATGCAGTTTTTTCTGTGGATTGGAGGAAGTAAAGGCCCTTTAGGCAGTTATACTCGCTCTCTTGACAATATGAGCGTGGAAGACTATTCACGAATGTACATGTTTACGCTTGGTGGACGTGCGCTCGTGTCGATTGTAGTGCAAGGGCTTTTTGGGTGTGAACCGAGCGAGTTGTCAGTGCTAGCGCTGTGTAAGTATGCACTAGCTAGCGGCGGTTTGGAGAAAATGACAGAAAGTGGACCAAATTCATTGCAAGCTGACACAATAATTGGCGGGGCAATGCAAGTATCCGAAAAGCTATGCAAGCGAGCTATAGACAAGGGCGCAAAGATCTTGTTCAAGCACGCTGTTCGGTCAATCGAAGAAGGGACAGGAGGTATTGCTATTATCCGATGTGAAAACGGCGTTGAGTTTAATTGTGCTCATGTCATTCTGGCGATACCTCCTCCAATCGCTAGAGAAATTTCTTTTTCACCTACGCTTAGCCCAACAAAAGACACCTTGATGCGCGAGTCCACAATGGGCGGAATTATTAAATCAATCGCAGTGTACAAGACTTCCTTTTGGAGGGAATGTGGGTTTTCAGGTGAGGCTATCTGTGACACTTCAATGAGTCCATCTACATCTCCAGTATTTAATGTGTTTGACAATTCATTGCCTGATCCAGCAACAGGACAACTAGTTCCTATGCTGGTCATCTTCATCAATGGCGAACGCGCTCGTGAATATAGTGCTCGATCTCATAACGAGCGAAAAGAGAGGGTGTTGAAGCAACTGGCGAGGTTCTACTCGAACGACCTGGCACTACAACCTATTGAATACATAGAAAAGGACTGGGTGTCGGATGCATTCACTAGGGGATGCCCAATAGCGAGCTATGGAAGAGGAGTGCTTGCTCAAATTGGCGGTAGTCAAGCTTTCTCGCAATCAGAGTGGAATGGACGATTGCTGTGGGCGTCTACAGAGACAGCTTCAACCTCTACTGGATTTATAGATGGAGCACTTAGGGCGGGAATTGCGACAGCAGATGAAGTTAATAAAGGGATGTGAGTAGTGTGTTGAAATACATCGCTTTAGGAGACTTACCAATTAACGCTTCACTCCCTTCACGCCCTCATCTTCAATCTTTTTCTTCACATATTCCTCTTCCTTCACCTTCCTTCCCTCCACCTCATTCAAACCGTTTCTGCAATTAGATCATACAAGTCTTTCCACTTGGGTAAGCGAACCCTTTCCTTCCTAGATTAACTCGTACTATCTCTCCTGCATCTATTGAAATTGCTGGGAAAAACCCTCCTCGAAGTCCTATATCAACCTCAACAACAATAGCCTGGCCAATTGCTTCACCGTTGACACATAGTCCGATCTCAACCTTGTCCTTTATTAAACTTTGATGCTGATGATCACCGACGATCTTCTTCTCTTCCTTCCTCTCTTCTGATCTTAATAATGGACGAAGCCAGCATCCGATGACATCACCTGCAGCCCACGTGGGACCTGCGAATGGCACCGCTCCTCCACCTTCCTCCGATTCATCTTCGTTTCCTTCTCCATGCCAAAAGAGACCGCGAAGTCCATCAAACGCCCATGATTTAGAACAATCGCCGACGCCATTTCCTTCGCCTACATTCGGAGCGAAACCATCTATCGCCCACCCGATCTGAACAATTCCTGTGCAGGTGATTAATTCCACCTCGTAATAATAACAGCAGCTAGAGGATGACACAGTGGATGATGATGATGATGATGATAAAGAAGTAGAAGAGGCTTTGATGTGAACGCCAGAGACAGCAACAGTGGCGAATTCAATAAGTCCAGTTACCTCTGCGATAGATGATTCATTAGAAGCAAGTGGTACAGTCATTGATGAAGAAGAAGCGGAGGAGGACTGTTTCGTTCCCTCTTCTCCTTCTTTGATTAATGTATCTTCCAAGGGAGTGACAGAAATTGAATGATAATCAACCGCAGCTGATGCTTCGCCTAAAACGGCTCCTCTTCCGATGGGAGCATCAGATACAACGAGCCATTTCAATGGTGAAAATGCCTCTGAAACAGAGAGAATGCTAGGTGGAGAAGAAGAAGAAGAAGATGAGAGAAGATCTCCATTCAGAATTTCACGTCGATCCACACCACCAACAGTTGCTGATGATGACTTTGATGAGAAGACTCCTTTCCATGTATCTCCGTGTTTGCTAGAGGGTCTTGATTTCGACTTGGCAAATCCAATCATAATAGCGCCATCATCGTCTTCTTCTGACTCTTCAATGTTATCATCATCATCATGATCATCATCTTGAGCAGAAATGTCATCAATACCTATATTCGATCGTTTTCTTTTCACTCCTCCTCCTTTTCCCACTAGTCCCCCCATTCTACTAGCCATTAAAGTAGAAGATGAAGCTTCTAACATCCCCTGAGCAACACTCGAGTGCATTCCCTTGTTGACACTGCCCCCTCTCCCTTCTTCTTCTTCTTCCTCATTATCTCCTCCTCCATACACATACAATCCTTTTGTATAAGCATCTAATCGTGCTTGTCGTTCAGCAAGTGCTCTCTTCTTTGCTGTCTCTGCGACACTTTCTGACCCTCCTCCTCCTCCTCCTCTTCCTCTCAACTCTTCATCTCCATGTGCGAAATCACAAGCTCTTCCCCGAGGACATCCCCACCACCTTGGTGCATTGCTTGGTGCGTTTCGACCTTCTCTGGCCTTCTTCCAATCGACACACACGCTTGTCTTGCGTTTTCTGTCCATTAGACCAGCAGAACCGCCTTTGCTTCCGCCTCCACCTGATACTCCATCGGCCCAGCTCGGAACACCCAGGAACCAGCCAGACAGGCCTCCTTCGCCCTTCAACTCCCTATAATCAGCACCAAGCTGCTCCCTTCTTGCCACCTCGGAAGGGGCAAGCCACGTCTTTAGTCTAATCTCGTTATTCACGTCTCGAAGTCGACGGCCCTGCAGGTCCCTACAGAGGCCAAAGTCAGTTGTGGATTTCTTTCCGGCTGCGCGGCCGGCAGCGCGGAGGTTGGCACCGAATCCGCCTTTGCCTCCGCGAAGTGCGCCCCGATATATAGCTGTCAAAAACACAGAGTTACCAAAGTTACCACCCTCGGTGCTTGTTTGATTGATAACAATGGGAGAGAACAAATCGAGAATTGGTTTGCCGTTTCGAATAAACAGGAATGTCGGGTTGAGATGTTGAGCAGACAATGTGGAGGAGGAAAGTAGAGAGAAATAAGGCGAATCATTATCATCAGATGAAGCACTAAAAGTAGTAGAGGCTGCTACAGCTCGTTTGTGAAGAGTTGAAACGACCTCGTTCGATAGTTGATCCGACGAAATTGGATTCGCAAAAGGTAAACACAAAGTTCCATCTTCGCCTCCAAGGGTTACAACGTACTGAAACATTTCTACTCTCTTATCTGTGGCCTATAGTTTTAAAGATACGATTTGTGAGAGAGGTTATTTTTTTTTTCAACACCAGAATGAATCGCGATCAACTCTCTGAAGAAGAATGGCTCGCTGGAACTCGCGCATCCTTACAACAGCGAGGCGGTATGCCTATAGCGACGACTGACACTGTCTCTTCATTATCTGTTCCTGCACTAGTGGATGAAGCTGTCTTGCTTCGAGAAACTGAAGCCAAGAAACGTTCAGCAGAGTCCACTCGAGCTCTACTAGCTCTTAATGCGTCACTTTCAGAAGACGTTGACCAATTGACTCTTAAACTGGATCAATCGAAGCAAGTGATTGTGACTCTTCTTGGGCTTTTGAATGAAAATAATGTAGATGTGGATATGGAGGCGCTTGGACTAGAAGACATCTTATCCTCCTCATCTTCCTCTTCCTCATCATCATCTAGCGCTCAACCACCCTCTTCTTCTAAAACATCTGCTAAACTTCAATTTGAATCGGATTCATTCATTGCGGATGTATTAACAGAAGGAGATGGAGTAACTGTCTCGAAGGTGTGTCAAGATTTCAAACCGCATGATAAGGCAAATATTCTTTGTGTACGTGTACTTCAACCGTTTAACGAAGAAGAGTTTACAAGTAATGATGAGATGATCGTAATAACAGGTGGGGCAGATAAGAGAATAATTGCTTCCAGTGTAGCAATGACAGAGAATCACGTGGATCCGAAATTGATCGACACAATGTTGCTTTCAGCTCCTGTGCTCTGTTTAGATGTGCGAGAACACCGCATCGTGGCTGGGTGTATGGATGGAACTCTGCATGTGCTTTCATTTGGTTTCGGTGATAAAGACTCTAATAGAAAGAGCGAGAGTAGAATGCCACTCACTTTTTCTCATCCAGTTACTTTCAAGGCTCACGAAAAGTACATAACAAGGGTGATGTCTAGTCCACGCGCGGGTATTGTTGCATCTGCTTCTTCTGACAAGTCTCTTTCTCTGTTTAGGGTAGTAGATGTGGTTGGAGGTGGAGGTGGAGATGGAGAATGTGGAGGAGGAAAGAGATTGCAGCGATTGCAACAGCTCTTTTTTGCAAAAGGTGCCGTTGAAGCAATTGAGTGGGCCGTTGAACACGACAGTGAAGACCTTGTCATTGAGACATTGGCCGTGTCTGTTCGCTCTTCTCCTGTTTTGTATTACTTGCGTTTTGTAAATACAACGCGAAGCAATAAAGCAGTTGATCAATTATCTGCTATTTTATCCGCTGGTGGATTCGGATCACAAGTGGCCTTTATGGCTGATTCATTGTCTATTCCTTCTTCTTTCATTGGTAGTAGTAGTAGTAGTACTACTACTAGTAGTAGCGCTACTACTATACAGACAAACAGTTCTCCCGTAACAGAGCAAATGTGGCTCTATCGAGTGCCACTAAGTGAAGATGGTCAACGCGTGGATTGCAGCTGGAAGCATCTCTATAGCATTGCACGTAGTGCTGGTGTCGTTGTTGATGATGTCGATGTTGTTATTGACGCTAACATTGCGCCTAGCATGATAAATGATGATGATGTGCGAGACTTGGAGTCTTCTAAAAAGAATGAAGTATCTTCTATAGCTGCTCAGCAACAACAAGCTCTTGACTCTTTGATTGATAACGATGACATAGATGGAGATGCAAAGAGAGTTCGAGAGGCATTGCGTGGAAAGCATATTACTTCAACAATTGATGGAGAGCTTGTTTCTTCAACGAGCTCACAGGGTTATATCCGCGTTGGATTTACTGTGATCGCCTTGGCATGTGAGCCGTATATTGTCTCATCTATGAAGAATAGAAGTGCAGACATTTCTTCTTCTATCAGTAGCAGTTTTAAAACTGGTACGACTACTTTCCCGCTTACCCCACCTCTACTGGCAGTTGCAGCTGATAATGGTGCTTGTTATATAGTTAGATTTGGGTCGAATGAAATCGTGCGAACCCTAGTTGGACATAGTGTAGGCTCTGCGGTGTCTGCGTCTACTAAAGTTGCTTGGCATCCACAAGGTAGTAATGGTGGTGGAGGAGGTGGAGGAGGATATACATTATCCTCTTCCTTGTCGTCTGCTTATCTTGCGGTTACGAGTGAATCTGATTTTTCGATTGTTCTCTACTCGATTGGAAGTGGTAGGATTGCAAAAAGACTTGGGAAAAAGGAAGGAGGGCATAGTGGATCTATTAAGGATGTTACATTTGCAGTGATGAGAATGGGAAATGGTAAAGAGAAGGGATTAGAAAAGGATGTAGGTGGAGAGAGGGTCAGAAGTGATGAGAAGAGGACTTTGTGGCACCAGAGGAAGCGAAGAATGGTTACAGTGTCGTTTGACAAGAGGTGTCTTGTTTGGGAGTGAGGGAATTATCTGGGTAGGGAGTGAGAGAGTACATGGTGCTTGAACACATATTTGGCATATTCGTATATCTCTTCATCTTTCCAGAACCGGTATCTTTAAGATACATAGACAAAAAGACACTTTACGTCGCAAAAATGAATGCCTCTGATTTAAAAGTCTATCCCTTTTCGAAAATCATCACTGCAACAACCAATTTTAGTACAACGTTAGGACAAGGTGCAACAGGAGAGGTGTTTTCTGGGATTCTAGATGGGATTCCAATCGCTGTTAAACGTCTCAAGCTATCAGATGCTGAAAGAATCGATGTTCGTCAAGAGCTTAATCGTCGCTTTCATGCAGAACTAAAGGCGTTGCGAAAATATGCGCATCCACGAGTAGTGCGCATCTTGGGATTTTCCGTCGATGATGATAAGAAAGCATTGCACCCTTTTGCAATCATCTTGGAGTTGCTTGAAGGCGGATCGCTTGGTGACTGGTTATTTGGACCGAATAATGAGCCTCCACACAGGGTTCATAGAGAAGGAGACGGAGGAGCTCATCACTTGAGTGCATTAGAGCGTGTAGATATAGCCTTGAGAGCTGCATCTGGTTTAGCATATTTGCATGGATACCGCGACGTGGAAGATATAGGAGGAAAAAGTGCGACAACATCACCAGAGGAACAAGTCCTTCATCGAGATGTAAAGAGTGCGAATATTGGATTGGCGTTACACGGTGGAGGGTTGTTATATGCTAAATTGCTTGATTGCGGTCTTGCAAAGGCGCTTAAAGGAGGTGATATAGCATCATCAAACATTGAAAATGTCTCCTTCACTGGAGGTCTAATTGCAGGCACAGTCGGTTATATGGCCCCAGAACTCGCGCAAGGCCGTTATACTGTAAAATCAGAAGTGTATGCTCTCGGTGTTGTTCTTCTTGAGCTTCTTCTTGGTAAGCGTGTCGGTCCACGCACTGCCACGGATGCAGAAGAAGAAGCAGAAGAAGATGGTGGAGTCGAGTCAATAGCATCGAGGGCCGACAGTGTCTGGCCGAAAAAGGTTGCAATTTTGTGGGCCTCCATCACTCTTGAATGTATTGCTCTTCGAGAAAAGAAGCGGCTTGCTAGCGTAGCTGTGGTGATTGAACGCCTACGGGATGTTAAGAGACTGCTGTTGGAAGTAAATGAAAAAGGTGGAAAGCAACAAGTATTTGTGCCGTGTGTAATTTGCTTGGAAGAATGCGATGAACAAACAGGAGCTTGGTGTGGAGGAAGAGGAGAGAGAGGAGGAGGAGGAGGAGGAGGAATTGTGAAGCATTTTTGTTGCAGTGGATGTTTACAAGGACATGTAGTTTCTGTTGCAGAGGATGCAGCCAAGATGCGATCGTCTGGTGGCAGAGTGCCGTGTGTTTCAAGTGGCGCTGGAGGATGTGCAGCATTGTGGAATATTTCAGAACTTGGCGAAAAGCTTGAAAAGGCAACTCACGTTGTTTTCTCACAGGCTCTTGTTCAAGCCCTGTTTGATGCCCCTCAACGCAAGAGGGAGCTTGAAGAAGCTCGTGCTGCAGCCGAAGCAGCTACGATGGAAGAAGGAATACGAATGAGTGAGAAGGTAAGGAGGTTGAGGAATGTGATCGTTGAGCGAGACTTGACTCTTCACTGTCCTCGATGTGGTCAAGCGTTTTTAGATTTTCGAGGTTGCTGTGCGCTCCACTGTAAGGAAAGCTGTGGTGCAGCATTTTGTGGTTTGTGTTTGCTAGATTGCGGGGAGAACGCGCACAATCATTTCTACACTGTTCATCTCGGCGTGAATATTTATGATGTAGGTGCATTCGAGGAAGCTAGACGTGCTAGGTGCAGACAAAGTGTTATAGCAGCTGTTAAGGATGTGATCGCAGAAAAGGAGGTTTGCAAAATGCTGATTGAAGAGCTAGGTAAGGCAGATTTGGCTGACCTCGGTATGACAACGGATGACTTGTATCAGGAGCTCCAAATCTCTGAACAAGGAGGAGACGAAGAAGGAAAGGGATTCGCTCCGTTAGTATTACCAAAAGATGCTTTTAGACTTGCTAAATTAGCAAGGCTGGAAAGCGTGAAGAATGATGCAAAAGAAGTTACAAGGATTGCTGAAGCGATCGAGAAGATTGCTTCTAGCGATGTCGGTCGTCAGTCCTGCATTACAGCTGGAGCAGCAGCAGCGTTAGTTTCTTTGGCGTGTGAGAAGCAAGTGAAGGAAAATAGTAATGCTGCACGAAGTGTTGCTTTAGCCATTTGGAATATTTCATTCAGCGATTCTGGTAATCGAGCGTGCGTTCTTTCTGATGCTTCCTCTGCGTTGGTTTCATTAAGTCGTGAAAAAACGGTCATGATGGATGGCGAAGTGTGCAGGTGTGTTTGTGGAGCACTCTGGAATATCGCATCTAGCGACATAGGCCGTAAATCGTGCATTAAAGCAGGAGCAGCAGTAGTTTTGGTTGCTCTGACTCGCGAAAGGGCAATTAAGCAATATGGAGACGCTCTTGAGAGTGTTACTGGCGCACTCGAGAAGATTGCGGGTTGCGCTTCTGGTGTCCAGTCCTGCATTGATGCTTTAGCTCCCTCTGCATTAGTAGAGTTAATGAATGAGAAAGTTGTTAAGGAGGGT
>Ga0164294_10003864_pt1 | contig 13239 bp, 10 predicted proteins | sample GEODES005metaG_FD_111479 | JGI IMG/M metagenome (GOLD analysis project Ga0164294, IMG submission 111479) | Oligotrophic lake water microbial communities from Sparkling Lake, Wisconsin, USA - GEODES005 metaG | ecosystem: Environmental > Aquatic > Freshwater > Lake | place: USA: Sparkling Lake... | reverse complement strand
GGCAAGCTGCAAGAAATAGGGTCAATGGGTGAGTCAGGGCGGCGCAGGCAGTGGTTTACGGGTGCTGTTGGATTTTTCCTTCAAGCGCTTGTCACGTTCAGCCGCGTTTTGAGCGGCTTTTTCAGAACGCACTTTGGCATCCAGCACATTGGCGGCGGCTTGTTCGTGCCGGATTTTGGCTTCCTCTGCTTTGCTTTGGCTGTTTTTTTGACGTACTTCAGCGGCCTCAACATTGGCGGCGGCTTGTTCATGCCGGATTTTGGCTTCCTCTGCCTTGCTTTGGCTGTTTTTTTGACGTGTTTGGGCGGCATCCACATTCGCGCTGGCTTCAGCCGCCGACTTGGCTTGACTCTGTTCACGCTGATCGTGGCGTTCTGCGCGACGCTCAGCTTCTTGTTGCGCCTTTTTTTCCTGCTCAGCACGTTGCTGCTGACGCTCCAGGCTGCTTTTATCTTCGGTCTTCTGAATCTGATCGGCAGCCCTCGCCTTGCGGTCTGCCTCATTGATTAAAAGATCCTGACGGCGCAGGTCTGCCATGGCCGCGTTGCGACGGGGACGAATCTCTTGCAGACACGCATTGACCGCGAACCGGCTTTTGCAAGCTGCCTCTTCAGCCTGGAAACCGGCTTCAAGCCGCGCCCGCTCTGCAGCGATCTTGCTGCGCTCTTGCGCATTGTTGGTCTTTTCCTGATCTGGCGACTGGGCCATTGCTGCGCCAAGTGACAGGCTGCAGCAAAACAGAAAGAGGACGAGTTTCATGTGATCCTGGTGTCAACAATACGGCGCTCCAGCGCCAGATACTGCGTCGACTGCATTTCATTCAATCTTGAAATGGTACGTGGAAATTCATGCGCCAGGGGGCCTTCTGTGTAAAGAGCTTCGGGCGGCACGGCGGCCGACATGATCAGCTTGACATGCCGGTCATACAACACATCGACCAACCAGGTGAATCGCCGGGCTTCAGAAGCCATGCGCACCGGCATGTGCGGCACGTCGCTGAGCAGCACGGTGTGGAACCGGCTGGCCATTTCCAGGTAGTCATTTTGCGAGCGCGGGCCGCCGCACAAGGTCTTGAAGTCAAACCAGACCACGCCGCCGGCCTTGCGCCGGGCACGTATTTGCCGCGACTCAATGTTCAGCACGGGGTCTTCGTCGCGCTTTTCAGCCAAACGCTCGAAGGCGTCTGCCATGGCAGAGTCGGCCGTCTGACCCAATGGCATGTGATAGAGCTTGAGCTGCTCTAAAGTGATGGAGCGGTAATCGGTACCGTTATCCACGTTGATCACGTCCAGGTTGGCCTTGAGCAACTCTATGGCCGGCAATATGCGGTCTCTGTGCATACCGTTGGGGTAAAGCGCATCCGGCTCAAAATTGGAGGTGGTAACAAAGCCCACGCCATTGTTGAAGAGTGCCGCCAGCAAGCGGTACAGGATCATCGCATCGGTGATCTCAGCCACGTGAAACTCGTCAAAACATATCAATTTGTAGCGCAAGGCCATGCGCCGGCCCAACTCATCCAGCGGGTTGACCGTACCCTGTAATTCGCGCAACTCACGGTGCACCTCGCGCATGAACTCATGAAAGTGCAAGCGCGTTTTACGCTTGAGAGGCACTGCGTTGTAAAAGCAGTCCATCAAAAAGCTCTTGCCCCGGCCCACTCCGCCGTGCATGTACACACCCCGCGGAATAGCCGGCCGGTTGATCAGCTTCTTGAGCGAATTCGATCTTTTTACTTTGTAGCCGGCCCACTCTGTGGCGCAGCGCTCGAGCGCATCGACCGCACGCAGCTGAGCGGGGTCACTGCTGTAACCCCGCAGCTGCAGTTCGGCCTCGTAGGCAGAACGAACGGACATGGGCGCCGGCTTACGTTCTGCGCTCAGAAGTTGAGCGTGCGCTTGTCCACCGCCAGGGCCGCTTCCTTGGTGGCTTCACTCAACGACGGGTGCGCATGGCAGATGCGTGCGATGTCCTCGCTGCTGGCACGGAACTCCATGGCCACCACGCATTCGGCGATCAACTCGCTGGCCATGGGGCCAACGATGTGCACGCCGAGGATTTCGTCGGTGGCAGCGTCTGCCAGCATCTTGACCATGCCGGTGGTGTCACCCAAGGCGCGGGCACGGCCGTTGGCCATGAACGGAAAGGTGCCAGCCTTGTAGGCGCGACCGGCCGATTTGAGCTGCTCTTCGGTCTGACCGACCCAGGCGATCTCAGGGTTGGTGTAAATCACCCAGGGAATGGTGTTGAAGTTGACATGCCCGTGCTGGCCGGCAATGCGCTCGGCCACGGCCACGCCCTCTTCTTCGGCCTTGTGTGCCAGCATGGGGCCGCGCACCACGTCGCCCACCGCCCAGACCTTGGGCAGGTTGGTCTTGCAATCTGCATCCACCACAATAGCGCCGCGCTCGTCGAGCTGCAGGCCCACGGCGTCTGCCGCCAGGCCGGTGGTGTTGGCTACGCGGCCGATCGAGATGATCAGCTTGTCTACGTCCAGCGAAACGGCTTCACCCTTGGCGTTGGTGTAGGCGACTGAGACGCCTTTTTTGGCTGACTTGATCTCGCCGACCTTGACGCCCAGCTCGATCTTCAGGCCCTGCTTGATGAAAGATTTGTGCGCTTCTTTGGCTATTTGCTGGTCCACCGCACCCAAAAAAGTCGGCAGACCTTCGAGCACGGTCACCTCGGCGCCCAGACGGCGCCAGACCGAACCCATCTCAAGACCAATGACACCCGAGCCGATGAGGCCGAGCTTTTTGGGCACGGCGCCCATGCGCAGCGCGCCGTCGTTCGACAGGATGTTGTCTTCGTCAAACGGCGCGCCGGGCAAAGCGCGAGCGCTTGATCCAGTGGCCACCACCACGTGCTTGCCGGAGATGGTTTCTTCAGACTTGCCGGCCACTTTGATCTCGTAAGCGCCGTCTTTAGCGGCAACAAACGAGCCGCGGCCGTGGAAGAAAGTCACCTTGTTCTTTTTCAACAGGAACAAAATGCCGTCGTTGTTTTGCTTCACGACGGTGTCTTTGCGGGCAAGCATCTTGGCTATGTCCATCTTCACGCCGGTGGCGGTGATGCCATGCTCGGCGAAGTGATGGTTGGCGTGGTCAAAATGCTCGCTGGACTGCAGCAGGGCCTTGGAGGGAATGCAGCCGACGTTGGTGCAAGTACCGCCGGGTGCGGGGCCGCCGGCCGCGTTTTTCCACTCGTCGATACAGGCCACGTTGAAGCCCAGCTGGGCCGCACGAATGGCCGCGATATAGCCGCCGGGACCTGCGCCGATGACGACGACGTCAAATTGTTGAGACATGATTTGCTTTCCGATCAGATGTCGAACAACAAGCGTGAGGGATCTTCCATCGCTTCTTTGATCGTGACCAGACCCAGCACGGCTTCGCGACCGTCAATGATGCGGTGGTCGTAAGACATGGCGAAGTAGTTGATGGGCCGCACCACAACCTGGCCGTTTTCAACGACAGCGCGGTCTTTGGTGGCGTGGATACCCAGAATGGCCGACTGCGGCGGGTTGATGATGGGCGTGGACAGCATGGAGCCAAAAGTGCCACCGTTGCTGATCGAGAAAGTGCCGCCGGTCATGTCGTCCATACCCAGTTTGCCGTCGCGTGCCTTGGCGCCGAATTCAGCAATCTTCTTCTCGATGTCGGCAAAGCTCATCTGGTCGGCGTTACGCAAAATAGGCACCACCAGACCGCGTGGCGAGCCCACCGCAATACCTATGTCAAAGTAGCCGTGGTAGACGATGTCGTTGCCGTCCACCGAGGCATTGAGCACCGGGAATTTTTTCAGCGCGTGCACAGCGGCCTTGACAAAAAAGCTCATGAAACCGAGCTTGATGCCGTGTTCTTTTTCGAACTTGTCCTGAAACTTCTTGCGCATCTCCAAGACCGGGGCCATGTTGATTTCGTTGAAGGTGGTCAATATGGCGTTGCTTGATTGCGATTGCAAAAGACGCTCGGCCACGCGGGCGCGCAGGCGGCTCATGGGCACACGCTGCTCGGGGCGATCGCCCAGGCTGGCTGTAGGCACAGACACCTGTGGCAATGTGCTGGTCGGAACACCTGTAGGGATCACTGCGGCTGTGGACTTGACGCCACCAGCCACAGCGGAAAGCACATCACCCTTGGTGACGCGGCCGTCTTTGCCGGTGCCTGGCACGGAACCGGCAGCCAGGCTGTTGTCGGCCATCAGCTTGGCGGCAGCGGGCATGGCCACACCGGCCATGCCGGAAGACGCAGGGACAGCTGCGGCCTTCACCGGTGCAGCGGCCGGTGCAGCAGCGGAGGCTGCAGGCGCGGCAGCGCCAACCTTGCCGTCAGTATCGATACGGGCGATCAGCTGTTCAGCTGCCACCGTGCCACCGTCGACCACCAGAATCTCAGACAGCACGCCGGCGGAAGGCGCGGGCACTTCCAGCACCACCTTGTCGGTTTCGATTTCGATCAGGATTTCATCTGCGGCGACGACATCACCGACTTTCTTTTTCCATTGCAACATGGTGGCTTCGGCCACGGACTCAGAGAGCTGCGGAACTTTGACTTCAACAATAGCCATTTTTATCTTTCGGGAATAAATTCTGAATAAGGGTTGGCAGTGGCAGAGGCTTACTTGGTCAGCACAAAGCCTTTGAGCTTGCCGAAGGCACCTTCGACCAGGGCTTTTTGCTGCTCCTGGTGCAGATGCGAATAACCCACGGCGGGGGAGGCAGACGCCGCGCGGCCCGAGTAACCGAGCTTTTGTCCCGCGAGCATGTTCTCGTGGATGTAGTGCTGCACAAAGAACCAGGCGCCCTGGTTCTGCGGTTCGTCCTGTGTCCACACCAATTCAGTGGCGTTGGGGTATTTTTTCAGTTCAGCTCCAAATGCTTTGTGCGGGAAGGGGTATAGCTGCTCGACGCGCAGGATAGCGACGTCGTTGGCGGCCGTTTCTTCACGTTTTTTCACCAGGTCGTAATAGACCTTACCTGAGCACACCAGCACGCGCTTGACCTTGTCGGCCTTGATAGCTTTGTTCTCGGGTAGGACCGTCTGAAAACTGCCCTTGGTGAACTCAGAAACCGGCGAGGTGGCGTCCTTGTTGCGCAGCAGCGACTTGGGCGTGAAGATGATCAGCGGTTTGCGCAGGTCACGCACCATCTGGCGACGCAGCACATGGAAAATCTGGCTGGCCGTGGTGGGCTGCACGATCTGCATGTTGGTGTCGGCGGCCAGTTGCATGAAGCGCTCAAGGCGCGCCGAGCTGTGCTCGGGGCCTTGGCCTTCGTAGCCGTGCGGCAGCATGAGCGTCAGGCCATTGACACGGCCCCACTTCACTTCACCGGAGGCAATGAACTGATCGATCACCACTTGCGCGCCGTTGGCAAAGTCGCCGAACTGCGCTTCCCAGATCACCATGGTGTTGGGGTCATTGGATGCGTAGCCGTACTCAAAGCCCAGCACCGCCTCTTCGGACAGGATGGAGTCGATAACGACAAACGGGGCCTGGTTTTCATTGACGTTTTGCAGAGCCACGTAGGTGCCGGTGTCCCACTTCTCGCGCTTCTGGTCGTGAATCACGGCGTGGCGGTGCGTGAATGTGCCACGACCCGAGTCCTCCCCTGACAAACGAACCGGGTAGCCGCTAGCGACCAGAGAAGCAAAAGCCATGTGCTCACCCATGCCCCAGTCCACAGGAATCTCACCCCGACCCATGGCGGCGCGGTCGTCATAAACCTTTTTCACCAATTGATGCGGTGAAACGGATTCAGGGATGGTGGTGATTTTCTCGGCCAGGCGTTTCCATTCGGCCAGGGGAATGGCGGTGTCGCCAGCGTCTGTCCATTTTTTGCCGAGGAAAGGGGCCCAGTCCACGGTGAACTTGGTTTTGAAGTTGGTCAACACCTGTTCGTCAGTGTGCTTGCCGGCATCCAGCGCAGCCCGGTAGGCCTTGACCATGTCATCGCCCAGGGAATCGCCCAGGCCTTGGGCAGACAGTTTGTCCGCAAACAGTTTGCGGGTGCCCGGATGGGCACTGATTTTTTTGTACATCAGCGGCTGTGTCAGCGCCGGCGTGTCTTGTTCGTTGTGACCGAGTTTGCGGAAACAAACGATGTCAAGCACCACGTCCTTGCGGAAAGTCATCCGGTACTCGAGCGCCAATTGGGTGGCCAGCACCACCGCTTCCGGGTCATCGCCGTTGATGTGCAGCACCGGGGCTTCAACCATCTTAACAATATCGGTACAAAACACCGAAGAGCGCATGTCACGCGGGTCCGAGGTGGTGAAACCGATCTGGTTATTGATGATGATGTGCACCGTGCCACCGGTGGAGTAACCCCGGGTCTGGGCCAGCGCAAAGGTTTCCTGGTTAACACCCTGGCCGCCGAAGGCTGCGTCGCCATGCACCAGCACCGGCAGAACCTGTTTTCCCAGCGGATCTGCACGGCGATCCATACGCGCTCTCACCGAGCCCTCCACCACCGGGTTGACGATCTCCAGGTGCGAAGGATTAAAAGCCAGCGACAGGTGAACCGGGCCACCGCTTGTACTCACATCCGAGCTGAAACCCTGGTGGTACTTCACGTCACCCGAAGGCAAGTCTTCAGGCGCAGTGTGGTCAAACTCGGCAAACAAGTCGCCAGGTAATTTGCGCATGGTGTTGACCAGCACATTGAGCCGGCCGCGGTGGGCCATGCCGATGACGATTTCCTGCACGCCCTGAGCGCCAGCCGACTGAATCAGCTCGTCCATGGCCGCAATGAAACTCTCTCCACCTTCCAGTGAAAAACGCTTTTGACCAACGTATTTGGTATGTAAAAACCGCTCCAGGCCTTCGGCTGCTGTCAATCTCTCGAGGATCAGTTTCTTTTTGTCGGCAGTGAAGTTGGGCTTGCTGCGAATGCTTTCGAGCTTTTGCTGCCACCAGCGCTTTTCAGCCTGGTCCGTGGCGTACATGTATTCGGCGCCCAGGGTGCCGCAGTAGGTTTCGCGCAGCGCATTGAGCAGCTCGCGCAGCGACATGTTGTTTTTGCCGAAGAAGGTGTTGCTGGTGTCGAATACGGTTTCCTGATCGGCATCAGAAAAGCCGTAGAAAGCCGGATCGAGTTCGGGAATGGCCGGGCGCTCGGTGCGCTTGAGCGGATCCAAGTCAGCCCAACGCTGACCAACGTTGCGGTAGGCAGAAATCAGTTGCTGCGCGGCGGTGCGCTTGCGACCCATTTCAGCGTCGGCGCTGGCCAAAACAACCTTGGTGCCGCCGGCTTTGGCGCGCTCGGCAAAGGCGTTGATGACGGGCTGGTGCGGCACGTCTTTGGCATTGCTGCCGTCGGTGGCAGGAACATGCTGAAGCGCATCAAAATACTCGCGCCAGGTTTCAGGCACGCTGCCGGGATTGGCAAGGTAGTTTTCGTAAAGCTCTTCGACGTAGGGCGCGTTGCCGCCGAAAAGATAGGTGTTGCCTTGATAGGCGGCATACACCGATGCCGGTGTGGGCGAGTTGGAACTCATATCCGCTGACCTCCGTTTCCCTTGGGGAAACATTAGCTGGTTAAAGCTGGTTAATTAACCTTCCGCAGCACGGCTTGACCGATTAGCGGATGCGACTGTGGCAGGAAGGGCCTTCAGAACAATTGCATTGTGCCACCGAACGGTTACGTGAAAATGACGAACTTCTACGGTGGCGATTCGGCAGGCACAGGCTGACTAGTCGGCCTGGCTGGCGATCTGCAGGCAGACAGTGCGGCAAAGCTGGGCCACGCGCTCGTCAATGATGCGGTAGTAAATTTGCACGCCATCGCGGCGTTTTCCCAGCACACCGGCCCTGTACAAGGTGTTGAGGTGTTGCGACATATTGGGCTGGGTGGTCGGGATTTGACTGAGTAGTTCACTCACGTTTTTTTCAGCCACGCAAAGACTGCTGATAATTTTCAGCCGCATGGGCGCCGACATGACCCGAAAAACCTCGGCAGCGGACTCGAACACCTCGTCAGGCTCAGAGGACTCAGCGGCAGGTTTGGTGGCGGATCGCTTGACCATGGTGATGGACTTTCTCAAGCCGTTACAGGCACTCTGTAGAGACCGGCGGGCTCGACTATAGCTTTTTCAGGCACAAGACTTAGCTGCTCATCCGGTCCTTGATTTGCTGCAGCGCAGCCGGGTCGTCCATGGTGGTCAGATCGCCGGCATCGCGGCCTTCGCAAATGGCCTGGATGGCACGGCGCAGCAATTTGCCGCTGCGCGTCTTGGGCAGCGCCGTGACAAAGCGCACTCGTGCCGGCCGGGCAACAGCACCCAAATCACCATCGACACGCTTCATGATCTCGCCTTCAAGCTTGAGCGAAAGCGAAGGATCGTTGAGCGCGCTGGCATCTTTGAGCACCACAAAGGCCATGGCCACCTGCCCTTTGAGCTGGTCTGCCACGCCGACAACGGCCACTTCAGCGACCATCGCATGGCCGGAAATACTCTCTTCTATCTCGCGCGTGCCCAGACGGTGACCGGCGACATTGATGACATCGTCGGTGCGGCCCAGAATGAAGTAGTACCCGTCCTCATCGCGGATGCCCCAATCAAAAGTGCTGTAGACCATTTTGCCGGGCACGCTCTTCCAGTAAGTATTGACGAAGCGCGCATCGTCTTGCCAGATGGTTTGCATGAAGCCCGGCGGGGTCGGGCCTTCGAGCACAACCACGCCTTTTTCGTTGGGCTGGGTGAGCTCTTCGCCGGTGCTCTCGTGCAAGAGCTTGACGCGGTAACCGTACATAGGCACGCCCGGACTGCCGAACTTGCTGGGCGTTTGCTCGACGCCGTTGGCCACTGTGAGCAGCGGCCAGCCGGTTTCGGTTTGCCAGTAGTTGTCAATAATGGGCACTCTCAAGCCTTCGCTGATCCAGCGGGCGGTGGGCTCGTCCAGCGGCTCGCCGGCCAGGAACAGTGCACGCAGGCTGGACAGGTCGTATTTTCGAAGCAGCGCCGGGTCTTGCTTTTTCAGCACGCGCACAGCGGTGGGCGCGCTGAACATGGCCGTGACCTTGTATTTTTCGACCAGGCTCCACCAGATGCCGCCGTTGGGCTGGCCGTCCATGCCCTGGGTGGGCAGGCCTTCGTACATGATGGTGGCCATGCCGGCAATCAGCGGGCCGTAAACGATGTAGCTGTGACCCACCACCCAGCCGATGTCGCTGGTGGAAAAGAAAGTTTCGCCGGCACGGCCGTCGAAGATGTGCTTCATGCTGGCCGCCAGCGCCACCATGTAACCGGCCGTGTCGCGTTGCACACCTTTGGGCTTACCGGTGGTGCCGCTGGTGTAGATGGTGTAGCTGATGTCGGTGGACTTCATCGGCTCGCAAGGCACTTGCGCGTCAAAGTTTTTCTGGCGCAGTTCAGACCACAAATGGTCGCGGCCGGCCACCAGGCTCATGGGTGCGAGCTGGCGGTCTGACAACAGCACTGCAGACGGCTTGTGTGCGGCCAGACGGATGGCTTCGTCGAGCAAGGGCTTGTAAGGCATGGCCTTGCCGCCGCGCGAGCCGGCATCGGCGCTGACGATGACCTTGGGCGTGGCGTCGTCAATGCGCGAGGCCAGCGAGCCGCTGGCAAAGCCGCCGAACACCACACAATGAATAGCGCCTATGCGGGCGCAGGCCAGCATGGCAAAAGCAGCGTCAGCCACCATGGGCATATAGATCAGCACACGGTCGCCCTTGTGCACGCCCAATGCCTTCAAGCTGGCCGCCATGCGCTGGACTTCCCGGTGCAACTCGGCAAAGCTGTAACTTTTTTCGCTGCAGGTTTCGGTCGAGATGGCGATCAGCGCGGCCTGGTCGGCGCGGTCCTTCAGATGCCGGTCCACTGCGTTGTAGCAAAGGTTGCTCAAGCCCCCTTCAAACCAATGGACGAATGGCGGCTTATCGTAGTTGCAGACCCGATCGAAAGGCTTGAACCAGTCAATCAACTTGGCCTGTTCTGTCCAGAAGGCATCGGGCTGCTCAATGGACTGACGGTAAAAATCGGCATAGCGCATGGGGGTCTTCGCTTGGCTCATCTCAGGTCTCCGGGAAAGTTGTAATTGGTTTGCGCTCAAGGCTGGATCTTGACCAGAATGCGGCCGCGCACCTTGCCCAGCATCAAGTCTTCGGCTTTTTCAGCAGCGCGTGCCAAGGGCACTTCTTCGATCATCAGTTCGAGCTTGGCCGGCTCCAGGTCTTGCGCCAGGCGCTGCCAGGCGAGTTGGCGGCGGGCCAGTGGCGCCATCACGGAGTCGATGCCGGCCAGCGTGACGCCGCGCAAAATAAAAGGCATGACAGTCGCCGGGAAATCTGCACCTTGCGCCAGCCCGCAGGCTGCGACCACGCCGCCATAGGCTGTCTGAGCGCAGGCGTTGGCCAGGGTGTGCGAGCCGACCGCGTCCACCACGGCGGCCCAGCGTTCTTTTTGCAGAGGTTTGCCGGGCGCCGACAGGCTGGCCCTGTCGATGACTGTGCTGGCACCGAGTTGCTGCAGATAGGCGGCTTCAGACGCTTTGCCGGTGGCGGCGACCACGCTGTGACCCAACTTGCTGAGCAATGCCACTGCGGTGCTGCCCACACCGCCCGTGGCACCGGTGACCAGCACTTCGCCGGCATCGGGCTTGAGGCCGTGCTGCTCCAGCGCCAGCACGCACAGCATGGCGGTGTAGCCGGCCGTGCCGATGGCCATGGCCTGGCGGGTGCTGAGCGCCGCCGGCAGCTTCACCAGTTGATCGCCCTGCAAGCTAGCAAGCTCTGCCAGCAAGCCCCAACGTGTTTCACCCAAGCCCCAGCCGTTGTGAACGAACCGGTCACCGACCTGCCAGGCCGGGTGGCTGGACTGCGTGACCACGCCGGCTCCGTCAATACCGGCAACCATTGGCCAGGCCCGCACCACCGGCCCGCGGTTGGTGATGGCCAGGCCGTCCTTGTAATTGAGGCAGGAGTACTCAACGCGGCCGCGCACGTCGCCGGGCGGCAATTGCGCCTCGTCCAGGTCGGTCATGGCCGCAGTGAAACCCGCCTCCGTCTTATCGAGCAGCAAAGCCTTGAACATCTTGTTTGTCCCCTTTGGTGGGTTAGTCCCTGAACTCAATGGGTCAGGGACTGACCTTTAAACTGAATTCATAATTATTGATAACAGACTTGCTTCAGGCTGACACTACTTGATCAAAGCCAGCGTTTCCCTGAAAAACGGGTGCTCGGCGGATCGCAACCATTCAAAGGCCACCATCTCGGTGGTCACCAGTTCTGCGCCGTTGCCGGCCAGACGGTCAAAAGCAGCGTCGCGGTTGCGCTCGCTGCGCGAGCTGCAGGCGTCGGTCACCACCCAGACATCGAAGTCTTCCTGCAGCAAATCCAGCGCCGTTTGAAGCAAGCACACATGCGCCTCACAACCGGCCAAGACAATGGTGCCGCGGCCTTCTTCTTCGGCAGGCGCAGGCTTTTGCAAATGCTTGGGCAGGCTGCGGGCGTTACCGCCAGCGGGAGTTTTGCGCACTGGTGGACGCAGCATGTCAGCCAAACCATCCGCCACGGCACTGAAATGCATTTTTTGCAAAACCCGGCCGCCCGCCCCTTCAATGAGAGATTGAATTTCAGGCACATTCGGCCCCAAGCCTGCTTTTTCAGACATCTGCTCGGTACCCCAGAGCGGCACTTGCAGTGCCGCAGCCAAGCGCGCCAGTCGCACAGCGTTGGCAATCACCTGCTGGCTTTCAAAAATCGCCGGCATTAAGCGCAGCTGGTAATCGACCAGAACAAGTTGTGAGTCGTCGGCGTCAAGCAGCATGGTCATCGTTTCAAAAAATAAAAGACATCAAAGCAAACGTTGGCGAACACGTTCCAGCAGCCCGATGACATAAGCATCAAACAGCAAAGTAGCATCTTGCCCGAACATCCGGATGCGGCCCGTGTGCTTGAGCAGGAGCAAACCCACACCGTGGGCAAACAACGCTGTGGTTTCACGCAAAGCCGCCTCCCCCGTTAAACCCAAAGCCTGCAAAGCCGCTTCACAGGGCTGCAGGGCGTCGTGTAAGCGCTTGTTTAGCTGCTCGTTCAAGGCGGCATTCAAGCCGCGCGGCCGCATGCCTTGCACCAGGTAAAAACCCAGATCCAACTCACGCGGATTGTCGGCATAAAAATCAAACCAGGCACTGGCCTTGGCTTCCAGCTGGGCCGCAGCGTCCACGGCACCCGTTCCGGCTTGGGCCACCTTGTCATTCAGCCGCTCCAAAGATTCGGCCAGCAGCGCGCCGTAAATGGCTTCTTTACTGTCGTAGTAAAAATAGATGGCGCCGGGGGTGTAGCCCGCAGCACGCGCAATTTCACGAATACTGGCGCCTTCAATTCCCAGCTTTTCAAACACGGCACGGGCAGCATCGAGCACCAGTGCACGGCGCACGTCGGTCATGGCTTGTTGGCGCTCAATTTTGGCTTGCATGAAAGAAATATAGTCGCAATAAAGACAAAGACTTCAATCGTATGAAATTAAACGCTTGGACATATCTTTAAACAGCGTTTAAAATTTTTAAAATTCATCACGGAGACGCCTATGAATGCAGCCCAGCCAATCGCTAATTTAATGTCCGGCGACGATTTCCGTGAGTCATTGAGGCGCTACAAACCCAGGGTTTTTCTGGACGGACAGGCTGTGGCCAGCGTAGCCGACGAGCCAGGCTTTGCACCCGGTATCAATGCCATTGCGCTGACCTACGACTACGCACTGAAGCCGCGCTACGCGCCCATCATGACCGCGGTGCAACACACCAGCGGCAAACTGGTCAACCGTCTGACCCACATCAACACCAGCAGCGGCGACTTGCTCAACAAGCTAGAGGCAGTGCGACTGGTCTGTCAGGAAACCGGCTGCGCCCAGCGCTACCTCACGCACGACGCGCTGAACGCGATTGACCAGGTCAGCGCCCGCATTGACAACGCCCGAGGCAGCACCGAGCACAGCGCCCGCTTTCTGGACTACCTGCACCGCGTGCAAGACCAGGACTTGACGCTGGGCATTGCCATGACCGACGCCAAAGGCGACCGCAGCAAGCGCCCGCATGAGCAGTCCAACGTAGACAGCTATGTGCACATCGTCGAGCGCAATGTGCGGCGCAATGGGAAATTAGGCATCGTCATTTCAGGCACCAAGGCCATCGTCACCGGCGCGCCCTATATGCACGAGTTGCTGGTCATGCCCTGCCGCAACATGGGTCGCGAGGACGCCGACTTTGCCGTCTGTTGCG
>Ga0164294_10003863_pt1 | contig 13239 bp, 16 predicted proteins | sample GEODES005metaG_FD_111479 | JGI IMG/M metagenome (GOLD analysis project Ga0164294, IMG submission 111479) | Oligotrophic lake water microbial communities from Sparkling Lake, Wisconsin, USA - GEODES005 metaG | ecosystem: Environmental > Aquatic > Freshwater > Lake | place: USA: Sparkling Lake... | reverse complement strand
CATTAAAATATTAAAATTAAAAATATTTTCCTTAATTTAATTAGTTAAAATAATAATTTATGAAAGTAAAATTATTTTTATTTTAAATTAGTTTTCATAAAGATACAAGTATCTTTATAAAAATTAATTTAAAATAAAAATAATTCTAATATCATAAATTATTATTTTAATTAATTAAATTAAGGAAAATATTTTTAATTTTAATATTTTAATGCCTAAAATTTTTAGAATTTTATAAAATTTGGTTTTATTGACTGAAAATTCGATATCTTTAAAATATTTAGACCTTAATCACGGGGGTGGACTCAGTGGAGAATATTTATTACGACGGTTCAAGTTAGAACAGAGACCCGATTTTCGTTGTTGACATTCTGAAGTCTCTGACGAGTAATGAATTCATCTTCTCGAGCCAACCATAGTTTTACGCGACAGTTATGATGCAGGTGTTCGATAAGGCGGTGAATGACATCTAGAAGTTCCAGAACTTGGAGTGTAAAATCATCAATGAAATGGTCAAAAATAGTGATAGACTTGAAAAACACCTGAAAGTCCCTTCCATCCCCAAAAAAGACCCAGAAGCCGATTCCAATGAAAATTTGTCCAAGAAAATCAATAATTAGGAAAATGCCTGGCTTTGGAAATTAAGAGAAGAGTTGAAAGAATGCATCAACACAGGGATTCTTCCTTTGTAAGAGTATCTAAAAACTTTTGATTTATACAAGGACATTCTTGCGGTTAATCCCATCGATTTTGCTGAGTCTATGAATGCTGGTGAAAAACCAAAAGAAGTCTTTGAAATCTAGGCTGAAATTAAGAAAGTCTAGGCCAAAACGATTGAAATTTAGGTAAATTTCTAATTTTTAAGACAAAACTTCCGGAGTAGATTTTGGTTTCATGTTTTTAAATTCAATGCAAAGATCTTCAGCAAATGCTCTTGGACAAATATAAACAAATAAATAAGAATCTAAAGGACGTGATTTCCAGGAGAGTAGTCAAGGCCAACGATAGTATCCATGCCTAGATTTTCCATATTTAAACCAAATTGAAAGAAAATCCCAAAGACATAGAAGAACTTACTGCTCTTAAAGAGTACATGGCCCAAGTACCTTAAGAGCTTGAAAAAATTCAGGAAGAAATCAATAAATGTGCTCAGATTTACGATGTACTCGAGAATTTCTAGTACAGCCTTACATCTGAAGAGATAAATAAAAGGTGGTATGTGTTTAAAGGTCCAAAGGACATTCAAGACTTCATCGGGAATAGATTGGAAATCCTAAACAAAGACGCGAAATCTTAGCTTTAAAATATGAAGAACCAGTAAGAGGAGTTCAAAGATAACATCGACAACGTGGAAAAGATAATAAACGGATTCCATCAGTACAAGAATATCAACATGCACGAAGACGTGGCCAAAATGGTCAAGAACATCAACGACCAACTGAAGATGTACCAAGTACAGGCCAAGGTCCTCAATTCCAGAGAAATTCTCTTTGAAGTGCCTGAGATTTCTGATTACAGCATTCTGGGCTAACTGTCGAAACAGTTTCAGCCGTACTCAAACCTCTGGTTGATTACTTCAAATTGCTTCAAAAACATGGAGTCGTGGCTGAACAACCAGTGGGAAGAACTCGACGCCCCATCTGCCGAAAAATTCGTGGAAGACAGCATTAGGACTCTAAATCAAACCGCTCGATACTTTAAAGAAAAAGACCTCCCCTCCATTTTGAAAATTGCAGAGCAGGTCAAAGTCACTTTGGACGAGTTCAGGCCGAAGGTGCCTTTGATGGTGGCCCTAAGAAAGTAGGGCATGCAGGAGCGCCACTGGCAGTCTATCACAGAAAAACTCGGGAAGCCTGTATTTCCCGGGCCCGGATTTAACTTCCAGTCAGTTTTGGACTTAGGTCTGATGCAGCACGTTTAGTATTGCATGGACATCGGGGAGAAAGCGGCTAAGGAGTTTTAAATAGAAACGATGTTGTCCTCGATGAAGACCATCTGGGCAGACATCAATTTCGAACTGATTCCCTTCAAAATTACTTACGTCATTAAAAACTACGACGAAATCAACCAGATTCTGGACGAACACATCGTAAACACCTAGACAATGCAGTTCTCCCCCTATAAAAAGCCCTTTGAATAGGAGATCTTGGACTGGTACCAGTAAATAAAACTGGTTTCGGACATCCTTGAAGTGTGGGCCAAAACTCAGGGTCAGTACATGTATTTGCAGCCGATTTTCGACTCGGCAGACATTATGAAATAACTTCCAGGTGAAACTAAGAAATTCAAGGCTGTGGATCAAAATTGGAAGAGCTCAATTAATGTAGCCAAAATTGTTCAAAATGTGCTCAAAGTTTGTCAGACTGAATCTCTTTTGGAAAGACTTACCGAGTCCTGTTAGAGTCTCGAAGTCGTCTAGAAAGAGCTTAATAACTACCTCGAGAAAAAAAGAGAGAAATTCGCGAGATTTTATTTCTTGTCGAACGACGATCTACTTGAAATTCTGTCCCAAACTAAAGAACCCACTGCCGTGTAGCCCCATTTAAAAAAAGTAAGTCTTTCTTAATTAGGTCTTCGAAAACATTCATGAAGTCGAATTCGACCCCTCTAAAAAAATCATTGCGATGTATTCAGCTGAAAAAGAAAAGATTGACTTTGTGAAACCCGTGAACCCTGTGGGCAAAAATGTGGAAGATTGGATGACTGAGCGTACTTGTAATTTATTTTAGTCGAAAATCAAATGAAGACGACCATAAGGCATGTCCTGCTGCATTCAGTCGAAGACTACGTGAAGGTGCCTCGTAAGGAATGGGTCAAGAGGCATCCGGGCCAGTGTGTGTTGAACGGCTCTCAAGTCCACTGGACTTTGGAAGTAGAGGAATCTATGAAAGGAGGCGTTAAAGGCGTCAAGGCTTATTGGGACAGCAAGTTGGAGGCCTAGTTGAAAGAATTGGTCGTCCTCGTCAGGACCAAGTTAAGCTATCAAGTAAAGGTGGCTCTAAACGCCTTGATCGTCATCGATGTCCACGCCAAAGACGTCGTTGAAAATCTGTGGAGAAACGACATTTCAGAACTCAACTCGTTCGAATGGATTTCTTAGTTGAGGTATTACTGGGAGGAAGACACCTGCAAGGTCAAATGTGTGCAGACTGTCTTCCCCTATGGATGTGAGTATCTAGGAAACACCATGAGACTCGTCATCACCCCTTTAACCGATAAATGTTATATGACTCTCATGGGCGCTCTCAAACTCAACTTGGGAGGTGCCCCTGCAGGCCCCGCAGGAACAGGCAAAACTGAATCCACAAAAGATCTCGCAAAAGCAGTCGCCATCTAATGTGTTGTTTTCAACTGCTCAGATCAAATGGATTATATCATGATTGGAAAATTCTTCAAAGGTCTAGCCGCTAGTGGAGGTAAAATTCATTTTTATGTTAACAAAAATAATTTAAACTTACATTTTATTCTATTTATTACTTCTGAAAAATACTTTCATAATCTTATTATAAAATTCTATCATTTTTATATTCTAAAAAATAAACTTTTTATAAATTTTATTTTTAAGATCGAATATAAAAATATAAATTTTTAAAATATTTTTGAGAAAAAAATAATTCTAATTATTTTTAATTATACATTATAAATAATTTTTAAGATTTAAATTATTATTTTAAATCATTTCAGAATTTTTTTTAGTTACGCAAAATAAAAAATTACAATAATATAATCAAAAATGATAATTAAATTATAAATTTTTGAAAAAAAACATATTAATTAATATGTTTTTTTCCCAATATTTATTATTATTATTATAATTTTGTATTTTGTGTATCTTAAAAAAACATAAATATTGACATTAAAAAAAAACAATATAATTTAAATCTTAAAAAAATTTTATGGATCTTAAAAATAAATTAAAATTTTTTTTTTTTCATAAAATTATTTTAAAAATTTATATTTTTATAATCGATCTTAACATATAAAATTAACAAAAAATATATTTTAGAATATATAAATAATAGAATTCTATAATAAAATAATAAAAGTATTTTTCAAAAAAATAATAGAATAAAATTTAATATTTTATTAATAGTTTTTTAAAAAATAATTTTTAATAATTTTTAAATTTTAGCCTGGTGTTGTTTTGACGAATTTAACAGAATAAATATTGAGGTTCTCTCAGTTATTGCACAGTAGTTGCTGATTTTATTCGGAGGAAAAGCTGAAGGACTAGACCGAATAGAGAATTTCGAAGGGTCTGATATCAGATTACTTGATACTTTTTGCGTGTTTATCACGATGAACCCGGGTTATGCGGGGCGATCGGAACTGCCTGACAATCTTAAGGCCTTGTTTCGACCCATGGCAATGATGGTGCCCGACTACGCTATGATTGGGGAAATCATGTTTTACTCGTTCGGATTTGAAGCGGGTAGAGATTTAGCTAGGAAAATGGTGTCGACCTTCAATTTGAGTTCGAAATAGTTATCCTCTCAAGACCATTACGACTACGGAATGCGGGCAGTCAGGTCAGTCATCAACGCCGCAGGTCAGCTAAAGGCAAGCGACCCTGATATGAACGAGGACCAGCTCCTTTTGAGAGCGCTTAGAGACGTCAACGTTCCTAAGTTCTTGAAAGACGACTTGCCTCTCTTCGAAAATATCATTTGTGATATATTCCCTGGATTGGAAAGACCCAAAGTCAACTACGGCAATTTAAATGATGCTATTTTGAAATCTTGTCAAAAAATGAATTTTCAACCGACTCCGGTATTTCTACAGAAGATTTATGAACTATTCGACACTATCAAGGTTAGACACGGATTGATGCTCGTCGGTCCTACAGGAGGCGGTAAATCCTGCAATTGGAAGGTTTTACAGGCGGCTATCTCGCATTTAGCGGCCACTGAGCCTAATTCCACTTACACAAAAGTCATTACTCATGTGCTCAATCCTAAATCTATAAGGATGGGTCAGTTATACGGAGAATTCAACGACTCTACCAGGGAGTGGACAGACGGAGTTTTGGCCTACATGGTAAGGGAGGCAGTCAAAGACTTATCAGGCGAAAAACATTGGATTTTGTTCGACGGCCCCGTAGATGCAATTTGGATTGAGTCCATGAACACCGTGCTTGATGACAATAAGAAGTTGTGCCTCTTATCAGGACAGATCTTGAGTCTGACACCCTATATGACCATGATGTTTGAAGTGGAAGACTTGGCCGTGGCTTCTCCTGCCACTGTTTCTAGATGTGGAATGGTCTATATGGAACCTTAGGCTCTAGGCACATAGCCTCTAATCGACAGTTGGATTTCTACCATTCCTAAGGCCTTTACAGATAGAAAAACCTTTTTACCTACTATAAAAAGTTTAATAGAAGGTTATGCAGAAAAGTGTTTGGAATTTGTAAGGAAGTAATGTAAAGAGTTAGTTGTAACTATTTCAAATAATCTGGTACTAATATAAATATTCAAATATATTTAAAAATATGCTATAAAATCAATTTTTTTATTAAAAAATTTTAAAAAAATTAAAAGAAATTATTAAAAAATTAAAAAAAATTAAAAAAATATTAAAATAATTGTTAAAATAATTATAAAAAAAAGAAAATATTTTTAATGAAGAAATAAAAAAAAATTAAATTTTATTAAATAATAAAAATTTTATAAATAATGAATAAAATAAAATTAAAATTTTTGGTGTTTTACATTGTAAAATGAAATTTGCAGTGAAATTTAAATTTTTTAAATTTTTATTAACATTTTTAATTAAGAGAATTACATTTGTAATTTAAAAAATTACATTTTTAGTTTAAAAAAAATAAAATGATGTATTTTTAATTTCTAAAAAATAAGTTACTTTATAAGAATTACAAATTTAAATCAAAATTTAAGAAAATTTTAATTACATTACAAAATGTTTTTTAAATTGTAAAATATATAAAAAAAATTTTCTTATTCATTTTTTAAAAATTTTAATTATTTTATAAAATTTTATGTTTTTTCCATTTCTTCCTTAATTATTTTTTTAATATTTTTTTTTGACAATTTTTTATTTACATATTTATAAAAAAAGGTTTTTATAACATATTTTTATCCTACCTACTATAATCAAATTTAGAATATAGTTCGAATATCTTGAATTTAAATTAATTAAGTTTTTAAAGATAAATTTATAATTAATTTTGAGTTTCTGTGACATTTTATATGTTTAAATTTTATAAAAACCATATATATATTATTATGATTTTAAATAGATTGCATCTTTAATGAGAATAATGAACTGCTTCTTTTTGCCTTACATTGAAACTGAGGGGATTAAAATTCAACCAGAACAACTGGATCAATTGGAGGGCAATTTAGAGTCCCTTTTCATTTATTCTTTAGTCTGGTCCATAGGTTGTACCACAGACTACGATGGAAGGAAGAGATTCAGCGATTATTTGAAGAACCTGATGGTTTAAAACAAGTTTTAGATTTTAATTTAAGAGCTAAGTTTACTTTTGCAGAGATGGTGTATGATTATACATTCAACTAAGAGACCAGGAAATTCGTCCTATGGTCAGATGAAATTAAGAATTTTGAAATTCCGAATCAATCACTCTATTATGAAATTATGGTTCCGACCCCCGACTCCCAGAGAAATATCTTTTTAACCAAACTCGTTTTAAGTAACGGCTATCACGCGCTGGCAGTGGGTCCTACGGGAACCGGCAAATCCCAAAATGCTTATGACATGTTGAGTAGCAAGGTAAATTGTATTAATTATTAGATGGGCGAAACCTATTAGTACATCGCAATTACTTTCTCGGCCCAGACCGGAGCTAATTAGACTTAGGACACCATCGATTCTAAGACTGATAAAAGGAGGAGAGGAATATACGGACCCCCTTTGTAAAAAAAAATAGTCATTTTCGTAGATGACCTGAATATGCCCAAAAAGGAGGAGTACGGCGCTCAACCTCCGATCGAAATTCTACGTCAGTTTTTAGACTATAAGGGATGGTATAATAGGAAGGAACTTACTTTGAGATAATTTGAGGACATGGTAATGTTTTGCACGATGGGTCCTCCCGGTGGAGGAAAGTCGGTCATTACCTCGAGAATGGTCAGACATTTTAATCTCTTGGCGTACACAGAACTCGATGAAGGGTCCATTAAGTCTATTTTCAATAATTTGATGAGATATTTCTTTAGGCAATTTCCTGATACAATAAAGGTAATCTTAATTTATGAAAGGAAATAATTCCGATGTTGATAGAATAGGTTCTGGTGGTTTACGAGAAAGTCAGGAGTGAACTGCTTCCCACACCTTCGAAATCTCACTACACATTTAATCTAAGAGACATTTCGAAGGTGTTCTAAGGGATTTGTTTGGCAACCCCCAAAGTCATAAATGAACCCGTATAACTCTTTTTATTTAGGCTGATATGGTCAGACTGTGGTATCACGAGAATATGAGGGTCTTCCACGATAGACTGGTGGACGACAGTGACAGAGTATATTTCAAAGAACTCCTTAAAAATCAGTTCGAGGCTTTCGCGCTTAAGGAGGAAGAGGTCTTGAACGCAGAGCGAGTCCTATATGGCGATTTCTTAGAAGGAAAAGACGTTGAGCCCAGGATTTACAAACAGTTAGTTGAGTCTGATGTGCTTGTGGCCAAGCTGTATGAATTTCAAGAAGAGTACAATCAAGAGGCCGGGAAGAGGGGAATGCAACTCATTCTTTTCTTGGACGCATGTGAGCACGTAGCGAGGATCACCAGGGTCTTGAGACAGCCGATGGGAAATGCTCTTCTACTCGGGGTTGGAGGCAGTGGAAGACAAAGTTTGAGCAGGCTATCTTGTTTTATTGCCAACCAAAGGATATTCTAGATCGAAGTGACCAAGAGTTACAATTTAAAGTAAATATATTTATATCCTAGGTCGTGGAGAGACGACTTGAAAACTTTGTTAATGGCCGCTGGGGTGGAAAACAGACCCATAACTTTTTTGTTTGTGGACACTTAGATTATTTACGAATCTATGTTGGAAGACGTCAACAAGTATTTTACTATTTAATTAAGCATTTTGAATTCCGGGGATATAACTAATCTGTATTAAGACAAAGAGTTAGAAGAAATAACTTCAGCTTGCAAATCTGACTGCATGACCAAAGGACTCCCCCCAAATAAGATGAATATATTTTCAGTGTATTTGGCAAGGGTTAAAAAGAATATTCACACAGTAATTTGCATGTCTCCGATCGGAGGGGCCTTTACAACTCGACTAAGGATGTTCCCGAGTCTAGTGAATTGTTGCACTCTGGACTGGTTTTGCGAATGGCCCGAAGAAGCTTTGTTGGGCGTGGGGAGGGGCTAAATTCTAGAAGAGGCCCAGACACAGGGAATCGAAGACTAGCTGCCTAAACTGTGCGAGATGTTTAAAAGGATTCACAAGTCAGTCGAGAAGACTACTGTCCAATTCAAAAATGAACTCAGGAGAGTGACTCACGTCACTCCAAAGAGTTTTTTGGAACAGCTCGTACTTTACAAATAGATATTGATTGAAAAGAGACTGCAGCTGCAGGTCAGCGTTCAGAGACTTAAAAACGGACTCGACAAGCTTGAGCAGGCCAATATTGAAGTGGCTTCCATGTCCATTATGTTGACAGAGAAACAGCCCAAGTTGGTCATCGCCTCTGAAGAGACTGAGAAAATGGTGGCTATTATAACGGTCGACAAAAAAGAGGCCGAGGAAACACAGATTATTGTCAACTCTGAAGAGGCCGAGGCTACCAAATAGGCGAATGAAGCCTAGAAAATATAGGACCATTGTGAGTCATCTGTTGCAAAAGCCAATGCCGAGTTGGCTGAGATTATGATTAAAGTCAATCTGATTGAAGATAAACACATCACAGAAGTCAGATCTCTTAACAACCCCCCTTTGGCCTGCAGAGTCATTCTAGGAGGGGCTGTGATCATGTTCTTGGACTATATAAGGGACGAGAAGAAGGGAAAGATGATTACAAAAGCTGATCCCGACAATCCTTACGCTAAAAAACAGAATGACTATTTCGTCACAGCCAAGACTTATCTCTTAAGTGAGCCCAAGCTGTTCCTTTAAAATATGAAAAACTACAAAAAAGATTAAATTAATCCGGCATTGATCGCTATGCTGGAAAAAGAAATTATGCCTAACCCAGATTTCACCCAGCAAAGGGCGAAAGACGTTTCCGACGCGATGCAGTATATATTCCTGTGGATAAACGCCATGTACACGTATTTCAAAGTTTTCACGGAGACCTAGCCTCTAAGAGATGAACTGAATAGAGTTTAGGCCATTGTGACTGAAAAACAAAGCGAAGTCAGAATTAAGAAAGCCAAACTGGCTGAAATTAATGCTAAATTATAGTTACTGGTGAGCAGTTTGGACGAGAAATAGGCTTACAGGAAATAGTTGGACGATGACATTAAGGAGTGCGTCATAAAACTAGAAAGGGCGAAGAAACTGGTGTTTGGTCTCTCTGACGAGCAAAAGAGGTGGGGAGTGGACATTCAATTAATGGAGAAGAATGGAGAGAGCATAACTGCCAACTGTCTGATTGCGGCGGGAATGATCGCCTATGCCGGTCCCTTTACCTCAATTTACAGACAGAGATTGGAGGCCTCGTGGAATGCGTCCCTCGAAGAACTGGAACTAATCCACTCTCCAAACTGCACCATGAGAGAATTCATGGGCGTAGCAGTCGTTGTTCAGGGATGGAACATATGCGGTCTGCCCAAAGACGACACCAGCACAGAAAACGGCATCATCATTGAAAAGTCCAAGAGATTTACTTTGATGATCGACCCTCAGAATCAGGCGAATAGATTCATCAAGAATTGGGGCAAAGAACGACCCGAAGGCATCGAAGTCATCAAAAACTCAGACCCTAATATAATGAGGGTCATAGAAAAGGCAATTCAGTTCGGCTAGTGGGTGTTGCTCGAGAACGTACAACAAGAACTCGACGCCTCTCTGGAGCCCGTCTTGTCGCAAGACATCAAAAAGGTCGGTTCGTCTATGACCATAAGTCTCGGTGACAAAGTTCTGAACTATGACGAACGATTCAAAATATTTTTGACCACGACAATAAGCAACCCTTCTTACTCCCCGGAAACCAGTGTCAAAGTCACGATCATAAATTTTGCGATCACGCTGTCCGGACTGGAAGAGCAGATGCTGGCCCAAATAGTAGCCATAGAGAATCCTTAGTTGGAGTTCAAGAAAAGTGAGATTGTCAAACGAAATGCCGCTGACAAGAAAGAGTTGCTTAAGATTGAAGACTCGATTCTCAAGTCTCTAAGTGAGATCACGGACATAAATGACATGCTCAAAGACGAGACCATGATAGACCAACTCGCCAATTCTAAGAAGTTCGCACAGGAAATCAACCAAAGAGTGGCAGAGTCCAAGATCACAGAAAAGGAAATCGACATTGCCCGAGAAAGTAAAATTAATTAATCGTAGGTTTCAGACCCGTGGCCTTTAGAGCGAGTTTGCTTTTCTTCTGTATTCTGGACCTTTCCAACATCGACCCCATGTACCAGTACTCTCTATAATGGTACATTAAACTCTTCTAAAACGGAGTGCAAAACTCGCCCACAAGCAATGAACACGAGCAAAGACTCCTCAATCTCAATAATTACTTTACCTACAGTCTATACGAAAACGTTTGTAGGTCCCTGTTTGAGAAACACAAACTTCTTTTCTCATTCCTCCTTTGTAACAAAATTCTGTCTTCGAGCGGACAAATGAAAGATAATGAATGGAGGTACATTTTAGTGGGGCCTAGTGGGGATTTGGGAATGGCGCCAAATCCGACTTCCTGGATTGCAGAGACCAGTTGGACAGATATTTATTTGAATTTTGCAGGACTAGCCACTCTGCCGGGATTTGAAGAAATTAAACATCATTTTTTGACCGAATTTGACTAATATAGAAAAATTTACGATTCAATAAATGCGCACGAAGAATTACTGCCTGAACCTTGGGAATCAACTCTTGACGGCTTCTAGAAACTATTGGTTTTGAAATGTTTAAGACCCGATAAACTGATTCCAGGCGTTTAAAATTTCATCGCAAATAAACTGGGCAAAGAATACATAATATCTCCGAGCTTCGACCTTTCTAAGTGCTATAGAGATTCGGCCATAGAGACGCCTCTTATTTTCGTGTTGAGCTCGGGATCGGATCCAGTGGCTGATTTTAGGAGATTCGCAGAAGAACAAGGAATGACTAAGCGTTTTTAGTCTATCAGTCTGGGCTAGGGTTAAGGGCCCAAAGCAGAGAAAATGATTAGGGAGGAATAATAGAAAGGAGGTTGGGTGCTACTTTAAAATTGCCATCTTGCAATATCATGGGCTCCAGTTTTGGAGAAGCTCGTGGAGGAATTAAGTGATTAACTCCATAGAGATTTTAGACTATGGCTGACTTCAATGCCCGATTTAAAGTTCCCGATTTCTGTTTTGCAAAACTCGGTTAAAATGACTTTAGAACCGCCTAAAGGGCTTAGGGCTAACCTTCTAAGGTCTTACCAAAATTTGGACGATAAAGAGCTGAACAATTGCAAGAACCCGGATGCCTATAAGAAGCTGCTCTTCGGATTTTGTTTGTTCCATGCGATTATCCAAGACAGAAGGAAATTCGGACCTATAGGGTGGAATGTGCCTTACGACTTTACAAATGAAGATCTAACGGTGTGCAAAAGATAGCTAAAGATATTTTTGGATGAATACAACGACATTCCTTACAAGGTCATTAACTATTTGGGAAGTGAAATCAACTACGGGGGAAGAGTCACAAACGATAAAGACGTTTTGCTCATAAAAAGAATTCTCCAAACTTACATTAGACCCGAGGTAATAAATTAATTGATTTCAGGCATTGGAAGACAGGTTTAGTTTCTCTGCATCCGGAATATACATTTCTCCTCCCGCAGAAGACCAACAGTCATATATTAAGTTCATCGAAGCTTTGCCCTTAAATCCATCGCCCGAAGCCTTCGGCCTCCATGATAATGCTGAAATCACCAATTCTTAGAATGAGACAAGAGATTTATTGGAAACCATTTTCTCGGTTTAGCCCAGAGAAAGTGCGGGCAGCGGAAAGTCCAGAGAAGAATAAATAGAAGAGATCCTGATATTTATTTAGGGCAAGACCCCTCCAGTATATGATTGTGAAGAAATATTTAAACAGTATCCAACTGCTTATACTGAGTCAATGAACACCGTGCTCTTGCAAGAATGTATAAGATATAATGGGGTATTGGCCGTTATGAAATCTTCCTTGTTTTTATTAAAAAAAGCTCTAAAAGGCCTTATTGTGATGTCCGAAGATCTCGAGTAAATTGCTAACGCTTTGTATAGTAACTAAGTTCCTAAATTCTGGGATGAAAGATCATTCTTATCGCTTAAGCCTCTTTCTTCTTGGATTGAAGATCTGAATTAAAGAATCCACTTCATAAACAATTGGATTGAACATGGAACCCCTAATTACTACTGGTTTTCAGGACTTTTTTTCCCTCAAGTAAATTTAATTAAAATTAGGCATTTTTAACAGGGGTTATGTAAAATTTTGCAAGAAAATATACAATTCCCATAGACTAAGTGACTTTTGACTTTAAATATTTGGACCATCTTGCAATCAAAGATATTACTTGCAAGCCGGATGACGGCTGCTATGTATGGGGACTATTTTTCGAAGGAGCAAGATGGGATAAGAACACCCATTTGTTAGGAGATTCAAAGCCCAAAGAGTTATTTTCAGACTGTCCAACCATGCAGTTGGTGCCTGTCACTAATTCGTCAAAAGAAGAGCCAAAAACTTTAATATATAAATGTCCTATGTATAAGGTGGTTAGCAGGAGAGGCACTTTGAGCACAACTGGCCACTGTACCAATTTCGTAATGTTTATGGAAGTTCCATCAGACAGAGAAGAAGCCATTTGGATTAAAGCTGGAGTTGCATTATTCTTAGCTTTAAGATATTGATCTTTTTATAACTTAAATTTAAAATAAAGTTATATAAACTTTAATAATTAACTCATATTTATATTAAATAAAATCTTTTTATAAAATATATATATTTAAAATTTATATCAATATTTAAATTTATATTTCTATAAATTATAATTAGGATTAATTTATTAATATAACAATTTAATAAATCTAAAATTTTATATATTTATAATATAATTAATATAAATTTTTTATTTT
>Ga0164294_10003861_pt1 | contig 13243 bp, 12 predicted proteins | sample GEODES005metaG_FD_111479 | JGI IMG/M metagenome (GOLD analysis project Ga0164294, IMG submission 111479) | Oligotrophic lake water microbial communities from Sparkling Lake, Wisconsin, USA - GEODES005 metaG | ecosystem: Environmental > Aquatic > Freshwater > Lake | place: USA: Sparkling Lake... | reverse complement strand
GTGGGCCTGGGGCAAAAACCCAGCCCCTGGTATCTCAAGGCAGGTGACCAGATGCGCTTGGGCATCGAAGGCCTGGGTGAGCAAACCCAAACCTGCGTGCCCGCCCCCTGATGGACCCGCAAAACCAACCGGGCGCCGCCTCGGTTGCAGCCACTTTGGCTGCGCCAGTTGCCACGCCCGTGGCCGTGTACTGGGACTTTGAGAACCTGCACGCCCGCCTGGTGGAAGACCGCCAGGGCGACGGCGCCTACAACACGCCCGACGGCCGTTTCAAGGCGCAAGAGCCGCTGGTGCAGGTGCAAAAATTAACTGACTTTGCCGCCACACTGGGGCCGATTGCCATCCACCGCGCCTATTGCAACTGGCAATATTTCGGCCGCTACCGCGAAGCCCTGCTGGGCGCGGCCATCGACCTGGTGCAATTGTTTCCGCCCGGCGCATCGGCCAAAAACGGCGCAGACATTAGCCTGTGCCTTGACGCACTAGAAGACAGCGCGCGCTTTTCCCAGATTGGCCATTTCGTCATCATCGGCGGTGACAGCGACTTCATGCCGCTGGCGCAAAAGCTAAAGGCCACTGGCCGCCGCGTGGTCGGTATTGGCGCCCGAAAATCGACCAACCGCTATTGGGCGGGGTGTTGCGATGCGTTTTATTACTACGAGGATGTGGTGGGGGCTTGAGTGCCGCCTTTGTCGTCCAAGTTGGGAAATTTCTTGAGCAACCAGCGCAGCACCTCGCGCTGGTCCATGGCGGTGGCCCGCCGCACCTGAATCAGCAGTTTTTGTAAATCGGGGCGCGGCAAGGTGGCGTTAGACGCGCCCTCATTGCAGACCGAGCAAATCGCCCGCAAGTTGGACGCATCGTCCGCTCCTCCCATGCTTTTGTCGATGACATGACCCAGGTGCAGCCGGGTTTTGCGGGTCGGGTCGTAGGGGTGCGGTTCGCCCGCCACGGCACCGCACATTTGGCAAGTAAAGCCGTTGCGGTCCAGCACATAGGCACGTGTTTCTTTGGAAATCGCGCGGGCAAATGCCGGTTGCGGTTTGGTGCTTTCCAGCAGGTATTGGCCTGGCTTGAGGTCGCTACGGTCGTTGTGCGTGAGGATTTGGTAGCCCTGCTCGGTGCGCAGTTCGCGCACCCGACGCGCCCATTCCGACTGGTTGTCTGCCACTTCTCGCAGTTCATTCGAGTCCATCACGCGGCCTATATTGGCCAAAAAGTGGGCACGCAGCTTTGCGCGTGCGCCACCGGTCTCTTGTGCCGGACGTTTCATATTTCCCTCTCCTTGCTTTTTAGGCCCTCTTTAACTTGGGTTTGGCAGCGGCGTTCAGCGCCGCAAAAATTTCCGCGCCCACCGCGCGCGCTACGGGCGGCGGGAAGGCGTTGCCAATCTGGCGATAGGCGGCGGTCTTTTTACCGCTGATGTGCCAGTGGTCAGGAAAGCCCTGAATGCGGGCGGCCATGCGCACGGTCAGGCGCGGCATGCCTACAAAATCAGCAGCGGGTACGTCGTTGGCAATGCCCATGCCGTCCACGCCTAGCGCTGCCCAGGCCTTTTTCGCCCGTGTTGGCCCCAGATCAGGCCCGCCGTGTTTTTTGCTGCCACCCACCAAGGTGGGCGCAATGTCTTGGGCTTGTGCGCGCCAAGCCTCGGCCCCGGCCCAGTGATTGGAGGCCATCAGGTCGGCCAGCGCCTCGCCCACCGTGGGCGCGGCCAGGGTGTGCGGCGTGGGCCAATGGAAGTAATCCTCGGTCCCTTTTCTCAGCGCCACAAAAATAACTCGTGGGCGCAATTGGGGTACGCCAAAGTCGCTGGCGTGCAGCAGCTTCCAGTCGCCCACATAGCCTAGTTTGGCCAAATCGGCCACGATTTTGGCGCGGTAGTCGGCAAACATCGGGTCTAGCAAACCGCGCACGTTCTCCAGCATCACGGCCTGTGGTCTGCATTCGTCGACCAGGCGCACGGCTTGCGGAAACAGGTCGCGCTCGTCGTCGTGGCCGAGTTGTTTGCCGGCTTTGGAAAACGGCGGGCAGGGCACGCCACCGGCAAACAAGGCCACGCCTTTCCATCGGTCGGCGCTGTAGTGGTGCACGTCGCCTTCGACCACGTTCCAATTGGGGCGGTTCATGCGCAGCGTTTGGCACGCGGGGGCTTCGATTTCGACCAGGCTTGCGTGCTCAAAACCGGCTTGCTCCAGCCCCAGGGCTTGCCCACCGGCACCTGCGCAAATTTCGATAGATTGAAGTGCCATGGGGGTATTTTGTCGTTAATGAAAGCAGCGTTGAAAGAAATAATCTGTAATTTTATACAGTTATTTTGACCGACCCACCCTCCAGCCCCGCCACCCACGCATCAATCACCGCCACGTCGTTCACCGCCTTAAGCGCGTCATAGGCCGCTTGCGCAGCGGGATAGTGGCGGCGCAAAAAGTTAAGCCATTGCTTCAGGCGTCCAGCCTGCTGGCGCCGCTCCAGGGTGGCGCGCACCAGCTGCCAGAAGGCGGCAATATGGGGCTGCAAGCTGTGCCACTCGACGCCCTGCACGGGTGCACCGCCTGCATGGGCAATGGCGTGCGCCAGGCCGGGAAAGCTGACGATGCCGCGCCCCAGCATCAGGCTGTGGCAGCCCGACTCGGCGCGGCAGGCCAGCGCGTCTTGCACGTTCCAGATCTCGCCATTGGCCACCAGCGGCGTGCGCACCACGGCGGCAATGTCTGCAATGCGGCCCCAGTAGGCAGGTGGGCGGTAGGCGTCGGCGCGGGTGCGGGCGTGAACCACGATTTCACCCGCGCCCCCGGCCTCTAAGGCCAACGCGCATTCTTCGGCCCGCCGGTCGTCGTGAAAGCCCAGGCGCATCTTGGCCGAAACCACCTGGTGCGCAGGCACAGCGCGGCGCACCGCGGACACGATCTTGAACAGCAGCTCCGGGTCTTCCAGCAAGGCCGCGCCGCCGCCGTGGCGGTTGACCACCTTGGCCGGGCAGCCGAAATTCAGGTCCACGCCGTCCGCCCCCAAACCGGCAACGCGCGCCGCGTTGTCGGCCAGGCATGCGGGGTCCGACCCCAACAACTGGGGCCGCACCCGTATGCCAGCAAGGGTGCAGCCGCCGGTCAGTAGCTCGGGCACCACGCGCACAAACGCGCGCTCGGGCAGCAAGGTGTTGGTGACGCGGATGAACTCGGAGACGCAGCGGTCAATACCGCCCACGCGGGTCAGGATGTCGCGCAGCACGAAGTCCAGCAGTCCCTCCATGGGAGCTAAGACGATTGCCATCAGGTTGTGGCTTGTGGCGGGCGCGCCGGTAACTTACTGTTTCGCACCCAAGGCCAAGGCGGCCGCACGCGAGGCCTCCAAAGTGCGCGGGTCGGCCAGCTCTTGCGTGTCCCAGCCGCCCAGGTGCTGTTGTGCCACTGCGGCCAAGGCGGTGATACCCGCCTCGTCGTCATTCAGGCAAGGGATGTAACTAAATTCCTTGCCACCGGCGTGCAGAAACGCTTCGCGCGCTTCCATGTTGATCTCTTCCAGCGTTTCCAGGCAGTCGCTGGTAAAGCCGGGGCAAATCACGTCGACCCGCTTCACGCCCGACTGCGCCATGGCGATCAGCGTGGGCTCGGTATAGGGTTCAAGCCATTTGGCGCGGCCCAGCCGGCTTTGGAAAGTGACCTTGAATTGTTCTTTGGAAAGGCCCAGCGCCTGGGCCAGCAGGCGCGCGGTCTTGAGGCATTCGCAGTGGTACATATCGCCCAGTGCCAGGGTGCGCTCGGGCACACCGTGAAAGCTCATCACCAGCTTGTCGGGCCGGGCCTGACCGCGCCAGTGCTTTCGCACGCTGGCAGCCAAGGCCTCGATATAGGCCGGGTGGTCGTGGTAGTGGTTGACAAAGCGCAGTTCGGGGATGCTGCGGGTTTGGCTGGCCCAGGTGTATACCGCGTCAAACAAGCTGGCGGTGGTGGTGGCTGAATACTGCGGATAAGCAGGTAACACCAGCACGCGCGTCACGCCATCGGCCTTCAAAGCGTCAAGCTGCGAGGCAATGGACGTGCTGCCGTAGCGCATGGCCCAGCGCACCACCACTTGGTGGCCCAGTTCGCCCAGCCAGCCTTGCAGCAGCTTGGCCTGCTTCTCGGTGCCCAGTTTGAGGGGCGAGCCCTCCGGCGTCCAAATGCTGGCGTACTTGGCAGCTGACTTGGCTGGACGAAAGCGCAGGATGATGCCGTGCAAGATCAACAACCAAAGCAGGCGTGGAATCTCGACCACCCGCTGGTCGCTCAAAAACTCGGACAGGTAGCGGCGCACCGCCGGGGCGGTGGGTGCGTCGGGCGTTCCCAGGTTGCAGTAGAGCACCGCAGTGCGGGGCGTCTGGCCGTGGGTGAAAGGGGGTTCTTTGGCAAAGGGCATACGCTATTCTCCCTCCCTATGCTAAACGTTTCAAAAATCAAAGCCATTACCCTGGACCTGGACGACACCCTGTGGCCGGTGGAACCCATCATCGCCCGTGCCGAACAGGCCTTAGCCGATTGGCTGGCCCGGCATGCGCCCACCACGGCCAGTCTGCTGCAAGACGGCGCCATGCGAACTCAGATGCGTGCGGCTGTCAACGCCGCGCACCCGGAGGCGGCCCACGATTTCAGCGCCCTGCGCCTGGCATACCTGCATCGTGCGCTCACACACGCCGGAGACGACCCCGCGCTAGCCCATCCGGCATTTGAGGTGTTTTTTGCCGAGCGCCAGCGGGTGGATTTGTACCCGGACGCGCTGGCTGCGTTGGCCGCCTTGGCGGCTCGGTTCCCGGTGGTGGCGGTGTCCAACGGCAACGCCGATGTGCATCGGGTCGGCCTGGGTGCTTTTTTTGTGGGCAGTGTCAGCGCCCAGTCGGCGGGCGTCGCCAAGCCGCATATTGATATCTTTCATGCTGCAGCGCGCTCGGTGCAATGCGCGCCCGACGAGGTGCTGCACGTAGGGGACGACGCGCACCTGGACGTGCTCGGCGCCTTGGACGCTGGCATGCAAGCCGCCTGGGTCAATCGCGACGCTAAGGTCTGGAGCCACGCCCAGACGCCGCACCTGGCGGTGACAGATATGACCCAACTGAGCGCGGCACTAGGCTTGCGGTTATAGCGTCGGCGTTCAGGCTCTAGGGGAAGGCCGGCAGAACCAGGGTGCTGCGCGTGTGATGTGCCACACCGTCGCCAGATACATCCTGGCGCACATATTGCCCCCGCATGAAGGGCTTGGCCTGGTCGGCGTAGTGGGGGTCAAACAGCACGCCGCTTTGACCCACGGGGTTGATGCCCAGGGCTTGGCTGGCCGCCGCAAAGCCAACAACGCGCCTCGTGGACGGGCCATAGGCCACGGCCCAGGTTGCAGGCCCCCTGTTTCCCGACAAGTTGTTGGGCACCTCACACCCACCTGAAACCGGCAGCGGGCCGACGTTAACCACCTTGTCCAGTGGTTTTTGTAGCCCCAGGGGGTGCTCATGGGCCTTCACGCTAGGGCGAAGGCTTGCGTCGGATCATTGGGTACGGTCTCAACGCTGAGGAACTGCGACACCGTGGTCGCTCGGGGTGGCTTAAGCCTTCCAGGAAAAACCATCGGCCTCGCTGAGCGCCAGCGCAGCCATCATGCCGCTGCGAACGGCGCCTTCCAGTGTGGCGGGGTAGGGCGTATACAGGTAGTCTCCACAGGCCAGCAAGCCCGGCGCCACACGTTGTGGCGGGCGCCGCAGGCCCGCCGTGCAGGAAAACGTGGCGCGTTTTTCAATGATGGTTTGCATTGGCGTGAGCTGCTGCCCTTGCAGGTAATCTGCAAGCTCGTTAGTGCCCTGCGCCATGACCTGCTCTTGCACGAGGTCGCACGGGCCGGTACAGGCGCTGACGACAAATGCCAGCAGGCCCTCTGGCCCGTCGAGCTGGCCCCGGTCGAACACGCATTGCGCCGGAGCCACAGGGCTGCTGCGCAGCGCCAACAAAGGCCTTGGAAGACGCAGCCCGGGTGCATGCGCGTAAACGGTGGCAATGGCTTGGTATTTCAAGGAGTTGGCCACGCGCAACCAGCGCTGCAGGTAAATGGACAGATTTTTGGGTGCCTGTGGAGCATATTGACCAAATGCCTGAACCGCATGCTGCGCACCGGTGGCCCAAATAACGGCGTCGAAATCGCAGTCGGCAACGCGCCAGCGGCCTGCGTTCCACTCTGGAGCTTGGGCGCGGCAGGCCGAACGCAGGGTGGCGCCGCGCATTTCCAGCCAGTGGGCCGCTGCCTTGGGGAAAAGGCTTGACAGGTCGACACGCGGCAGCAGCATGTCTGAGCTGGCCAGCGCAGCCCAAGCAGGGTTTGCGTCACCTGCGGGCGCTAGCAAGGCGTCGTGCAACACGGTGAGAAAAACCTGGCCGCTGGCTTGCTGGGGCGGCGTATTGAGCGCTGAAAAGCACAGGGGTACGATAAGCGTATCGACTACCGTGCTGTTCAAGCCCACAGACAATTCAGCCACGGTCACCGAAGCGGCACACTGAAAGCCGGTTTTTTTCCACCGTCGCAAAGCGCTGATGAGCGACCATTTGTCGCTCAGGCTCCAGCCACCCGCGCCCAAAACCCCCGCCAGGAGGTTCCAGGGCTGGGGCCAATCGGGCAGCACCAAGCCTTCGGTGTCGGCAAATTGCAGGCACAGCGGCACGCGCAGCAAGGCGTCTTGCGGCTCCACGCCGACCAGGCGCAGGAGTTTGAGCGTTTCCTGGTAACCGCCGATAAGGATGTGCTGGCCGTTGTCCAAGGGCGGGATACTGCCGCCGGGCAGCAGGGCCGCAGGGGAATGCTCCAAGCCGCGTGCGCGCCCGCCCAAGCTGCGCGTGGCCTCAAGCACCGTGACCCGGTGGCCGGCCTTGACGGCACCAATAGCGGCCGCAAGTCCTGCCCATCCGGCGCCGACGACACAGACACTTTTTGGGTTCACAGACGTCCCAGCGCTTGGACTTTCCAGGCTAGCCAGAATTTGCGCAGCGGCGTCAGTCGCACGCGCTGGGACAGCACGGGAAAGCCTTGCGTTTCGATGTCACGCAGCAAGGCACGGTAGATGCTGGCCATCATCAGGCCTGGTTTTTGGGCGCGGTGGTCCGCACTGGGCAACAAGGCCAGCGCCTGGTCGTACAGGGTGTGCGCGCGCTGGGCCTGGAACCGCATCAGTGTGGTGAAGCGTTCGGATGGCAAGCACTTGAGGATCTCATGGGCTTTCACGTCAAACTGCTGCAGCTCGCTCACGGGCAGGTAAATACGCCCGCGCTGCGCGTCCTCGCCTACGTCTCGGATGATGTTGGTCAGTTGCAAGGCCTGTCCCAGCGTATGTGCATAGATGGTGGTTTGGGTCTGGGTTTGGCCAAAAATGGAGGCTGCAACTTCCCCCACCACGCCGGCCACCAGATGGCAGTAGCGCTGCAGATTCGAGTAGTCCAGGTAGCGGGTTTGCTCCAGATCCATCTGGCATCCCTGGATCACGCTGTGTAGGTGGTGCTGGGTAATGCCATAGTGCGGCGCCAGCGGCATGAGCGCCAGCATGACGGGGTGGCTAGGGCGCCCGGCATAAGCTTGGGCGACTTCCTGGACCCACCATGCAAGTTTTGTGGCGGCCACGCCCAGGTCGACGGCGTCGTCGACCACGTCGTCGACTTCGCGGCAAAAGGCATAAAACGCGGTAATCGCAGCGCGCCGGGGAGCAGGCAAAAACAAAAAGGCGTAATAAAAACTGCTGCCCGAGGCAGCAGCCTTTTGTTCTACGTACTGCGCCGGCGTCATGGGGAGATTGTCGCTCAGGCCGTTACATCCAAAAGGCGCGCCACACCATCAGTGGCGCGTCCCATGCGCGCAGTCGTGGGCGCGTTTGCAGCACCCCGCCTCCCAGCGCTTGCACTTTGTCCAATATGCGTAAGCCGCCTTGCACCACCAGGCGCAGCTCCCATCCTGCACGGCCAGGCACGTGGTGCACCAAAGGCGCGCCGCTCTGCATGCGCTGGCGCGCGCTTGCCGCGCACTCGGCGATCAAGCCATCCGCGCGCCGCGCTCGCGCTGGGTCACGCAAATCGGCCAGCGTTAGCCCCCAGCGCGCGCAGCTGTCTTGCGCAAAGTAACAGCGCCCGCGCGGCAGGTCAGGGCTGGGGTCTTGCCAGAAGTTAATCAGTTGCAAGGCGCTGCAAATGGCGTCGCTCCAAGCTAGCGACTGCGCGTCGTCCACGCCGTACAGGTGCAACAGCAGGCGCCCGACCGGGTTCGCTGAGCGACGGCAGTAGTCGAGCAGTTCGGCTTCGTCGGCATAGCCGGTTCCGTCGCGGGTTTTTTGAATGTCTTGCACAAACGCGTCGAGCAGGGCGTGTAGCAACTCCGCAGGCAGCGAGTGCGTGGCGACCGCGTGGCGCAAAGGGATGAAAATCTCGGTCCAACGCCCGCTCAGTGGCTCTGCATTGGCGCAGGCGGAGTCCAGTTCGGCGCGGTAAGCCTGCAAATCAGCCAGGCGCTGGGCGGGGCTGGCATCGCCTTCATCGGCCAGATCGTCAGCCGTGCGGGCAAAGTGGTAGATCGCCGCAATGGGTGTACGCAGATGGGGAGGGCAAAGCCAGGAGGCGACTGGGAAGTTTTCGTAATGCGAGATGGCGGGCGGCTGCATGGAGCTATTTTGCCTTGCAATGTTGACAAAGTCTGTCGCCGCCGCTAAATTACTAACCGGCCGGTCAGTATTATTTATCACCGAAATCCCAAGTAATCAAACCTTAGTGCGCCCCCATCTTTATGACATTACCGACTTTTTTTTCTCGGTCCGCCCTGCTGGTGGCCGCAGTTTTCCTCGCTTCTTGTTCCAAGCCGACGCCGCCAGCCGAGCCCGTGCGTGCGGTCAAGGTGATTACGGTCGCAAGCGACAGCATTCGTTCGGGCGCCGAGTATTCCGCCGAAGTGCGGCCGCGCGTGGAGTCGAGGCTGGGGTTTCGGGTCAGTGGCAAGCTATTGCGCAGGATGGTGGATGTCGGGCAGCATGTGAAGGCGGGGGAGGCCTTGGCGCAACTCGATCCGCAAGATTTCAAGCTCTCGGTAGACGCTGCGCGTGCCCAGTTGGCCGCAGCCCTGGCCAACCGGGATCTTGCCAGCGCAGATTTCAAGCGGTTTAAGGACTTGCGCGATCAAAACTTCATCAGTGCGGCCGAGCTCGAACGGCGCGAGGTGACCCTGAAATCGGCCCAGTCCCAGTTGGACCAGGTCCAGGCCCAACTTGCCGGCCAAAGTAACCAAAGCGCCTACACCACGCTGCTGGCCGATGCAGCGGGGGTTGTCACCTCGGTCGATGCGGAGCCCGGCCAAGTGCTGGCGGCGGGGACCCCCGTGGTTCGCATTGCGCAGGACGGCGCGCGGGACGTGGTTTTTGCGGTGCCAGAGGACAAGGTGCTCAAAATCAAGCTGGGTTCGGCCGTTACGGTGCGCGCTTGGGCAAGCCAGACGGAGGCGCAGGCCAAGGTGCGGGAGATCTCAGCCAGTGCGGACCCCATTACCCGCACGTTCACCGTCAAAGCGGCTCTGGCCAGCGCCGATGCGTGGCCCCTGGGAAGCACCGTGGTGGCGGTTGCACAGGCGCTGGACCGTTCGGGGCCGGTGTTTATTAAATTGCCGACAAGCGCCTTGCAGCACGACGGTGATACCGCTGCGGTGTGGGTGGTAGAGCGTGCCAGCATGACCGTGCGCTTGCAGCCCATTGCTATCGCCACGGCCGACGGCAACGAGGTGGTGGTGGCCAGCGGTTTGCATCCGGGCATGGAGGTGGTGGTAGCCGGTGTGCATGTGCTCTCGCCTGGTCAAAAAGTCACCATTTACCAGGAGAAGGCATCTGCAGCCGCGTCTCCAAGCCAATCCGTCAGTGCGCCTGCCGTGAAGTGAGCCGCAGATGAACCAAGACACTCCCAAAACAGGTTTTAACCTTTCCCGTTGGGCGCTGGAGCACGGAGCGCTGACCCGCTATTTGATGCTGGTGCTGATGGTGCTGGGCATGGCCTCGTACTTTGAGCTGGGCCAGGATGAGGACCCACCGTTTACCTTCAGGGTGATGGTGGTACGGGCTTTCTGGCCCGGTGCGACCGCCCAGCAAATGGCCGAACAGGTGACCGACAAGGTGGAGCGCGCCTTGCAGGACGTGCCCTATGCCGACAAGATCCGGAGTTTTTCCAAGCCCGGCGAGACGACCATCTTCTTCCAGGTCAAAGACTCCATCAAGCCGGGTGAGGTTGCCAACCTGTGGTACGTGGTGCGCAAAAAAGTGGGCGACATGCGATCGAGCCTGCCTTCGGGAGTGCAAGGGCCTTTTTTCAACGATGAATTTGGCGACGTCTATGGCGTGATTTATGCCTTGGAGGCAGACGGGTTCTCCGACACCGAGGTCAAGGCCGCAGCCGACGACGTGCGCCAACAGCTGCTGCGCCTGCCCGATGTAAATAAGGTGGACCTATTTGGCGTGCAGGACGAAAAAATCTATATAGAGATTTCACAAAAGCGCCTGGCCCAACTCGGCCTAGACATGAACCAAGTGCTGGCCCAGCTGGGCCAGCAAAATGCCATTGAGAGCGCAGGCACAGTTCAAACGCCTTTGGACGTGGTGCAGGTGCGGGTGGCCGGCCAATTTGAGGCGGTGCAGGAGCTGCGCACCATGCCGATTCGCGGCACCTCGGGTAAGCAGCTGCAACTGGGCGATATCGCCGAGGTGAAACGCGGCGTGATCGACCCGGCGGGTGTGAAGATGCACTTTCAGGGCAAACAGGTGATCGGCCTGGGCATCTCTATGACCAAGGGGGGTGACATCATCTCCCTGGGCAAGGCGCTCAAGGCATCCACCGCTAGTATCAATGCGGCGCTGCCTGCGGGTCTGCGTCTGGTGGAGGTGCAAGACCAGCCGACCGCCGTGGCCGAATCGGTCAACGAGTTTGTGCGTGCGCTGTTGGAAGCCATAGTGATCGTTCTGGCGGTCAGTTTTATCGCACTCGGGTTTCACAAGCGGCCCGGCGACACACGCTGGTATCGGCGCTATTACGTGGACGTGCGCCCGGGCCTGGTGGTGGGCATCACCATTCCCTTGGTGCTGGCAGTCACCTTTTTGGGCATGTATTACTGGGGTATCGGACTGCACAAGATATCGCTGGGCTCGCTCATTATTTCGCTGGGCTTGTTGGTGGATGACGCCATCATTGCGGTGGAAATGATGGTGCGCAAGATGGAGCAGGGCTACGACAAGGTGCGCGCAGCCACCTTCGCTTATGAAATCACGGCGATGCCCATGCTGACGGGTACCTTGATTACGGCGGTGGGTTTTTTGCCCATTGGGATTGCCAAGTCTTTGACCGGCGAATACACCTTTGCGATATTTGGCGTCACGGTCCTGGCCTTGGTCTTGAGTTGGTTGGTGTCGGTTTACTTTGTACCGTATTTGGGCACATTGTTTTTGAAGACCAAGCCCCACGCAGCCGACGAGGATGAAAACGCTCTTTATGACACGCCGTTTTACAGGGGTTTTCGCCGGGCTGTGAACTGGTGCGTTTTGCACCGGTGGATCACGATTGGCTTGATGTTGGCTACTTTTGGTGCTGGTATTTTTGGCATGGGTCGGGTGCAGCAGCAATTTTTCCCGGATTCCAGCCGCCCTGAAGTGTTGATGGACGTGTGGTACCCCGAGGGAACTTCGTTTGCGGCCAACGAAGCAACAACCTCTCGCATCGAGGCGCGCATGATGCAAGAGGCAGGTGTCGATACGGTTACCACTTGGATTGGCTCGGGCGTACCGCGCTTTTATTTGCCCTTGGATGCGATTTTTCAGCAAAGCAACGTCTCTCAGCTCATCATCCTGCCCAAAAACCTCAAGGTGCGCGAATCCCTGCGCATCAAATTACCCGCGATCATGGCGCATGAGTTTCCAGAGGTGCGCGCCCGCATTAAGATTTTGCCCAATGGACCCCCGGTTTCTTACCCGGTGATGTTTCGTGTGATGGGCCAAGACCCGGAGGTGCTGCGCCAACGCGCCAATGAGGTCAAGGCGCTTTTGCGTGACAACGCCAATATGCGCGGCGTCAATGACAACTGGAACGAGCCGGTCAAAGTACTGCGCTTGGAGGTAGACCAGGCCAAGGCGCGCGCGCTGGGTGTGACCAGCCAGTCGATCGCGCAGGCTTCAAAAATCCTGCTGCTGGGCAGCACTGTGGGCCAGTACCGTGAGGGCGACAAGCTGATTGACATCGTGTTGCGCGGCCCCCAGGACGAGCGCAACGCCATATCCGATATCGGAAACGCCTATTTGCCCACGGCCAGTGGCAAATCGATTGCGCTGACGCAAATCGCCAAGCCCACCTTCGCCTGGGAACTTGGTGTGCTGTGGCGTGACGGACGCGACTACGCCATCACGGTCCAGGGCGACATTGTTGAGGGCTTGCAAGGCGCAACCGTTACAGCCCAGTTGCTGCCCGATTTGCGCCGCTTGGAATCCCGGTGGCAGGTTCAAGGATCTAGTGGCTACCGCATCGAGGTGGCGGGCGCGGTGGAAGAAAGCAGCAAGGGTTCCAGCTCCATTGCAGCGGGAATTCCGATCATGTTGTTTATCACCTTCACCTTGCTCATGCTCCAGCTTCACAGTTTTAGCCGTGCGATGCTGGTTTTTTTAACCGGACCCTTGGGCATTGCCGGGGTTGCCGCCGCCTTGCTGCTGTCGGGTCGACCCTTTGGCTTTGTTGCGCTTTTGGGGGTGATAGCGCTCATGGGCATGATCCAGCGCAATTCGGTGATCCTGATCGACCAGATTGAGCAGGATCGCGCCCGCGGCGTTCCCGCCTGGGACGCGATTGTCGAGTCGGCGGTGCGCAGGCTTCGCCCTATCGTACTCACCGCTGCGGCGGCCGTGTTGGCCATGATTCCGCTTTCGCGATCGGTGTTCTGGGGCCCTATGGCAGTAGCCATTATGGGCGGACTGATTGTGGCTACGGTGTTGACCCTGCTGGCATTGCCGGCTATGTACGCGGCCTGGTTTCGTGTGCGCCGCGAGGGCCCAGCAACGCAGGCTAAAATAGTCGGCTGACCGATTTCAAAGGCTCGGCTACGGTGCAGCATCCTCGGGTGCTGTTGCTGATGCTGGGCCCTGTTGTTTTTATTTGCGCGGGTGGCGAAATTGGTAGACGCACCAGGTTTAGGTCCTGACGGTAGCAATACTGTGCGGGTTCGAGTCCCGCCCCGCGCACCACCC
>Ga0164294_10003860_pt1 | contig 13244 bp, 12 predicted proteins | sample GEODES005metaG_FD_111479 | JGI IMG/M metagenome (GOLD analysis project Ga0164294, IMG submission 111479) | Oligotrophic lake water microbial communities from Sparkling Lake, Wisconsin, USA - GEODES005 metaG | ecosystem: Environmental > Aquatic > Freshwater > Lake | place: USA: Sparkling Lake... | reverse complement strand
GTCGCCACCGCGCACGCTGTCGATGCCGAGATAGCCGGGCTGGACCGAAGCCTCGGCGACCATGGCATCGGCCGCGGCTTCGTAGCCTAAGTCGTCGGCCCCTGTCCGCTGGCTGAGGAAAATGACGGCGACGGCGCCTTTGGGTTTGGTCATGGAGCCCCCTCCAGTTGGTCTGGATCTCCTAGAAGGCTACAAGAGCCCATGTCCATGGCTTCCGGCCCTGCCCTGTCTGCATTGGCGATGATCGCGATCGTCGCCGTGCGCTATCTGGCTGCGAGTGGCGGCTTCGCGCTGGCGACGCGGGTCGGCCGGCCGGGGCTGATGGTGGGGCGTGGGAGCCAGATACGGCGGGAGATCGGCTGGAGCCTGCTGGCGGCGGCGATCTACGGATTGCCCGCCGGTATCGTCGCCTGGGGCTGGCAGGCGCGCGGCTGGACGCGGATCTACGCCGATATTCACGCTTATCCGCTCTGGTGGTGGCCGCTCTCGATCCTCGCCTTCCTGCTGCTGCACGACGCGTGGTTTTATTGGACGCACCGCGCGATGCATGCGCCGCGGCTGTTCCGCGCGATGCACGCCGTCCACCACGCCAGCCGACCGCCGACCGCCTGGGCGGCGATGAGCTTCCATCCGAGCGAGGCGCTGACGGGAGCGGTGGTGATACCCGCGCTCGTCTTCCTGATCCCGATCCATGTCGCGGCATTGGCGGTGGTGCTGACGGTGATGACCGTGATGGGCGTCACCAATCACATGGGGTGGGAGCTGTTCCCGAAGCGACTCGTCCACGGACGTGCCGGCGTCTGGCTGATCACCGCGACGCACCACCAGCGGCATCACGATCAATATCGCTGCAATTACGGGCTGTATTTCCGGTTCTGGGACCGGTGGTGCGGCACGGACAAGGGGCTGGGACAATTCCACCGTGCTCCGGCGAAGGCCGGAGCGTTGGAGAGCGAAGCACGACGCTAATTCTCCAGCGCTCCGGCCTTCGCCGGAGCACGCGGTGCTACTGGATCAGACCCCAGCCTTCGCCAGCAGCGCCTTCGCCTGCGGACCGGCCCATTCGATCGGCCCCTGGATGCGGGCGACTTCCTTGCCGTCCTTGTCGTAGATCACCGAGATCGGGAGGCCCGATTCCTTCAACGCCAGCATCAGCCCGTTATTCTTATCGACATAGAGCTTGAGCGCCTTGAACCCCTTCGCCTTCCAGAAATCGTCGATCCGGGCGCGCTTCTCCAGCCCCTCGTTGATCGTGAGCACGGTCAGCCGACCGCCGGTCCGCGCGGCCAGCGTGTCGAGCGCGGGCATTTCGCGGACGCACGGCACGCACCACGTCGCCCACAGATTGACCAGCACCGGCTTGCCCTTGAAATCGGCGAGCTTGACCGGCTTGCCCTCGGCGCCCTCGAAGGCGCTGTCGGGGCCGCGCTTGCCGGCATTGCTCGTCACGACCTGCGCTCCCGCCGTCGCGGGCGCCGCCGTCGCCGTCGAAGGGGTCGCTTGCGGGGGAGGTGGCGCTTGCCTATGGCACGCGCTCACAGCAGCCACCGCGAAGAGAGACAGGAAAACACGCCGCATGTCGGGCTCCAACCAGATGTGGGGAGGTAGGTTCGCGGACGGGCCTAGCGCGATCATGCGCGAAATCAACGCCTCGATTCCGTTCGACAAGCGCTTGTGGCAGCAGGACATATCCGGAAGCCGGGCACACGCAGCGATGCTGGCGCGGCAGGGCATCGTCTCGGCCGAGGATGTCGCGGCGATCGACAAGGGCCTTGCGGAGATCGCCGAGGAGTTCGCTCGCGATGGCGTTCCCGAGGATCTGACCCTCGAAGACATCCACATGACGGTCGAAAGCCGGCTCGCCGAAAAGATCGGCGCGGCGGCGGGGCGGCTCCACACCGCGCGTAGTCGCAACGATCAGGTCGCGACCGATTTCCGCCTCTGGGTGCGCGATGCCATGCAGAGCGTCGAGGCCGGTTTGACCGCGCTGCAGGTGGCGCTGGTGACGCGCGCCGAGGAGCATGTGGGCAGCGTGATGCCCGGCTTCACCCACCTCCAGGTCGCGCAGCCGGTGACGCTCGGCCACCATCTGATGGCCTATTACGAGATGATCGGCCGCGATCGCTCGCGCTTCGCCGATGCGCGGACGCGTGCCGATCTGTGTCCGCTGGGAAGCGCGGCGCTGGCCGGGACGGGCTTCCCGATCGATCGCGCCGCGACCGCCGAGGCGCTGGGCTTCGCAGGGCCCACGCGCAATTCGCTCGATTCGGTGTCCGACCGCGATTTCGCGCTCGATTACCTGATGGCGGCGACCCAGTGCGCGCTCCACCTCTCGCGGCTGGCGGAGGAATTCATCATCTGGGCGAGCCAGCCCTACGGCTTCGTCTCGCTGCCCGACAGCTATTCGACCGGCTCGTCGATCATGCCGCAGAAGCGCAACCCCGACGCGGCCGAACTCGTCCGCGGCCATTCGGGGCGGATCGCGGGCTGCATGGTCGCGCTCACCATGACGATGAAGGGCTTGCCGCTGGCCTACTCGAAGGACATGCAGGACGACAAGCCGCCGGTGTTCGAGGCGCACGATCTGCTCGCGCTGTCGATCGCGGCGATGACCGGCATGGTCGAGACCACCACCTTCCGGACCGAGCGCATGCGCGCCGCCGCCGAAGCGGGCTTCTCGACCGCGACCGATCTGGCCGACTGGCTGGTCCGCCAGGCCGACATCCCGTTCCGCGAGGCGCATCACATCACCGGCCACGCCGTGAAGCTGGCGGAGACGAAGGCGGTGGCGCTGTCCGACCTGTCCCTCGACGATCTGAAGGCGATCGATGCGCGGATCGACGACCGCGTGTTCGCGGCGCTGACCGTCGATGCGTCTGTCGCTGCACGCAAGAGCTATGGCGGCACCGCACCCGATCAGGTCCGCGCGCGTGTCGCAGAGGCCAAGGAGGCTCTCGGCCTATGACCCTAAGACCTTACCGCTGCCTCGCTTTGCTCGGTGCGCTCGCTCTCGCCGGATGCGGCCGCCAGCAGCATCTGATGCCGGCACCCGGCCACACCCTGCCGCAGAAGCCCGAGACCGCCCCAGCGGCGCCGAACGCCGATCAGCTGATGGCGTCGCCGCCGAACTATCGGCCCGGCCGCTCGGACGAGCTTCTCACCAAGAGCGCGACGCGGCCCGACGACCGCTTCGACCTGCCGCCGCATTGAGTTAGCAAAGGCGCGATGGACCATTTCACCCTCAAGAACGGCGTGCTGCACGCCGAAGACGTGTCCCTGCCGGCGATCGCCGAGGCGGTCGGCACCCCGACCTACGTCTATTCGACCGCGACGATCGAACGTCACGTCCGCGTGTTCCGCGAAGGGCTGGGCGACCTTGTCGATCCGCTGATCTGCTTCGCGGTCAAGGCCAATCCCAACAAGGCCGTGCTGGCGACACTCGCGAAGCTCGGCCTCGGTGCCGATGTCGTCTCGGGCGGCGAACTGGCGCGGGCGCTGGCGGCGGGCGTGCCGGCCGAGAAGATCGTCTTCTCCGGCGTCGGCAAGACCGCCGACGAGATGCGCCAGGCGCTGGAAGCCGGGATCGGCCAGTTCAACGTCGAATCGGAGCCCGAGGCGGAGACGCTGTCGGCCGTCGCGACGCGGCTGGGGCTGACCGCGCGCATCGCCTTCCGCGTCAATCCGGACGTCGATGCCGGCACCCACGCCAAGATCTCGACCGGCAAGGCCGAGAACAAGTTCGGCGTGCCGATCGATCGCGCGCCTGCCGCTTACCGGGCGGCCGCGGCCCTCCCGGGCCTGCTGATCCAGGGCGTCGCCGTCCACATCGGTAGCCAGTTGACCGATCTTGCCCCCAGCCGCGCGGCCTTCATCCGGATCGGCGCGCTGATTGCGGGCCTGCGCGCCGATGGCATCGCCATCGCCACGGCCGATCTCGGCGGCGGTCTCGGCGTGCCCTACGACCCTGCCAAGCAGCTTCCGCCGAGCCCTGCCGCTTATGGCGAGATGGTGCGTGAGGTGACCGCCGGTTGGAACGTCCGCCTGATCTTCGAGCCTGGGCGTGTCATCGTCGGCAACGCCGGCGTGCTGCTCACCCGCGTGATCCGCGTGAAACCAGGCGTGTCGCAGCCCTTCGTCGTCGTGGATGCAGCGATGAACGATCTGCTGCGCCCGAGCCTCTACGATGCGTGGCACGACATCCGCGCGGTCGAGCCCACGGGCGAGCGTGCCACCGCCACCATCGTCGGCCCGATCTGCGAGACCGGCGACACCTTCGCCAAGGGCCGCACCATCGATGCAGTTGCCGAGGGCGATCTCGTCGTCTTCATGACCGCCGGCGCCTATGGCGCGACGATGGCGAGCACGTATAACTCGCGGGGCCTCACGCCCGAGGTGATCGTGTCGGGCGACGAATATGCGGTGGTGCGGGAGCGGCAGCCGATCGAAGCGCTGATCGCCGCCGACAAGTTGCCGCCGTGGCTGTAAGTGTCGGGAGAGAGACAAGAATGAAACCCCTCCGAAAGGCCGTTTTTCCCGTCGCCGGGTTTGGCACACGCTTCCTGCCCGCGACCAAATCGGTGCCGAAGGAACTGCTGCCGGTCGTCGATCGCCCGCTGATCCAATATGCGGTCGACGAGGCACTGGCCGCCGGCATCGAGCAGATGATCTTCGTCACCGGCCGATCGAAGCACGCCATCGAGGACTATTTCGACCGCGCATTCGAGGTGGAGAGCGACCTTGCCTCCAAGCACAAGAGCGACCTGATCGAAGCGCTTGCCGGCACGCGGCTGGAGCCGGGCCAAGCGGCGTTCGTCCGCCAGCAGGAAATGGCCGGCCTCGGCCACGCGGTCTGGTGCGCGCGTCATCTGATCGGCGACGAGGCCTTTGCAGTTCTCCTGCCGGACGAACTGCTGTGGAATCCTGCCTCGCCCTGCTTGAAACAGATGCGCGAGACCTATGATGCGAAGGGGGGCAACGTCGTCTCGGTACTCGACGTCCCGGAAGAGCATACCCATCGGTACGGAATTGTCGCGCCGGGCACCGTCGAAGGCGCAGTCACGGAAGTTAAAAGCCTCGTCGAAAAGCCGCGACCCGGTACTGCACCGTCGCGCCTTGCCGTCGTCGGCCGCTACATTCTTCAGCCCGAAGTGCTGTCGATCCTCGACGCCAAGGAACGCGGCGCGGGCGGTGAGATCCAGCTGACCGACGCGATGGCCAAGCTGATCGGCAATCAGCCCTTCTTCGCACAGACGTTCGACGGCGTTCGCTACGATTGCGGCGACAAGCTCGGCTTCATTCAGGCGAACATCGCGCTGGCGCTGGAGCGCCCTGACATGGCCGGACCGCTCAGGGAGTGGCTGGGAACGATTTGATCCTGCGTTTGCTTTAAAGCGCTCCGTGACGGTGACCTCCTTCCTTCCGCGACTCGTCGATCTCGCCAGCCGCAGGCCGTGGGCGACGATCGTTGCGGCGCTGTTGCTCACCGTCGGCGCGTCGCTGTTCGCCGCCAGCCATGGCCAGATGACGAGCGATGCGACCGCGCTGATCTCGCCCAACGTGCCGTGGCGCGCGGCCGAGCGGCGGATGGATGCGGCCTTCCCCGCCAATGGCGATATCGTGCTGGTCGTGGTCGATGGCGCGACGCCCGAGCGCGCCGAGCAGGCGACGCGGGCGCTGACCGAGCGGCTTTCAGCGGACAAAAAGCATTTCCGGGCGGTCTATCGCCCCGATGGCGGGCCGTGGTTCGAGCGTGAGGGGCTGCTGTTCCTCGAGCCGAAGGAAGTGCAGGCGACGACCGCGCAGATGATCCGGGCGCAGCCGTTCCTGGGCCCTCTCGCCGCCGATCCGTCCCTGCGAGGGGTCGCGACGACGCTGTCGACGATGCTGATGGGCATCGAACAGGGGCAGGCGAGCCTCGACCAGATCGATCCGGCGATGAAGGCGCTCGCCGATGCGCTCGAACGCCAGCAGGCGGGCAAAAGCGGCGCTTTCTCGTGGAACGCACTGTTCGGGACGAAGGGCGGATCGCTGACCGCGCCGACGCGGCGGCTGATCCTGGTGCGACCGGTGCTCGATTATCAGGCGCTGATGCCGGGCGCCGATGCCGACGATGCGATCCGCGCGGCGGCGCACGCCCTGTCGCTCGATCCCGCCCACGATGTGACGGTGCGCCTGACCGGCTCGGTGCCTTTGCAGGACGAGGAATTCGCCTCGCTGCAGGAGAATTGGGGGCTGGTCGCAGGCGTGATGGCGCTGGCGATGCTCGGCACTTTGTGGCTGGCGACGCGGAGCGCACGGATCACCGCCGCGATCCTCGTGACGACGGTGGCGGGGCTGGCGATCACCACCGCGCTCGGGCTGGCAATGGTCGGGAGGCTGACGCTCATTTCGGTCGCGTTCATTCCTTTGTTCGTCGGGCTCGGCGTCGATTTCGGCATCCAGCTGGCGGTCCGCTTCCAGTCCGAACGGCACGACGGTTTGGAAACGCGCGAGGCCTTGCAGGCGGCCGCAGCGGCACTCGGCGCTCCGTTGATGCTGGCGGCGGGAGCGGTGTGCCTCGGCTTCCTCGCCTTCCTGCCGACCAGCTACAGCGGCGTCGCCGAACTCGGGCTGATCGCCAGCGTCGGCATGATCGTCGCGCTGGTCGCGAGCATGACATTGCTGCCCGCGCTGGTGACCGTCGCCGGATCGCCACGCCCCGCGGCCGAGGTCGGCACGCCCACGATGGCGCGGACCGACGCTTTCCTGCTCGGGCGGCGCAAGCTGGTGCTGGTGCTGTTCGGCATCGCGATGGCGGCGAGCATCGCCTCGCTGCCGTTCGTCCGCTTCGATTTCGATCCGCTGAACCTGCGCGACCAGACCAGCGAGGCGATGGCGACGCTCGCCGACCTGCGCAAGGACCCCGATCGCAACCCCAACACCATCGACATCCTCGCCCCCAATATCGGCGCCGCGCAGGCGCTGGCCGGGCGGCTGGGCAAGTTGCCGCAGGTCGATCGCGTGCTGACCGCGGCGAGCTTCGTGCCCGAGGAACAGGCGCCCAAACTGGCGACGATCGCGGACGCCAAGACGATCCTCGACCTGACGCTCAACCCCTTCGCGTCGATGCCGCCGGCGAGCGATGCGGAGACAGTGGCGGCGCTGCGGGCAACAGTCGCCGGACTGCGCAAAGCAGAGGCTTCTCTCTACATCCCCGCAGAGGTCGGGTTCCAATCGTTCGATGCCCCGCCTGCCGATCCCCGCCTGCACAGGCTCGACGAACGTGGAAAGGAAGCACGCCGCCTCGCTTCTGCCCTCCAGCGGCTGGCCGATGGCCCACCCGCGGCACGCAAGGCCACCAGCGACATGCTCGTGCCCCCGCTCGGCATCATGCTCGATCAGTTGCGGAACTCGCTCGAGGCCGCACCCGTGACACTCGCCGATCTGCCGGGCGACATCACCCGCGACTGGATCGCCCCCGACGGCCGGGCGCGCGTGCAGGTGGTGCCCAAGGCGGCCTATGCCAGCGGTGCGGGGCTGAAGACCTTCACGCGCGCCGTCACCGCCATCGCGCCCGACGCGACCGGCACGGCCGTCTCGATCCAGGGCGCGGCCTCGACGATCGCACAGGCGTTCATCATCGCGGGCATCCTCGCGCTCGCGATCGTCAGCGCGCTGCTGTTCGTGGCGTTGCGCGATGCGAAAGAGGTTGCCTTCACGCTGGCGCCGGTGGTGTTGTCGGGCTTCCTGACGCTCGGCACCTGCGTCGTGATCGGCCAGCCGATCAACTTCGCCAATATCATCGCCTTCCCTTTGCTGTTCGGGGTCGGCGTCGCCTTCCATATCTATTTCGTGATGGCGTGGCGCAGCGGCGCGACCAACCTGCTGCAGTCGGCGCTGGCCCGCGCGATCTTCTTCTCGGCGATGGCGACGGGGACGGCGTTCGGCAGCCTCTGGCTCTCGAAACACCCGGGCACCGCGAGCATGGGCAAGGTGCTGATGCTGTCGCTGGTGTGGACTTTGATCTGCGCCTTGATCTTCGAGCCTGCATTGCTGGGGCCGCCGCGCAAGACGGAAAAGCCGATCTGAATCCCCGCTGACCCCGCCACGTCGTTACGTTGTCGCAACTGTAAACAATTGTCTCTTAACGAGAAATTAGTGCGTTAAAACTGGCCCCGCGCCGTCTTCCCGATATCGAAGCTTCGTGATCGTCGGCAGCGTCCGCTTCCGCCGAGGTGTGCATCAGCTTTTGCTTGGGGAAGTCTCAATGATCCGTTTCGCCAAATTCCTGGCGCCCGTCGTGGCGATCGTCGCGGTGGGTGCAGCGCATGCGACCGCTTATACGTTGAACAGCACCGGCACGCTCCCCGCGCAGGGGACGGCGGTCAGCAATCTGAACGTCACCACCCAGAGCGGCACGATCGCCAATCTGGTAGCCGGCGACACGATCACCGGCACCTTCAGCTTCGCCAACGGCCAGGCGTTCACGATTCAGGACGCGGGCAGCTTCGAATATTTCTATCTGGCGCTGACCGGCACGACGAATTCGATCAGCAGCACCTACTCGATCTCGCTCAACGGCGTCGGCGGATCGGTCAATTCGACAACCTACAACAGCCAGGGCAACGGCGGCTTCATCGCTGTCGGCGATTTCGGCAATCTGACCGATTCGTCCTTCTCGTTCACCGGGTTCAACTATTCGGTGGCGATCACGGCAGGCTCGGGCCAGAATTTCACCGCCTCGTCGCTGAGCGGCTCCAAGGGCGTGGTCGGTTCGGTGCCCGAGCCCGCGAGCTGGGCGATGATGCTGACCGGGTTCGGCGCGGTCGGTTTCGCGATGCGCCGCAACCGCAAGGCGAACGTCCACTTCGCCTGACGCTTCAACGACCGATCTTCGAAGGGCGCCCCGGCATGCCGTGGGCGCCCTTTTCGTATCCGCCACACGTCTGGATGACGGATGCAAGGCGCATCGCTAGAGCCGCCCATATGAGCTCCATCGCCGCACCCGCCCGCCGGACCCTCTCCTTCGCGGCGATGCGCTATCCGCAGTTCCGCTGGTTCTTCCTGACCTTCTTCGTCGCCATGATGGCCGACAATATCGAACATGTGATCAGCTACTGGGTGATGTTCCGCCAGTTCCATTCGGCGGCGCTCGGCGGTTTCGCGGTGCTGTCGCACTGGCTGCCGTTCCTGTTCTTCTCGGTCGCGGCGGGTGGGCTGGCCGATCGGATCGATTATCGGCGGCTGATCCAGATCGGCATGGCGGGTTTCATCCTCGCCTCGCTCGGCTGGGGCTATTTCTTCATCACCGATACGCTGACGATGCCGGCGGCGATGGCGCTGCTGGTGCTACACGGCTGTTCGGGCGTGCTGTGGCAGACGTCGAGCCAGCTGCTGCTGCACGGCATATTGCCGCCCGACGATCTGCAGAGCGGGGTGCGGCTCAACGCCACCGCGCGCTACCTCGGCACCCTCGTCGGGCCGGCGCTCGGCGGAGCCTTGCTGATCGGGCTGGGGCCGAAGGTGGGCATCCTGCTCAACGCGAGCTTCTACCTGCCGCTGGTGCTGTGGCTGTTCGTGGCACCGGCACCGATCCGTTCGGCGACCCAGCGCGCGGTAAAGGGCCTCGGCGACATTGTCCGCACCGCCCGCGACATCGGCGGCAATCCGCAACTGGTGACGATGATCGTGCTGGCGGGCGCGGCCTCGGCACTGATCGGCAACAGTTATCAGGCGCAGATGCCCGGCTTCGCGCACGACTTGGGCCACGGCGATCCGGGCGTGGCGTACAGCATGTTGCTCGCCGCCGATGCCGCAGGGGCGCTGACCGCGGGCATCGCGCTCGAGACGATCGCCGCGCTCTCGGTCGTGCCGGCCACCGCCTTCTTCCTCGCCGCCATCTGGTGCGTGGCGCTGGGTGGCTTCGCGCTGACCGGCAGCTATCCGCTGGCACTCGCCTGCCTGTTCGTCGCGGGATTCTGCGAACTGTCGTTCAGCAGCATCGCGCAGACGATCGTCCAGCTGCAGGCGCCTGCAGAGATGCGCGGCCGGGTGATCGGCCTCTATGTGATGGCAGCACTCGGCTGCCGCGCCTTTGCGGGCGTGACCGTGGGAATCCTGGGGACGCTGGCGGGCGTGCACACCTCGCTCGCGACGGCCGCGGGCGCGCTGCTGATCCTGATCGGCTGGCTGTCGCTGCGCAGCCGGCGGGCGGTGCGCGCGACCTGACGTCAGTTCCGGCCGTCGACCTCGTTGAAGCGCTTCACGATCGCGCCGACCCCGCCCGAGGCGAGCGACGACACGTCGCTGCGCTGCACGGCGAGCTGGCTGACCCCGCCCGAGATCACGTCGATGATCTTGCCGCCGCGCATCCGGTAATAGAGCACGTCCTTCGATCCGCCCGATCCCACGATGGTCGTCTTGACGATGCTGCTGTCGCCGCGCGCCTGCACGGCGGGATCGATCTGGAATTTCTCGCCGTCGTAGCTCTTGAAATTCTTGGCGAGCTGGATCGCCGAGTGGCGGGTGAGCGCGGAAATCAGCCCCTGGCGATCCGCGGCGGGTGCGCTCGTCCACGCCGGGCCGGCGACCAGCGCGGCGATGGCGGGCATGTCGTAATAATCGGTGATGATGGTGCGGAAGCGCTCGACGCGGGCCGGCGTCGCCGCCTTCGCCTTCATCACGGCGACGATCGCGTCGTTATAGGCAGCGGCGCGCGCGGGCGCCGCGCTCTGGGCGAGCGCAGGGCTGGCGGCCACCGACACGGCGGCGCAAAGGCCAAAGATGCTCAAGCGTAGGTTCATGCGCCTCTCTCCAATCATGGCCGCGCGCTATCACACGGCAAAATCGAACCAAATCTGAATGAGGGCAGGAAGATGCGGGTCAGGCGTTGCGGTAACGTCACATTCTTGACCAGTCGGTCCGGAAATCCATGCTGCCCCCTTGTTGCGGAGCAGCATAACGGCCAAATGGAGGTCAAGGGATCGCTATGACATTGCCCACGGCCAAGATCATTCTCGCTCAGCCCCGCGGATTCTGCGCGGGGGTCATCCGGGCGATCGACATCGTCGACAAGGCGCTCGACGCGGTCGGCAAGCCTGTCTTCGTGCGCCACGAGATCGTCCATAACCGCCACGTCGTCGAGACGCTGCGCGCCAAGGGTGCCGTGTTCGTCGAGGAGCTCGATGAGGTGCCCGAGGGCGAAGTCGCGGTGTTCAGCGCGCACGGCGTCGGCCGCGAGGTCGAGGCCGAGGCGCAGGACCGCAACCTTTCGGTGCTCGACGCCACCTGCCCGCTCGTCCGCAAGGTCCATTTCCAGGGGCGCCGCTACGTGAAGCAGGGGCGCAACCTCGTGCTGATCGGCCATGCCGGCCATCCCGAAGTCGTCGGCACGCTCGGGCAGATCGACGGCAAGGTCTGGCTCGCGGGCACGGTCGAGGATGTCGACGCGCTCGATCTGCCGCTCGACGCGCCGATCGCCTACGTCACGCAGACGACGCTGTCGGTCGACGACACGCGCGACATCATCGCGGCGCTGCAGGCGCGCTTCAGCGACGTGATCGGCCCCGACGTGAAGGACATCTGCTACGCCACGCAGAACCGCCAGACCGCGGTGCGCGATCTCGCCCGCGTCGCCGACATGCTGCTCGTCGTCGGCGCGCCCAACAGCTCCAATTCGAACCGCCTGCGCGAGATCGGCGAGGAAGAGGGTCTGCCGTCCTATCTGATCGAGGATGGCGAGGGGCTCGATCCGGCATGGCTCGACGGCGTGTCGCGCATCGGGCTGACAGCAGGTGCCTCGGCGCCCGAAAAGCTCGTCCAGGGCGTGATCGCCGCGATCCAGCAGCACATGGACGCCACGGTCGAGACCCTCGACGGCATCGAAGAGACGATCGAATTCCGCCTGCCGCCCGAGCTTCGCCGGCTGTCTGCGGCGCATCCCCAACCACCAGTTCATACGGAGGCCTGAATGGGCATTCCCTTCAGCCAGGTCGCCCGTATCGGCGGCTACATCGCCAAGCAGACCATCACCCGCACCAAGCGCTATCCGCTGGTGCTGATGCTGGAGCCGCTGTTTCGCTGCAATCTCGCCTGCAAGGGCTGCGGCAAGATCGACTATCCCGATTCGATCCTGAACCAGCGCCTGAGCTACGATCAGTGCATGCAGGCGATCGACGAATGCGGCGCGCCGGTCGTCTCGATCGCGGGCGGCGAGCCGCTGCTCCACCGCGACATGCCGAAGATCGTGAAGGGCTTCCTCGCCAAGAAGAAGTACGTGATCCTGTGCACCAACGCCCTGCTGCTGAAGAAGAAGATCGATCAGTTCGAGCCGCATCCCGGCTTCACCTGGTCGATCCACCTCGACGGCGACAAGGGCATGCATGACAAGGCCGTGAGCCAGGACGGCGTGTTCGAAGTGGCGCGCGATGCGATCCGCATGGCCAAGGAGCGCGGCTTCGCGGTCTCGATCAACTGCACGCTCTTCAACGATGCCGATCCCGATCGCTCGGCGCAGTTCTTCGACGACGTCACCAAGCTCGGCATCGACGGCATCACCGTCTCGCCCGGCTACAGCTACGAGCGCGCGCCCGACCAGGGCAGCTTCCTCAACCGCACCAAGACCAAGGAACTGTTCCGCGGCATCCTGAAGCATCGCGGCAAGAACGGCATGTCGAAGTGGCCGTTCAGCCAGTCGACCGCCTTCCTCAACTTCCTCGCCGGCAACGAAGCCTATGCCTGCACGCCGTGGGGCAACCCGACGCGCACAGTCTTCGGCTGGCAGAAGCCCTGCTATCTGCTCGGCGAAGGCTATGTCGACAGCTTCAAGGAGCTGATGGACGCCACCGAGTGGGAGAAATACGGCGTCGGCAATTACGAGAAGTGCCAGGACTGCATGGTCCATTCGGGCTTCGAGGCGAGCGCCGTCCGCGACATCACCAAGCACCCGCTGAAGGCCGCGAAGATCTTCCTGGGCGGTATCAAGACCACCGGGCCGATGGCGCAGGACATCGACCTCACGAACCAGCGCCGCGCGGTCGACGTGTTCGACCTCAACGTGGAAGGCCAGCTTTCACGGATGCAGAAGGCCGGCAACAAGATCGACAAGCACGTCGAGGCGCACTGAGCGGCCACGCGCCGTCGACAAGGCTTGAACCCGGCGGCCCCTGCCGGTAGGCGGTCCACGACCTCGGGGAGTGGCGCAGTCTGGTAGCGCATCTGGTTTGGGACCAGAGGGTCGCAGGTTCGAATCCTGTCTCCCCGACCAT
>Ga0164294_10003858_pt1 | contig 13246 bp, 11 predicted proteins | sample GEODES005metaG_FD_111479 | JGI IMG/M metagenome (GOLD analysis project Ga0164294, IMG submission 111479) | Oligotrophic lake water microbial communities from Sparkling Lake, Wisconsin, USA - GEODES005 metaG | ecosystem: Environmental > Aquatic > Freshwater > Lake | place: USA: Sparkling Lake... | reverse complement strand
GGTGTTCCCGCTGGGCACGCACCTTGCCGATATCCGCCGCCTTGCCGACGCGTCGGTGAACGTGTGCATGTACCGCGAATGGGGCCGCAACCTGTGCGAGACGCTGGAGCGGCCCTATCTTCAGGCGCCGGTCGGCCTCGCCAGCACCACCGCCTTCCTGCGCACGCTGGGTGAGCTGACCGGTGTGGACCCGGAGCCCTTCATCGAGAAGGAAAAGCACACCACCATCAAGCCGCTGTGGGATCTTTGGCGCTCGGTCACCCAGGATTTCTTTGCCACCGCCAGCTTTGGCATCGTGGCGACGGAGACCTATGCCCGTGGCATGAAGGTGTTCCTGGAAGACGACATGGGTATGCCCTGCGTGTTCGACTTCCAGCGCAACGCCGGCGTGAAGCCCGACAATGAAGCCGTGAAGCAGGCCATCGCCACGTCGAGCCCGCTGATCGTGTTCGGCAGCTACAACGAACGCATGTACATGGCCGAATCGAACAGCCGGTCGATCTACATCAACGCCAGCTTCCCTGGTGCCGCCATCCGCCGCCACACCGGTACGCCCTTCATGGGCTATGCCGGCTGCACCTGGATCATGCAGGAAGTGTGCAACGCCCTGTTCGATGCGCTGTTCTTCATCCTGCCGCTGTCCACCATGATGGACAAGGCCGATGCGACGCCATCGCGCCTGCTGGAAGCGGTGGGCTGGGAAGACGAGGCCCGTTCCGAGCTCGACCGAATTGTCGACAAGGAGCCGGTTTTGGTGCGAATCTCTGCGGCCAAGCGTTTGCGTGATGCGGCAGAGCGTGCGGCCCGTGATGCAGGTGAAAAACAGGTAACCGTGGACCGCTTGCGCTCCGCTGTGCGCCTTTATGAGGCCCAAGCGGCATGATCGGCGCTATCGCCCTCAATTCAAGCTGTAATTCACTTGCCTTGCTGGCAAGGTCAGGCGTAGACTGTCGCAGAGACAATCTGACACAGTCTCAATCTCTTTGCGGTGGAATCATCCTACGCCGCAAAGCCGCCGGTCGGGCGATGCCATATTGGCAGCGTGCGGCGGAACCATCGGAGGAAAAGGCATGAGTGACAACAAGATTGGTCCGGGTACCTACCTGACCGACGCCGAAGCGCGGGAGTTCCACAAGGGCTTCGTCGTGTCGATGGCGTTCTTCGTGATCGTGGCTGTGATCGCCCACTGGCTCGTTTGGGTTTGGCGCCCCTGGTTCGGTTCGAAGCGTCCGTACGCGGCCGTGGAAATCCACCAGATCCAGCAGGCTGACGCTTCCAGCGTCGCTGCGCCCCACGCTTAAGGAGCGACGACAATGTGGAAGATCTGGCAAACTTTCAATCCGCAGCGCATCCTGACCGCCCTGGCGGTCTTCCTGTTCACGCTGGCCGTGCTGATCCATTTCATCCTGCTCAGCACCGAGCGGTACAATTGGTTGGACGGCGCCGAACCGGCGAAGGCTGCAGCCATCACGGAAACCACCCAGGCCGCCTGACATTCGTCAGGCTGTCCGGGCTGTTCCGGTCAAGCGTGCGATGGGCGGGTCGGTTCCGCCGCCCGCCCATCCACACCCTTGCAACGGGCCCGTCCCGCTGGCTGCTGACCGTTGGTCAGCCAGGCTTCCGCGGTAACATGGGGGAGGTGCGCCATGGCAGTGTTGAGTTTTGAACGAAAATATCGAGTTCGCGGGGGCACGCTGATTGGCGGCGACCTCTTCGACTTCTGGGTTGGTCCCTTTTACGTCGGCTTCTTCGGAGTCACGACGGCCTTCTTCGCTGCCCTGGGTACGGCACTGATCATCTATGGTGCTGCCATCGGCGACACCTGGAACCCCTGGCTTATCAACATCGCACCGCCAGACATCAGCTATGGGCTGAAGCTGGCGCCGCTGAAGGAAGGCGGCCTCTGGCAGATCGTCACGATCTGCGCGGTTGGCGCGTTCTGCAGCTGGGCGCTGCGCGAGGTGGAAATCTGCCGCAAGCTCGGCATCGGCTATCATGTGCCGGCCGCTTTCGGTATGGCGATCTTCGCCTATGTGACGCTGGTGGTGTTCCGCCCGCTGCTCATGGGTGCCTGGGGCTATGGTTTCCCCTACGGCATCTTCCCGCACCTCGATTGGGTGTCGAACACCGGCTATCAATATCTGCACTTCCATTACAACCCGGCGCACATGCTGGCGGTGAGCTTCTTCTTCACCACCGCCCTGGCGCTTGGTCTGCATGGCGCGCTGGTGCTGTCGGCGGTCAACCCGGCCAAGGGCGAAACGGTCAAGTCGCCAGAGTATGAAGATACATTTTTCCGCGATCTGATCGGTTATTCTGTCGGTACGCTGGGCATCCACCGCGTGGGCCTGCTGCTGGCAATGAATGCCGGTTTCTGGAGCGCGGTGTGCATCATCATCTCGGGTCCGTTCTGGTCACGCGGCTGGCCGGAGTGGTGGACGTGGTGGCTCAATCTGCCGATCTGGAGCTGAGGACAGGGACGCGCCATGGCATATCAAAACATCTTCACGCAGGTACAGCTCCGTGGTGAGCTGGAAGCCGGCGTTCCGCTTGGTCCTCATAACGATGAGCGCTTTGGTCCGTTCGGCACGTCGTGGCTGATGGGCAAGCTGGGCGGCGCCCAGCTGGGTCCCGTCTACCTCGGCAAGCTCGGCATCGCCTCGCTGCTGAGTGGCTTCATCGCCATCGAGATCATGGGTCTCAACATGGCGGCATCGGTGAACTGGGATCCGGTCCAGTTCGTGCGCCAGTTCTTCTGGCTCGCGCTTGAACCGCCGGCCGCCAAATATGGCTTCACCGTTGGCGTGCCGTTGAACGATGGCGGCTGGTGGATTGCCGCCGGCTTCTTCCTCACGGCGTCCATCTTGCTGTGGTGGGCCCGCACCTATGTGCGCGCCAAGGAACTGGGGATGGGCACGCATGTGGCCTGGGCCTTCGGCTCGGCGATCTGGCTCTACCTCGTGCTCGGCTTCATCCGCCCGATGATGATGGGCAGCTGGGCCGAAGCGGTGCCGTTCGGCATCTTCCCGCACCTGGATTGGACCGCGGCCTTCTCGATCCGCTACGGCAATCTGTTCTACAATCCGTTCCACGCGCTCAGCATCGCCTTCCTTTATGGATCGACCCTGCTGTTCGCCATGCACGGCGCGACCATCCTGGCGGTGGGCCGTTATGGCGGCGAACGCGAAATCGAACAGATCACCGATCGCGGTACTGCCTCTGAACGTGCAGCGCTGTTCTGGCGCTGGACCATGGGCTGGAACGCCACGATGGAATCCATCCACCGTTGGGCCTGGTGGTTTGCAGTGCTGACGACGCTCACGGGCGGCATCGGCATCCTGCTCACCGGCACCGTTGTCGACAACTGGTTCCTGTGGGCGGTCGATCACGGCTTTGCCCGCGAATATCCGGCCACCGGTGTCGTTGATCCCGCCACCCTTCCGGGAGCACCGCAATGAAGACGCTGAACAAGCTTGTCGCCATCGCCCTGCCGGCCCTGCTGCTGGCCGGTTGCGAACTCGGCTCGAAGGAGCAGGAGCAAGTTGGCTTCCGCGGCACCGCCATGGTCCAGATCAGCGATCCGGACAGCAAGGCCAAGGTTGGGGACATTCCGGCCCCGCCCTATGAGCTGACCGCTGAGATGATCGCTGGCGACCGGGCGAGCACGGCCTATGAGAATGTGCCCGTGCTGGGCAACGTCTCGGTGGACGAGTTCAACTATCTGATGCAGGCGATGACCACGTGGATCGCGCCCGATGGTTCCAACGTCAAGGATGCTGGCTGCACCTACTGCCACAATCCGGAAAACATGGCCTCGGATGAGAAATACACCAAGGTCGTGGCCCGCAAGATGTTGCTGATGACCCAGAACATCAACGCCAACTGGAAGCCGCACTTCGCAGGCCAGGGCGCTGATCAGGAAAACGCCGGTGTCACCTGCTGGACCTGCCACCGCGGCAATCCGGTGCCGGTGAACAACTGGTCCTCCGCCGTTCCGGATCCGAGCACCATCACCGGCAACAAGCGGGGCGGCAACACCCCGGCGCAAACGGTGGCCTACGCCTCGCTGAACTCTGATCCGTTCACGGATTACCTGGCCGACAAGGAAACCATCCGGGTCGGCGGCAAGGAATTTCCGACCGCCGCCAGCAAGGCTGCCATCCAGTCCACCGAAAAGACCTATGGCCTCATGATGCACATGAGCCAGGGCTTGGGCGTGAACTGCACCTTCTGCCACAACTCGAATAACTTCGCGAAGTGGGAAGACAGCCGGCCGCAGCGTGTGAATGCTTGGTATGGCATCCGCATGGTGCGTGACACCAACAACAACTACATCAGCGCTCTGGGCGATGTGTGGCCAGCCAACGGCAAGGGCGCCTATGGCAACCGCCGTGGCCCGCACGGCGATCCGCTGAAGGTGAACTGCGCCACCTGCCACCAGGGCGTGAACAAGCCGCTGGGCGGGGCGAAAATGCTGAAGGACTATCCGGCGCTGAAGGGCGCAGCGCCCGTGGCCGCTCCGGCCCCGGTCGTGGCGGCTGCTCCGGCACCGGCAGAGACCGCTGCGGCGGCGGAGGCTGTGAAGCCCGCCGCTTGAGTTACACGCAGCAGGCATGGGCAGGCCCCGGCGTCCACAGACGCCGGGGCCTGTTTCATTTCCGGGGAAGGCCTGTCGCACCTAATATTCCCAGCTTTGTCCCAGTTCGGGCCGTGGTAGCGTGTGGTGGTCATGCCCCTGGGGAGGGGCCGCAAGATTGGGGAGAAGATCATGGCAGACCGTCTGGATGTGCTGATTGTGGGGGCCGGTTTTTCCGGCATGTACATGTTGCTGAAATGCCGGGAACAGGGCCTGAAAACCCGTGTGATCGAGGCCGGCAGCGGTGTTGGCGGCACCTGGTACTGGAACCGCTATCCGGGCGCGCGCGTCGATATCCAGAGCCTGGAATACAGCTTCGGCTTTGATGAGAAACTTGAACAGGAATGGCGCTGGTCGGAGCGCTATGCGCCGCAGCCCGAACTGCTGGCCTATGCAAACCATGTCGCCGAACGTTTCGACCTGAAACCCGACATCAGCTTCAGCACCCGCGTGACCGCCGCCCACTGGGATGCCAAGGCCGATGGCTGGAACGTCACGCTCGACAGCGGCGAGGTGATCCCGGCCCGCTTTGTGGTGATGGCCACCGGCTGCCTGTCCGTGCCCACCGATGTCACCTTCCCCGGCATCGAGGATTATCAGGGCACCATCTATCGCACCTCGCGCTGGCCGCATGAGGGCGTGGATTTCAGCGGACAGCGCGTCGGCATCATCGGCACTGGATCGTCGGCCATCCAGTCGATCCCGATCATCGCCGAAACCGCCGCGCACCTCACCGTGTTCCAGCGCACGCCCAATTATTCGATGCCGGCCCACAATGGCCCAATTCCAGACGATGATTTCCAGGAATGGCTGAAGGACCCCCGCGCTTATCGCGCCCGCAGCCGCGCCACAGTGGGCGGTTTCTGGAACGAGGCCCGCGAAGACGTGATCGCCATCCACACGCCGCCGGAAGAGATCAAGGCCGAACTGGAGCGGCGCTGGGCCTGGGGCGGGTTCCGGCTGCTCAGCGGCTTTGCCGATCAGGGCATTGATGCCGAAGCCAACAAGATCATCGCCGATTTCGTCGCCGCCAAGATCCGCGAACAGGTGAAGGATCCCAAGGTCGCCGAACTGCTCACGCCCAAGGATCACCCGTTCGGCACCAAGCGACCGTGCGTCGATACCGGCTATTACGCGACGTACAATCGCGACAACGTCTCGCTGATCGATCTGCGCGCTGATCCGCTTCAACATTTCACCGCCACCGGCCTCAAGACGAAGCACAACAGCTTCGATTTCGATGCCGTGGTGCTGGCCACCGGATTCGACGCGATGACCGGCGCCATCGAGCGCATCGATATCCGGGGCGTGGGCGGCGAGACCATCAAGGAGCATTGGGCCGCCGGCCCGGAAACCTATCTTGGCCTGATGGTCGCCGGCTTCCCCAATCTGTTCCTGATCACCGGACCGGGCAGCCCATCGGTGCTGACCAACATGATCCACAGCATCGAACAGCATGTGGAATATGTGGCCAGCATCATCGGATCATTGAACGCTGCCCAAGCCGCTCGCATCGAGGCCAGCCGCGAGGCCGAACAGGCATGGACCGATCATTGCGACCAGACTGCCGCGATGACGCTGCTGCCGCAGGCCAACAGTTGGTACATGGGCGCCAACGTGCCGGGCAAGCCGCGCCGTTTCATGGCCTATGCCGGCGGGCTGCACACCTATACCGATATCTGCAACGCGGTGCGGGACAAGGGTTGGCAGGGCTTTGTGATCGCCCGCGGCGATCAGGTGCTCAGCGAAAGCCGGGTGTTCGACAGCCTGCCGCCGCCGCCCGAAAACATGGCGCCGCACTTGATGGAAATGGCGATGGGCCGGGTGATGAACTGGATGCAGGAGCACGGCCGGGTTTAAAACAAGGAAGGGCTGCCTCCGGCGGCCAGGGCCTGAGGCCCTGGACCCACTTTTGTGGGCGTGTGCGAGGCGGAGCGTAAGGGCCAAGAAAAACAAACGGGTGCAGGCCTCAGGCCTGCCCGCCGGAGGCTCTGTTTCCTGCTGCTCTTCAGCAACTGCAGACTGAACAGCCGCGGCCCTCAGGCCCGCGCAGTCCCCGCGCCGGCCCACAGCCGGGCAATAACGCCGGCCAGCGTGGGGTGGTTGCCGCCATGATAGCTGCTGTCGGCCGGCAGTTCCGCGACCAGCCGGCGGTGTGCGGCGGGCAGGGCGTGATAGGGCACGCTGGGCAGCAGATGGTGCAGCGCGTGATAGCGCAGGCCCACCGGTGCCCACAGTTCGGGCAGCAGCGCCGGCGGCGGTACGTTCACGCTGTCGAGATACTGATCGGTGATGGTCATCACCTTGCCGTCATTCTCCCAAAGATGCGCGGCCAGCGTGCGGATCTGGTTGATCACCATGCTGGCCGACAGCACGGCCAGCCAGATGCCGAAGGCGCGCAGCGGGATGAGGCCGGTGGCGACGGCCGCCAGCACGGCAATGACGAACAGTGACGTCGCCACTTCCATGACGTTCCAGCGTTTGGCGGCCGGGCCAGCCGGCGGATCGCGGCGGAAATCCGGGTTGATCGACAGCGCCGAGAAGCGCGCCCGCACGAAATCGCGCACCGGCTTCAGCAGCGACAGCGGCGCCAGCAGGCCCCAGCGAATGATCAGGCCAATCGGCCCCAGCGCCGCCACCATCACGAACAGCGGGACGCTGATCTTGGGCTTCAGCGCCAGCGCCATATATTCAGGATCGCGCACCGTACCGTACCGGTTGCGGGCATGGTGCAGATTGTGCACGCCTTCATACATGAAGCTGGGGATCATCAGCGGGATGCCGGCCACCAGATTCCAGCCCAGGCGATAGCCTGGCACCGAATCATCCTTCATGTGAGTGATTTCGTGGATGAAGCTGCCGAGACGATACAGCGCCAGCACGGCAACCACCGCCAACGCAGCCGTGGCAGCCACCGACAGGCCCGGCACGAGGATCAACGCCGCCAGCGCCCCCCAGCCCAGCGTGGCGGAAGCCAGCGTATCCACCCAATAGATGGCGGGCCTGTACGCGCCCAGTTCGCGGCCGAGCGTGGCGGCCAGCCTGATCATCGCCACATCTTCCCCGGCCAGCGCGCCGTTGTTCACGGGCGGCGGGGCGGATTCGGTCAATCGGGCGGCAGACGAAAGGCTCATGGGATCGCTTATTGCAGAGGATTGCGACCCGATAAGGGCAGAAACCGGGCAGGGACAGTCCGGGAATTGCCGCAGTTGGTGCGGGCGCGCCCCCTCACCCGCTTGCCGCTGGCGTGTCGCCCTCTCCCGTGAGGGGAGAGGGGAACGGCCTCAAATCGTGCGGCTCACCACCAGCTTCATGATCTCGCTGGTGCCGCCATAAATCCGCTGCACGCGCGCGTCGCGCCACAGGCGGGCGATTGGGTATTCGTTCATGTAACCGGCGCCGCCGTGCAGTTGCAGCGCTTCATCGCACACGCGGCCCTGCAGTTCGGTGTGCCACAGCTTGGCGGCGCTGGCTTCGGCGTCGGTCAGCTTGCCTTCGATCAGTTTCTGCAGACCCCAATCGATATGGGCCCAGCCCACCTGCAGCTCGGTCTTCAGGCCGGCCAGCACAAATTGCGTGTTCTGGAATTCCCACACCGTCTTGCCGAAGGCCTTGCGTTCCTTCACGAATTTCACCGCTTCATCAAACGCGCGCTGGGCACCGGCCTGGGCGGAAATGGCGATGGACAGGCGCTCCTGCGGCAGTTGGCTCATCAGATAGATGAAGCCCTTGTTTTCCTCGCCCAGGCAGTTGGTCATCGGCACGCGCACATCGTTGAAGAACAATTCCGACGTGTCGGCGCTGTTCTGGCCAATCTTGTCGAGGTTGCGGCCGCGGGCAAAGCCTTCACGGTCGGCCTCCACCAGGATCAGCGAGGTGCCCTTGGCGCCCTTTTCCGGATCGGTCTTGGCGACAACGATGATCAGATCGGCGTTCTGGCCGTTGGTGATATAGGTCTTGCTGCCGTTGATGACATAATGATTGCCGTCCTTGCGGGCGGTGGTCTTGATGCCCTGCAGGTCGGAACCGGCGCCCGGTTCGGTCATGGCGATGGCAGTGATCACCTCGCCGCTGATCATCTTGGGCAGATATTTCGCCTTCTGCTCCGGGCTGCCATAGGCGACCAGATAATCGGCCACGATATCGGATTGCAGGGTGATACCGGCCGACGAACCGGCATAGGCCAGTTCCTCATCGATGATGGCGTTGTAGCGGAAATCCAGACCCAGCCCGCCATATTCTTCCGGCACGCCGGGGCACAGCATCCCGGCATCGCCGCAGGCGCGCCAGAAATCGCGGGACACCAGCCCTTCTTCCTCGAAGCGGTCGAGGTTGGGCAGCAGCTCCTTTTCGAATACCTTGCGCACCGTATCGCGGAAGGCGGTTTCATCGGGGCCGTACACGCGGCGATCGGCGGTTTCGAGCATGGTTTTCTCCGGCAGTTCGTCGTTGCTGCCCCGTTTATGAGGCCAGTGCCATGCGCGCGTCACCTGTCTTGCAAGAGAGGGCGGCGCGGTGTCACACTGCGGCCATGAAAACCGCTCTGCTGCTCATCGGCCTGCTGGCCGCCACTCCCGCCGCCGCGCTGGATGATCCCATGCTGAAACGCGCGGAGGCCGTGCTGAAGCGGCAGCCGATCATCGATGGCCATAATGACTATCCGGGTGCGCTGCGCGGCAGCTTTGGCGAGGGCTGGTGGAGCCAGGATCTGAAGGCCGATTCACGCACCTTCAAACGGCCGCTGATGACCGACATCACCCGCCTGCATCAGGGCCGTGTGGGCGGGCAGTTCTGGAGCGTGTACGTGGCGGCCACCGTTACCGGCCCGGCAGCGGTGAAGCAGACCATCGAGCAGATCGACATCGTGCGCGGATTCGTGGCGAAATATCCGCAGGATCTCGAACTGGCCGGCACCGCCGCCGATATCCGCCGCATCCATAAAGCCGGCAAGGTCGCCAGCCTGATGGGCGTGGAAGGCGGCAGCCAGATCGACAACAGCCTGCCGGTGCTGCGCATGTATCACGCGCTGGGCGTGCGTTACATGACGCTAACCCACACCAAGCACAATGATTGGGCCGACAGTGCCAACGAACCAGCCCGCCCGCAGCCATTGAGCGACTATGGCAAGGCCGTGATCAAGGAGATGAACCGCATCGGCATGCTGGTTGATCTGTCCCATGTGTCGCCCGGCACGATGAAGGCGGTGCTGGCGGTGACCAAGGCCCCGGTGATCTACAGCCACTCTTCCGCCCGCGGCATCGCCGATCATGTGCGCAACGTGCCCGATGATGTGCTGCCGCTGGTGAAGGCCAATGGCGGTGTGGTGATGGCGACCTATGTGCCCGGCTTCATCAACGCGGCCCGCCAGGCCTGGGAAGCCGCTCGCGCCGGCGAGCGCCAACGTCTGGCCGCGCTCCATATCGGCCAGCTGGAGCGCCAGGGTGCAGAGATGGCGCAATGGGATGCAAAGAACCCGCGCCCGCCGGTGGGCATCGGTGACGTGGCCGATCATATCGATCGGATGGTGAAGCTGGCCGGCGTCGATCATGTCGGCATCGGCGGCGATCTGGATGGCATTGATTCGACGCCTACCGGGCTGGAAGGGGTGGAAACCTATCCGGCGCTGATCGCCGAACTGCTGCGGCGCGGCTATTCCGAAGTCGATTGCGAGAAGATCGCCGGCGGCAATCTGCTGCGGGCGATGGAAGCAGCGGAAAAGGTGGCAGCGAGCATGGCGGGTGAAGTGCCGCCGGATGTGAAGCCGTAACCCGCGGTCGCTTTCTGATTGAGGCGGTCGTCGCCCCGGGCTTGACCCGGGGCCCCGCTTCCTTGGCGCCGAAAGAACAGCGGGGCCCCTGATAAAGTCCGGGGCGACGATTCGGTTTTGCTGCAACAGGGCCCAAAAGGGGCGCTCTTCGAGCGTGCGGGAAGGGCCGAAACGTCGCCCAAAAACAGTAATGGCCGCTGGTGTCGCCACCAGCGGCCACTGTGTCGTGCCCCTCCTTGCGGAGGACATGGGCGGTCCGGTCGGCGCCTGCGCTCACAACCTCGTCGGCTGGAGCTGCGGCGGCTGGCCTCGCGCACTTCCACGGCACTTTTGCATCTGCATCCATCTCGGCCCTTCCGGGCCTGCTTGTCTGCAGCGCCGGACCTTTTCGCTCCACCCGTTCGGCCTTGCGTGTCGGCTTGCGCCTGCCGCCTGATCGTTCTGGTGGGCGCATTGGCCCACGGCTGGTATCCTTGTCCCTCGCCCTTGCGGCCCTGCTTGCGCGGAACCGCTCATGGCTGCGGACTGGCCTTCCATCCGCTTGGCTGCTGCCCTTGCCATTGCGCCCAGAACATAGCTGTTAAGGCTCGGCCCGGTGGCTTCGGGTGCGGAGATGCTTTGCGGAACCTCCGTTCCCTCCGTTTCCGGGCCTGGGGTTGCCCCCGTGCCCGTGGCGCTTTGGCTGGCGTTTCAGCCCTAGCTGGTGGTCGTTTCCGGCGTCGTTCAGGCCTGATTTTCATCAGTCCAGCTCTTCCGCCCTCACGGGGTCTCCAGCCACACCATTTACCGATTTCAATTCCCACCCACGGGCAAGAATATACGTCTTCAATGGCGATAACCGCTTCATTTCGTTGGCATTTCTGCCGCCGTCAATTCCCGGCTACAGGTGAATGCTCTCACCTTCTGGGTGAGTCGTCAAAGCAAAATTTTTGCCATTCAGCCTGTGGATAACGGGGATAACGGGGATGGAATCGAGCCTAGACCAATTCCACCGCAATCGCCGTGGCTTCACCGCCACCGATGCACAGCGCGGCGACTCCGCGCTTGCCGCCGGTGCGCTCCAGCGCCGCCAGCAGAGTCGCCACGATGCGCGCACCCGATGCGCCGATCGGATGCCCCAGCGCGCAGGCGCCGCCGTGGATGTTCAGCTTTTCATGCGGGATGGCCAGATCGTGCATGGCGATCATCGCCACCGCCGCAAACGCCTCGTTCACTTCGAACAGGTCGACATCGGCCACGGTCCATCCCGCCTTGGCCAGCACCTTCTGGATCGCCGGCACCGGCGCCGTGGTGAACTTCGCTGGCTCATGCGCATGCGCGGCATGGGCAACAATGCGCGCCTTCACGCTCAACCCCTGCGCCTCGGCCACACTCGCCCGCGTCAACACCAGCGCGGCGGCGCCATCGCTGATCGAGGAGGCGTTGGCCGCCGTGATGGTGCCATCCTTGGCAAAGGCCGGCTTCAACGTCGGGATCTTGTCCGGCCGGGCCTTGCCGGGCTGCTCATCCGTGTCGATCACCACATCGCCGCCCCGCCCGGAAACGGACACCGGCACGATCTCGCCGGCAAAGGCGCCGCTGGCAATCGCCGCCTGCGCACGGCCCAGGCTGGCGATGGCAAAGGCGTCCTGCGCCTCCCGCGTGAACTGGTAATCCCGCGCGCTCTCCTCGGCGAAACTGCCCATCAACCGGCCGGGGTCATAGGCATCCTCCAGCCCATCCAGATACATGGAATCCTTGATGGCATCATGGCCAATCCGCGCGCCGCCGCGATGCTTCAACAGCAGATACGGCGCATTGGTCATGCTCTCCATGCCGCCCGCGATGATCACACTGGCACTGCCCGCAACCAACGCATCATGCGCCATGATCATCGCCTGCATGCCGCTGCCACACATCTTGTTGATGGTCACCGCCTCCACATGCAACGGCAACCCGGCCCCCAACGCCGCCTGCCGCGCCGGCGCCTGGCCCAACCCACCCGGCAAAACACACCCCATCACGATCTGGTCGACCGCTTGTCGAGACACCCCCGCCCGCGCCACGGCCGCCTGCACGGCCGCCGCACCCAACTCGGTCGCCTTCAAACCCGAAAGCGCGCCCTGCAAACCACCCATCGGCGTGCGGGCATAACTGGCGATGACGACGGGATCGGACATGGGGACGTACTCCGGTTGCTGTGAGCGCCTTTTACGAGGGTGACGTTGCGGGAGGAAGGGAGAAAGCGGGCCTCCGGCGGGCAGGGTCGCAGACCCTGCATCCGATTCGAGTTCGAGTGCGCGGGTTAGGAGTGTGTCCGCTGGCGACCCCGTCGCGGACACCCGTTGTGGCAGCTGTTTGAACGGTATAGCAGCAGGTAGATCGGCAATTCCAAAGCGCTTTGAGATTGTTTGCCGTTGGTATTGGCCGGCTGCTGTTGCCTCTGTCGTTTCTTTTAGCTGCTTTGTAGCCTGGCCATTCGGCTATCTGTGGTAGGTTCCGATAGTCACTGCATTGATGATTGCCAGCATAATTACCGCGCGCTATTCACTAGCTTAGTCTCAGTTTAAGACGGAGAAAATTCCTATTTCAGGAGAATATATGCGAAATAAATTTCGACTGTCATTCATCTTTTGGCTCTGCTCAATGGCGTGCGGACCATTGTTTTATATAATTGAAAATTATATTGGAAAATTTGATCACCATACCGCACTCGCGAATGCAATGATGTTTTCGATAGTATCGGGAATTGTATGTTCTGCTATTATATTTTCTCAGAAATGACTCCAGATTGACGTCAATTTATTCTCAAGCATTAGATGTTTGGTCCCGGGATTTGATGGTGCGGATCTGATGTGAAGCGG
>Ga0164294_10003857_pt1 | contig 13247 bp, 11 predicted proteins | sample GEODES005metaG_FD_111479 | JGI IMG/M metagenome (GOLD analysis project Ga0164294, IMG submission 111479) | Oligotrophic lake water microbial communities from Sparkling Lake, Wisconsin, USA - GEODES005 metaG | ecosystem: Environmental > Aquatic > Freshwater > Lake | place: USA: Sparkling Lake... | reverse complement strand
CCCCCAGGCCCTGGCCCCGGGCGGCTGGCTGCTGCTGGAGCACCACCACGACCAATCCGAAGCCGTTCAGGCCCTGCTGGCCGAGCAGGGGCTTGAGGCGATTCAGCCCCACCCCGACCTGGAGGGCCACGGGCGGTTTGTGAGTGCCCGCCGGCCCGCCTTGGCGGCCGATCCGTCCAGCTCCGCCCCAGGAGTCAATCGGGCCCCGCTGCCAGGAAAAACCGATGGTTGAGACGCCGTTTCCCCCGCAAATCTTGGCGGCAGCTGAGCTGGCCGGCCGGCTCCGTTCCGGTTCGGCGGCCCTGTTCCCCACCGATACCGTGCCAGCCCTGGCGGCCCGACCGGAAGCGGCCGCCCAGCTCTGGCAGCTCAAGCGCAGGCCGGCCCGCAAGCCCATGATCCTGATGGGGGCCGATGCCGAGGCCCTGTTTGCCGCCCTGGATCTGCCGATCGAGCCCCAATGGCGGGCCATGGCCGAGCGCTGTTGGCCTGGGGCCGTGACCCTGGTGCTGCCAGCCCGGGGCGCCCTGGCCCGGGCCTTGCATGGCGAAGGCTCCAGCTTGGGCCTGCGCATCCCGGCCTGCCCCGTCGCCCTGGAGTTGCTGAGCCATAGCGGCCCCCTGGCCACCACCAGCGCTAATCGCTCCAGCGAACCCCCTTGCCGCACGGCCGCTGGGGCGGCGGCCCTGTTCCCGGCCTTGCCGCTGTTGGCCCCCGTGCCGTGGCCCCAGGGCAGCGGCCAACCCAGCACGGTGCTGGCCTGGACGGGGCCAGCCGAAGACCGGCCTGGGGCGGTTGCCGGCCCTGACTCCGTTGGCGGTTGGCAGATCCTGCGGGCCGGTGCTCTGATGCCCTTGGATTTGCTGCCTGGGGCCTAATCCTTGGGGTTCAGCGGCCTGGCTCGTTGATTAGGGGATGGATGGTCTGGTTGCTGCTGCTGTTGATGACCTTCAACCATTGGCTGATTGAGCCAGTGCTGAGGTTCACCCAGGGGCTGCTCGAGCTCCATTGGCTCGGTTGGTTGCTCCTAGCCCTGGGCCTCTGGTTGGTGGCCGGTGCCGCTGCCCCCAGGCTGGAGTCCGGCTCCCTCAAGACCAAGCCGGGCGCCAGGCCCGGCCCTCCCAGGTCTTAGCCCCGATCCGGGGCCGGGCTGACCGAGGGCCATGGCGTCTTGCCTGGCCGGTAGGACCTGGGCTGAGATGGGCTGAGAGGACCATCCCAGCCCCGAGGGAGGGACCTTCCCGATCCCCTGACCCGCTCCGCCAGCCCGAGCCCCAGCCACCCCGGCCCGATCCCGTTGCGTTTAGATCCCGGCAAGCGCTAGCTGGCTGGCATAGGGGCCGCGGCCGCCAATGCAGGCGGCACCGCAATGGCAGCCCAGGCTGAGGGCCTGCTCCCGGCTCCAGCCGGCCGTTAGGCCGGCGGTGACCCCTGCAGCGAAACTATCGCCGGCGCCGTAGCAATCCACCACGGGGCCGGCCAGATCCAGGGCGCCAAAGCGGCCCCCCGGCCAGCTGAAGCCCCCCCGTTCCGCCTCGGTGCCCACATAGAGCCTTGGTGCCGGATCGAGATCGCCCGGGCGATAGATCTCGCCCGGGTCGGCGGCACTGCCGATGAGGGCATCGAGTTGCAGCCCCGACTGGCGGATCAGCTCCAGGCCCAGCCTGGGGGTGGCCGCCAGGAAGCGGGCGCGGCGGCTCCAGGCCAGGGCCGCGGCATCGGCGGCGGTCACAAACACGCCATCGCAGGCCGCGAGGCTGGCCCAGGCCAGGGGATCGGCCGCCGTAGGGCTGAGGCGCTCGCCGATCACGGTGATCGTGCGTTCACCGCTGCTATCGATGAAGGTCACGGCCCGGCGGCTAGGGCCCTCGCGCCAGGCCACCTGGAGGTCGAGCCCCAGGCCCTCGAGCTGCTCGGCGGCCAGCTCGCCGATCCGGTCCCGCCCCAGGGCCGTGAAGAAGGGAATCTTCTGGCCGGTGAGCTTGGCCAGCTGCACGGCGATCACGGCCCCGCCCCCGGCGGCCAGGTCCTGGTTGTGGCTGGCCCGCAGGATCTCTCCGGCGCCGGGCAGATGGTCCACCCCCACAAAACTGACCCACTCCACATGGCCCACCACCGCCAACCGCAACGGCGGCAAGGGGGGGAGGGCCCCAAGGGGCAGGGGGGCAAGGGGCGCAGCAGCAAGCGGCCCGTCGGTATCCATGGCTGGAGCCAGCGTTGGGGACCAATCCTGACGGGACCCGTGGCAGGGCAGCCGGTTGAGGCCTCGGGCGCCGCCGGCCAGGGGGTGTCCGTCCCAAGCCCTAGGCCGGAATCGGGCCGAACCAAGTCCGTTGGGCTGGCTTGGTTCGCCGGGATCGTCTGGAAAAAGATGCTAATTTTAAAGATATGATTGCTCGCCATTGCTTCGGCAAGCCCAATTAAGGGTCTTTTCCCCTTCGCAACGCCTGTGATCGGAGCCTTATCTGCAATGAAACGGCTGCTCAAGCAGCCCTTAGCTCCCAGGTGGACGGGACGGGCCCCGAGGCTTTTGACCGTTTTGGCAGGCTGTGGTTCTGCCCTGTTGGTGCAGGGTCTGCCTTCCCAATCGCCCTTGTTTTTGGCCTCTGGGGCTAGAAACTCGGCCCCAGGCGAGGCCCTGGCTGCTCCCATGGCCGATCCGGGTGGGATGGCTGGCGTAGGCCCGGTGGACCGGCTGGTGGCCGAGGCCCAAGATCTCAATCCCGCCTATTTCACTGCCGAGGAGATCCGCGAACTGCAGCGTAGCTTCGGCGTGCATGGCGCCCAGCCCCGCCTGGGCCAGCTGTTCACCAAGGGCCTCGATCACCTGGCACCCCTGAGGGCCCGCACCCTGGCCAGGCTTGAAGTGGTGCGCCCCATTGTGCTTGAGCAAAGCCGCAAGCAGCAGGTCAATGCCATGTTGATGACGGCCATTCTCTTTGATGAGATGCAGCATGCCAAGCCCGGTGAAGACATCTCTATCCTGGCTGAATCGGGCCTATTACAAACCCGCGGCTTGGCCCAGCTCAGCATTAGTGAATTAGAAAAACAGGGCAAGCTCAGGGCCGATGCCACCGACGCAGAAGTGGCTGCTGCCTTGGAGAAGTTGCGCACCCCTAGCGAGAATGTGAAGGTTTTGGCGGGTCAAATCGCCCGCCTACAAAAGCTGCTTGGTGTTCCCAAGGGACACCGGATGCAGGTGAGCAGCAGCCGGCGCGATGCCAAGATCGCCGCCACCATTGCCTATCTCCACAATGGCAAATTAGATTATCCCGCCAGGATTTTAGGTTACATGCAGGATCCCCAATTACACGCCTTCCTCTACTCGACTCGCCAGCACAGTTTGCCGCCTTTAATTTAGGTCTAAATTCTTCTAGGGTTGGTGCTGTTTTTAGATGAAGCGATTAGAAGGTAAGTCCGACCGGAAGTTGGCTTGCCCCCTTAAACCGCTAGCAATTAACGCCGCTCCACCAGTTCCTCAAGCGGGAAGCGCACCTTGGCCAAGGTCGCGTATTTATCCTCCGTGCTGCGGGTCCCGCAGGCGCAGACGACACTGCTGCGGTAGGGGGTGTCGCCCAAGTTGAGAATCCGGTCGTACTCGCTGGGGGAGAAGCCCTCAATCGGGCAGGTGTCCACGCCCACCAGGGCCGCGCTGGTCATCAGGTTGCCCAGGGCGATGTAGACCTGGTTGGAGCCCCACTGGCCGATCGCCTGGCTACGGGGGCCATGGATCAGGTCTTTTTCGATCATGCCCCGATAGAAGGCCAGCTGATCGAGCGGCAAGCCCCTGGCCTGGGCGGTGGCGTTGATCAGTCGCTCGGCATCGGCCGCATCGATGCTGCGGCGTACCAGAAACACCACCAGATGGGAGCAATCGGTGATTTGGGACTGGTTCCAGGAGTGGGGCCGCAGCTCCGCCTTGATCGCCGGATCGGTGATCACTAAAAATTTCCAGGGCTGCAGGCCGTAGGACGATGGCGACAACACCATCGCTTGCTCTAGGGCCTCCCAGAGCTCGCTGGCGATGGGCTGCTCGGGATCAAATTGCTTGGTGGCGTAGCGCCAGTGCAGGGCGGCGAGCAGGGCGCCGGGCTCGAGGTTTTCGTGGGCCTGGCTGGCGGGGGCTGCGGTTAGGGGGATAGCGGTCATGGCGAAGGCGGGGCCTGGCGGGGGTGGTGAAGTGGGGGAAGGTTACTGGCGTTAGGGCGCTGGGGCTGGATGGGTATTGGGGTGTTGGGCTCCAGCCGGGGGGTGCAGGGGGGTGGTTCGGTGGGCCTGTCTGGCCTGAGCTCCACCGCCAGCACGGGCGGCAGTATCTACGGCTGGGGCAGACAGCCCCCGCTCCCTGGGCCACCCTGCAGCAAGCCCCTGAGCCCGGGCCCCGTTGCCGTTTCACGCATGAGCCCCGAGCCTTCAGAGCCCGCCCCGGCCCCTGCTGGTGCCCTGCCCAAGGCATCAGCTCCTTGGCCAACAACGGCTCACCAAGGAACCTTGGACCTATCCCAGGGGCTGGTGCTGGTGATCAATGCCGGCAGCTCCAGCCTTAAGGCGGCCCTAATGACCCCCGAGGGCACTCCCCTCTGGCGCGACCAACGGCCCTGCGACGGCGAAGGCGACCTGGAAGCGTTGCTGGCGGAGTGGTTGCTGCCCGCCCTAGAGCCCATGCGAGCTGCCATTCGCCTAGTGGCCCATCGGGTTGTCCATGGCGGCGAGCGTTTCGTGGCCCCCAGCCGCCTGGGCCCGGCTGAGATCGGGGCGATCGCCGAACTGGTGCCCTTGGCGCCGTTGCATAACGCCCCGGCCCTGGCGGCGATCCGCTGGTTTGCCGAGAGGGAGCCGGCCTGGCCCCAGGCGGCCGGTTTCGATACCGCCTTCCACCGCAGCCTGCCCGCGGCGGCCTCCACCTACGCGATCCCCGCCGCCTGGCGGGAGCAGGGCCTGCGCCGCTATGGCTTCCATGGCCTTAACCACCAGCACATCAGCGAGGTGGTGGCCGAGCGCTTCCCGGGCCTTAAGCCCCTGCGCCTGATCAGCTGCCACCTGGGGGCGGGCTGCTCCCTCTGCGCCATCGGCGATGGCCTCAGCCTCGACACCACCATGGGCTTCACGCCCCTGGAGGGCCTGGTGATGGCCAGCCGCAGCGGCTCCCTCGATCCGGGCTTGCTGCTGCACCTGCTGCGCCAGGGCCTGAGCCCCGCCGCCCTCGACCAGGCCCTCAACCACGCCAGTGGCCTGCTGGGCCTCTCCGGCCTGAGCGGCTCGATGCAGGCGCTCCGCCAAGCCGCCGCCGGGGGTCACGGCGGCGCCCAGCTGGCGATTGCCGTGTTTCGCCATCGGCTGCTGGCGGCCATCGGCGCCATGGCCGCCAGCCTCGGGGGCGTTGATGTGATCGCCCTCAGCGGTGGCATCGGCGAACACGACAGCCTGCTCGCCCAGGAGCTCCGCCTCGCCCTCGATTGGCTCAACCCCTTTGCCCTGGTGGTGATCCCGGCCGATGAGGAGGGGCTGCTGGCGCGCAGCTGCTGGCCCCTGGTCCAAACCTCTGGCCCCCAGTCCTAACCATCGGGACCAATGGGCTAACAGCTGGTCCCTGGCCTTAAGCGCTGCTGCCTAATTAGCGAGGAGAAAGGCCAGCGGCGCTTTAGGAGGCCGCTAGATCGGTATTCACATAGTCAATCAGAAAACAGCCATGCTCGAGCAGGTCCTGGTCTTCAAATTGCAGACCGAGATAGGTGTTATCTGCCTCCGAGGTACGCCAGCGCAGGTGGGCGTTGAAAAAGGCGCTGCCGAACCCAAAGTTTTCGTAGATAGAAATCGCCAACAGAGTGCCAAGGGGAGCCTCCATCGCACTATCCACCACAACACAAATTCCGCCCATACTGACGTCCCAGAGGGTGATGTGCCACTTCTGGCCCTCCGGGCTCGCCATCTCACCCCCGGGAGCCACACCTCCGAAAGGCATGGGCTTGCGGCTGAACTGGCGCCGCTGGGAGCCGTCATTCGGCGGTTGGGGGATGGTGTTTTCTGGAAGAAGTAAGGCGTCTTTGCTCTGGGAATAACTTGCTAACGTTTGGGTCAGGAAGGATTGGGTCGGTAACGGCTCTTCAAGCAGTGATTCGGGAGAGGTTGGGAGGGAAATATCTAATGATTGTTTTGTGGTTGCGGCCGGAGGCGGTGGCGGGGCTCCTGGGGCTGCCTGCTGATGCTGGTCCTCACTGCTCCGGTGCTGCAGGCCGAAAATTGGTATTAGGGGGGATTGCTCGTTCATTTCAAAATCTCTTTGCACGTAATTTACCAAGGATCTGGGTGTAACCAGCAGTGCTGCGAGTTGATCTGCGGCGGCGCTGGGGCTTGGCTGCTGGGTCGGGCGCATGGCCAGGCGCCGTGCTTAGCCGCACCTATGCTGCCCTGGTGGCCCAGGGGGACTACGACCAGGGCTGGATCAAATACCAGTGGCGTTGGCGCATCGGCAGGATCCAACGGCCGGCCGTGATGGAGCGCCTGTCCGCCTGGGATCCGGCCGGCCCCCCAAGCAAACCGCTCGCTCGGGCAGCAACGCCTCCCCCTTGCCCCTCGGGCCCACGCTGCAGCACCAGCCCAGCCGCCAGGTAGGGCCTTCGTTCAAGCGATTGGCCTGCCCCTCACCCTGCTCTGGGGGGGGCTCCCGTGGCGGTCACCCCCGAACGGGCAGGTGCCTAAGGGTTAACCGCCACGGGAGCCGGTGCCATCATGATGCTTGGCGCATAGAGCGATCAAATCTGGTCGGCGAACGGTTGCACCTCTGCCAGAGCTTTCTTCCCAGCTTTCCTGGGACTAGCAGCCTTTCCTGGAACTAGCAGCCTTCCCTGGGACCAGCAACCAATCGCTGGGCTGCAATGTTGGCGCTCCTACTACAGACTTGAGTAAGTAGCCAACCTGCAGCCACCATAATGATGGGGGTTTGCGCTGATGCCCCCATAGCGAAAAGTGCTATCGCCACTGATGTGATTTACCGAAGCAATTCTATTGCTGGCGCCGATTGCTTTGGGAGCTCCCGCTAAAAGACTAATTGCCCCTTGAAAGTCTGGGCCGTTCCGGTCCGGTAGGTGGCAGGTTGCTGAAAAATTCCGATGGATTATCCAATCTTGCGATCGATCCTGGCGTCCCTCAATCAATCACAGCTGGCATGACTGCGCAAGCCGCCACCGGCCCAAGCAGCACGATCGATGGCGGCAGCTTGAAGCTCAATGGGGCCGATGGGTGCCGCTCCTATCGCCTCACCACCAACCCCAATCTCGCCATTGATGGCAATGGCACACGGCCCAACTCACCGGTGCCCTAGATCACAACAGCGTTAGCACCCATGCCGCCGGAGCCAATGGCAATCTCCGCTTCATCAATAGCAACGACTCCAACCCGGCCCCCTCTTGCCCACCGGCCCCCTCACCAATACGGGCAGCCCTGCCGTTCAAGGCCCCACCTTGAAGGTGGCCGCCCCCTCAGTCGATGCGCCGCAGGGGAGCTCCCTCTCCAACCCCATTGAAACGGTGAATGCGACAGGAGCCTTTGGCAATGGGGCGCCCATCACGACCAGCAATGGGGGCTGGCGCGCTGGTGGTTAACGCCAACACGATTGCGCCTGGCTCCACCTAGGGCGGCGTGATCTCAGGCAACGTCTCCCCATGGCCAAGGGCGCGATCCAGATCGGTGCCAATGGCAACAGCGGCCCCCTCATTGGCATTGGGGGCATTGTCAACAAGGCGCCCTCACCCTTAACCGCATTGACGCCCTCGCCTTTGGCGGGGGTTTCCGGGGGACGTTCTGGTCGATCCGATGGTGCTTTTGCCTGGGCTCCTGGCTCGAGGCTGAGGGCTAATGTCATTGCATTGCATCGCGCTTTGCCCGTGAGCCGCTGGGAATACCAGGTGATCCACTTGAACGTGGAGGACTCCTCTCAGGCTCCCCAGGCCCCTGGGCCAGGTCCAGCCAGTGCGCCCGCCCAACCACCAACCCCGCCAGCGCCGGAGACTCCCCCAATAGCTGGTCAGCCGGTCTTTTCGAAGGCCTATCTGGAGCAGGAATTTCCCGATTTCTATAGCAATCCCCCTTCCCAGCCCCCCCAGCAGTCTCCCCAGGGGCAACAGCAAGCCAATCACCCGGCCTTGCAATTACAGCAATTCCTGAATGGCCATGGCCAGCAGGGCTGGTCCCTGGTGGGGATTTATCCGCTCGGCAGTTTGTTGATGATGTTCTTCCGGCGGCGGATCCCCGAGCCAGAGGTGGCGCCGATTCCGGTCGCCGCCCCAATCGCCCAGCAACAGCCTGCGTCAGATGGGGGCGCTGCCCAGATCCCGCCCCTCGAGACACCACTCCCTAGGCCTGGCTCCGCACCACCGGTTGCTCCCCAGCAGGCCGACCCCGGTACCCCCGCTGTCACCCATTGGTTGCAGCAAATCATGCAACGGCTGGAATCCTTGGAGGGGCGTATCCCTACTTCGCCCTCCGAGCAGCCTGCATCAGCCGCCGACCCCATCCCTGAGCCTGGTGTAGCCCAGGTTGCTCCGTTAGCACCGCTTGCAGAGCCCATCCAGCAGAAGGCCGTTGGTCCCTCGGAGCGTCGACTGCGCCGTCGTAGCTCGGCTTCCCAACCGCCCGTTGCCAGTGTTTCCGCTTCACCTGCGGCAACGGTGAGCGGTCCATCGGCCCTGCCGGAACCGGGCTCCCCGAGCCAGGCCGTGATCCTCAGCGCCAGCCATTTGGCCATCCTCCAGGAGGAAGTTGGGTTGCCGACATTCCACGCCGCCAAGGCCCTGGACTTTCGCTCCTATGCCACCTTGGCCGGCTATGGCAGTCGCCATGGCTATCCCCTTGGCCTCGTCAAGGAGGGACCCAACCAAATGGCCGCGGTGTATCTCGGCCTGGAACAGGGCGATCGGGGTGGAAGGGCTAGGCGCCTTTGGGCTGTTGTGCCCGTTGCCCGTTTAAGGGCTTTGGAGGGCTGAGCTGAACTGGCTGGGTTGGTATTAGCGTCTGAGGACGTGGTCGCTGTCTAGCTAGGCGGCTGATTGGAGCCGCTTCCAAGTCGTTTGACTTGTCATTTCATTTGATTGAACGCTCAGGGATGTTCTTCTCGATAGCTACGCCTGCGAGTCAGCTAGTTCCCGTGGCCCTCCTGAAAGAAAAGGTATCGCCCCGCCTTTGTGAAGCGCGGCAACCCCTATCTCCCCACCTTGTCGATGGTCGTTAGGGCCCGTGATTAGATGCCAATCTCAAGTGAGTTCCAGAGGCATTCCACCTTGAGGCGACCGCTATCGGGCAGTAGGCAGTGACGGCTGGTTAGGGCCTCAGGAATCGGTTGGAGTTGCGGTTCGAGATCTTCGCCGTGGCGCAGTCCCTGGCCGTTGGCTTTGAGCACCATGAACTTGTAGCGCAAGCTTTTGCCCCCATCGGCCATCTCAAACGGCACTTCCCCAAACCAGGTGTTGGCGTTGACATACTCCAGCACATAGGCACGGTTGAAATCCCAGTTGCCGAGTTCCGGGGCATCTCCCGTCACCGCGATCACTTCACCCGGTTGGGTGGCATAGCCATTGACCTGGAAGGCAACCACCGTTTTGCCAACAACGGGTGCTCCCACCACACTGATCACAATCGCGGCCTTGGATGCCAGCTGCAAATTATTGATACGACCATTCACCACATCAAAGCGTTCGCCACTGAGTAGGCATTGATGGCTGCCATCGGGTAGATCGGTGTTTTCGATGCTGATCGTGCTAGCGGCCCCCTGGTTGATTAGGGTGAAACAGCGGGACTCACGATAGTTGCGGGTAAAGGCATAAATGTTGTCGCTAAGGTATTTTGTGTTGTGGGAACCGTAGGCTATGGCGGGGTTGTCCCGCCGCAGGCCGCTGAGGGTTTGGATGATCGTTACCATCTTCTTAGAGAGATCCCAACTCTCCATCATGGGCCTGTTGTAGGGGTCTTGGCCGGCGTTCGTGTTATTGACCAGGTATTGTTCCGTTCCATAGAAGATGCAGGGGATTCCCCTGAGGGTCATCAGCAAAGTGGTGGCGAGCTCCAGGTTATAGCCATCGCTGATTGAGAGGAAGCGAGGCATGTCATGGTTGTCAATGAAGGTGACAAGCTCGTTGGCGCGATGATAAACACTGTCGTAGTCCAGCACCTTTTGGACATTGTGGAAGCCGCCAGGCTGGCTACCGGAGAAGGCGAAGCGGATGCCATCACAGAGGCCGAAGTCGAGAATCGACATGCCTGATTGGTTGGCATAGGCGATTGTGCGTTCATCCCAGGGCTTGCCGAAGCCGTATTCACCAAAGAGGAAGGTGGATGGCGCGTGTTTCTTGATATCGGTAACAAATTCCTGCCAGAACCACAGCGGCATGTGCTTGAGGGTGTCGACCCTGAAGGCGTCGAATCCCGCATCAAGCCATAGTTTCATGGCGCTTTTGATGTAGTTGCGATAGTTTATGTTTTTTTCATTGAAGGTGGCAAGGCCTGCCATCTCGCCATGGATGAGTTGAAATTCGTCTTCCCAGTCGGTGATTTCTGGGAAGTGATAATAAAAATTGTTCTGATCATTGTTGAAGTCCGCAAGGGGTTCCCCGTCATCCGTCACAACTCCCTTGCTGCCGTTGATGTCTGGCGAACTATGGTTGCAAACAATGTCAAGAATGACCTTGAGCCCCTTGGCATGGAGGGTGTCAACTAATTGCTTGATAGTCGTGGAGTCTTTAAGGCAATTCGACTCGCCATTGGGTAGGAATCTCGGGTTGATGCGCTTGAAATCTTTGGTCCAATACCCATGCATGGCCGTGTATTCGCCCCTGAGGGCCTCGACTTGCTCAAACAGGGGAGAAATCCATAGGGCCGTGACACCGAGGGACTGGAGGTAATCCGCCTTTTCGATAATGCCCTTGAGGTCGCCTCCCCAGTACTTGCCCCAGTGGCTGCGGCTACGGTCAAACAAGTCGGCATTGCTGCCTTCTTCATGGTCGGTACAGCCATCCAGAAAGCGATCTACAATGATGAAGTAGATGACTTCTTTGCGAAAGTCTAGTTCTTCTGCGATCCCGTTGTTGCCGCGAGCCAGTGTGCTTGCCATAATTAGTTGTCAGTTGAATCTTTTTTGAGTGATGTAAATTAGCGGGGCGCGTTTAGGCTTGCTTGGCTTGATTAGCGTACGAAGTTGCAGATACGTTCCATTCTAGCCTCGTTTTCCCTGCTTAGCTGCCGCGACTATCGCCCGTTTGCGATGGCCTTGCTTCGCCAGTCCCGGCAAGGCGTAGGCCCGGCAAGTCAAGTTCAAGGCCAAGGCTGGTGGGCTACGGCCACGCTTGATCGGCTAGGGGCATGGCTTGCCGGTTTGGGCAGGCCCGTCTCTGTCTGTTCTGAGGGCAAGGATGTCCAAGGATTGGTCATGCTGTTGGATTAAATCCTATTCAAGCAAAGTTGTTTGCTCCAGTTTTTATGTCGCTTCTGCCTTGGTTTGCCCGAATGCTGTTGCTTTTTTTACTGATTTGAGTTTGTTGTTGGTTTCTGTTCGAGCCTAATTTTGGCTCCCGTCGGACGACCCGTGCTTGTGTTGATTGTGAATACGGTCCTGATTGCCGTTTAGGAACTATCGCCGTCAGGCGCTGACCTACTCCTCGATGGTTTTCTGAAGTTTGGATTGCCCCAGCTGAGCTCAGAGCTTGCACACTCGGTCGAAGGGATTTTGGGGTGGGACTTTGATTGACTATGGCCTTTTGCTGGCTTGCCATGTCTTTCCCTAGCCTGCAGCTGTGTTGATCCCGATGGCTTTCTGCCGCCCGTGGCAGGCGATAGTTTATCAGATTCTGCGCAAGCAAAGGCTTTGATTTGCCAGAGATCGTACTTGTTTTTCTTGAAGCTTGATTCAAGAGCTGCTGATTTTGACGGCATTGGCATGCCTTGGTGTTGGCCCATTTTTGCGCCACCTTTGCCGCAGTTGGGATCTGATCGGCCGCGGTGCCATAGGTTTGGTTTCCATTGCTTTTGGCATGTCTTTCTAGGATTGCTTTTGTTGTAATTTTTTGAGGTGGCCTTGGGCTGGCTTCTGCTGAGCAGTGGGCCTTGTCTTGTCTTTGGCTGCGGGCCTAGGCTTGATTTTGTCGGCCAGGCTTAATCGCCACTGCTGTGAAAGGCTTTTTTAGCTGATCGCTCTTGCTCTGCTGTTGCTTTCGGTTTTAGTGCTTGCCTTTGCTGCTGGCTTTGTTTGGCGTCATCGATTCGGCTTCAAGCATCATTACTGCTGAATCCTGCAGCAGATTGCGCGCGGATCCGCTTGCTTTTCCCGCTTTATCTTGTATGAATATAAGTCAGAATTGCGTCTTCCCGACCGCTTCCCCATGAAGTCTGAGTACGGCCAAGTGGCCCACTCCTCCATGAATGCTATTTTCAAGACTCCCAAGCGTATCTCGATCACCATCCCTAATGAGATCCATCGGTTGCTGCTCGAGCGCAGTGATCTTGAGGGCCGTTCCTTGAGCAATCTGGCGGCTTACCTGTTGGAATCGTCCATTAGTGGCGCCAACGGCTCCACTGGTGCCCATGGCAGTTAAGTCGTGCCCGCCCCTGGCTTCGGCTGCCCTAGCCGTTCCCTTGTCCATAGGCCTGGAGATGGGCGGCGAGGGTGTCCACCAGCCTGCTCCTGGCTTGGCGTGAACTCCAGGCCATATGGGGGGTGAGCATCAGGTTTGGCACGCCCATCAGCCGGTTGAGTTCCATCCCGGGCGGCTCTTTGACCAACACATCCAGGGCTGCTCCAGCGAGTTGCTGAGCCTCTAGGGCAGCCACGAGGGCCTCCGTGTCGACCAGCGCCCCACGCGCCATGTTGATCAACAGGGCGCTGGGTTTCAGCCAGCCCAAGCGCGTGCGATTGATCATGCCCCTGGTTTTGGCGTTGAGCGGTGCATGCAGGCTCACCACATCGGCTCGGCGTAGGGCCGCCTCCAGGTCTGCGGAGCTTGTTGAACGGGTGATCAGGCTGGTTTCCATCCCAAAGGCCTGGCCGATCCGGGCTACTCCTTGGCCAATGTCGCCAGCGCCCACCACGGTCAGGTGCTGTCCAGCCAACTCATCGAATTCCGGCAGCACCAGCGAGAACACCGGACTGCGTTGCCACTCCCCGCCAAGCACCTGGCGCTGCCGTTCCTGCAATTGACAGCGCAGTTCCAGGATCAGGGCCCAGGTGACTTGCACAACCGAGGGCTGGCTGTAGCGCCCAGCGT